>ERZ1673741.748-NODE-748-length-32217-cov-5.594428_pt1 | contig 32217 bp, 23 predicted proteins | sample MGYA00580209_ERZ1673741 | MGnify/ENA primary metagenome ERZ1673741 (study PRJEB41218, sample SAMN15661754) | gut metagenome | host: Homo sapiens | place: Canada: London | collected 2015-08-20/2019-03-30 | study: EMG produced TPA metagenomics assembly of... | reverse complement strand
AATATTTTTTACACATCATATGATTTAAGTATTTGCCCCGCATATAATTTATGTAATTAATGGAACTCATACTATTTCTATCAAATGTAAGAAATTCATCTGGCTCTTTTTCATTTCCATTAGCATCTACATACATACTCTTGACAATATTAGTGAGTTTTTTCAGCTTTTCTTTTTCACTCAAATTATTGAAATTGAAATCAGGAGTTTTAACACCAAAATTAAAACTTAAAGAAAACTTTTGTTTTAATTGTATTAACTCATATACCCTATCTGTAAGTATTTTAATGTATGCTAGGTCATCCATTATTAAATCATTGCTTGCAACAACTCCATCAAATTCATACAAGTGTTCCATCTTTTCTTTAAACTTTATATAAGCTTCTTCCCTTGGAGTTAGCTTTTTAGGCATTTCTCCATTTTCAAGGTTTACCATAAATGCAAAGAAATCATCCTCATGCATTCTTCTTATTGTTTCAATATCATATCCATTTGTGGCATAAGCAATGAATGGGTCTAACATCTCATTTGCTTGATAGGAAAATGACACCCCACCAAAAAAGAATGGTGCTTCACTAAACCTATAACATTTAACAACATCATTGTAATTTGGCAAGCCCATTATACCAGAAGTCTCTACATCTTCTATAATGCCATTTAAAGCATTTATATCTTCATCTACTATACAATCATATACTTGCTCATTTACCCCTTTTAAATGCTCATATATTTGCTTATCACTTAACTTATCTACCATATACAATCATTCTCCATTATGAATTACATCTAAGCTAAAGCTTAGATGTTTCTTAATAAGAAATTTCAAATAATTCATATTTTATATAGTAATTTCTATTATTTACATCTATGCTAAAGCATAGATGTAAGAAATTTCTTATCAATCAATCTAAACTTTCGTTTGGCTATACTTCCTTATGGACTTCTGCATCAACCCTTGCAATAACTCTTTGAATTGTTTCTTTGCGTTCATCAGCTTTCTTGAATAAACTAATGATAAGTTCATTGCAAGTTGCAATTATTATTTCTTCGTCATCTTCTACCTCATAGGTTTCATCTTCTTCTAAATCTTGCCTTTCATTGTCAATATAAATCAAAATATCGAGAATCCTTAACAAATAAGCATTTAAGAAGAACTCGTCTACATGGTCACCTGGTTTTAATCCCTCCACTCTTTCATAAACCTTTGCTGCAACTAATTCATCATTATCAAATTCTCTTATCTTTTGAAGAATTGTCTTTGTATTATAATTTTCAATTTGCTTTGTTCCTCCAACTACATATTCCATATTTTCCTCATCAAATCCAAAATCAAGTGTATCTTTATATAACATCATAATTCTTTAATCTCCTTCTCAAAAAAATTTTTAAAATGAATATCTCTTTTTCATTTCTAAGTCTATATTACCAGAAGAAGGAAAAAATAGCTATATAAACGCCATTAATATGCGTAAATATTTTTTACGACAAAATAGACATAAAAATCCCCCAATGAAATGAATCATCGAGAGACCTTTTTTCTTTATTCAAATTCAGGGATTGTAAACAAAATTGAGTCCTTTTCAAATTTGAACTTACAAGATGCCGGAAAGAGATTTTCCAATTCTTCCTCCCATGCATCTTGAAATAATCAAAAATAGATTGTTGTTCTTTACTAGAATCTAAACAAATATATAATTAAAATTCATTGCTCCTGTCATTATGTGGTAAGTCTTTAACACTTTTTCTATCTATATAATACATATTTGCTTCTCTACACTCAAATCCTCTTTTTTCATTGCATCTACCAAAATTTTTGAGTAACATCTTTCAAATACATCTCCATAGTATTTCCAACATGCAGGAGCCCTTTTAAGTACTTTTCCATTAGTATATGTCCAATAAAAAGGACATTATCTTCCGTTCTTAATACTTTGTATATTAACACTTCTCTTATTTCCATTTTTATAATCCAAAACAAAACTTCTATCTTTCTCCCATTTTAGAATAGCTTCTTTATATTGTGGCATATTCCTTTTTTGAGCAATAAACATATCTAAATAGGAACTAATTCTATGTGGTGTAAGAATTTTGTTATCCATTATATTTTGCAAAATCACTTGCCTTTGCACATCGGTCAATCCATTATTTGCTTTAACATTGTAACCATTCTGCATAAGTAATGATTCACTTGCTGCATTAAAATCTTGAAGTTTTCCCTTCTTATAATAAGTCTCACCATCTATCAATTGGCATAATAGAATACCACTTTCTTTCAATTTCCTATATTGAGATGTGAGTAAATAATAGCAATTACATTCTGGACAATAAGCTCCTGGAACTTTTCTTTCAATAATTTTGCCTTGTCGGTCCACAACACGTATCGCTCCAATGATTTCTTCAACCAAATGCTCTTTATGAAAACACCGGAATAGATTGGTTATAACAACAAAATCTCCATTATTGATTTTTCTTTCCTTTTTCTTTTGTCCCTCTTTCAATGGTTTTATATGAGGATTTGTAAAAACTTGTTTTTTATGAGAAACCTTTTTTTCAATTGCTGCAAGTAATTCTACATTAGATACTTTTTTTAATTTTCCATGTTCACCATATTCATTTGTCCATTGTAATTCATAATGATAATGCCACTCATTATAATTCTTTTTAAAACCAACAACACTAAATGACCATTGCATTTGGTCAAAAGAGCATTCATATTTTTTATTGATATTTTGCAAATTGTGTGAATCCAGTAAAACATCCCATTTTATGGTTCCATCTAATGTCTTTTGCAATATGTATTTATCCATATGTTGTCTATCATATGTATCGGAAGTATCTTGGATGTACTCTTCTTTATCTTTTTTATTTTGTGAATCCCATTTTTGTCTTAAATCCATCATATCTTTTTTGTAAGATTCACTACTTAACTCGACATTTGTAAAAAAAATTACCAACCTTGGACTTATTTTCAAATGTGCTTTTTTATCATCTGCAATTTTATTAAATAATTTTTTGTCTTTAAGAAATAATTCCATCATAGAAACCGGTGTATCTAATCCTACATCATATTTCTTATATGGATTTTTTATAGTTTGCAATTCTATTCTATTATTCATAATATTAGAAAAGCAATGCTTGCACATTTTCGTTTTCTTTCCATTTGAAAAAACATAGACAATATGATTGCTACTTTTATGTTTATCACAAACATTACATCTAAAACCTAATTTTTGAGCATAAGTCCAATCTTCATAAATCACATCATCTATTGCAATAGCTTTCTTTTTAACTACACTATTTTGTGGCATAGGTTGATTATTTATGGGTACATTTTTCTTTGCTGCATTTTTGCTTTCATTTTTTCTATTCTTTTGTGTAGTTCCTGATAATAGGCCAAAACATTCTTTACAAATAATATTTTTTTGACCATTTTGAATGTATTCCCCTACAGATTGTTCACTATGAGGGACATTACAATTGGAACAAATGAAATTTTGTGTTTCAAAATATCTCTTTAAAACATATGTAATATCCCCATTTTTTACTTTTGCTAATTCCATTGGTTTCATATATCCCCCTACACAAGCATAAGCTTAGCCATCCCAATTTTAATTATTTATATACAAATTTTCTATGAGTTTGATTAATCAAATAATCATCCATTTTTGAAAAAGGTGTGTCTTGATAAAATACTTGTTTTCCATCAAAATCTATTTTTGCCGAATAATTTTCACTTTCTCCCCATGAATGTTTAGACATTCTAGGATATTTTTCATTAATATAACTTTTTTCCTCATATGTAATATCATCAGAAAATCCATTATACAAAACTGGAGGGGTCATCACATAATTATTTATTAATTCTCCATATTCATTTTCTTTATTACTATCATTAATAGGAATTGCCAAACAAACCATTTGTGGATATTGAAAATCATCTTTACCTTGTCTTGATATGTATGCCACTCCATCTATTCCTGACTTGCTTAACACCTTCATTAAAATCTGACTCAATAAATATTCAGCTTTTATAGCATCCTCTCCATCAATCTTTTTTCTTTCTTCATCAGATGATGTTATTGTAAACATTGTAGCAATTACTAAAGGAAACACTTTAATCATTGCATTATGTAATTGTCTATAATAAGGATTATCTCCTAGTCTTTCAATGGTTCCATTTAATAATGATGAAGTAATAGCTAAATTTAATATTTTTAATTTTTTCCCTTCTTCATTAAATTTGAATGATGATAAATACAAATTGTCTACTCCATCCCATCTGCATTCTTTACTACAGACATATGAAGTTGTTCCCAAATATAAACATATATTTCCCTTTGAACTAAATCTCATATTATGAGCACAATCACGCATACTATATGGTAAATAGTTAATTTGCTCCTCCTTTTCAAGTATTTCAGAATTTTTTACAATTCGTGCTCTGAAGAAGTTCAAATCACCCTCCATCATTATCTCATATTCTTCTTCTGGCACCCATTTTTGCTTTAATTTATCAAATGGGGCAACTCCTCTAAAGGCATAACTTTTATCCAATTCCGTAATCGCAAAAGATAATCCTTTATACTCTTCTAAAATTTCACCTACAATTTTTTCAGCTTTTTCAATTTCGCCTATTTTAGATGCATCAAAAGCATCTATAACCTTTTTACATATGGCTCTTACATCATCAACTAGTGTCCCTTCTTTTCTAAATGCCGGTCTATCTATTGTCTCAGCAAAAGCATTCAATTTATCTCTTAATTTCATCTCATAATCTTCATTATTGACTGCTTCAAAAGGTATCATAAATCCATTTATATTTTTATCATTCTGTTCACATATTTCTTTGCGCCTTTTTCTAATTTCAGGAATATCCATTATTTTTTTAGCTTCTTTATGAAATTTTTCTTGTCCTTCAATAAATTGTGGGGATAGTATCATTTCCATCCTTTTTTTCCTTTCCATATAAAAGAACAAATCTTCTCCACACTCTTGATTTAATTTTTCAACATATTTTTTTGCCATCTCTAAAGGCAGCTCTATTACCTTGCTATTTTTATTATCATCAAATAACGAAAGTGGTGCAAATGGAATATTTTTATTAAAAATCATATACTTTTCCATATATTTTTTCCCCCCAAAAAAATCAAAGACTATTTTAATTCATAAACTAGTTGATTATTTTCTACTCTAATATTTCCTTCCTCAAGGTTTTTATTAAGAAATTCTAATGCATATGGTTGTAGATTATATGCAAAACCATATGCCACACTTCCCATACGAGACGCTAAATAGATAATATGTTTGCTTTCCAATGGAGCTTTCCTTCCATCTCTATAGTTAATAGTTCCAAAACTCCTAAATATATGATTGTCTACATCATAGAAGGTCCTCATCAACAATTCCATTTCATCTGGACTCATATGATATTTCATATAATTTGTTCCAATCTTCTCTACATTATGGAATTTTCTCCAAATGAAGTTTTTAATACCACCCAAAATATTTAACACATAGTATGCTCCTATACAAATAATGCAAAGACTAAGATATGTTTGATATGTATTCCAGAAGGTGTCAATCTTCATCCTGTGTGCCAAATCATTTGGCATAGCCGTTATGACAATAGAAGCAACAAAAACAATTGCAAATAGCTCTTTTAATTTCAATTTTTCAACAATAGTTTTAATAACACCCAAAATATGTTCACCTTCTTTTCTATTTACATCTAGCTTACACCATTATATGTCCAATAAAAAGGTCAATAAGGGAATTTCCTTAGAAAAAGAGATGCCAAAATTGACATCTCTTTTTGGTTAATCTACCTTTTTTCCTAAAATAAACTCTTTCAATTCTCGATTTATTCTTGATTTCAATTTCAATCCCTGTAAATCAACACCTTCTTTATCTAAAAAATATTTATTAGCTTTATTTGTATCAACGGTTTTTAATAGAGTATTAAATCTGTCATGCTCATTTAATTCCATTTCATTCTTAGATGTTGTAACTATATTCTTAAATTCATCAAAATTTAAACCAAAAGCATTTGCCATTTCTTGGATTTTATCAGATGTGTCTTTTTCCATATACTCATTGATGTATTCAAGTAATGTCTTTGAATGGTCTACAACTAAAACACCATTCTTTATATCATCAATGATTTTTAAGGCATACACTTGTTGAATACCAGGTAATGAAGCTAATTCTTTTTTGAAAGTCTCAATTGCTTTTTCTTTCTCTTCTTCATCAGAACCACTAATAATAGGAACAACAATTTTGAAATGTGATTCTAAATAATCAGAATCAATTTTATCCATTGCCATTTCCGATAATATAGTTGGTAAATTATACCCGGTTCCTGGTACTCCACCACCAGAACCACCTCTATGAGTTAAATCCCGGTATCTCATTTCCAAAATTTTATAAGTCTTTTCATCAAAATTGAGTTTTGCTCCATAAGAATTATTCCAAGCAAATCCTTGTAATTTTGCAGAACTTAACCTAATTTTCATTTGACTAAACTCTTTTTTGAATTTCTGGCATGAAGCATCATCTCTAGGAAGACACATAAAGTCTTGAACTTTTGCAGCTTTAAAAATTCTATCAATCTCTGCATATATTGTATTCATTGCATCTATATTTTCCTCAATGGATGCAACTACTACACCGGTTGTATCTCCCTCACAATATAATCTCAATGCATCATCTAAATTCTTTTGCATTGTATAAGGTTTTCTATAAAATCTAAAAATACCAAATGGTTTTTCTTCCCTATCATATACACGATTAGTTCTTGAAATTGCCTGAATCAATTTGTCTGTTTCAAGGACCTTATCCAAATATAAAGTATTTACATATTGGGAATCAAATCCTGTCAATAATTGGTCTACAACGATAAGAATGTCTATGCATTGTGATGAGTCCTTATCAATATTTTTGTATTCATTCTTATGTGACAATCTTTTAATAATGTCCTTTTTGAATTTTTTCAAATCTGGGTCTGTTTTTCTATCAAAAAGTGTATGAAATTTATTATTGTAATCATCCACAATCTTAATCAATGCATCTTCCTTATCTAAAGAAGAATCTCCACCATTATCAATTGTTGGGTCAAATAATGTTGTAACATTTAAATTTGTTGTAGAATTAAATATCTCATAATATATACAAGCTTCAGCAATTGATGTTGTAGAAAGAATAGCATGAAATTGAGTGCCTTTTTCTCCCTTAGATAAAATATCCCAATTTTTCAAAATATCTTCTACTACTTTTCCTCTATGGTCATCATTATTGTATTGTTTTGCTGGTAAATAATCTTCAACACCTTTTTCGATTATTTTACCATGCTCATCTTTTTTTGCTGCCATGTCAAGTTTCATAATTTTTTTATAAATCTTGAATTTTGTAGCATCATCTTTTACTTCTTGTAGATTTTTTGCATTTGCAAGGTCTAATACAATATGTTCCCTTAAATCACTATCTTCATATGTTTTTACTGCTTTAGGGTCAAAACCTAAAACATTTCCATCTCTGATACCACTTGCTATAGAATATGTAGCTAGACATTTTCCAAATACTGTTTCTGTCGTACATCCATCTTTATCATTTTCACTAAAAATAGGAGTTCCAGTAAAACCAATAAATAAAGCATTTATGAAAGTTCTCTTCACTTTTTCATGCATCTCACCAAATTGTGAACGGTGAGCTTCATCTATGATAAAAACGATTCTCTTGCTTTTAATAAGAGCTAAATCACTCTTCTTCTCTTTATAATCTTCGTCATTTATTCTTTCCAATTTTTGCATAGATGTAACCATCATTCCATCTTTACTCTTGGAACTCTTTAATTTATTGAATAAGTCATGAGTATTTTTTGTTTCACAAACTTCTTCCCCATCTCTAGAAAAGGAATTATATTCTTCCAATGATTGTGTATTAAGTTCTACTCTGTCAACAACAAACACAACTTTATCTACTAAACCTTTATCAATGATAAGTTGTCCTGCTTTAAAGGATGTCATAGTTTTACCACCACCGGTAGTACACCATACATATCCACCTAAAGGAGTATTATTTCCCCATTTTTGATTAGCAACTCTTTTCAAAATAGCTCTAATAGCATGACATTGATAACTTCTTGAAACCTTTAATATATCTTTGTTTTTATCTGCAATTGTATAATATCCAACCAATTGATGCGCTTCTGGAATAGAAAGAATTGCATTTTCTCCCTTACATAAAGTCATCCAATCTTTAATAGGATTATTTGAAGTATCTCCCCAACGGAAGAAAAAAGCATCATTATAATTTGTATATGCTCCTGGATTTGCAAAATATACAACATCTTCTGGTGTCATAGCAAAAAATACTTGAATCAAACTAAATAATCCTGTCCAAATACCTTCTTTTGCATATTTCTTAATTTGATTAGATGCTTCTGTTACTGATACTCCACTTGCTTTCAACTCAATATGTATTACTGGAATACCATTAATTAAAAGCAAAACATCTCCACGTCTATCATTAAAATTAGCAGATGTATTATACTTAATTTGTTCTGCAATTTGATACTTTGATTTTCCACCAGCAATTTCAACAGGGTCAAAGATTTCAAGATACACCTCTTTGCCGGCATGTTCAGTGTCTTTTGAATCACCATCTCTAATAATACAAATATCTTTTCCATTAATAAAAATATTTGCTTTTACAGGAGTATTGCATTTCAATCGAACATGTTCCATAATTTGCATCATTTCATTGTCAGAAAGTTCCACTCCATTAAGTTTTGCTTTATTATTGGTGTTAAGAATATTTCTCCAATTTTCAATCAAATCTTTTTCATCAATATTTTTAAACAATCCGTCATTCCAGCCTACACTTTGAAGCATTTCAATTAAATCTGCTTCAAAGTTAAGTTCTCCATGTTTTCCAGTATATGGCAATGGCATTATTCATCCTCCTTTGTAGGAAACAATTTACTAAGCAATGCTTTCTTTACATCACATAATTTTTCATATTTTTGTTGGCTGATTTCTATTTCTTTATCTAAATCTGACAAGCATTTTCCAATCTTAATTTGTTCCTCTTTGTCTGGTATAGGTATCTCAAAAGAAACCAACACTTTTTGGTTTAAATGCTTAATAGTTCCACCGGTAGCTTGTTGATTTGCATATTCCATTAAAAATGGGGCTGCTAAATAATGATACAAAAACAAAGAATCCATTTTTTCGTCTAAATTATTTAATACAAACACACCAGCATTCAATGTTGCGGATTTATCCATATTAGAAATATATGCTACCTTTCCAAGAGTACCATCTTTTGTAATAAGAATATCTCCATTATGTACTTGAATATTTTTATCTTGGTCATATCTGTATTTTTCAACATAACAACATGTATCAAAATTTATTGAACCATTATCAAAATCAGTTCCTGTAATTAAATAATAATCTCCAAAATCTAGAAATTCTGATTGTCTCATTCCTTGCCATCCAATTCTAGCTTTAGGTGATGCTATTTTATTTAGTTTTTCTTTTCCCCAATCAGCATAATTACTTCCATCTTCCTTTTTAAATCTCAAAGTAGGATTCACATTATCTCCTTGCGGAAACATCTTCACAAACATAGCATCTTTTGTATTTTTCAATTTCTCAACAAGCGCTGCTTGTGATTCAATTTTTTTATCAATGTCAGAAAGTAGTGCTGCTATTTTTGATTGCTCTTCTATATCAGGAATAAATACAGGGCATTTCAATACATCTTCTTTTTTTAAATTTGTTTGTTTAGCACCATCATCAAATGCCAAAAAATATTTATGACGATTTAATTGCTTCATAATAAACATTTGATTCTGATTAGTTCTAATTGCACATATTCTTTGATTTAAAGAATACTTATTATCCTCATCTATATAAAAGAATTTTGCTATAGCCCTACCATTAGGGACATCACTCATAACCATTACAATGTCATCTTTAAATAATGGTTCCAATTGTTCATTTGAATATTTAACTATTTCACCGTCAGTTGAAACAAATTTTGAGTTTACAACAATATATTTTCCATATTGACTAATTACTTGCTCATGTCCTTTTCCATTTACAAATATACAAATATTTTTTAGTTTCTTTTCTTCCCAATCAGAAAATTCATTTCCATCTTGGTCTTTAAATCTTAATTCTGGATTCATCTATTTCATCCTTTCATAAAGTCACAAGGGGTTGGTCCCCTTGCAACATTAGGTTATATTAATCATTTTTCTTTTCACCCAAAGCATCTTTAAGTATAGTAAGAGCTTCTAAATCTACTTGTGAACCACATAATTCATCAATGAGTCCAAATAACTCACTATCTACTTCATGCAATTCTTCATCCAATGTAGATAATGGATGTGAATATTTCTTTTTAAGTGCAACTACATTTCTTGCAAAAGTATCAATGGTATTGTCCCCTACGAAATTAATTCCATCTATAATTGGTGTAATCCATTTCATAATAAGAAATTCATTGATTTCATCATACGTAAGAACTGCTATCTTTTCCATTGCTTTATCATTTAATTCACTAGTAATCTTCTTGATTTCTTTTCTAATGGATTTCTCTTTCTTAATAGCATTATTTGCATTTTCAAGGTCTTCTTTAGCATCATCATTTGCCTTGATTGTTGCTGTTAATTTCTTGCCATCAAAACCATCCTCTTTTTTATTTTGGACCTTTTTCTTGGTATCATCATCAAGGCTTTCAAAAATATCCAACCAAATAGACTTTTGTTCTTCTGCATCTGATTCCAATTCTTTCATCTTCTCAAAATCATCATCAAAGAATTTTTCTTTAATTAAATCCAATGGAATAATTACACCCTTATATCCATCTTGTTCCTCTTCCATCTTTTTGGTTTTAGTATTCTTTTTAAGAATCATATTAGGCTCAATTTGTTTACATACATCAATGCCCTTGTCTCTGATAGTAATAAGGTCTGTATTAATATCATCCCATTTTTCTGCTAATACTTGATAAATCTCATAGGTATCAACAAGTTCCTCTCTATCAAATATTTTAAAAAGTGTTTCTATTATATTGTCATAAGTAAAATCAGAAGTTGTGGCATAATTGCTTACAAGTTCATTGATTAAATAATCACGGTATTCATTGGAAATATTATAAAATTCTTGTTTAAATGCTTTTACCTCTGCATCATTACTAATAACTTCCTTGATATTGACATCTTTAAACACTTTGTATTCTTTATGTACTTCATCCGGAGTAACCAATTGCTCCATAAGAGAATCAAATCTAGACCAAAACATTTTGAATTTATCTAATTCACTAGATAATACCTTTCCAGTCATAACAGATGATAAATCATAAACATCTTCTTTTGGTGTTGCACTAACATATCGTGGAATATTCAAGTTGTAATTATTTTTCTCAATATCTGCTTTAGATACAAGTTTTGCAAAGTTTGGAATAGACTTTCTTGCTTTCACTGCATCAAAAATTCTTTTAATATCACATTCTCTTAAAGCATTTTGAGCCCCATCTTTTACATAATTTTGAGATGCATCAATAATTAATACATCATCATTTTTTCTTTCTTTTCTAAGAACCATAATAATTGTAGCAATACCGGTTGCATAAAAAAGATTTTGTGGCAATCCTATAATAGTTTCTATATGGTTATTTTTTATAAGGTTAGTTCTAATTGTTTCTTCTGTATCACCTCTAAATAAAACACCATGAGGTAATACAATTGCCATTATTCCATCACTCTCTAAATGATAAAGACAATGTAATAAAAAGGCATAATCAGCTTTTCCATCAGGTGCTACTCCATATTTAAATCTTGGGTCATGTTCTACTACACTAGAATCATAATTTAAACTATATGGAGGATTTGAAACAACTGCATCAACACTTAAAGGTTTATATTCTGTTGTTTCATCAAAATATGGCCAATCATCTGCTAATGTATCACCATTTCTTACAAATATATTAGAAACCTTGACTCCCTTCATAATCAAATTCATTCGAGTAAGATGATATGTTTCTGTTATTTTTTCTTGTCCATAATAATTGATGTTATCTTTATCAATATATTTTCCAGCTTCTTTACCAATATTTAAAAGTAAGGAACCAGACCCACTAGTTGGGTCATATACATTCAATTCCTTTTTATCTTTCAATGCATCTGTTACAATTCTTGCAATAAGTGAAGAAACCTCATGTGGAGTATAGAAACTTCCATCATCTTTTGCTGCAGTTGAAAATTTGTAAATCAAATACTCATAAATATAACCAAGGACATCATATGTATTGTTTGTTGTTGGAATATCATCAATCAATTCTACAATATCTCTAACTGCTTTATCTCTTGAGCCAGAAGAATCTCCAAGTTTTGATAAACCACCTTGTAAAGTTGAAAAGATATTATCAAATACTTTCTTATAAACATTCTTGATATTTCTATTGAATCTAGTAAGAGCTTCAGATACTTCTGCTGCTCCTAATTTAAGTTCCAAATCCTTCCATGTAGAAAATAAATCTTCGTATGCAATGTAATAACCAATTTTGTCTTTAATATAGGCTATATCATCTTCATCAACCTTTTTTAAATCTTCTTTACTGAATTGCTTCTCCTCTTCATCAGACAAATATTTATAAAACATAAATCCTAAAATATAATCTTTATATTCATTTGCCTTTATCTTTGAACGAAGACTATTTGCAGTTTCCCAGATTTTACTTGCTAATTGTTGTTTTGTCATTTTTGCATTCCTTTCATTGAAAATTTTCACATATGCTTCTTTAATGCATCATATCCATGCTTTGTTATTTGGTATCTACCTTTTATGCCATTAAACATAATTACATATCCACCATCCATAAGCTCATTTAATAACTTATTCACTTTTGCTTTACTAAATTGTGCTAAATTAGCCAATTCTTCTTGCGTAACAGGGGTAAATTGATTTTCTCCTATTGTTACTTGATTTTCATATAAAATTTTCAAAACTATGAATCTATCATTCATAAAAAAATCTTGTTCCATTCAATTTTACCTCTTTCAAATTCACAATTTTATACTTTCAAATTTATTATACACAAGATTTCAAAACATATCAACATAAAAACTGAATGAGCAATAAATAAAAATCCTATGAAATTAAATTCATAGGATTTTTCTTCTAACAAAACTTATTGCGACAAATCTAAGTAATCATTCAATAGGTTTTCCACCTTTTCATATAATATTGGTATTATTTTTTCTGCATATATCTTTGACTTAGAACCATTAGGGTCTGTTTCACTAGCAAAATAAGATTTATACTCTTCCTTTTTTAATACATCTAAATAATACTCTCCAAAATCTTCTGTTAAAGCATATAACTCATCTACAATTCTTTTTGGGTACACAATTCTTGCTTTCTTTATTGTAGTCCTCAATTTGATTGCTACACTTTGGGATGAACTATATGAACAAATTTAGGCATTTTGTTTTATTCTAAATGGATTTTCTTTTTTATTCATAAAATAGCGCATTAGACCTATATTTTTCAATAAAAGCAACCTATATTTCAAGGTTGCTTTTACTAATTATATACAATTGTAAAATAAAATTTTGAACCTGATAAGGAATAATAATCTGGTCTACATCCAAATATTGTTGTTATTGCCTCTACACAATCCTCCACCGGGAATTCACTTCTCTTACATTTTTTTAATTTGAAATGAAGACAAAAATCTGTTTGACTCCCAAAATTTTCATTCTTAGTACATGTTCGTAAATTACATTTTGTAAAAGTTACTTTTTTTTTAAGCCTTTTCTTGATTTCATTGATACGATACAAACGTACCATATCATTTAATAACTTAAATACTGCTTTGACATATTTCTCATGCTCTTTTTTGATTTTTACTTCTATAATCCAAAAGAAGTCCATATAAGTTTTTAGTGTATAACTTGTATCATCTATTACTAAATGAATCTCTTCCGCACTGCATACAATTCTTTCTATATCTACGTTCATTTGCATGTTATAGTTGTTCTTTAAATCAGTTGTAATTGTAATTGTGTTTCTATATTCCATAAGCTCACCTATTATCCTTTCTTTTTGTGTATTTTGTTTAGAATTAATTCTATAATCTGATTCTACAATTTTTCTATTATGATTTCTATAATTTTGCTTATCCTTTTCGTAAAATATATTTACGAAGCACATCTTCTTCAAAAAATGATGTCAACAAATTATTATTTTTTTATAGATAGTTCTCACCCTTTTCACAAGCATCAAAAGCAGCTATATACTGTGAAAGAAGTTTATGCTTTGGCATAAAACTTACCCCCTCCGGGCAACCTTGTCCAAAATCCTAAAAAAAGATGAAAGACGCGCTGCATCTTCCACCCTTTCTATTTAAAATTCGCTCGACCTCTTTCGATGAATTTAATTATAATTCTAAGCCAAAAACTTATATAAACCTAATTTCTTTAATTGTAATACTTCCTTTCCATATATCTCACCACTTCTTATTTTATGTCTAATTACAAGAGCTTCATATCCAAGTTTATATTCCTTATAAATTGTGTCTTTATTTACATTTTTTAATGAACCATATTCTCCAATATATTCTTGTAAAAGTTTTAATGTAGTTTCAAATTTAGTTTTAAAATTCACACTCCATAACATATGAATCTCTTCCAATTGTTCAACCTGTTGTGATGTTAATGCTCTAGGTTCTCCTTCTTCTTTTAAATAATTATTTCTTTGAGCAACAATCCATTTTCCTAATGCCCTATTATCTTTGATATACTCTTTGTCTATAACCAGATGACCATTGGTTTCATAAAACTGCTTTGCCATTTTATAATAATCATTCCATTTATAAACTTTATTACCTGTTGTAATTCTATTCTTTTTAATGGTCCAATCAATTTCCAGTTTATTCAATAAATCAATTTTCCATTGTGCTAATTCTCCTTTTTGATATTTCTTTTTTTGATACCATAACCAATTACATAGTGATTTGACAATATAATCTTTTGTATTAGAAAAAACAAGTTTATTACCTAGATTTTCATAATATGTTTTTAATTCCTCATATTTTTCCAACCACATTATATCATTAGAATCATAGTCCTTCATCCATTTAAACTTGAGGTTTCTTAATAGTTTCACTTTTTCATAGGATAATTCTCTTTTCTCAAATAATTCTTTTTGTTCTTTCTCCCATAATCCAATGTTCAAACCATTTACAATACAATTTTCTGGTATTATCAAATACCCAAAAGTTTCATTTTTTATACGATAATAAAACGTAGTAAAATAATATTCTTCCCATTTATCTTTTACATCTGCCATATCAAAAGGCTCCTTTCTATAATTGCTTATATATCTTAGAAACAAACCTTTTTTGTCAGCATATATTCTTTAGTCTGAATAGATAAAATAAAATGTTATATTAACCCATACTCCATAAAATAATATTTTATTTCAAACAAAAAACCACTATAAAATAATAGTGGTCATTTTAATAAATCTTGGAACATTCTATTAAATTGTTCCATATGGTCTACATCTAAAACAAGTAGATTTTCTTTTATATCTTGTTCTAATCTCTTTTTTTCTGATGTAGAAATCAAAATGTAATTATTGATAATATTATTCATACTTTGAATCGTATTATCTTTCTCTTTGTTTTCTGCTTCTAATTGTGCTATTTTCTTTTCATATTTATTTTTAATATCATTAATAGTGGATGCAACTTCTTTATAAGATTGCAATGTATTTATAAGGTTAAGCAACATTTCAAATGTGTCCTCTATCATCTGTGCATTGTCTCCACACTTTAAACACATATCATGAGCAGAAGGCAATACAATCCCTCTTCCATCCGGTATCTTATTAGCCTGTTCCTGAAGGTTCAGTTCTTGTATATACTCTTTCATTCTGTATTTCCAAATATGTGTTGGAATATTTGTTGCTCTTTCCAAATCTATCAATCTAATCTTTTGTCCTGGATGAGCTTTCTTGTAATCTTGTAATTGTTTTAATAAATATTCATCTGAATATATTTGTGGTCTACCATCTTTTTTCATTTATTGATATTCTCCTCTCTTAATCTATATGATTGAATGACTACATTTTGATTCATAACAGTTATATAGTCTTTGCTCGCTCTTTCCAATTCCTGTTCTTGCATCAGCATTGAGTTTTCCAAAACAAATTTCAAAGTATTCTTTTTAATATCCAATTCCTGTTGCTTTTCTATTGCCAATTGTTCTAAATATGCTGCATTCATCTTTCCTTCAGGTAAGAAATATTTACAATAAATACATTCCTTTGCTTCACATTCTTGAGGGAAATTTGTGCTTTTACATCTACCACTACCATAAGCAACTACCGGAAGATTATAAAAATTTGCTCCCATTAAATCTCTCTCAATTTTCTTATCAGATGAATTTATATCAGAATAATCTTGATTTACAATTTTATTATTCTTAAGCATTTTAGATAATACATATGTTTTAGATGTCATAAATTTTTCCACATGAGAATAATACCCCATTTGTGTTTCCACTGAATGGTGTCCTGCTAACTTCATAATATCTAAAGGATTAACCCCCTGCATCATAAGATTTATAATAGCAAGGTGTCTCGTATCACCTAAATTTACGCATTCAATCTGATGCTCATTTTCTTTTTTATTTTTAGGAACAACTTCCAATCCATAAATTCCATCCACGACTTCATAGAAAAAACGCTTTAATAATCTAGCAAAATCTACACTATTTACTTTTCTTTCATTATTTATTTCTAATTTCAAACCATTTATATAAACTTCTCTTGAAACAAGATATTCGTTATTATCTATTGTATTTGCATAATCAACGTACTTTTTTACAAAGTCATACATTTCTCTTGTAATAAGAAATTCTGTCATAACAGGAGATGTATATATTTTCCTATCGTACTTATTTTTTGTTCTTTCTATATGTAAATAAGATTCATTATTTTTTTCATAAACGCAATTTCTTTTCAATCGTATAAATTCAGATGGTCTCATTGGAACAATGGTAGATACTTTCCACCATAATAAAATGGAGTAAAATCGCTGATACAATTCTTTATGATGCAAAATCACATCATCAACTATTTTATCAAACATAATAATGCTCTCGAATCCTGGAATATCTCTATTTACTTTTTTATTACACTTAAAACCTTTTAATAATTGAATATACGCAGAAGCCTCTCCAATAAAATTCAGGAATTGAATCAAAACACATATCATATGACTTTCATTTGAATTTCCAACAATATATTTTCGATAGTCTTCAATATACTTATCATTGAAATAATAAGTATTAACAATGCTTCTTGTAATATACTTAACTATATGTTTTGTATATCTTCCAACTATATTTTGTTTATATATTTTCATAAGTATAAAACATTTCAACTTATCCATATATTTTCCCAATTCAGGCAGAAACTCCAAATCAACATAAATATCATAAGTTTCATCTTTCATTTTCCACACATTTTCTTTATATTCCCCTATAATATTGTTTTTCATTTTGCACTCTTCAAAATATTCTAAACACATTTCTTCTGTTATATCTTCATATTTTAAATTCTCGATAACTTTAAAAGATGCATTATCTACATCTATATATCCAATCAAATTAATGCTAGGCATCATTGTTATTCCCTCCATTAAGTATATTTTTTGTTTTTATTAAAGCATTATCATAATCTAAAAACAGAATGGAATTATGTATTCCAAATGTTTCTTTAAAAGTCTTTGCAATACTTAAAAGTTTTAAAAGTCTATATAAGTATCTATCTTTATCTCTTTTTGACTTGTTATCATCTTTACATAATTTTTCTAATATTGAATTTATCTCACTTGCAACAGAATACATAGAATATATGGTTGGTATTGAATATGGACATTCTAAACAATCATTTTGTAAATTCTTATCACAATAAGTTTTGATACAATATACATTTTCTTGTTTGCCTGTTCTTTTACCACTTAGTACTTCAACCAATTCATCTTTTGAATAACTCATCAATTCCTTCATAACTTTTTCCTGAGTGCAACGCTCACTCAATAGATATGAGGATGTCTGTTCTAACACTTCAATATCATATGTTTTAAAAATGCTTTTGGTTTGTTCATCAAAGCATCCGACAGCATAATCAAATAACCAACCAAATGCACCTTTTTCAAACAAGGTTTTTGTAATTGAATGAAGTTCACTATCATCATAATTACTTTTTAAATAAACATTTGTTGTATCAGATGTATTGGAATAACCCATTTTGTGAGAACGCATATAAGATGCAATAGAGATAGATTTTGATATATCCAATTCATTTGCAGCTCTATTGGCCAATGATAATAATGTTCTATTGGCTTTTATAGAACTAAATCCATTCATATTTTCACCAAATAGTTTTTTAATGATTTTCTTCTTTACATTTTTAAACCCAAATAGTATATTTTCATCATTTTTTCTTGCCCATTTCTCACAAATAATAAGTGCAATAGCTGTTGGAATCATTAAAGGAACCGGAATATTGAAATGTAATTTAGCATCTGTTTTGTCTGTATAGTATTGTTCTGCCACTAATTTTGTATTAGATATAATATAAACAGCATCCCCCATTGTAAACTCATTGCTATAGAACCAATCCAATGTATATCTATTAGCAGCCAAATTTTCTAATCTAGGAAAATTTAATATATCATTTTTTCTCCAGGCTAAGGATAAATGCAATAAGATAAATAACCAATATCTGGAATAGATTCTATCTTCAAAAGCTTTCATAATATGTTTATCAATATCACAAATATATTTCTTATATTGAAACCATTGTTCATCTGTATAAAAATCTTCCTCATCTTTCACAAATCTTTTGATACTAATCTGGTTATTCAAGGTAAAAACAATTCTATCTTCATAATTTTCTTTCAAATAATTCAAGTAATTAGATAATTGAATTTGTTGTTGTCCGGAAGTTTTTCTAATAAATAACTTTAATATTTCGTCATTCTCCACATAACAAATATCATCAGATAACGTATCGAAAAGATATTGTAATGTTAAATAGGCTATCCCTGCTATTGTTGTTCTGGTTGCACTCTGCGATTTATTAATTTTTTCAATAGTAAACTCATAGTATGTCTTAAAAGTAAAAGGGAACTTATCTTTGTTTGGCAATGTAGCAATCAGATATTGAAATTTTTCTATTGGATTTTTCATATTATGTTTTATGTTAAATAATTCTATATCCTTTTTCAAAGTTCCCATTGCCTTTATAACATCTTGTTCCTCTGCTTCTATATAATTTCTTTTACGCCCATTCATTTCTTTCTCTATAGGAAAAAATTTATTTAATCTTCTTTTAAAACTTGTTACATCAATATTGATGTCATATTCATTTCTCAAATCACTCAAATAATATTTCTTAATCATTCATTTTCTCCCTCATACAATTTATTTAATGTTTTCAATGTTTTTTCAGCTACAACTTGATTATCATTCAAATAAGTCAATGAAGATACTAAGGACTTATCCCCTCTCCATGCAGCTATTTCACTCACATTATTAGAATTATCAGCTATAAGATTAGAGAATACCCCTCTGCATATATGTGTAGACCATTTATAGGTTGATAAATAGATTGCATAACTTTGTGTAGAAATATCTTCACTTTCTGATAATCTTTTAATAAATTCTTTTTTCACTTTTTGAAATTTTCTAGCATATGTTTTGGATGTCATTGGTTTTCCATTTGCATCAATAAATATGGCTAAAGTATCAGTTCTTTTATATGATGTTCTATGAGATTCATATAAATCAAATAGCATTGGTCCAAATGCAGGAATGATTTCTTGTCTACGATTCACTTTTACTTTTGCTGTAAATGCATTTGGCAAATCAGGTCTCAAGTCTTTATCACGAAGATTAATAAACATAGTTCTAATATTGGAATCTTTAGAGGATATAGCAATATCAGAATATTCAAGTGAAACCACTTCAGAGCATCTAAGGCCACCAAAAAGTTGAAGAAAAATACCAAGCACAATGTCTGGTGCAACATCTTTAGCACATTGTAAGAAAAGAGGAAGATATTCAGTTTTAATATTATGAATAACATCTTGTTTTCTTTGAACAGGTGCGTACATATAACCAGTGATATGAAATTTTTCCAAGGGAATATTATTTGGAATAATAATCATATTAGATTTATGTAAAAAGAGAAAAAACTTAGTTAAAGTATTAGCATAAGCATCTTTTGTATTTCTTTTAACAAATTTGGCATCAATAAAATCAACTGCATCTTGAGATGTAACACAATAAATTGTCTTTTCCAGGAAGAAATAAATATAATTCAGGAATGCAACAACAACATTAGCTGCTGCGATTTGTGATGAAGTTTTTTTGCAACCAAACTCTTCAAGAATAAAGGAAGAAAAAGGTGAAATAAGGAATCTCCCGGAAGAAATATCTTGAAGACATATGGTAACAGTTTGAATGGTAGTATCTTTACCATTATCACAAACAAAAGCTTCTTTAAAAATATGTTTAATCCATTTATAATTTTGCATAAAAAAACGAAACTCCTTTACAATAAAATAATAAATAATTTAGGAGAAAAAGCGAATAGAAAGGTTAGTCTGAAAAGAGAAAAAAATCAGATTAAAAAATAGAAAAGAAATAAGGAAAATAGGAAAAAAAGAATATTCTCAAAAAGAGAAAATATAATAATAAGGTGAATAGGTGTTATTATTTTCCTATTTAAAGATAAAAGGTATTTATTTCTTTTCTATTCCTTTCTTATTGTTTTTCTTCTAAACTTAATTTATTGTATATTGAGGTTTTATTTTTTATAATTTATTTTTGTTTGTATTCGTGTTAATTTAAACACGATTTTTTTGTTGTATGATATATCGTCCATCAATCCCAGCATAGGGGATAACACACATTTCTTGTTTTCTTTATGACAACTTCAAATTTAATACATATAATGAATTGGGAAAATAAAATGATTTTATACAAAAAAGGCACTATGTAAGTTTCTACATAGTGCCTTTTTTGTAATTTGAAATGTCTTTTGCTTAGAATAAACTAAAGAAATAATAGATGTAAGAATTAATTTTTATTTTTCTATCTTATATATATTACTATATTTTATTAATATTCATATATCATATTTTTCATTTTCTTAATATACATAGTCTTCAACATGTTTATCATAATCTTTAACTTTTCTATTTATCATGGTTTCAATTTTTTTCTTTTTGGCTGTATATCTATCTTGATTAATAATCATTGCCACGTAAATAGTCACAACATAAACAACCATACAACCTATTCCTAAGAACAACTCCTGTAAACTTTTAATATTAAATGCAGCTAAATCAATTATTTTTCCTGTACCAATAGGAAATAATTTGTTAAACACTGCCACACAAATTATACTTCCAAAAACTAAAATTATAAATGCCAGAAAAGTCATAACATATGTTGCTATTTTAGTAACTATTCCTGCTAATCGTCCCATCATATTATCATCATTTGGATAAATATCCAAATAGTCATATATAAGTACTTTATGTAAGTCATCATTACTTGTTGCATTGTCTGTTTGATTTTGAGATTTGTCTATTAAATACCAAATATATTTTGGAATATATTCATCTGTACGTTTTATCTGAATTATTATTTCATGTAAAGCATTTGCATTTCCAGACTTATTTTTTTCAACATATGGCAGTAAAACCTTTCTGTAATATTCTTGTTCACGTTTAAAACCATTTTTAAAAATTTTTTTATATATTGTTGTGCATATTGCTATTAAAGAACCTATTATTGCAATAAAAGAACTTATGTTTTCCCACATATTTTTTCCCTCTTTCTTCCTTTTTATCTTTTTATTTTTCTCAATACTCCTTCTTAAAAATACTGGTAATAACATTTGATATATTTCATTATACCATCTCTCCAAAATTTTTCTGATGAAAGGTTTGCAGCATACTTCCTTGGTATTATCAATACATTTTTCACTTATAATATTAAAAAACTAGAAAGGGCATACAAATCCCTTTCTAGTTTTCCGTATTATCATTTATTTCTTCTATTCTTTTAATTAATGTATTTCTTATTTTATCCCACTTTGTATCTTTGACTCCAGTTAATCCAAACAATTCAGATAATTGTTTTTTCACATCATTTAACTTCATCATTAAATTTTTATCATCTAATTTTATAGCTACTTTTCTTGGGTCAATAGCTCCATCAATTTCCTCAAATTCAAATCCTGGCAATAATATACTTCTATAATCTTTTTTAAGGACCCACGCTGCTCCCATTTCATTCAAACATGCAGGACTTGCATAATAATTATCCGATAACATAAATAATACGAATAATTCATTGTTTGTATTATTAAATTTTTTCTCCAAGTAATCATAAATATCTGCTCCCCAAGGAATGCCATAACCATCCACAGAACTACAAAACATATTTTCATCATCAAATCCCAATTCTTCCAAAAACTTCACAAAACAATCTATATATTTTATATCATCAGATGAATGACTAATAAATAATTGGATTTTTTTATCTTCCGGCATTTTCTTGTCCTCCATTGATACACTTTCCTTTTTTATATCTTTTACCTCTGGAAATGAAATAATCGTACTTGTTTCTTGTTGCTTTGCATCTATAACCTTTATATCATTTTCTTCCAAATACTCTTTCCAATCATTTTTATCCAAAATATATGTTACGGTAGCCCCCTCTATAAGATTCTTTACAGGAATATTGCATCCGCAAATTTGACATGTATCTTCTCCATTAATCTCACTATCAACAACAGTATTCATTCCGTAACATTTAGGACATACAAACGTATATTTTTTCGTAACTATTCGTTCTTCCTGAAGCATATACATAAGCACACTTATCTCATCCTCAGAAACATTTAATTTTTTTGTCAACATACTAAGCGTTAAGTTCTCTAGCTGTCGTAATGTCGTTTTGTTTACAAATTGTGCTAACTTTTCTAAGATTCCTTGATTCATACTTTTTATACAACTCCCATACCTCTTGAAAATCACTGTCACTATAATATTTATTTGACAATATGTGAACTGTTAAAAATCTATTATCAGCAGCATCATATTTAGCAACAAGCTTCTCTTTCCCTTTAACAAAGGTAACAACTATCGAGACAATATTCTCAACCAAATCCAATGAATTTCTAATACACATAAAGGTTTTTGTATCATAGATACATTTTACACCCTTTTCTCCAGTCAATGATGCAGATAAATTATCTTTGTCATTAAATCTAATTCTTGCAACATATTTATCTGTATTTCCTAATAATTCCTTTATTGAATTATCTTTTAAGAAATCATACAATGCAGCTTGTTGTATTAATTTATATACTTCTTCTTGCATATCAATAATACCAGGATTCATTGTAAGTTTTCCATTTTCAGTTTCCACATGTTGTAGAGCTATACCACTAAGCATATCATTCACAATATCATTCAGACATTCTTTTTTCCCTTCAATATCTTGAATATTCGGAAGTTGATTGAAAAAATTTTCAAACAAATCTTTGCTCATTTTATATAAGATATGTTGGGGATTATTCGATATAGGTTTCGTCTCAAAATCCAACACTTCCTGCAATTTTGAAAATACATAATCTAACTGAGCATTTGGCGTATTATCCTCTGCTCCCATTTCTCTATTCCATACTCTAAGCATAAGCATTCTTCTTTCAAAATCAAAATGCACAGGTATATAAGAATTTACATTTTCAAACTGCCTTGTTGTCCTGTTCTGCTTTAACATATTAAACACAAAAAGGATTTCAACTTTCGACAATATACCATTTTCTTCTTCTGTTTTCATTGCAGCAACTTTTAGTATTTCGTTTTCCCCCATAATTGTGCTTGTAATCCTGTTAAAGTCCATAGAATCACATCTATATGTATTTAAAAATCTCTCCCACTCAGAAATTCTTTTTATAATTCTTGCAGTTTGTAACCCATATACACGAACCAATCTTCTATGTCCATACATTAATTCTCGATACAAAAATTCATTTACGGCCGCTTCACTAAGCAGTTGCTCATCCATCAATTTATTTAGCAATAAATGTTTTTCCATACCATTATCAATTTCTTCATTTGGAATATGGTTATCTGCCAACAAATTTCTTATTTTACTTTTATCAATGTTTTCAATAATATCCTTGGTGACAGGCATATTGTCCATCTCCCCCTTTTTCTTACAAGTTATTACATATTATTTTATAATAATACCATATATAGTGCAATTTCTCTACAAAAATAATATTGCATTGCAAAATAATTCATTCTAATTCCATTTTAAATGCTAAAATGCCAACCGGTCTCTAATAAAATTTTCAAAGTTTACATGGTTTACATTTGAAGTTGTTTTATTTATTTCTTTATGTTATTATATCCGTAGTTCTTAAGAGTGGAGAAATATAATAATGAAACATTTAAAAAATTATATTAAAAAGAAATGCCTACAATCTAAATTAAAAAAAATGGATTTATACTGGATGCAATATAATGGAACCTGTTTTTCTGAATTGCCATCTTTTTATTTAACACATACACCAGAAGAAATAAAAGAATACTTCCAATATTTGCGCAAGAAAATAGACAAGTTATAATCCTAAGAGCTTATGCAAGGAAATCTTTATAGCATCTAAGCTTTAGCCTAGATGCTATTTTGAATAATGCACAAGCATTCCCACCTACTCCGTATCGGACTCTTTATCAGCATCTTCAATTAATATTACACTACGTTTTGATACAAACCCCTCATGTTCTTTCCCATCTTCCCCGGTAAATTTTATTTTATAATAATATGGCTCATCGCCTGTAATTATTGCTTGCTCATCTTTTAATTCGCCAATAACACCGGCATCTTTATTTGGAAGTTCTCTTATTTTGGCCACCACATACTCTTTTATTGGTTGGCAAATGTATTGTTTGAAATCATCTTGGAAAAAATATACCCATATAAAACTAATAACCCCTATCACTATACAGAACTGCCTTTTTTTCTTTTCAGCCCAATCAACAAAACGTTCCTGAAATCCTTCTGGATTATTTGCTTGTTCTATTAATGCCTCTCTTATTTCTGTATCATTTGTAAATCCATCTTCTGCCGGTAAATCAACCTCTTCTCCAGAATTGCTTGCCATTTCCTCACAAATTCTATTTGTAAGTTCTGTAAGATTATTTTCTTCTAAATCTATATTATTAATAAATTCATCATATAAAAGACGAGTAGCATTCTTCACATTATCATTTTGTCTCAAAAGTTCATCTTCAAATGCCACCATGCTTTTAGGTATATTCCTTGTATACTCAACAAGAGAGCTATCTATTATTTCCTGTGGGATATTAAAATTCTTTATTATTCCAGAAAATAAACCCAAGCTTTCTGTCATGTTCCCTAAACTACTAACAACAGATTGTATGGTATCTATATACTCTGGGGTTCTAAACATTTCTAAACCAGAAGTCATACTGGAAATAATTTGTTGTCTCTCTTGCCATGCACTATTCAAAACATATTTTCCTACTATTGGTTGCACTGATGCAGCTATTTGCTGCGCACACTGGCTAACCCGATTTATTTCAACTGCATTCTGCTGTAAATAATTTATGGCTGGATTATTCCATATACCTGCTATAGGGCGCACCATTTTAGCAATCCTATTTTGCATTTCTATCATTTCTTGTATGCTCGACATTTCCATCCCCCATATATTGTGTTTCTTGTCATTCAAAAATCGGTTTTATGCTACATCTTGTATATATCACATTATATTACTACCTATATTTTTTATCAACATTTATTTAAGTAACATGTAGTCACTAAGAATAAGCCTAGATGACATCCTCCCTAAATAATGAAATTTTTTGTATGAATAAACCCTTACCAATATAACATAGCACTTATTCTTTTCCATAAAAAATGAGACTGCCATACAGCAGTCCCCAGTATTTAAATTCTATATTTTTAAAAGGATTTTATGAAAAACATCTTTTACCAAGATTACTATATCTTACTTAATAGTCATTTTATTTATTCCAAATTTATGTATGATAACAATTACTTTTTAAATTCTATAATGCCACTACTTGAATTATAAAAATAATCATATCCTGCTTTTTCAGCTAATCTATCAAATTCTGCATAAATCACACCATCCTTTTGTGTTACTGGTGTTTTAAAACTATTCTTTTGACCATTAATTGTATAATTGTTACTTCCTATGGTAAGAACAATCTCAAAATTGTTTACAACCTCTTCTGTACTATTTTCTGTATCATCTTCTAATAGTTCAGATTTCATTTTTTCTTCATAAGTAAGTGTAATATTTTTTCCATCTACTTTTACTTTATAACCCAATTTTTCTGCCACTTGAGAAACAGGAAGTTGAATAATCTTTTTAGTTAAAATTGGTACATTGCTTAAAATCAATCTATCTCCATTAATAGAAACTGTATTAATTTCTCCAGCTTCGATTTTATCAGATAATGAGTCTTTTCCTTCTTCTATTTCATCTTGCTTTAAAGCCACTTTTATTCCAACTTTTTCATAAGAATCAAACAAGCTCTCTATTTCTTCTTTAGATACAGTTTCAACTTGGTTTAAAATTAATGGTGTTCCTTCAGCAACGAACATTACCATATCAGAATCCTCATAGAAATCTGCTTCATCTAAATGATTACTAATGGATTTTAATGCAACAATAAATTTTTCATAATCGATATTTCCCTTTGTATCAAGTGTAATATTTGTATCTTCCCATATAGGATTGTCAATAGTTTTATCCGCCGTATAATATATATTTAAAATATTATATACCGTTTCTCTCACCTTGGATTGATTCTTTTGATTATTTAATGTGGTAAGATAAGCATCTGCTGCTGATTTATCTACCGTTTCATAACTAGGCAAAGAATTAAAATCTATATCTATACTATCAGTATTTCCCTCTCCATTAACATCTATCACTTCCTCTCTTACCGGGTCTATGAAAATAGGTGTACTATCAGCGGTGTCTTCTGATGAGGAAACATCTTGATTATTCTTTGCAAATTCATCCGATACAACAATATCTTCAGGTGGGTTATCTCCGGTATATTCTCCACTCACACCTTTTGCCAATGCATATGTATATTCCACCAAATCTTTACAACCATCCGGAACATATTCCATTATGTCATCAAAATCGGAAAGTATTTTCATAGATACTGACATAATTGCTCCATTTTGCATTTCTATTACACCAATATGATAATATTCATTACAAATAAATGTTAGCATTTCACTCAAATCATTGCCACTTAAATTTTTAACAGATAGATTTACAATATTTCTTTCAATCCAGGCTACTTCACTATACATATAATCATAAGAATCTTCCGTTCCAGATTTACTTTCAAGCAATGCATTTTGTGTTTTATAATCTTCTTTTGTTATCTTTTTTACTGTATTTTCTAATGATGTTATGATATTTTTTGCATTATCCATACTATAACTACTCTTTAGTTTTCTTGTATTCTCAATTAGTTCCGTAAGTTCCTGTTCTACCTCTGAATTGGAATATGCATAATCTATTAGCATTTCATCACTTAATTCCCAATTATTATCTGAATACGCATATACGGAACCAGACACACAACTTATAATTAATGATGTTATAATAAACATATTTATCAACTTTTTCTTCATAAAAAATCTTTCCCTCCTTTTCATTTTTATTATATTAAAATTATAATGATATAATTTTTATTTTTTGAATAATAAAAAGGCAGCCTTTTATAGCAAGCCACCTTTACGTTTGAGTAATAAAATTTTTGCATCATTTCTTTATAAAATGTAAAGAGCTATATCTAAACCATTTTAAGAATTGAAATAGATGTGATTAATCATAATGATTAATACTCTATAATATATGATTTTTCATTCGATTATATCATTATTTTTTGCACTATTAAATTCAAGTATCAATTTTATAGTATCTGTTCTATCTAGTTTTTGCATCAATTTATCATGTGTCTCTCTTATTTTTTTTATTATTTTCATACATTTTCTCCTTCTTTTATCTTATACATTACTTTATTCACTTTTTAATTAATATATAAAAAAAGAGTTCCCTATCAAAGAGAACCCTTTCTTTTATTGAACAATATGAACAATGCTATCATCAGCTCCGGTTGATTGGATTGTATAACCAAGTTCAATGGCATCACCAATATATCTATCCTGGATAGTAGCTGGATATTCAAAACCTGTTGCAGCAACTGTTGGTGTCCAAAGCACTATGCTATGCATATTGCTTTTTAAATTTCCATCCTCAACAATTCCCTGTGATTTTGAATCTGGTGCTAATTGATTAGTATAAAACTTCATACTTTGATAATCACTTGCAATACCATTTTCTTCTGATTTTTTCATTGTATATACAATTGTTGTGGTATCTTCTGTTACATCCTCTATTTGAACATCAAATATTTGTGGTGTATCATAGATTCCTGAATAACTATATACAGTATCTGGATTATCACTCATATATACATATAAGTCTGTAAAGATGTTAGAACCTTTTACTTTGTTCTTTGAACACTTATCTAATACTCCATATCCTGTTAAATAGCTTACATTGCAATATTGTTTTGTTTTTCCATTTAATCTGGATGAAGCAATATTTGTTACTAATGTCTGAGCATCATCTATTCCTGCATATCTTGAAATATATCTTCTTAATAAGCTATTGCTATATACAACTTTTACTTTTATTTCAAATCCTTGACCAGCAGCCACTTTTGCATATTTATTGTCATTTACCATATCAATCCAAGCATCTTTATGTCCATCATCAGATGTTTCTATCACATAATTTGCTCCTTGTTTTTCAAGTTCAGCTTGATATTTGGTTGTATAATTACTTCTGAACAATACTTGACTTATATAATACTTTTCAGTTTGTGATTGTGCAGTCCCATTATAACTTCCAGATGTTGCATCAATATCACTGTAGCCACTATTTAATACAGAATTGTCTTTCTTATAATCAGTTGCAGAATATTTGAAAAATGCAACTGAATGTCTATAAGAAGGATATGTAACTTTATTATTCTTCTTATTCACATTATAATCATAAGCATATTCTGTATAGTTATTTTTTGTATCTCTATCATGAATTGTTACAGCATGATTGTTCGCTAATACTAAACCATAACTTGTATTTGTATCATAGGTACTTGTTCCTTTGATACTATATGGTTTATGTAAATTAGGATTATTTGCAACATATACAGTATCATTACATGTTGCACTGTTATTAGAATAATTATCTTTAAATGAAATTGTAGCTTTCATTCTTGTACCACTATCATTAATTGTTGGCTTTTTATATTTATATTCATAAATTGTTTTTGTATTGTTTAATGTACTATCTACTTTAAACACTTCAGTTCCAGATTCCTTAACATTTAATTCTGCTGGAATACTTCTCTGAATATGTGTTTCACCAGTTTTGATATGGTCAATTGGATAAAGCACTCCAATATAATCAGAATATGTGATATTATGTTTTGTTGTAATATCCATCTCAATCTTATCTGTTACATTTATATTTTTCTCACTCTCTACAGCAGCATTGGTTACATTATTTGCCTTTGATTTATGCGCATTAAAAATATGTGCTTTATCATTTTTTAAAACTACAGTGTAATATAAATTATAATTCATTGATTTTGTTGACTTAATATCTACTGGTGATGTAATTCCTGCACCTGTATTTAAGATTGGCCCAACATCTGTATTAAAACTTATATCTACATCTATTTGCCACATTGTTATATCATCTGCATATGTTTCATACTCCGCATTTTTAGTTGTAACAACATGTCTTCCAAAATAACCATCTCCACCAACATTATTTATGGCTTCTTCTTCAGCATAGTTATAATATTCATCAAAATATGTTTTTGTATAATTCTTATTATTTCCAACAAAGATAAATGCATTTGCAATACATACTGGACTATTAAATACTTCATATGCACTATCATATGTCCACTCAACTGTCAATATTTCTTTTCCATCTACAGTTTTCTTTTCAACTTTTGAAATATTATCTGAATGTAAAGAACTTGCTTTGATTTGTGCTGTTGTTTTTGGTGTATAACCATCATCAGCAGCATCAGTAATTAATGCATCTAAATATATTTTGTCATCCCAACTATTATCATTATATGCTGCTGGACTATTATCAGATGACCATTTATAAACACTACCATCACTTTCAAGTGTTTTAAAATCTCCATATAGCATAACATCTGTTAAATCTATATCAAGATTATATTTATCTAATGTTTTTTCTCCATTTAAATATGATGATTTTAGTTTTATAATAGCATCATCAGAACCATTTGCGCTTATTGCTGTTGTGGTTAATCTTGCGCTATATGGATATTCATATTTTGGTACACTATTATCCACTTTATTTATCTTAAATCCTTTGCTTTCTCCTGTATAAGTATAGATATATCTTACTTTATACATTTCTCCAGGAATGATGTGGTCCACAACATTTCCTTCTTCATCTATTAACTGAGTCTTAACTGATGTTTCAGCTTTTTCTTCATGTGGAACAGTCTTAATTGCTATATAAGCATACACAGGGTCAACCAATGTTATGGAACCAGCTTTTGGCATTACTGTATCTTGCCAATCTGGATATTTTGCTGTTACTTTTTTATATTTACTTCCAGTTGCAATTTTATAATGTTGCTCTGTACATTGGTTAGATACTGTACAGTTAGAACCTGCTGTTTTATTAGTTACCACAGATGCTGTTGTACTTCCATTATAAGAATCACAATGTTTATAATGTTTACAATCATCTGGATGAGAAGTACAATCACTATCACAATTATGTACATTTTTCTTTCCAGAACAATGCCATGATTTTGAAATACTTCCAGTACATCCAGATACAGAGTGAGTACTTTCTCCACTAGGGTTACAGCCTGCATTTGTACATGAATATACATAATAGCATCCACTATCACATTGATGTGTATTTATGTCATTATCACAATGCATACAAGTGGTACAATCCTTATCATAATCTTTACAGTTACTATGAGAACCAGTACAATCTGTAATTTTACTAGCAGATGTTGTACATTTCCATTTACATCCCCAACCACCATCTGATATTGATTTATTCTTATGTCCTGATACTTTTTTCATAAAAGAATAACTAAATTTTTCTTTTGTATTTTTCACTGAACTTCCATCAAATGCAATATGGTTATTGGTATCTTCCTTGTTCCAATGATACCCTGTAATAGTTGCTAATTTGCAGTTTTCTGGTAATAATGTATCTCTTGCACCAACATATTTTGTTCCAACCTTTTTAGCATTTGATACAACATTTTCAATAGCTTTATCACTTGTAATGGTAAGAGTTCCATCCTCATTTTCTGTACATGTCACTCCATCAATCTCAAAATCATAGTATTTTAAGACACCATTTTCATCATTGACAGTAGCTGTATATTTTTGTAAATCTTCATCCCAATAGAGTTCTATAGGATTATCTTCAGCCTTGTAATAATTTGTATAGGAAAAGCTTGGAGTAGTTCTTAAATTATTCATTTTCCAAATAAATTCTTTACAAATATTATAAGACTTTAGATAGGATGTTCCAAATCTTGCATCTAAACCATAAGTACCATTATCAATAACCCCCTGGTCAAATACTACTCTCATTGTATTTCTACTATCATTTGATTTTGCCATAGTATACATCAAATGGTATTGAGCTGCCCAAGTCAATGCTTGATTTGCTCTAATTGTATCAATATCTGTTCCAGATAAATAATGATTCAAAAATGACAAACTATTAATTTCACTTTGCATCCATTTTCCATTTCTACCTTTATTAACGTCATTGGTTGTACTTATGGTATATGGAATATATTTAGTAGTAGCATTATCATCTGGTGAATTATCTGTGCTCTCTTGCTCCGCTGCAGTAGCAGTGTCATTCATTTTCCATGTTCCCCAGCCAGCAAACACATAGTCATCATCTTCCAATGTAGCAGGGTAATCTG
>ERZ1673741.735-NODE-735-length-32598-cov-77.914267_pt1 | contig 32598 bp, 25 predicted proteins | sample MGYA00580209_ERZ1673741 | MGnify/ENA primary metagenome ERZ1673741 (study PRJEB41218, sample SAMN15661754) | gut metagenome | host: Homo sapiens | place: Canada: London | collected 2015-08-20/2019-03-30 | study: EMG produced TPA metagenomics assembly of... | reverse complement strand
CTCACCCTGGAAGACTACTTTCTCAGGAGATACTATCTTTAGCTGTAACATAATCTTTAACTTTGAATTTTGAACTTTGAACTTTGAACTTTATGATTACCCAATATTGCTATTGAATTCTTCGTTCTTCGTTCTTCACTCTTCACTAAAGACTACGCCTGTGCTGCTGCGAGCAACTGCTTAGCCTTCTCCTTCGCATCCTCGATAGTACCTACGTTGAGGAATGCCTGCTCTGGCAGGTCATCCACCTCACCGTCGAGGATGGCGTTGAAGCCCTTGATAGTCTCTTCGATAGGAACCATCACACCCTTCAAACCGGTGAACTGCTCTGCTACGGTAAATGGCTGACTCAGGAAACGCTGTACACGGCGTGCACGGTTCACGGTCAACTTATCCTCATCAGAGAGCTCATCCATACCGAGGATAGCGATGATATCCTGCAACTCGTTATAACGCTGCAACAACTGCTTTACTCGCTGTGCACAATCGTAGTGCGCCTTGCCCACAATCAGCGGGTCGAGGATACGAGAGGTAGAACCCAGCGGGTCTACGGCAGGATAGATACCGAGAGATGCAATCTTACGGGAAAGCTCAGTGGTAGCATCCAGGTGAGTAAAGGTGGTGGCTGGAGCAGGGTCGGTCAAGTCATCGGCAGGCACATAAACGGCCTGTACAGAGGTGATGGAACCATTCTTGGTAGAAGTGATTCGCTCCTGCATGGCACCCATCTCAGAAGCCAGCGTTGGCTGATAACCTACGGCTGATGGCATACGACCCAACAGCGCAGATACCTCAGAACCAGCCTGGGTGAAACGGAAGATGTTATCGATGAAGAACATGATATCTGCTGCCTCACCATTCTTACCTCCGTGATCACGGAACTCCTCAGCTACGGTCAAACCAGAGAGAGCTACAGAAGCACGTGCCCCAGGTGGCTCATTCATCTGACCATATACCAGGGTAGCCTGACTCTTGGCAAGTTCCTCAGGATCGACAAGTGAGAGATCCCACTTACCTTCTTCCATCGCTTTACGGAACTTCTCGCCATACTTGATAACACCAGACTCGAGCATGTCTCGAATCAAGTCGTTACCCTCACGGGTACGCTCACCTACTCCGGCAAATACAGAGTAGCCGTTGTGTCCCTTGGCAATGTTGTTGATCAACTCCATGATGAGCACCGTCTTACCTACACCGGCACCACCGAAAAGACCAATCTTACCACCCTTCATGTAAGGCTCGAGCAGGTCGATGACCTTGATACCGGTAGCAAGCATCTCCTTGTGGGTTGACAGTTCGTCAAACTTAGGAGCTTCGCGGTGGATAGGATAAGCGCCCTTCATGTCCAATTCTTTCATACCATCAATAGGCTGTCCGATGACGTTCATCATACGGCCCTTGATCTGCTCACCTGCCGGCATGACGATAGGATTGCCTGTAGAGACAACCTCCAAGCCACGCTGCAAGCCGTCGGTGTTGTCCATAGCAACGCAGCGCACTGTGTCCTCACCGATGTGCTGCTGCACCTCGATGACCAGTTCGCGTCCGTCTGGGCGTTTCACCTTCAGAGCTTCGTAGATCTTAGGAAGCACCTTCTCAGGATTCTCGCCCTTGGTATCGAAGTAAACGTCGATAACCGGACCGATGATCTGCGAGATGCGTCCGTTAATTTGTGACATAAGCTTATTAATTTAAAGGTTATTTTTTATATTATTTTTCTATTGTTCTATTCGCTCGAAATCAGGAATAGGAGTTGTTTCAGCTTCTTTCTTGATCAAGTAGATAGTGGGGAGATTCGCCTAGTGGCTTCGCCCCTGTTTTGCCCGGGAACTGACGAGCCTCGCCCATGGCTCCGCTCTCTCAATTCCCGGCGGCAAAAGTAACAATAATTTATGAAAACCGCAAATCTTTTTGTGGTTTTATACGGTTTTTATACCTTATTAAAACACATTTGTACCGTTTAAGACAATTTTCAATTTGAGAATCCTTCTTTCGGACACCCAACCGCCTTTTCGCGATACTCAACCCGTCTCTTTTAGATACTCAACTCGTCGAGAACCTTGATGAGCTTGCGGTCGAACGGCTTGTCTGAACGGATGGCCTCTGAAAGCGGTACGTATACCACCTCGTTGTTGCGCACGCCGATCATCACGTTGCGCTGACCCTGCATGATAGCCTCGATGGCACCGCAACCGGTACGGCTGGCAAGGATGCGGTCACGGGCTGATGGACGGCCGCCACGCTGCAGGTGACCCAGGATAGATACACGTACGTCGAACTCAGGGAACTCCTTGCGTACACGGTCTGCATAATAGAGCGCACCACACTTAGGACTCTCTGACACGATGACGATACAGCTCTTCTTTGACTTGCGGATACCACGCTCCATGAACTGTGCCAACTGGTCTACGTCGGTAGAGTCCTCAGGGATGATGGCAGCCTCTGCACCGCTGGCGATGGCTGAGTTCTGAGCCAGGAAGCCGGCATCTCGTCCCATCACTTCGATGAAGAAGATACGCTCGTGGCTCTGTGCAGTATCACGGATACGGTCCACGCACTCTACGATGGTGTTCATGGTCGTATCATATCCGATGGTATTGTCAGTGCCGTAGAGGTCGTTGTCGATGGTACCAGGCAATCCGATACAGCAGATATCAAACTCACTTGCGAAATTCATCGCTCCGGTAAGCGAACCGTTACCTCCGATGACAACGAGTGCATCTATTTCCTCTTTCTGGATATTCTCAAAAGCCTTCTGGCGTCCTTCCTCGGTCATGAACTCCTTGGAACGGGCTGTCTTCAGCATCGTACCTCCGGTACCGATGATACCGCTGACGTTCTCTGTAGTGAATGGTACGATTTCATCATTGATGAGACCGTCATAGCCACGGTAAATACCCTTCACGTTGAATCCGTTGTAGATGGCCGAACGGGTCACAGCACGGATTGCTGCGTTCATACCTGGAGCATCACCTCCAGAAGTCAAAATTCCTATAGTCTTAATCTTTGCCATAACTATATTACCTTATTATATATATATATGATAAATTTATTAATAGTTTATTTTTTCAGTTTTTCTCTTAGATCCAATTGTCCTTTTCATCTTCGGGATGCGTGTTTCCATCCCCTATTTCTTCTTCAGATATGGTTTAAATCATCAGGTACATGGTTCCGCCCATCAGGGTATGGGAGAGCCAGAGGATAGCGAGGCCTGCCACGCCACCCACGAGAGCCTTCCAGCCGATGTTGCGGAAGAACCAACCCATGTGCATGTGTTCCATCTTCATCAGGGCAAGGCCACTGATGGTTCCGATGCCCAATACGTTGCCGCCTGCCATCACGCAGTAGGCTACTACCTGCCAGTAGAGTCCGTTGGTGCTGTAGTTTGGATCCAGGACCATGGATGGGTCGCCCAGTCCCACTACGTCGTGCAGTGAGAAGAAGTTCATGGCGGTGGCAAAGTTGTCGAGCACGGTACTCAGTACGCCTGCAGCAATGCCGTGCAGCCATACGTTAGGGCGCTCTTCTCCCCCGTCCAGCAGGTTCATCAGGTCGTCGAAGGCGCCTGATTCCTTCACTACGCCAACAGCCATTATCATTCCCATCACGAAGAGAATCATCTGTATCACGCCATATTGCAGCACTCTAGGGGTGCGACGTTCCACCATCGCATCCATGTTCATGAGCTTGCGGTTGAAGATTTCGTTCACAATCCACAGGATGCTGAGCACGCACAATGCGCCCAGGAACGGACTGAGCTTGGTGATGCTATGGAATGTAGGGATAAACCAGAGTCCGCCGATACCCACGAAGAGCATCAGCTGTCTCTGCCATGCGTTGAGTCTTGTATCATCGCCTCTGAAAGGCATCACGATCCATTCGCTGTCTACCCTCTCCGGCAGCATGCGCATCATCATCGCCGTCGGGATGAGCCAGGCAGCGAGACAAGGGAGAAGCAGGGAGAAAGAAAAGACGGTGGCTGTGACGGCTCCGGAATTCCAGAGCACCAGTCCTTCAGGATTACCTATCACGGTGAGTGCTCCGCCACAGTTGGCAGCCAAAAGGATGGCACTGCCATAGATCATTCTCTGACGGCGGCTAGGTATGATGGCGTGCATCATAGTAAGCATCATCACGGTAGTGGTCAGGTTATCGAGGTTGATTGAAATCAGGAAAGTAACGATGGCGAGCGTCCATAGCATCTTCTTGCTGCTGCGGGTTCGCAACAGCTGTCTTACGAAGTCGAAGCAGCCATTGTTGTTGAGAATCTCCACGATGGTCATCGTAGCCAGCAGGAACAGCACGATTTCAGCTGCCCTGCCCACCCAAGGGAGGAAGATGTTGCGGGAGATGTAGTACTTGACAGTAGTGCTGGTGGAATCGGCATCTCCGAGATGGAGAAACCTGGAATAGTCAGCCAGATGCTCGCTGGTAACGAAGTCCATACCAAAGCACACATATAGCACCCATCCCACCGTTCCGGCAAAGATAGCCACGGCAGCACGGTTCACCTTGGTCACGTTCTCAGTTGCGATGAGCACGTAGGCAAGCACTAATATGGTAAGGATGACCAGCGTCATATACTCTACTGTTAAATCATTATTTTCATAATTACTAATTCAATGGCAAAGGTAACAAATTATTTGATATAACAAGCATTTCGAATCTTTTTTTTAATGTATTTAACGCAAATTTCATATAAATGAAACAAAAAGCCGACTGTGTGCGCACAAAATGAAAGTAATCATTAATAGATGTATACATTATTTATAGTTAACGGCTCCATAAGGAAGAAAACAGGCGAAAGGCATCCGGCAGAGAGGGAAAGAGAGCTTTTTTAGTTAAATATCATTAACAGAAGAAAGAAAAGTGGAGATAAACGCTTGTAAATCAAAGAAAATGAGTAATTTTGCAGCCGTTTTATATAATTCACATAAAGTCAAACTTTATTAAATTTAAATTTTTAATTAATTTTTATGTCAAATTTCAAGAACGTACAGCCACTCGACGACTTCAATTGGGAAGAGTTTGAGCAGGGTACAAACGCAGGCGTCAGCAAAGAGGACCTCGAGAAGGCCTATGACGAAACATTGAACAAGGTAACTGAGCACCAGGTAGTAGAGGGTACAGTAATCTCTGTTGATAAGAAAGAGGTTATCGTAAACATCGGCTACAAGAGCGACGGTATCATCCCAGCTTCTGAGTTCCGTTACAACCCAGACCTCAAGGTAGGCGACAAGGTAGAGGTTTACGTAGAGAACCAGGAGGACACTAAGGGTCAGTTGGTACTCTCTCACAAGAAGGCTCGCCTCAGCAAGTCTTGGGAGCGTGTTAATGCAGCTCTCGAGAACGAGGAAGTTATCCAGGGTTACATCAAGTGCCGCACTAAGGGCGGTATGATTGTTGACGTTTTCGGTATCGAAGCTTTCTTGCCAGGAAGCCAGATCGACGTTCACCCTATACGCGACTACGACGTATTCGTAGGCAAGACAATGGAGTTCAAGGTTGTAAAGATCAACCAGGAGTTCCGCAATGTCGTTGTATCTCACAAGGCTCTCATCGAGCAGGAGCTCGAGCAGCAGCGTAAGGAGATCATCGGCAAGCTCGAGAAGGGTCAGATCCTCGAGGGTACCGTTAAGAACATCACTACTTACGGTGTATTCGTTGACCTCGGCGGTGTTGACGGTTTGATCCACATCACAGACCTCTCTTGGGGCCGCGTAAGCGATCCACACGAGGTTGTATCTCTCGACCAGAAGATCAACGTTGTTATCCTCGACTTCGATGAGGAGAAGAAGCGTATCGCTCTCGGTTTGAAGCAGCTCACTCCACATCCATGGGATGCTCTCGACGAGAACCTCAAGGTAGGTGATCACGTTAAGGGTAAGGTAGTGGTTATGGCTGACTACGGTGCATTCGTTGAGATTGCTCCAGGTGTAGAGGGCTTGATCCACGTATCTGAGATGTCTTGGAGCCAGCACTTGCGTTCTGCTCAGGACTTCATGAAGGTAGGTGACGAGGTAGAGGCAGTTATCCTGACTCTCGACCGCGCTGAGCGCAAGATGAGCCTTGGTATCAAGCAGCTCAAGGAAGATCCATGGGAGGCTATCGAGGCTAAGTATCCTGTTGGCAGCAAGCACACAGCTAAGGTTCGCAACTTCACTAACTTCGGTATCTTCGTAGAGCTCGAGGAAGGTGTTGATGGTTTGATCCACATCTCTGACCTCTCTTGGACAAAGAAGATCAAGCACCCATCAGAGTTCACAACAGTTGGTGCAACTCTCGATGTAGTAGTTCTCGAAATCGATAAGGAGAACCGTCGCTTGAGCCTTGGTCACAAGCAGTTGGAGAAGAACCCATGGGATGAGTATGAGACAATCTACACTCCAGGTTCTGTTCACACTGGTAAGATCATCGAAATGATGGATAAGGGTGCTGTAGTTGCTCTCAACGAGGGTGGCGAAGGCTTCGCTACTCCAAAGCACCTCACAAAGGCTGACGGCTCAATGGCTAAGAAGGGCGAGGAGCTCGACTTCAAGGTAATCGAGTTCGTTAAGGAGACCAAGCGCATCATCCTCTCTCACTCTCGTACATTCGAGGAGGGTAAGGACGAGCCTATTTCTAAGCCAGCACGCAAGCACAACAACGGTGGCCGCAAGAGCGATGCTCCTACAATCAACAACGTAGCAGCTAGCACATCACTCGGTGACATCGATGCACTTGCTAAGCTCAAGGCTCAGATGGAAGGCAAGGCATAAGTTTGATGTATAAAATACAACAATAAGGGTTTGTTGTTTTACATTCCCTATTGTTAATAATTTTGTTTAAAAGATTGCTTTTTTCCCGGCTCTTCGTGAGAAGTGCCGGGATTTTTTTTGTCAAAGGCGATTACGCACGGAAAATCATCGGAACATCCTTGCTGTTTTTTAAAGTCACGCAAATTTCGCAGATGGCGCAGATTTTTCTTCGCTGTCATCCAGAAAGTTCCGTCCCGGCGGATTTGAAATCCGCCGTAAAAAAGGTTCGACCTATGAAAACGGGGGATTTGTAATCCCCCTATAACAAATGAGCCAGAACCGATTACCTCACAACAATCACTTCCAGCAATCCCTTACCACCTGCATAATCAATAGCAGAACTATAGAGATAATCCTGAGGATACCTCACGAACTCCGCCCTGACTGGATTCTGATGAATATAATCCAACTTCTGCTTGAAAAACTTGAGCGAAGAAATCACCTCAGTATAACACCCATCCTGCCAAAAATGATACTTGCTGATTTTCTGATTCTTCTCACCAGCCTGTTTGAAAAGTTGCAACATCCACTCTCTCCTACTCTCCTGGATATCCTCCAGAAGTTCTGCAATAATTTTCTTACTAGTAAACTTCTTGAAATCACGGAGAACAGTCTGAACCTGTTCAAGATTCTCTGCACCTATGATGAAATGTAAATGATTGGGCATCAGTACCCAGGAATATATTTCCAATCCCTTGTTCTTCTGACAAAAAGCCAGGGATTCTATTATAATATGTTTATACTTGGGACGACTGAAAATATCTACCCAATTAACAACAGTGGTTGTCACAAAATATAAGTTTTTGGTTGTAGTATTCTTTGTAGCCATATTTTTGATGATTTTAAAATTTCCATAAATTAGGATGAGTCATACCCGTCTCGGCGGATTTGAAATCCGCCGTAAAAAAAAGGTTCGACCTATGAAAACGGGGGATTGGTTATCCCCCTATAACAAAAGAGCCAGAACCGATTACTGGGGATTACAAATCCCCAAAACACAAAGGGGTTAGGACATTTTTTAACGACGGATTGCAAATCCGTCGAAACGCCTAACGGTATTTTGGCACTCGTACTGCGTTCAAAGTCACAATCTGTGATGCCCGTCCCGGCGGATTTCAAATCCGTCGAAACGCCTAACGGGAGGCTACGAAAACTTAGTCCACACCTATATTATAACCCAAACGGTCTTTTCTCGTTCCATCTATAAAGGTATAATAGTTGCCAGTCGGGGTTTCTGTAAATGAGACTTCCGTATAAGTGAAATCGGAATGAAGCCTGTGCAAAGTGTCAAGCACGCGGCTTGGAACAACGATGTCTTTAGGCAAAGCATATCTCGTTTCTTTCCATCTTGTGTCAATGCTGTTTGAATCGAACGAAACAGACTTCAACACTCCGTTGTGCATGATGAGATATTCGTCATAGCCCATATCGTTTACATACCCGAGAACAACAGCAGCACTGTAACGCTCAGAAATCCATTCTATGTCGGAAGGAAGCGGACGCACATATGCGGAGTTGTTCAGTTCATATCCGCACGACTTAATAACCGTGCCTTCACTGTCGATAACAAGCGTGTGGAGGCTTGGTATGGACGAGTCATTAGCAAAGACCGAATCATAAAGAAGATAACACAGCTCATAGTATGTGCCGCTTATGCAAGCCTGTGACACTTCATTTATCTTCCTAAACTCGTATTTGGTAGCATTGGGGACTTCCTTAAAAAAGCTCCACCGCACGGCATCGGGCAAATCATTAATGGCTGACAGGGTTTGCACAGTGCGGTTCCACACGTTATCCACGTATGCCACAAACAATTCATTTCCTGCCTTGTCCTTGGAATAGACCATCGTTTCCTGTTGCCCTGTGTGGCGGTAAAAGTCAGAACCCGTATAAACGTGTTCTATGGTGTTGTCTCCGTAGCGACTATTGAAGTCTTGAGCTATTACCTCTGGTAATTCGTTTTCTGTTACCGTCGGAATTTCATTCTCAGAATTGCATGAAACCAGCGTAAACGCAGTTATTACAAGCAATCCACATACAAACAAACTACTTATTTTTGTCATTCTTCCTCTATTTTATTTTTTCTTTACTAATTTTGATTCCGCCAAATTTCTACCTGTACGGTTGAAATTACCCAATACGCCCTGAAAGGGCAGAAGCTCCTAGCCCAGGGCAACGCCCTGGGGTATATGCAGTTACAAACAAGGCGCCCTGTAAGGGCAAAAGCTTTAAAATCGCAATTTGAGTATTTCTGCTAATCCTCTAATTTCATCCACATATCCTTGAAATCCACAAATTTCTCCTATCATATATTATTGATTTACATATAGAAACGTCTTACTCTCTGTTGATTCTTTCCACCAATTCACCTGGTGTAAGTATCTCCATCTTTGAGAATCCGAACCACTTTTTGCCCAAGTCCTTGATAGATGCTCCTATATGATACACATCATCGTCTATACAAAGGAAACGGTCATGTGATAAACGGAATGTTTCAACATCAATCGGTGCATATTGAGCGTTATGACGCTCTATGTCAAGCTGGAACTGACGACTTATCTGCTGAGTATAGATGACCGCAGACACACCATTTTCTCTTTTATCGAGCAATGTCAATACTGTCTCGTCAACATAGTTGTCGATAAGGATAATACGTTTCTTCGCACTTTTAATCAAGTCAGACACGAAAGTATAGGCATCATAAACTTGCCCATTGTAGAACACACCCTGCTTCGGCTTTGCATTACCCTCGTCCAATCTGCGGAATACCTCGTCAATGCGTTTGTCTGTTTCCTGCTGATGTTGCTGCATTTCCAGTTGATGGTACTCAATTGTTTCCAAGCGGCTGAACACAGAAGCGTTGTTCACCATAAAATGACGCATGGAAACAAAGGCTCGCATAATTTGAATATTCACATCTATTGCAGTTTGTGAACGAAGAACACTACTAAGCATAGCCACACCTTGCTCTGTAAAGGCATAAGGTAACTTCTTGATATTTTGTCCTCGTCCTGCGTTCAAAGTCACAATCTGTGATTTTGAACATTCTTCCATTGTTAACTGAAACCTAAAATCAGCAGGGAACCTCTGAATATTACGTTTGACTGCTTGGTTCAAAGTTCTTGTCTCTACACCATACAGTGTTGCCAAGTCTTTATCAAGCATAACTTGCTGTCCTCTAATCACTTTTATTAGAGTCTCTATATTATCCACGGCAACCAACCGGTCGCAATTTGCGACCGGTTCTCCTTTATCTTGATGTTCTATATTTTCTGCCATATTTCTATCTTTATTTTTAAGGTCACAATTGTGACCTTAAAGGCTTATTTTACTGCTACCTTGATGGCATTATCACCGAATTTTGCGATAACCATGGTTTCTGACACAGCGCAGGATGCGGTACCGTCAACGGCAGAAGAGGAGCCGATGAGCTTGCCATCAGCTGCATAGAACTTGACCACCTCGCCATTATCAAGACCCGAAATGCTGACGATGCCGTCATGGGCAGAAGCCACAACGCCACGGGTTCTAGCCTGGTTGATGTTGGTTGCATTCTCCAGGTTGGCATTGACCCAATATAGTGTAGCCTTCGCCTTCTCAGATGCAGAATAGCCATCAGCTGTTGCATAAACTGATATGTCATAAGCTGCCGAAAGGGTTACATTACCGTCTTCACTAAGTGCATCCGTAGCCATATCCTTATCGCTGATAGTATAATGATACTTTGCTCCTGCTGTTTCGCAAGAGAACTTCAACTTGCCTGATTCGTAAGAGACGGACGGAGTAGCACATTGAGTAACAGGCTTGTCGTCATCGCCTGATCCGTTTGGATTCCAAGTATAGATATACTTATAATCAGACCCCAAAGCGTCTTTATAGTCCTGGAGATATTCTGCAGGAACATATATTATGCATGCTTTAGGGATTTCTGCATCGCTTATACTGTCAGGGCATTTACCTTTGAAATATATACTTTCGAGTTTACTACAGTGTAGAAAACAATAGCCCCCTAACGAAGTTACAGATGAAGGAATCGTGATGGAAGTTAAGCCGCTACATTCAGAAAAGCACTGATTCCCTAGAGAAGTAACAGATGAAGGAATAAGGATGGAAGTTAAGCTAATACAATGTGCGAAGCAACCCATCCCCAACGAAGTTACAGATGAAGGAATAAGGATGGAAGTTAAGCTGCGACAACCATCGAAACAATAGCCCCCTAACGAAGTTACAGATGAAGGAATCGTAATGGAAGTCAAATCTTTACACAAATAGAAGCATTTGTCACCAATAGCCGTAACCTTATAATCATTCCCATCTTTCGCCTTCACGCTTTCAGGAATCACAATTTTATCACCTGCATACGGTTCCGTATTAGGCAGAAGAGTTGCCGTTTTAATATCCGAATCTAGTAAATACTTAAAACCATCAATCACTTCAAAGCTGGCTCCAGCCAATGCTTTGCTCGTAATCATAACCATCATGACCAGCAGGATGGCAAAACGCTTCGTGATGCCGCAAGTACCCTTGCGAACATCCAAGTCCTTACAATTTGATAAAGTAAAATCCATCATAATCATATAATTTATTAATGAGTATTATTCTTTATTTTCTTTTTAAAACGTCACCGCAAAGATAAGTTTTTATTTTGAAACACGCAAGGAAATCGGGGAAAAGTTTCAGAACATGTTGAAAAATCAAATAGATTTTGAACTTTCACTGAATATATGGAGGTTTCTTAACAGTTTGCCTGTCGTCCTATACGGTCCGATGGTTCCTGCCATTGCATAATAATCGCGACTCATCTTTACCTCTACCCCACAGAGATATTATTCAAAAGTCCCACAGATTTCACAGATTACACAGATTTCATTCTGATGTTCGAGAAAAAAAATCTGTGTAAATCTGTGAAATCTGTGGGACTTAAAATATTCAATCATCAATACGGGTTCTATCGACGTGTTTATGTCGAGCGTGGCAAGCCATAGAGAAGAGGTTGTATCCAACCCAATATCCCCTTTTCGGGATAACCAGACATCCTTCAAAATTATTTTTTCCACTTACGCCCCTAGAGGGGGAAGTGGAAAGAATCGTTGCCGGTTCAGCTATTTTTTGTTACTTTGCAGTAGATTAAAAGATAAAAAATACAACAACTAACAAAAGAACATGGCAGAGAATATTTTCAATAATTTTGATGCTCTAAAAGCAGAGAAATCAACAGTCTATTTGATAGTCTGGAAGGCAGAAAGAGCTCAGACGGATAGAATCATACAGTTTATACTGAGGATTCTGAAACTGAACAATATCTGTAAAGGGACTATCACAAAGAGGGCTGGAATGGGAAATGGGCAAATAGGAAAAATCCTGAAATGTAATGCTGACAAAGTACTTCATCAGAATATGGCTAAACGTTTGGCTATCACCATCATCACTATCATCCAAGACTTGAATAAGCATGAAGCTTTACTGCATATGACCAAGAAGAAAACCTGTCCTTATGCTGTATGCAGAATAGATGACACCGACCAGCAGGAACAGCTGAGAGCGGAGTTTATCGCAGCATTCGGAAGCTTCGGACAGTATCTGGTGGAAGATCTGAAGGATATAGACGAAGCGATGAATGCCTGTAATGATTTTTATCAATCTTATACAAATTTATAAATAAACTGAATTATGATGACAACAGAAACAAATGACAATTCCGGAGGCACGGGATACAGTGCCGGGAACGACTTCACTATCAAGCCGCTCACTACTACAGTTGACATCAAACTGGTTCGCAGACTGATGGCAACATGGCATACGAATGGACTTACGGATTCCAATATCCGCAAGATCCTGCTGCTCTACTTCGGGGAACCGGCGTGGATGAATCTCGACAAAGTATACGACCGAAACATGTTCGGTCAGATAGCTAAGGGAATGAACTTCCATAGCCGTCACAGCTTTATCGAGGCTATACTGAAAAGTACGGGATTCGGCTTCATCTGGAAGAACAAAAGGTGCTATCATACCGAGCAGAATCTTATGGCTTTCTACTCTCCTATCTGGCATGTGGCGAAGGAAAATGAGGTGGAAAACGAGCAGATTTCGGACGAAAATTCGAACGAAAACATGCAAAACGGCGTCGGATTATATAATAATAATATATATTTAAAGAAAAATATAAAAAAGAAAAATAATAATATAATCGGAAACCGTTTTGCTCAAAAAGCGAATCAGTACGATTCGTATTCAGCCGAACAGAAGAAGGTTATTGATGCCGCAGCCAAGGAACTTCTCACATATATCGGAACCAATCCGGACGCATACGCCACCATTGTAGCACCAATCAATGAACAGACGTTGAAATTGATGCCGGAGCTCTTCGTCGACATGAAGGCAGCATGCCCGGTAACGATGGCTACTACACGATTCTTCAACGCCTACCTCTACCCTTATTTGCAGGAGCACAGCGTTACGATGCTGAAGATTCTAAAGCTGGAATGGCGAAGTATCTGGATTAAGAATCTCATCCAAAAAGATTTCATGCAGAAGAAGATTTCTGCTGCCGTCAGCGATACCCGACTCTACCTGATGCAGCACGCTGCCGAGATGATTCGACAGAACCGACCTGTCTCCGCCTACGAATACCAGGACAAGGAAACGGAACAGAGATTCTACGACGTCAGAAACAAAGACGGAACCATCAAGCAGATCCGAATACCGAATGAGGCACCGCCAAGACCTTCGGATTCCGCAGCATGGAACAAGTTTGCCAAGAAGTGGAACCAGTAGCCTAGGACATAGATAAGGCACGGATTGCACGGATTTATGACGCTAATGTAAGTAAAGCGACTATAATCACAGAAAAAATCCGTGTAATCCGTGCCTAAAAACAACAATCATTAAACGCAAATTCAATATCAACCGATGAAACAAGAAGACTGTCAGAATGAGAAGCCACGATATTACGCTACCGACTTCCCCGAAATCAAGGAAAAGATTCCTGATGAAAAAAGAAAGCTCTATCTCGAGTACGAACAGCAGCACAACGGAATCGCCCAAAAAGCTTCCGATGACATCGACGCCACAAACGAGAACTCCGGCAATCCCGAAGAGCAACCCGTAACCCTGAAAAACCTGCAGGCCATCACCACCGACGCCATCAAACAAATCACCAAGGGCGGACTCGACGTCCAGGTTACCTGCCCCAAATGCAGCAGCCGCAGATGCTTCGTGAAGAGAAGCAACGGATACTTCCACTGCTGGAGATGCAACTGCAGCGGTATGCTCGAGGAGATGAAAGCCCTCAACCACCAGGAATCCTCACGCATCGACGGAGCCTACTACGCCAGAGCCAGCAAGCAGAAAGCCAACCAGCAGAAGGACAAGAACTACGTGCCCATGGTATCCAGCGACTACAAGGAAATCAACGAGGAGGTGCGCTCCTGGCTCTACCCCATCTACCCCCTGGAAAGCGACGAGGAACGCCAGCAGTTCCTGGAGTATTTCCACTCGCCTCAGCTCGCCATCACCTGTCCCAAGGCACGCCCACTGCTCCAGCCCAAGGAAATTGAAGCCCTGCAGAACCAGGTGAAGAGCTACATCCTGGCGATGAAACTGGACCCCGAAACGGTGAAGAAAGCGGGAGTGATGTGCGCCTACATGCACAAGAAAGCCGACGACGAGAAGAGCGAAGACCCTCACGGCATCACCCTCGTCCCAGCCATCGCCTACTGCAACTATCTGGACGGCAAGATCATCAACGTGAAATTCCGCTCCGTCGTCCTCAACCCCATCACCGGAGAATGGTCCAAGGACTTCGCACAGGAGTCGCCCACCAAGCCCTGCGCCCCCTACGGCATCGACAGCATCAACCCCATCCGTCCCGATGCCGAACCCGTCAGCCAGCTCATCATCACCGAGGGCGAGAAGGACCGACTGACGCTGATGAGCTGCGGATTCCCCTACGTGCTGAGCATCGCCAACGGCGCCCAGACCAACATCGACGAGAGCCACGAAGCCTTCGAGGAATGGATAGCCCAGGTGGAGGAAATCATCATCTGCGGAGATACCGACCGCCCCGGCAGAGGCATGGTGAAGGCGCTGCTCAACGCCTATACCGCACGCGCCAAGGTGGTGCATCTCTCCGGCAACCGCAAGGACATCAGCGACGTTTATGCCGACTTCGGAGCCAACGAGGTGAGGCGAATCATACAGGAGGCGGAAGACGTGGCGGCGCAGGACATCTACGACCTGCACCAGCACGAACCCGATATCCTGGAGGTGATGATGGGCAACTACGACAAGGGATATGACGTGGGCATGGGCATGCTCACTGACCGCATCTTTCACCCTACCTCCGACGGCGGACTCATCATCCTGACGGGCATCCCGAACTCCGGAAAGACTGATTTCCTGAACTGCATGATGGCTCATCTGATGTTCCAGCGCCAGAAGCGCGTGGCGTTCTTCTCCTTCGAAAAACCTGTCAAGGCGAAGCACGTCAGGGAGATAGCGAGGGTGGCGCTGGGAGTGGAAGACACCGCCAGCATGGACCAGACAATGGAGGAGAGAGATGCCAGGGAGGTGAACAGCAAGGTTATCAGCTACCTGACGCAGCACATGGTGGATTTCGACACGAAGACGCGCCTGCCCGACAGCGACTACATCATAGCGATGGCTGAGCGCGACATGCGCAAGCACGGCCTCGACTTCCTGGTGATAGACCCGTACGTATTCATCGACATGACGGAGGGCGGCAGCCGAGCCACGGAGACGGAGAAGGTGAGACTGATGCTGACGAAGCTGCAGGCATGGAGCCGTGCCCGACGGGTATGGACGATAGTGGTGGCTCATCCGAGAATCCAGTACAAGGACGGTCATGAGTCGTTTCCTCCGCTCGACATCTATTCCATTGCGGGCAGTGCGCAGTGGGCCAACCTCGCCGATTTCCTGTTCACGGTAAGGCGCATGAACAAGCCGGAAGAGGGCAAGTCGTATACCATCGTAGAAATGCTGAAGGTGAGAGATCAGGAGTTCTGCCAGCCGGGCAAGGTATTGTATGTTCGCCAGCCGTGCGGCAGGTATGACGAGCGCAATTCGGAGGAAGACTGCATCGCCGAGCGCCTTCAGCGCAAGATACTGCCGAAGGATGTGGAGCCGTGGGCGGTATAGGAATATTATCAAATTTCTTGAAATTTATGACGAACGAAGAATATCGCAATCTGAAACTGCAGGCCCACCAGCAGCTGGTGGAAGATTATCACTGGCTGATGAGTCAGAGTCCTGCGCAGTATACCTGGCGCTGTCCTCAGCGCTGGCTGATAGAACTGGTGTATAATGCCAATCAGGACCGTCCGGTAGACGAATGGCAGCGCGACATCCCGCTCACCCGTCTGTACCGTGACTTCTTCACCCATATCGGCACGAAGCCCCCTAATCACCCCTCCACACAGCTGAGCAAGCTTCGCAACATGGAGCGCCGCCGCGACATCCAGCCCGACAGCATCACGCACTACTACATGCAGTTCATCGGCAAGCAGCTCAACTGCCACATCATCGAGAAGCTCCTTCATCGGAAGTAGGGCTCTTTTGCCCCTCAAAAGTATCTCCCTACCAATTGAAACAAGCCTCTTTTGGAGTTGGTTTAAGCCTGAAATAAACGTTACGTAAGGCTTAAACCAACCTCAAAAGAGGCTTGTTTCAGATTCAATAACACTAGAATTTTACCACCTTTGCCACTTGTCCCGCCCCACACAGAGACCGAGCTGATTCCCAAAAATCTGCGAGAATAGAACCATGAATCAAAAACTCGACTAAAAGTTTGGTGGTTTCACAAAAAACCCTTATCTTTGCTGTAAAAATAAATATTAAAGTTATGGCACAGTTGACATTACAAATAGATAGTCCATCTTTGTTGGAGCAATTAAAGAACGTTCTCTCTCTTATGAAAGGCGTTAAAATTGTTTCGGACTCCCCTATCTCTAGGAGTGCTGCCTTGGAAGACATCCCAAACGCAGAAACATTGGCTGCAATGAAAGAGGCAGAAAGTGGTCATGATGCAGGAATAGTTCGAGTAGATAGCTTAGAAAGTTTCATGGCATCAATGGAGGAATAGAGCAATTACTTTGCAAAAGGACTCTTTCCTCCATGTGCTTTCAAATTAGCTGTTGAACGAACCAATATTTTCTCCACATCAGCATATGACATTCGCAAAGCCTTTCTTTGCGGATTGCGCTCATTCTCCTCTGCCTCACGAACAAAGCGTTCTGCAGTCTCACCTGTCAAAACAGGAATACTTCTTATCTCTAAAGCGATAACCTTTCATTTTAAACGTTTAATAATGTCGCAAAATTACACATATTCTTCGAAATCACCAAGAAAATCAGAATAAATCTGCAAATTATCAGCCAATTACCCAAAAATCAACAGTAAACTATAAACTTTCAACAGCAAACAATTCCTCTAAGGTATGTTATTGAGAGATTTATGAATGTCTATCAGGCAGTTTTCCCACTTTTTATTTGGTCGTTTCAGGAAAAAAGCGTAATTTTGCAGTGAAACTAAATGAATATCGTATGAAACAGGTAGAAGAACGATACATCAGCTTGCTGACCGATTTCGGCTTCAAGCGCATTTTTGGAACAGCGATGAACAAGGATTTGCTCATTTGCTTCCTCAACAGCTTGTTTAATGGCAGACAGGTTGTGAAGGACGTTTCGTATCTGAACCCGGAGCACGTCGGGGATGTCTATACCGATCGCCGTGCCATCTTCGACGTGTATTGCGAAGGAGAAAACGGCGAGAAGTTCATCGTTGAAATGCAGAATGCCTACCAGGCTTATTTCAAGGACCGCTCCCTCTTCTACTCCACGTTCCCTATCCGTGAACAGGCACCAAAGGGGAGTGACTGGGATTTCAAGCTCAATCATGTCTACACCGTAGCCCTGCTCAACTTCAACATGAACGAGGATGCCTTCGACAAGGAAAAGATCCGCCACCATGTACAGTTGTGCGATACCGCTACCCACAAGATTTTCTACGATAAGCTGGAGTTTATCTATGTAGAGATTGCCAAGTTCAATAAGACCTTGGAAGAACTGGAGACACTCTACGAGAAGTGGCTCTATGCCTTGAAGAACCTCTACAAGCTTACCCAGCGTCCGAAGGAGCTGTGCGATAAGGTTTTCGACCGACTTTTCGAAGAAGCCGAGATTGCCAAGTTTACTCCTCAGGAGATTCGGGAGTATGAAGCTAGTAAGAAGGCATATAGGGATATCAAAAATTCCATTGATACGGCGAAGCAAGAAGGTAAGCAAGAAGGACTTGCGGAGGGTATGGAATTAGGTATGAAAAAAGGCATGGAAAAAGGCAAGAATGAAAGAAGCCTGGAAATAGCCAAGACTATGTTGGCAGATGGTGTTGACATCAATCTGATTATGAAGTATTCCGGTCTAACCCAGGAACAAATCGATAAATTGAAATAGAATATAAATTGAATATCGTATGAAACAGGTAGAAGAACGATACATCAGCTTGCTAGAAGCCGAAATTGCCAAGTTTACTCCTCAGGAGATTCGGGAGTATGAAGCTAGTAAGAAGGCATATAGGGATATCAAAAATTCCATTGATACGGCGAAGCAAGAAGGTAAGCAAGAAGGACTTGCGGAGGGTATGGAATTAGGCATGAAAAAAGGTATGAAAAAAGGCATGGAAAAAGGCAAGAATGAAAGAAGCCTGGAAATAGCCAAGACTATGCTGGCAGATGGCATGGAGGATGCTACCATCATGGAAATAACTGGGTTAACACGAGAACAGTTGATGCAACTAAAATAAAGAAGGCTATGAACGGAATTTACCATAAAAGCATGAAGCAAAGAATAGGAAGATTCTTTGAGAAAGTGCACGAATGCATACTTATCTTTACCAACTGGCTGGGATAAGTATAAAATAATTGTAATCTCTACCCTCATTCGTAAAATTTTATCACAAAAAACGAGGATTTTATAACAACTTTAGTAAAAACCTCATCAATACGAAAGAAAATTCGTAAAAACTTGTCGGTTTATCAAAAATTTAATATATCTTTGCACCAAGTATCAGATTTTAAACCTTGAAGTTTATCTAAGCAGGCACTAATATAGGTGCAAAAACTGGTAAATGCAAGCTGACTATATACATTATAAATAGCAGCTTACAACGGAATTAAGAAATGAAAAGCCTGCAAGAACGAACAGAACAAAGTATGGCAAAAAATCTAAAGGTAGGTATGCTCGTATGCGCCTCTATCCTGGCTGCAAATGCTGCATACGCTAACTACCCATCATCTAATGAGCTACTGACTGTTACACAACAAACAGGAAAGATTAAGGGAACCATCGTCGATTCCAAAACAGGAGAACCTGTCATTGGAGCAAGTGTGAAAGTAAAAGGCACCAAACTGGCTGCCGTAACCGACCTGAATGGTGAGTTTGAACTCAATACCCACGCCAACGCTACCCTACAGATTTCGTATGTCGGATTCAAGGAGACTGAGGTGAAAGCCAGCAACGGCATGAAGATCTCACTGGAGGAAGACACCGAGTCGCTCGAAGAGGTTGTCGTAGTGGGATACGGCACTCAGAAGAAAGAGAGCCTCACTGGTGCCATGGCAAATATCAAGGGAGAAAAACTGAAAGACATCACATCTGCCACCGTTGAAAACATGCTCAACGGCAAGGTTTCGGGTGTGTATGTAGCTCCTGGTTCTGGTCGTCCTGGCTCTACGGGAGCCATTATTATCCGTGGACAGACTTCCATCAATGGTGCCACAGCTCCTCTCTGGGTTGTGGATGGAGTCATTGTGGGCAACAGTGCCGGCGACCTCAACCCTGACGACATCGAGACGATGACCGTATTGAAGGATGCAGCCTCAACAGCCATCTATGGTTCAGAGGGTGCCAACGGCGTCGTAGTAGTCACCACCAAGCAAGCCAAGCACGAAAAGATGTCTATCTCCCTGTCTGCCAAGGCCGGTCTGAGCACTTTGAACCGTGGCAACCTGGAGATGATGGACGGTGCGGAATTCTACGACTACTATAAGTCGTTCCAGAATGTGGAGTCAGTGAACTTCCCACGCTGGAACGAAGACCTGAGAAACTCCAACTTCGACTGGTTCAAGCTTGCCAAGAAGACCGGTTCCACCCAGGACTATAACCTGACCCTCAATGGTGGCAGCCAGAACATACAGTCAATGTTCACCCTGGGCTATTTCAAGGAAGAAGGTGCCGTCAAGGGTTATGACATGAACCGCTACAGCACCCGTATCAAGGTGGTTTACAAGCCTTACGAGTGGCTCACCATCAAGCCGAACATCAGCGGTTCACGCACCAACGACAAGGACAAGCAGTATAGCGTGGGCGCCATGTATTCCATGATGCCATGGGATAGCCCTTACGATGAGAACGGCAACCTGGTGCCAAACTACTATGACGGATGGGTGAACTCCAAGGCAACCAACTATCTGAACGACCTTGCCGCAGGCAACTACTCAACAAGTACCACCTACGACCTGTCTGGCGGATTGGATTTCGACATCAAGATAGCTCCTTGGCTCACATTCTCATCTGTCAACAACTACAGTTACTACAACAGCCAGACTCACGGCTACTACGATCCGAAGTCAAGTTCTGGCGAGGGAGTGAATGGCCGCACTACAGAGTACAACTATGTATCTACCCGCCGCTATACCAACCAGTTGCTCCGTTTCAAGAAGAGCTGGGGCAAGCACAACGTCAACGCTTTGCTCGCCTACGAGTTCAACGACTATGAAATGAAGTATACCGATGTGTATGCCACAGGATTCATCTCAGGATTCGAGGACTTCATGACAGCTGCCAAGCCGGAGATGGCCAACGGTTACCGCACGGCATGGGCCAAGCAGTCTTACTTCACACAGTGGCGTTACGACTACGACAGCCGCTACTACGGAGAGCTCTCATTGCGCCGTGACGGCCGTTCCAACTTCGGTTCCAACAACCGCTATGGTAACTTCTTCTCCGTAAGTGGAGCATGGAACATCAACAACGAGTCATGGTTCAAGGCAGACTGGGTAGACCAGCTCAAGCTGCGCGCCGCCTTCGGTTCTGTAGGTAATGTGCCTACCTCCCTCTATCCATCCTACTCTCTCTACTCAGTGGGTGCCACCTATAATGAGAATCCAGGAGCGCTCATCTCTCAGATAGGAAACAAGGACCTGACATGGGAGAAGACCTATACCACAGGCGTGGGTGTGGATGCCTCTTTCTGGCAGAACCGCCTGCATGCCACCCTCGACTACTACATCAAGAACACCAGCAACATCCTCTACCAGGTGCCTGTAACGGGACTGGTGGGCGTGACATCCATCTGGAAGAACATCGGCAAGATGCGCAACACCGGTATCGAGCTCACCGTTGGCGGAGACATCATCCGCACAAAGGACCTGACATGGAATGTTACAGCCAACATCTCCCACAACAGCAACGAACTGAGAGACCTCTACAAGCAGCGTGATGCCAACGGCAACTATGTAGTGAAGCCTGTGCTGATCAGCGACGGTACATCGATTGCAGGTACAGCACAGCGCATCCTTGAGATTGGCGAGCCTGTAGACACCTATTATATGAAGGAATGGGCTGGCGTTAACCCAGAGGATGGTAAGCCACAGTGGTATATGGACGATGCGAATGGCAACAAGGTGGTAACCGACAGCTATTCCAAGGCTTCATACTACAAGTGTGGCAAGGCATCTCCTGATGTATATGGCAGCTTCTCCACCTCTCTGTTCTACAAGAACTTCGACCTGCAGGCAAACTTCGGTTATTCACTTGGCGGCCAGATCTACAGCTACTACCGCCAGGAGTTCGACTCCGACGGAGCCTATGCCGGCGACCGCAACCAGATGAAGCTGCAGAAGGGCTGGAGCCGCTGGGAGAAGCCAGGCGACATCGCCACTCACCCACGTGCCATGTACAACAACCAGGACAAGGGTAACCTGGCATCATCACGCTATCTGGAAAGCTCAGACTACCTGAAGTTGCGCTCACTCACCCTGGGTTACAACTTCGATTTGAAGAAGTATGGCATCCAGACCCTGCGCCTCTCTGTATCAGGCGAGAACCTGTTTACCATCACCGACTATTCTGGCGTTGACCCAGAGTTGCCAGCAGGCACCAACGACAAGGGAGTGCTGAGCGTAACCAGCACTGGAGGCACCTCTGTTTATCCAGCCGTACGCAAGTTTATGCTTGGTGTTAACTTATCATTCTAAATTCTTGACAACAATGAAAATGAATAAAAGTATATTGATGCTCATACTTGGCGCAACCCTCCTGGGTTCTTGCGACATTGAGCGTTTCCCGACCTACAGCATGTCGGACGAACAGATAAAGAACAATCCTGCGAGCAACCTCGATGCCTTGCTCAACGGTATGTATGCTCAGCTCAAGAGCTGGTCTGACCCTATGCACCGTTGCGGAGAGTATGCAGGTGACAACATGGTGATCCGTGGTTCTTCAACCGATGCCTTCTTCGAGTTCATCAGCTATTCACGCACACCGAACAACTATCGTCTGCAGAGCTTCTGGGACTCAGGCTACAAGGCCATCGCACAGGCTTCCAACATCATCAACATGATAAATGAGGGACAAAGCACCGAAATCGACAACTCACTCGGCGAATGCTACTACGTGCGTGGCATGATGTATTTCTACCTCTGCCGTGCCTACGGTCGTCCTTACTACCAGGCACCGGAGAAGAACCTGGGTGTGCCTATCGTAAACGGTACCCCAGACAACATCCTCGACCTGCAGCTCGGCGACCGTGCCACCGTGCAGCAGACCTACGAGCAGGCCATCAACGACCTGAAGAAGGCAGAGCAGCTGCTCAGCACGAACCGTGGTCCAGCCTACGCATCAAAGGCTGCAGCCCAGGCGATGCTCTCACGCATCTATCTCTATATGAGCGGCACCTACGAGAACCCTAACCGGGAGTATGCACAGCTCGCCGTTGACTATTCCAACAAGGTAATCGAAAACAGCGACTACTCTCTGCTTCCACGCGAGGAGTTCATGAAGTACAACACCATCGTTCCTGAGAACAACCCGGAGGACATCTTCGTGGTGAAGCGCGTGGCTTCTGAATACTCAGGCTATGACCACTACTATGGAATCGGCGGTATGTATTCCAACATCGGTGGCATGGGATGGGGCGAGATGTACGCCAGCGAGAAATACATCGACCTGCTCAACGAGACGGGCCGCAACGACTGGCGTCCTGCATCAAAGAAGATCGTAGATGCACGTGCCAACTTCATCGAGCCTACATACACCGAAGACAACAAGGAAGTGTTCCGCTTCGTATATGTGGGCAGCGACGGCAACAAGCACTATGCCCAGTTCGACACCAAGCACAATGGCGACAAGGTATCCTGCACCGACAAGAACGGCAACTCCTACGACCTCACTCTGGTCAGTGCCGACGACGAGTACTATACCATCAACTATAATGGCACAGAGTATCAGGGCATGCTCGACAACTACATCACCGTGAACCGTGAGTATCCACAGTTCTACATCGTGAAGTGTTCGCGCGAGGGTGAGGACTCTCAGCTTCACTCACCGGTCATCAGCCGTCTGGGCGAGATTTACCTCAACCGTGCAGAGGCATACGCCAAGCTCGGCGAATATGACAAGGCGCTCACCGACCTCAACACCATCCGCAACCGCTCCATCGTAAACGGTGGTTATCCGGCAGGTAAGCTCAACGCCGACAACGCCTTCGAACTGATTGACAAGGAGCGCCAGCTGGAACTTGCCTACCAGGCAGAGCGCAGCTATGACGTGTTCCGCAACGGTCACTCGCTGACACGCGACTACCCAGGTCCTCACAACCAGCACGAGGAGGTGAAGGCATCTGACTATCGCGTAACATACTATATCCCTCAGAATGCCATCAACGCATATCCAGGCACTCTTACCCAGAACCCTACCGACAACAGCGGTGTGATTCTGAAGTAACCCACTGAAGGGATAACAGAAAATATCTGTTTCAAATAAAACGAAATGAATAACATCTATAGAAAAATGTACGTTGGCAATGCATTGGCAGTGGCTGTAAGCCTGCCTATGGTTGCCAACGCTACCAACGAAACTCCGTCTGCTTCGACAGCCATCACAGCACAGGCTGCGCAGGCAGACGGCGTGCAGATTCTTAGAATTAACCCGACAACCGTAGAACTCTGCTTCGCCAACCACCGCAGAGTGGCAGTTGACTTCTACGGCGAGAACATCTTCAGAATCTTTGAAGACCACAACGGTGGCGTGATGAGAGACCCGGAGGCAAAGCCTGAGGCTCACATCCTGGTGGACAACCCACGCACCAAGGTGGGCAGCCTGCAGATTACTGAGCAGGGCGATGAAATCACCCTCGCCAGCAGCAAGGCAAAGGTTATCTTCAACAAGACCACCGGACTGTTCAAGATTGTAAACGCCGAGAACGGCAAGACCGTGGCTACCCAGAGCGCACCATCCACCTTCACTCCAGAGAAGGTGACGCTCACCCTCCAGGAGCAGCCAGACGAATACTACTTCGGCGGTGGCGTGCAGAACGGACGCTTCTCTCACAAGGGAGAAAAAATTGAAATCGTGAACACCAACAACTGGGTGGATGGCGGCGTGGCTTCACCTGCCCCATTCTACTGGTCTACAGCAGGCTATGGCTTCATGTGGTACACCTTCAAGCCGGGACTCTACGACTTCGGTTCCACCCAGAAGGGCAGCGTGAAGCTATCCCACGAATCGAAGAACCTCGACGTATTCTTCATGGTGGGCGAAAAGCCTACCGACCTGCTGGGCGAATACTATCAGCTTACGGGCAACCCGGTGCTGCTGCCTAAGTTCGGTTTCTACGAGGGACACCTCAATGCCTACAACCGTGACTACTGGAAAGAGGCAGACAAGGGTCGCACCATGACCTTCGAGGACGGCAAGAGCTACAAGGAGAGTGCCAGCGACAAGACGGGCATCAAGGAGTCGCTCAATGGCGAGAAGAACAACTATCAGTTCTCTGCCCGAGCTGCCATCGACCGCTACGTGAACCACGACATGCCTTTGGGATGGTTCCTGCCTAACGATGGATACGGAGCCGGTTATGGCCAGGAATCAACCCTCGACGGCAACATCGAGAACCTGAAGCAGTTTGGCGACTATGCCCGCAAGCACGGCGTGGAGATTGGTCTCTGGACCCAGTCAGACCTTCACCCTAAGGACAGCATCGAGGCACTGTTGCAGCGCGACATCGTGAAAGAGGTGGGCACCGCAGGAGTGAGAGTGCTCAAGACCGACGTGGCATGGGTGGGCGACGGCTACTCCTTCGGACTCAACGGCGTGAGCGACGTGGCGCAGATCATGCCTTACTATGGCAACAACGCACGCCCATTCATCATCTCTCTCGACGGATGGGCAGGCACACAGCGATATGCATCCATCTGGTCGGGCGACCAGACGGGTGGCGACTGGGAATACATCCGTTTCCATATCCCTACCTTCATCGGCGCAGGTCTTTCCGGTCTCTCCAACATCACCTCCGACCTGGACGGTATCTTTGGCGGAAAGAACCCAATCATGAACATGCGTGAGTTTGAATGGAAGACCTTCACTGCGATGGGACTCAACATGGACGGCTGGGGATCCAATGCCAAGTATCCGTTCATCCTCGGCGAACCATCAGCATCCGTCAACAGAACTTACCTCAAGCTGAAGTCAGAACTGATACCATACATCTACACCGCAGCCCATGAGGCTGTGACCGGCAAGCCGTTGATGAGAGCGATGTTCCTCGACGCCCCGAACCCTTACACCCTGGGCAAGGCTACGGAATATCAGTTTATGTGCGGTCCTTACTTCCTCGTGGCTCCTATCTACAAGGAGACCCGGATGGACAAGCAGGGCAACGACATCCGTAACGGCATCTATCTGCCAAAGGGAGAATGGGTGGATTACTTCAACGGAAAGGTATACCAGGGCGGAAGAATCATCAACGAGTTTGATGCGCCTTACTGGAAACTGCCTGTGTTCGTGAAGAGAGGGGCCATCATTCCGATGGTGAACCCTAACAACAACGTTTCGCAGATAGACAACACCAACCGAATCTTCGAGCTTTATCCATACGGAGAGTCTGACTACAGTCTCTATGATGATGATGGCAAGACCGAGCTCTACCGCATCGGTGAGCACGCCACAACCCACATCCACTCCTCATTGGTTAAAGACCGCCTCACCGTCAATATCGACAAGACCGAGGGCAACTTTGCCGGACAGGAGAAGAACCAGTCTACAGAGATTCGCATCAACGTGAGCCAGGCTCCCAAGAAGCTGGTTGCCAAGATGAGTGGAAAGACTGTGAAACTGACAGAGGTGAACACGATGGAGGCTCTCCGCTCCACAGAGAACGCCTGGTTCTACGACAAGGCTCCACAGTTCAACCGCTTTGCCACCAAAGGCAGCGACTTCGAGAAAGTGGACATCACAAAGAACCCGATGGTATGCATCCATCTGGCAAAAACCGACGTGACTGCCAATGCCATCGAGCTTCGCATGGACGGCTACCAGTTCGACAACAGCGATGCCCTGCTCAAATCAGCAGGTGCACTGAACGCCCCTCAAGCTAGCCTGAAGGACGCAGAGGGCGCCAACAAGGCATTCACCATCACTGCAGCATGGGACAAGCAGGCAAACGCAGACTATTATGAAGTGAAGATTGACGGTATGCTCCACTCCACCATCCGCAGCACTGAATTCACCATCGAGAATCTGAAACCAGAAACCGAGTATGACATACAGGTGAGAGCGGTGAACAAGGACGGGGCATCAGAGTGGACCACCCTGAAGGGACGCACCATCAAGGACCCTCTCGACGAGGCAATCCGTGACATCACAGCCACCAACTCCACCCCAGACTGGGAAGGACTGGAGGTAGCCAAGATGTTCGACTTCAACGAGAAGAACTACTGGCACACCGACTACTACAAGAAGGAAGGCGTATTGCCATTCGACATGACGATGAACCTGCATGGCATCGCCAAGCTCGACAAGATTCAGTATCTGCCAAGCTCAGAGCGTGACAGTCACGGACAGATTTACAAGGGACGCATCGCAACAAGTTTCGATGGCAGCAACTGGACTGAGAACGGCACCTTCGAGTGGAACAAGGATGGGGGTGTAAAGGAATACAAGTTCAAGGGTGAGCCAGAGGCACAGTATGTGAAGATGACCGTTGAGGAGACCAAAGGCGGACAGGCGTCAGGTACTGAGTTGTATGTATTCAAGACCCCAGGCAGCAAGATGAAGAAGCCGGGCGACATCAACAACGATAACCGCATCGATGAGAACGACTTCACTTCCTATCTCAACTATTGCGGTCTGCGCAAGGGCGACAAGGACTTCGAGGGCTATGTAAGCAATGGCGACATCAACCGCAACGGCTTGATTGATGCCTACGACATCTCGGTGGTTGCCACCCAGTTGAAGAGCGGTGTAAGCAGCAAGCAGGTGGCTCCTGTTGCAGGCAGCATCTCGCTCGTAGCCGACAAGAAGGCATACCAGGCAGGCGACGTCATCACCCTCACCGTGAAGGGCAAGGATCTCGTATCTCTCAATGCCCTGAGCTTTGCCTTGCCATACAATGCCACCGACTTCGAGTTCATCGGCATCGACGTCAAGGATATGGGCAAGATGGAGAACATCTCCAAGGACCGCCTCCACTCTGACGGCAGCAAGCTGATCTACCCTACCTTCGTCAACATCGGTGAACAGCCTGCGGTAGAAGGCACCCACGACCTCTTCACCATCAAGTTGAAGACCAGGAAGGCATGCAAGCCATCATTCAAGTTCAGCAACCTGATGATGGTAGATAAGTTCTTGCGAGTAAAGAGCGAGAAATAAAAAAGTATAGTATATCATAAAGAAAAACCGTCTGTGGACATCCGATTTGTCCACAGACGGTTTTCTTTTTCAAAACAACCCCGATGACAACCCTTGCTGCAACCCTCTACCTATTGCAAAAACCGGAAAAATGTTGTATCTTTGCATCAGAAATAAAAAGAAAGAAAAACACAAAAGTATAAACAATTTTAATTGACATAAATATGGAATACACAGAACAGGAAAACGAGAAGATGCAGAAGATGCTACTCTCACCCCACTTCGCCCTCGGGGAATTCACCAAATCGGGCACGGCCATCAAACATGGCGTTGATAACACACCACACGACATCATCGTTGTAGTGAGACTCACCACGCTCTGCGAGAAGATTCTGGAACCTCTCAGAAACCAGTTCGGAGCTATCCGCATCACCAGCGGTTACAGGTGTCACCTGCTCAATCTGCAGGTGGGAGGAGCTATAGGAAGTCAGCACGAACTGGGAGAGGCTGCAGACATCTTCGTCACCAACAGCGAGGTGCTGCTCAAGTACATGGAGTTCATCCGGAAGAACTGCGACTTCGACCAGATGATTCTCGAACCGCGCGGACAACCACAGAAACGCTGGCTGCACGTAAGCTATACCATGCGACGGCCCAACCGGCATCAGACGCTGAAATAACCAAACATTTCAAATCATCTAATACTATGAAAAAAGACACCATCAAGACCATCATCAAAATCGCCGCAGCTATCCTCACTGCCATCGCAACCTCACTGGGGTTGACCAACTGCATGAGCTAAGCCGACGACTGATATGGAAAACAGTAAAACAGCCCAGGGCTGCCAAAAAGGACAAGTCCTGGGCTGAAAAAGAAAGAAAAACACATTTTTATTTTAACCTTTTAAATTTTTAATACTATGAGCGTAAAGTACAGAAAAGTAGTTAACAACCGCAAGAACTCCAAGACCGAAGGTAAGGTCTATGGACGAGCAGTAGTAGACGGTGTTATTGACACCAAGGAGATTGCTGGCAAGATCAGCAAGCGATGCACCCTGACCGAGCCAGACATCATCGCAGTAATCAATGCCCTGGAAACCGAGATCGGCTACGGTCTCGCTGACGGCAAGCGAGTAGTGCTCGAAGGATTCGGCTCCTTCAAGGTAGGACTCACCACTACCCCAGCCGACAGCGCCAAGAAGTTCACCAGTGCCAACATCAAGGGCATGCACGTCATCTTCCTGCCTGCCACCGAGATGGAACAGGGCAAGCGCGTGAAGAACATGCTCCGCAACGTGAAGGCTGAGGAGATGACCGAGTACACGGGTCTCGACAACAGCAAGGCCACCGACCCAGGCAAGACTGACCCAGGCAGCACCAATCCAGGCAAGACCGATCCAGGCAACACTGACTCTGGCAACACTGACTCTGGCAAGACTGACTCAGGAGACGTAGGATTGTAAAAAGAATCCTACACCCAGAGAAGCTTGAAGGATTCCAGCGGGAATCATCCTAAAGCCCTGAAGAGGGAAAGCATTGATTACAAGATGCTTTTCCCGCCTTCAGGGCACTTCTTTATCCAAAAAACGAACAGAAATATTCAATTTCTCTGTTAACTAGTTAAATAAAACGAAAAATATTTGGCATTTACAAGTTTTCATCGTATCTTTGCCAACGGAATTATATATCGATTATAGACAGTAAAAGTTCTAACAAAATGAAAGTAAAGGTTTTATCTCAATTTATAATTGCATCTCTCACTGCTGCCAGCACCCTCTCGCTGACATCATGCTTCAAGGATGAGCCCCTCAATGCCGAATGCGACATCGAACAGGCTTATATCCATCCCGGACCACTGCTGAAACTGTGGTTTGCCAATGCGGCAGATACCCTCGTCAACGTGCAGAGCGACCAGGACAAGATAGAGTTCACCATGCGTCCGTTTGCCATCCTCAGCAGGCAGGCACCGGAGTTCCGACTCACTCCTGGAGCCACCATCCAGCCGGAAAGCGGAAGCGTACACGATTTCTCCAAAGGTCCTGTTACATACGTGGTTACATCAGAAGACAAGCAATGGACCCGCACCTATCAGGTGAGCATCAAGAAGGGACAGACCGCCATGAGCAACGAATTTGAATTCGAATTCGAAAATGCCTACCTCAACAAGGGATACTACAACTGGAAGGAAAACTGGAACGGCGAAGAACTCGACATCTGGGCAACCGGAAACCCGGGATTCAAGATAAGCAACCCTTCGGCAAAACCGGATGAATATCCTACCGTGATGACAGAAAACGGCTATCAGGGCAAGGGCGTGAAGCTTACCACCCAGCGCACCAGCAAGCTCGCTGACATGGTGAAGAAGCCTATCGCTGCCGGCAATCTCTTTATCGGACAGTTTGACGCCACCGATGCCCTGCGCGATGCGATGAAAGCTACCAAGTTCGGCCGTCCGTTCAGTTTCAGCAGCAAACCCCTCAAGCTGGAAGGCTGGTACAAGTATCAGGCTGGAGAGAAATTCACCGACAAGGAAATGAAGGAGCTGGACCGCAAGGACTACGGAACCATCTACGCCGTGCTCTACGAGAACATCGACGAGAAGGGAAACCAGGTAGTACTCTACGGAGATAACATACAGAGCAGCAAGCAGATTGTGGCTCTCGCCCTGGTAGGCGAAACCCATGACGACAACGGCAAGGTGGCAATCGGAAACACGCCGGAATGGCATCACTTCAGCGTAGATTTCGACTATCAATCCTACGGCAAGACCATCGATCCGCTGAAGCTGAAGAACGGCGGCTACAGTCTTACCATCGTCTGCTCATCAAGTTCTGATGGCGCCAACTTCCTGGGAGCCGTGGGCAGCACCCTCTGGGTGGATAGTTTCAAACTGATTTGCAAATAAGAAGAAAAATGAAAAAGATAACAGTAATGGCACTCCTGCTGGCATGCGGCACCGCTTCATGGGCAGGAGACAAGAATAGCGCCTGGAACCAGTATCTCCACGGCTATGAGTATCAGGCACGCGTGGCGTATAACCTGGGCGGCACCGCCCCTATCGGTATGCCTGCCACCATCCGCACGCTTCACAGCTACACCCTTCGCCCTAACTTCAGTCTGGGCGTGGATGCCTATCACCCACTCTCCGGAAACTGGGGTTTCGTGGGTGGAATCCGCTTCGAAAACAAGGGCATGAAGACCGATGCGGGTGTAAAGAATTACTACATGAAGATAGTTCGTGGCGGCGAGGAGCTGCAGGGCATCTTTACGGGCGATGTCGTGACCAAGGTGGACATGAGTCTCATCACCGTTCCGATTCAGGCAACATACGATGTATGTGACAATCTCCGCTTCAAGCTGGGTCCATACGTAAGTTATGTTACCTCGAAGAAGTTTGAGGGTTGGGCATACGATGGTTATCTCCGCCGTCAGGAGGAAGGTCATCCGAAGGGCGACCCTACGGGACAGAAGGTGATGCTGGGTCATGACGAAGGCGAACGTGGTGATTACGATTTCAGCGATGACATGCGCAACTGGCAGGTGGGCGTAGATTTCGGAATAGACTGGCGCTTGAACAACCGTTGGGGCATCTGTGCTGATCTGAGCTGGGGCTTAAATGGTATCTTCAAGAAAGATTTCGAGACCATCGAGCAGACGATGTATCCTATCTACGGCAGCGTAGGTATCACGTATCAGCTGAAGTAATATATATTATAATGTACGCGTACATTATTATATAAATAAATAGAAACAATATAATAATTTTTTATTAATACACAAAAAAGAGAAGAAAAATGAAAAAGTTTATTTATTTAATGGCCATGGTTTGCACCCTTGGCTTCTTCACTGCTTGTAGCAGCGATGATGACAACAATGAAAATGATTTCAACCGCAACGAGAAGATTGAAGGCACCTGGAAGGTACAGGATGCCGGGTTTGATGCAAATGGCAATTCTACAGGTTCAGTAGTATTAAACTGGGAAGGTTCTGATGATGCAGTTATCACTATCCCAGGCTTGCTTGATGAGCCATATCCAGTAAAGAATGCCATCTCAATGGTTCCAATGCTGCTCAACAGCCAGCTCAGAAGCGTTTTGCAGGATGTAACCTTCAATGAGAAGGGTCAGATTTCTGCTACTTACAAGGAAGAGGCTGATGACGACGACTGGAAGGTAGCTAACGACTACGCTACATACCAGGTGGTTAACGAGAATATGATTGCCTTGTTCCTGAACACAGCCAAGATTACAGAAGACATCGACGATGCTCAAGAGAAGGCTATGGTTACCAGCATGCTGGAGCAGTTTAAGACCGGTATTCCTGTACACGTATCTTATCCAGCAGCCAACAAGGTATATTTCTATGTTGACAAGGATTTCGTAGCTCCTATCATCGCCATGCTTTATGCCCAGGTTAACAAGATTCCTACAATAGGCATGGACAAGGATGATTTGGCAGGATTCCTGATTTTGAGGACTGTTGTAAACCAGCTTCCTGCCATCATGGAAAAGACCACCAAGTTCGAGGCAGGTCTTGAGTTGATCAAGTAAAGCAGAGAGCTTTATAATACACTAATCCCCAGCTATCTTTTTGATGGATAGCTGGGGATTTTTATTCGTGCATAATCAACGCCCCCACACGCCCAGAAAGTGCGAGTGGAGCCACCTTTGCCATCTTCTGGAACAGCTGCTTTCAGGGCGTGAAAAGACTTTTCCTCCAATTTCCCGGGCACAAAAAAAAGATTGCATCAGCGGAAATACTTCCAACCAATGCAATCTTCAGTTTTCTCTAATCTAGAGGCTAAACACTCTCCCTACAGGGAAACCCGGAAGAAAAGAGCCTAGCGTCGGATTTACTTCACCTTTGCAACGATAGCCTTGA
>ERZ1673741.730-NODE-730-length-32701-cov-121.473963_pt1 | contig 32701 bp, 39 predicted proteins | sample MGYA00580209_ERZ1673741 | MGnify/ENA primary metagenome ERZ1673741 (study PRJEB41218, sample SAMN15661754) | gut metagenome | host: Homo sapiens | place: Canada: London | collected 2015-08-20/2019-03-30 | study: EMG produced TPA metagenomics assembly of... | reverse complement strand
GGGCTAGGAGCTTTTGGGCCTTCAGCCCGTACTTGAACCACATGCGAAAGTTCAGCATAGAACATTGTTTTTTTTTGTTAAGAAATAGTAAAATCGGCTTTTCCCGTGCAAGGATTAGCCGATTTTTCATTTTATCTTCAGAACTCACGATTCAGATTCCGATTCGGGAACTGCCTTTTAAAGAGGAACAGTCCCTTTGGGGTCAGGAGCGTTGAGTCATTAAAATGAACTAATAAATTAGAGAAATATGAACAAGAAAGTATTTAGTGCAGCTATTTTAGCTTCAGCTGCAATGGCAATGACTTCTTGCAGCACTAGCAAGAATACACAGAATGAGAACGCAACAAAGGCTGAGAAGATAACAGAGGCAGAGGCTGCCCGTCCGTCGGCAGATGAGGATATGGACGAGAGTTATCTTATCCTCTCAGAGGCTCAGCAGAACATCGTGAAGAAGAATAATGATTTCGCTTTCAAACTCTATCAGCAGATTAGCGGCATGGATTCTGAGGTGGTTTCGCCAATGAGCATCGCCTATCTGATGGGAATGCTTGCGAATGGTGCCGACGGCAAGACTCAGCAGGAGATTCTGAAGGCAATCGGTTGCGAGGGCGTGAGCGTGAAGGAACTCAACGACTGTTATAAGGCGCTGATGCTTTCGGCTGGCAAGCTCGACAAGCAGACAACCGTAAATATAGCCAACTTTATCGCTATCAACAAGAATTTCACATTGAACAGCGATTTCGCTCACACCGTGGCCGATTCTTATCAGGCTGGCGTGGAGAGCATGGACTTTACCAATTCTAAATCTGCCACTCGCATTAATGACTGGTGCAAGAAGCAGACTAAAGGCATGATTCCTAGCATCATCGACCAGGTAGACCCTGCAGCTGTTTCTTACCTCCTGAATGCTATTTATTTTAATGGAATCTGGCAGGAGAAGTTTGATGCGAAGAATACCCGCCTCGAGAACTTCAGCGGTTACACCCGCGATATTAAGAAGGTGAACATGATGCACCTGAACAAGAAGTTTGCCTATACAGAAAATGATATGTTGCAGGCTGTTGAGTTGCCATACGGAAATGGAAGTTATCAGATGACCGTTCTTCTTCCTAAGTCTGGCAAGAGCATCAGCGAGGTGATGAAGGAGATGGATGCTGATAAACTTCAGAAGTTGAGTAATGACATGGACCGTTGCCAGGTGGATTTGAAATTCCCTAAGTTCACTACCGAGATGGATCTGTCGCTTAATCAGATTATCAGTAAATTGGGAGCTCCAAGCATCTTCCAGCCAGGCACGGCAGATTTCAGCCGTTTTGCCAATGGTAGCTTCTACGTATCGAAGATGTTGCAGAAGGCAAAGATTGAGGTAAGCGAGCGTGGAACAAAGGCTGCTGCCGTAACAGCTGCTGTGATGCTGACCTCACTGGGTCCTCACGAGATGAAGCGTGTAGAATTTCATGCCAACCGTCCATTCGTTTATTTAATTACAGAACGTAATAGTGGCGCCATTCTCTTCATGGGTCAGTTCCTGGGAGAATAATAACAGAGAATTTGCAGGTTCTTAAACAGTAAAAAGCGAAAGCCAAATCCGTATTCCGGAATCTGGCTTTCGCTTTTTCTATTTTGTTTTATTCGCTTGCTTGCTCCTGAAACTTTTCAATGAACTCATCCTCTGTGATAATCGGAATATTGAGTTCATGGGCTTTCTTGTTCTTCGAACTCTGCGAAGCAGCATCGTTGTTAATCAGGAAGTTAGTGCTCTTGCTCACACTTCCCGTAACCTTGCCGCCCTGGCTTTCAATATAAGCTTTCAGCTCGTTGCGGTTCTTGTAATGATGCACATCTCCCGTTACGACGAAAGTCAGTCCCTGGCATTTGCTTCCCGTTTCTACAGGCTCCTGTTCCTCGATAATCAGCTCGGACAACAGATGCTGCACATGCTGGAAATGAATATCGTCCTTGAACCAGGCGATAAACTTGGCACTCTTTTCCGGTCCAATGCCATCGATGCTTGCAAACTCATCGTCGAACATGCTCAGGCGAGCTGTTTCTATCAGTTCCTTCACCTTGTAACGGCTGAGCAGTTTTTTAGCCACATCGCCGCCGCAGAGCGGAATATTCAAGGCGTAGAGCAGATGACGGCCATCAGTATGGCGGCTCTTCTCAACACTCTCCAGAAGATTGCTTACGCTCTTCTTGCCAAATCCTTCGAAACAGGAAATCTCGAACGCATAATTCTTCAGTTTGTAGAAATCAGCATATTCCCTGATAAAACCATGATTGATGAATTTCCAGACAGTCTGTTCTGAGATTCCATCAATATTGATTCCTTCCTTGCTGACGAAGCGGGCAAATTTCTTGAGCTGTTTGGCTGGGCAGGCTGCATTGGTGCAATGGAGAGTCTTGGTGCCGCTCTCGCTCTCGCGCACTACGGCTGGCGCATGGCAAACCGGACATTCGGCGGGAATGACAAAACTCCCCACAACCTCTGTAATATTGATTACCTTCGGGATAATCTTATTGGCCTTGATGACCTGTAGTCTGGTTCCCTTGTCGCCAATGCCCAGACGCTCGCATTCGCTTACATTGCAGAGCGATGCACGCTGCACGGTGGTTCCTTCCAGTTCTACCGGTTTGAAAACAGCTACAGGCGTGATGGTGCTGGCTGCGCACGACCATTCGATGTGGTCGAGTACGGTGTCAGCATGTTCATCTTGCCATTTAAAGGCAAATCCTGCCCTCGTAGCGTGGTGGCCTGTAACCGAACCGGTAGCTGCATAAGCCGTATCATCGTAGCAAATCACCAGTCCGTCTACCGGGAAAGGATTCTTCTTGCTTGTCACCTTCTCTGTAAACTTGTCTATTTCCTGCTGGATGTTTTCTGTGGTAGGGTGGTCAATACGCTCACGTTCTACAGGATTCATCCCCAGGTCTTTCAGCATCTGCATGCGTTCGCCCCATGAGGTAAGTTCCCGATCAGTATAAACCAGGGTGAACGGAATCCATTGGATGTGGCGCTGCTTCACCTCATCAATATCCTTCAGCGTGAGTGAGCCTGAAGCGAGGTTTCGTGGATTGGCGTAATCGCCTTCGCTTTCGATGATGAACTGTTCGAAATCAGAATACGAAATGACGGCTTCTCCTCTTACTACAAGATGTCCTTTCTCTGAAATGGTAGCAGGAATGCCTGAAATGGCTGGAGCCAAGTGGGTAATGTTGGTGCCGATGTGTCCGTTTCCGCGGGTAACAATCTTGGTGAGTTTTCCGCCGTCATAGGTTACTACGAGGGTAAGTCCGTCCAGTTTCCATGAAATCCAGATAGGGCGGTCTTCTGCCCATTTTACAAGATCACTTACCTGTTTGGTCTTTGCCAGAGAGAGGGCAGCAAATTCATGTTCCTCTTTCTTTCCTACGATAGAATCTTCTGACACGTGATTAGTAGGGGAGTCGGGCAGAATTTCGCCTGTTTCCTCTTCCAATCTCTTGAGTTGGTCGAAAAGGGCGTCCCACTCATAGTCGGTCATGAGTTCGCCTTTTCCGTTATAATAACTATCTGAAGCTTGGTTGAGTCTTTCAACCAAGCTCTTCATCTGCAATAGTTTCTCTTCCATAATATATATTTGAGGGCGTTAATCAAATGTTGTGTTTTTCGATGGTCAGAGAATTATGATTCTGGTTCCATGGCTATGGAGAGCTTTTCGAAGGCAAAACGCTGGCCTCTGTTTCCTCCATAGTTTACACGTCCGCAGATGCAGAACCCCATCGAAGACAGAAGGTTGATCATCGGCGTATTGTCAAAGTTGGTGTCAACCTTGATGCTAGGTATTTTTTCAACCTCGCACATGCTGTTCACCTTACTGATGAAAATACGCGCTAAACCTTCACGCTGGAAACTAGGCAACGTGGCAAAACGATGTATTACATAATAATCGCCATCGGTAATCCAGTTGCCTACTAATTTCTTATATTTGGGTTCACCATTCAATATGACTGCTCCATAGACAACCACCTCTTCGTTTACAGTTAGAACGAAGGCGTTGCCATTCTCTATGTCTTTTCTGATGTCTTTTTCAGATGGATATTCCTCAGTCCATTGGTGACGTCCCGATTCTATCATACTTTGGCGAGCTTGGTCGATGACTTTCCAGCAAGCAGCAAAGTCCTTAATATACGCCTGTCTGAAGTTTGTCTTCATATTAATTAATTACGCTTTTATTATTTGGGTGCAAAATTAACAAAAAAAAACGAATTAAACTAAAAAACGGAGGAAAAACTTCACTTTTTTGTTCGTTTTCCTCCGTTTTTCGTGTTTTCTGCTCATTTTGAGCTATTTTTCCCTTTGCTTTTTGCTAAGAACTGGGCAGAATAAGATTCTGCAATATTTGTTCTGAAGATAAACTTCTGTTCTGCTTGTCTACTTCTTTAATCTGTTTTATGCCAGACATTTGTCGAGTTCAGCAATAATAGCATCTTTCTGCTCCTTGATATGCTGACCGATGAATACGATTTTTATCATGCGGTCGCCCAATTCCTGATCCCATTCCTTCTGCAGCTGTGGGTTGTTCATCAATACCTGGGCGAGTTCGTCTTTCGGCATGGTTGCCAGCCATTGACCAGCCTGCTTTACAGTCTTCTGTTTGCCAGCCTGCTCGAACACGTAGCACATATCCCGTTCATCATCAAAATAGCAGATTCCCTTGGCGCGAACCACGTCTCTAGGCCATTTTCTTGCTACGAAATCATCGAAGAGGCCCAGGTCGAAAGGTTTGCGGCGGTAGTAGACAAATGTACCGATTCCGTATTCCTCAACTTCTCCGCCTTCATGATCATGGTCATGATCGTGGTGATGATGGTGATGATGCTCATGTTCGTCTTCCTCGTCTTCCTCGTCATGATCGTGATGATGGTGATGATGTTCATGTTCGTCTTCATCATCATCTTCTTCATGCTCTTCGTTTCTTTCTGATTCAATCTCCTGAATCCAACCGGCTGAAGTGGATACGGTTTCCCAATCAAACTTCTTAGTGTTGACAATCAGATTCAAGTCAACGTCACCATAGTTGCATTCAAAGATTTCTGCCTTAGGCTGGATGGCGCGGATAATCTGCTTCAGGTGCTCCAGCTCCTTAGGCTCAACCTCAGCTGCTTTGTTCAGGAGAATGATGTTGCAGAACTCAATCTGCTGGATGACGAGTGAAGCCAAATCTTCCTCATCAATTTCCTTCTTCATCAGGTCGCTGCCGTTAGAGAATTCATCCTTCATGCGCAAAGCATCTACTACGGTAACGATGCTGTCGAGACGCAGAATACCATTCTCGATGTACTGAGGACCGAGGGATGGGATAGAGCAGATGGTCTGGGCAATAGGGGCCGGCTCGCAGATTCCGGAAGCCTCGATGACGATGTAATCGAAACGCTTCATGTCTACGATTTCCTTGAGCTGTTCTACCAGGTCCATCTTCAATGTGCAGCAGATGCAACCATTCTGGAGAGAAACGAGCGAATCATCTTTCTGACCTACTACGCCACCTTTTTCTATCAGGGCTGCATCAATATTGACTTCACCAATATCGTTGACGATGACGGCAAACTTAATACCTTTTTCGTTAGCTAAAATCTTGTTGAGAAGGGTTGTCTTTCCACTACCCAGGTAGCCTGTTAAGAGCAATACAGGCACTTCCTTCTTTGTGTTCATATTAAAATATTTTAATGTTATACTTCTTAAATCCATTCTGCTGATAATGCTGCTTTCTCGGGCAGCTGTCATCCGGCAGTCTGACGGTTTTGCGAAACTGCAAAGATTGTGCCACACCCTTATTTTTTTGCCATCTTTTTTTTATACACCCCTTTTTGTCAGTTATCTTGTGTTATTTTTAGGTTATATTTCATGTTTTTCTCATTTTTTTTGGTGGTTTCAACAAGAAATAGTATATTTGCAGAGAAAAATGTTTCAAACAGCACATAAACTTAATGAATAAACATATTTAATATCATAAGTTAAGATGAAAAAGTTTAAGTTTTTAGTTCTGACGGTGGTGGCAGCCCTGGCGCTGTCATCTTGCGGCACTACTCAGACGGTGCCTCTGACCGGTCGCACTCATCGCATCTCTGTATCTGATGAGCAGGTTCTCAGTCTGTCTAATCAGGAATACACAAAGTACATGGCTTCTGCCAAGAAGTCGACCAATGCTGCCAATACGGCGATGGTTCAGCGAGTAGGAAAAAGACTTGCCAATGCTGTTGAACTCTATTTGAAGCAGAATGGATTTGAAGCCGACGTGAAGAATTATTCATGGGAATTCAACCTGGTACAAGATAAGTCTGCCAATGCATTCTGTATGCCTGGCGGTAAAATCGTGGTTTATGAAGGACTTTTGCCTTATACTCAGAATGAAACTGGTTTGGCAATCGTTTTGGGCCACGAAATAGCTCATGCTGTGGCTAAGCATAGTGCTGAGCAGCTCACCAAGCAGCAGAATCAGCAAACCGGCACAAGCATTCTGGGAACTGTGTTGAACCAGACAGTAGGTAATGGTGTAGGAAATGTGGCAAGTGCAGTTGCCGGACAGTATTTCTCATTTCGCAATCTGAAGTACTCCCGTGATAATGAAACCGAGGCTGATTACATGGGGCTTATCTTCGCGGCCATGGCAGGTTACGATCCTCAGCAGGCCATTCCTTTCTGGAAGAGGATGTCACAGGGCTCAAGCAGCAATCAGAGCGATATTTTCAGTGATCACCCTTCAGACGGCAAGCGTATTGCTGCCTTGCAGAAGGAAATGCCTACTGCACTGAAGTATTATAAACCTCAGACTACTTATAAGGTAGGTTCTAAGGGCAAGACTTCTACCACCAGAAAGAAGACTACAACGCGCAGAAGATAAGGATTAGAAGAATCAAACTAAAAAGTGTTAAGTATGGAGTATTTATCTCATAACCTTTGGCTGATATGGACATCGGTGATGTTCATCTGCCTCATCTTAGAGTTGTCTTCGGGCGATTTCTATGTTACTTGTTTTGCCATTGGTGCGCTCATCAGCATTCCTGTGGCATTGGTAGGAGCACCTTTCTGGGTGCAGGTAGTGGTTTGGGCAATCTGCTCCATGCTTAGCATCTGGCTGGTTCGTCCGCATCTGCTGAAATCGCTGCATAAGGGTGGGGAAGACCGCCGCAGTAATGCCGATGCGCTGGCTGGACAGATTGGGGAAGTGACCGAGATGATTCCTGCCGGAGGATATGGTAGAGTGAAACTGGATGGAGATGATTGGAAAGCGGAAGCTCCGCATCTTGCCGAACCGCTTGCCGTAGGCGATAAGGTTCGCATCTTAGGTCACGAATCTATCATCCTCAAGGTAGAAAAAGTTTAAGTAGGAAAGTTTAGAGTCAACATTATTCACTTAATCGTATAAACATCATGAACATAGGAATTTATGTACTGGTAGCTCTAGTAGCACTTGCACTCGTAGTAGTTAAGAAAACCATCGTTATCATCCCTCAGAGTGAGACGAAAATCATAGAGCGTCTCGGACGATATTTTGCCACGCTCAAGCCGGGTATTAATGTCATCATTCCTTTCATTGACCATGCAAAGGATATTGTGGCGATGAGAAACGGAAGATACGTTTATACAAACAGCATCGACCTTCGTGAACAGGTTTATGACTTCGACCGTCAGAATGTAATCACTAAGGATAATATCCAGATGCAGATAAATGCGTTGCTCTATTTCCAGATTGTAGACCCATTCAAGAGTGTGTATGAAATCAATAATCTGCCAAACGCTATAGAGAAGTTGACACAAACCACCTTGCGTAATATAATAGGTGAGATGGAGCTTGACCAGACGCTTACTTCCCGCGATACGATCAACACCAAACTCCGTGCGGTTTTGGATGATGCAACCAATAAGTGGGGAATCAAGGTTAACCGAGTAGAGTTGCAGGATATTACACCTCCAGAGAGTGTGCTCCAGGCGATGGAAAAGCAGATGCAGGCAGAACGCAACAAGCGAGCTACCATCCTGACTTCAGAAGGTGAGAAGGAAAAGCAACGTCTGCTCTCAGAAGGTGAGAAGGCTGCCATCGTGAACAAGGCTGAGGCTGCCAAACAGCAGGCTATCTTGAATGCAGAAGGTGAGGCTACTGCCCGTATCCGTAAGGCAGAGGCCGAGGCTATTGCCATTCAGAAGATTACAGAAGCTGTAGGGCAGAGTACGAATCCAGCCAACTATCTCTTGGCTCAGAAATACATCAGCATGATGCAGGAAGTGGCTCAGGGTAAGGATAATAAGGTGGTTTATCTGCCATACGAGGCAACCAATCTCTTGGGCTCTATCGGAGGAATCAAAGACCTTTTCAAGGGATAAATACCTCTGAGTCAATGGATAATGCCCTTTGACTCAAGAAATAAAGCACTCTGAAATCAGTAAACTGTAACTTCAGTAAATATATAAAACAGGATAAAAATGAAGAAAATCTGTATCGTTGCAGGTGCAAGACCTAACTTTATCAAGGTTGCGCCCGTAATTAGAGCAATTCGTAATGCTCAGGAAGCTGGTAACGAAATCAGCTATCAGTTGGTTTACACAGGAAAAGAGGATGACCCGACTTTGGAATCTTCTCTTTTCGATGACTTAGGCATTCAGAAACCGGATGCTTATCTCGGCGTAGACTGTCCAAACATGAACGAACTTACCGGACAGGTGATGGGGCAGTTTGAGCGCTATCTACAGCAGAATGCTACAGATGTTGTCATTGTGGTTGATGATCTGGCTTCAACCATGGCCGTGGCTATTGTTACCAAGAAGCAGGGTGTGCAGCTTGCTCATATTGCAGCCGGAACCCGCAGTTTTGACATTACTATGCCAAAGGAAATCAACCGTCTGGTGATTGATGGTTTGTCAGATATCCTTTTTACCGCAGGCATTTCTAACAACAGCATCGCCAACAAGGAAGGTGCAGAATTGTCTAAGGTTTATATGGTAGGAAATGTGCTTATCGACAATATCCGCTTCCTTCAGTCTAAAATGCAGCGTCCTGAAGTCATGGACGAGTTTCATCTGAAAGAAGGCGAATATATGGTTCTGACCTTGAACCGCAAGGCCATCGTCAATAACATTGATGAGATGAAATCGCTCATTTCTGTCATAGATGAAGAGGCGCGCCAGGCTGGAGTGAAGGTAATTGCTCCGCTTCGAGGTAAAGCCTTGGGCTTCGTGCTCGCATTCAAGGCTTATCAGGAAGAGAGTAATCATCAGAGTGGAATCCAGGTGGTTCAGCCGCTCGATTATCTGTCGTTTGCTTATCTTACAGCTCACGCAAAAGGTGTGATTACCGATTCCGGTAATGTGGCTGAAGAAGCTACCTTCAATGGGGTTCCTTGCATTACGCTCAACAGCTATACTGAGCATATTGAAACCGTAAAGGTGGGTACTAACGAACTGGTTGCTGAAGATCCAGAATTGCTGAAGCAAACCATGCAGAAACTTCTGAAGGGTGAATGGAAGAAAGCGGGCATTCCTGACAGATGGGATGGCCGCTCAGCAGAAAGAATAGTCCAGATTCTCGCTGAATAGAATCTAAACTCATAGAGTATAATCTCATGGAGAGAGATAATTCTATGTAAACTGATTCTTTTCAGAATAAACTTAGAGGTTCACTTCAATATGATTATATTGAAAAGTGAACCTCTTTCTTTTTATGCTTTATCTTTTCCTTAATCCTTTTCAGGCGCCTTTGGCACAGGATAGTCGTATTGCTTGAAATAGGCTGGCGTCTTATTATCATACCATACTCCTTCTACGTTTAAGCCGATAGAGAAAGTCTTTTTGGAGTTGGTGTATCTTACGCCGGCTCCTAAAACGTTGGCGCCAGGTACTCCCATTCCGTAGCCACCCGGCATGATTCCTCTGCCCATTCCCCAAGGATACATTCCGTAGCCCCAAGGTGAATAGCCGTATGGGCCATAACCATAACCAACATAACGGCCGTAGAGAGAATTGTAATTGTTGGCAACACTAAGCTGACCGTAAACATAAGCCTCCCAATGCTCATTAAACTGGTAGCCCAAAATGCCGTAGACTCCACCATCATGATAACTGTCTCCACCATAGTTTACGTTGTTGATATAAGTACCAAGAGCCAGCCAGAGTTTGTTGTCTTTGGTGAGTGGCGTTAAGTAGGTTGCATTGATGGTCTGGGTGAAACCGCCTCTGTGAGGCACATTCTTGCCGAATGTGGCAAAGGCAGAAAGATCTACCGAGAGATTCAGCCCCTTGTGCAGCCCCCAATCATAGCCCAGCGGATAACTCAGACCGTTGGTAAGGTTGGAGATGGGATTATTATAATAGGTGCTGTCGAGTGAAGCTTTCCCCAGTAACCCGTTCTTGCCGAGAGTCTCTTTCTTGTCTGATAGTTGGGCAGGAGCCAGATAAGCATTCTTCACCGGTTTCCCCTGATAAATCATAGGTTTTCCTGCCTGGTAAACCGTATCGCCAGGCAGCAACCATTCTTCGCGCGGACTGTCCGGACTGTGCAATGGTCCGAAGCTTACCTGTTGCTGTGCACTTGCTTCTGTAGTGAGGAAAGTGCAAAAAGCGATGATAATATATATTTTTTTCTTCATAATTGATTGCATTTTCTGTCTTCTGCTGCAAAGATAGGAAGAATGTATGAAACAAAGGAACTTTTCCCGCATAAAAAATCAATTTTTTAGAATAAAATCATTATCTTTGCATCCGATAACATAAATAGATGTAAAATTATACAAAAATATGAAGAAGATCATCAGATTATTGACTCTCGCTCTTCTTACGGTGCCTGTTACGACATTCGCTCAGAGTGAAGGCAATCAGAACACATCAGAACCAGCCGGAAAAGTTGTGGCGTCTAAGCCCGATTCTCTGCTCGACTGGGAAACACCGCACGATCCAACTTGCCCTCAGGTGTTGCTGGAAACTACGATGGGCAACATTCTCGTGGCTCTCTACAACGATACTCCCAAGCATAGGGATAATTTTCTGAAACTTGTCAATTCGGGCTATTATGATGGTTGCATCTTTCAGCGCGTCATCAAGAATTTCATGATTCAGGGTGGCGATTATTCATGCAGAAAGGTGAATATGGAAAAGCCGCAGAAGTTTGATGTAAACTATACGATTCCGGCTGAAATCATCTATCCAAAATATTATCATAAGCGCGGACAGCTCTGTGCTGCACGCGAAGGGGATGATGAAAATCCGACCAAAGCTTCGGCGTCTACTGATTTCTACATTACCTGGGGCAGAAATTTCTCTCCCCGACAGATGGAATATTATGTAGAAAAGCAGAAACGGGAAGGTAAGGATTACGCCATTCCTTCTGAACAATTGCAGAAGGGCTACATCAAGCATGGTGGTGTTCCTCACCTTGACAACGGCTACACCGTGTTCGGAGAGGTGCTCGAAGGTATGGATGTGGTTGATAAGATTCAGAATGTGGCTACTGATAAGGCGAACAACGACAGGCCTCTCACGGATGTCATCATCCTGAAAGCCAAGCAGGTGAAGTAACTTTCGGATGGTGAACTGAAGAAATAAGTAACTGAGCCCATTTAAAAGGTAAAATCGATAAGTAAAAATATCAAATACGAGAGAAAAATATGAAATCATTAAAGGAATTATATAGAATAGGTAAGGGACCATCGAGCAGTCATACGATGGGGCCTCAGCGTGCTGCCAAACTTTTTCTGGAGCGTTGCCCTAACGCTTCTTATTATGAAGTAACCCTTTATGGAAGTCTGGCTGCTACAGGTAAGGGACACATGACTGATGTGGCAATCGAAGAAGTGCTCAGACCTCATAAAACCGTGAACATCATCTGGCAGCCACAGACTTTCCTGCCTTATCATCCCAACGGAATGAAATTTGTGGGCAAGGATCTGAACGGCGATATTATTGATGAATGGACCGTTTACAGTATTGGTGGTGGAGCCATATCAGATGGTACTGCCGGCAACGAAGAGCTGGGCGCCAAGGATGTTTATGAATTGAACAAGCTCGCCGACATCAAGCAATGGTGCTATGATAACGGACGCTCATTCTGGGAGTATGTTGAGAAATGCGAATCGGAAGATATCTGGGATTATCTCGACATGGTTTGGCAAACGATGAAGCAGAGCATCAGGAATGGTTTGGACCATGAAGGTGTTTTGCCTGGTCCGCTGAAGCTGCAGCGTAAGGCTGCCACCTATTTTATAAAGGCGAAGGGTTACCGTGCTTCCCTGCAGAGCCGCGGCTTGGTTTATGCTTATGCGCTGGCTGTGAGCGAGGAGAATGCTTCGGGTGGCACCATCGTTACTGCTCCTACCTGTGGCGCCTGCGGTGTATTGCCAGCCGTACTCTACCACATGTTTACTTCTCATGATATGAGTGAACAGCGCATCTTGAGAGCCTTGGCTACAGCCGGATTGGTAGGCAACATCGTAAAGCAGAATGCTTCTATCAGCGGTGCTGATGTAGGTTGCCAGGGTGAGGTAGGTGTTGCCTGCGCCATGGCTTCGGCTGCAGCCTGTCAGCTTTTCGGAGGCAGTCCGGCTCAGGTAGAATATGCTGCCGAAATGGGATTGGAGCATCATCTCGGAATGACCTGCGACCCAGTTTGTGGACTGGTTCAGATTCCTTGTATCGAGCGAAATGCCTTTGCTGCCGCCCGAGCTTTGGATGCTGACCTCTACGCTTCCTTCTCAGATGGCCATCATACCGTATCTTTCGACCGGGTAGTTGAAGTGATGCGACAGACGGGACATGATCTACCTTCGCTTTACAAGGAAACAAGCGAAGGTGGTTTGGCAAAAGGATTTCCTAGAGACATTTAGTCATAAGATTCAATTTTCGTAAGTAAACCTCACACGCCCTGCAATAGCATAAAGCTTTGGATATTTCCTTAATGCAATGAAGCTTTTGCTCTTGCTGGGCGTGTTGTATTTTGGGCCTTTCCGTCCTTCCCTTTATTTTGGCACGCTATTTGTAAGCCCCCTTGCCAAACAATAATAAAGTAAATACGAATAAAAACATTTTATATTATGGCACAGAAAGGTAATATTGGTGTAACGACAGAGAACATTTTCCCTGTCATCAAGAAATTCTTATATTCAGATCACGACATCTTCCTCCGTGAGATGGTTTCAAACGCCGTAGATGCTACACAGAAGTTGAAGACTCTTGCAGCTCAGGGTGATTTCAAGGGCGAGATTGGCGATACAACCGTTCGTATCTCTCTCGATGAGAAGGCTGGAACCTTGACTATCAGCGACCATGGTATAGGTATGACTGAGGAGGAAATTGATAAATATATCAACCAGATTGCATTCTCAGGCGTAACCGACTTCCTCGATAAGTATAAGGAGAATGCCAACGCCATCATCGGTCACTTCGGTCTCGGCTTCTATTCTTCTTTCATGGTAGCCAGCAAGGTAGAAATCATTACCAAGAGCTACAAAGAGGGAAGCAAGGCTGTAAAGTGGAGCTGCGATGGTTCACCTGCTTTCGAAATCGAAGATGCTGACAAGGCTGAGCGTGGTTCAGACATCATCCTGCACATTGCTGATGACTGCAAGGAGTTCCTTCAGAAGAGCAAGATTGAGGAGCTTCTGAACAAGTATTGCAAGTTTATGGCCGTGCCTGTTGCTTTCGGCAAGAAGACCGAGTGGAAGGATGGCAAGAATGTGGAGACTGATGAGGATAACATTATCAACAATGTTGAGCCGCTCTGGACAAAGGCTCCTAGCACCTTGAAGGATGAGGACTACAAGAAGTTCTATCACACCCTTTACCCAATGCAGGACGACCCATTGTTCTGGATTCATCTGAATGTAGACTTCCCATTCAATCTTACGGGTATTCTCTACTTCCCACGCATCAAGAGCAGCATCGACATGCAGCGCAACAAGATTCAGCTCTATTGCAATCAGGTGTTCGTGACCGACCAGGTAGAAGGCATTGTACCTGAATTCCTTACATTGCTTCATGGTGTAATCGATTCACCGGACATTCCGCTGAATGTAAGCAGAAGCTACCTTCAGAGCGACAGTAACGTGAAGAAGATTTCTACCTACATCACCAAGAAGGTAGCAGATCGTCTGAACTCAATCTTCAAGGAGAACCGCAAGGAGTTTGAAGAGAAATGGGATGACCTCAAGATCTTCATCAACTACGGAATGCTCTCTCAGGATGATTTCTACGAGCGTGCCAAGGACTTCGCACTTCTGAAAGATGTTGAGGGCAAGTACTTTACTTTCGAGGAGTACAAGACGCTGATCAAGGACAACCAGACCGATAAGGATTGCAACCTGGTTTATCTCTACGCCAACAATAAGGAAGAGCAGTATTCTTATATCGAGGCAGCCAAGCAGAAGGGCTATTCTGTACTCCTGATGGAAGGTCAGCTCGATACGCCGATGGTAAACATGCTGGAGCAGAAGCTGGAGAAGAGTCGCTTTACACGTGTTGACGCCGACATCATCGACCGCCTCATCGTGAAGGAAGATGCTAAGAAGACCGATTTGAGCAAAGAGCAGTCTGACAACTTGACAGAAGTATTCCGCTCTCAGATGCCTCAACTCGACAAAACAGAATTCTTTGTTGAAATTCAGGCTTTGGGCGAACAGAACCAGCCAGTGCTCATCACCCAGAACGAGTACATGCGCCGTATGAAGGCGATGAGCCAGTTCCAGGCAGGCATGAACTTCTACGGTCAGATGCCAGACAGCTACAACATCGTACTGAACTCAGACCATGCTCTGGTAAAGAAGGTATTGGAAGATGCTGAGGCCAACACAGCCGAAACATTGAAGCCAATCCTTGCAGAAATCAAGGGTCAGGAAGCTCGCCTTGCCGTACTCCATCAGGAGCAGAACAAGAAGAAGCCTGAAGAGATTACCCAGCAGGAGAAAGACGATGTTCACAATACAGAGAAGGCTATCAGCGATGAGAAGGCTAAGCGCAACGAAATCATCTCGGGCTATGCTAAGAACAACAACATTGTTCACCAACTCATCGACCTCGCCCTGCTTCAGAATGGTATGTTGAAGGGTGCTTCGCTCGACGCATTCCTCAAGAGAAGCGTTGACATGATCAAGTAACCCAACCTGAAAAAAGGTTCGAATGGAGAAATAAAACTTTGCGATGCGTAACATTTCATGTTACAAATTGTATCTATCATATGTGCTAAATGTTTCAAAACGAACATTTAGCACATTTTTTTTCGCTTTCCTTTGGTGGCTTTCTTTTTTTTTATTACCTTTGCAATATCGATAAACGAAAAACATGATAAAAAAAATCGCCATCATGGAACAAACAAATTCAAATTACAGCATTATTGCTGATTATTACTCTGAACACTACAACGAGCTGAAGTTGTATGTCATGTCCCGTTCGCTTCCGGCAGACGAGGCTGAAGACATCGTGCAGAATACTTTTGTGCGATTACTTCGAGGCGATAAGATGATTACGCCTGTTACTTTACCTTGTTTTGTATACACCATTGCCAAGAATCTGATCATCGATTATTACCGGCGCAAGCATAAGATTGAGGAGTATGAACACTTCCTGGGAGCTAGCGACTGGATGGGAAGATACGATATTGATGGCGAATCGGTTTTCTCTGCCCGGCAGATCAACGAGATTCTGGAGCGTGGCATTGCCCGGCTCACGGAAAAGAGAAGCAAGGTTTACCGCCTGAACCTTTTCGAAGGAATGCAGGTGAGCGAGATTGCACAGAATCTGAACATCGGATATAAAGCGGCTGAGAACCGTCTGACTCTGGCTAGAAAAGAAATAAGAGATTATATGAAAAAAGAGTTGGCTAGTTAAAATGCTAGTCAACTCTTTCTGTTTATTCTTACTGCCTTGCTGAAAGGCAATTCTTATCTATTTTTTAGTTTTCCTTAAACCCGATTACTCTTGTCAAACCTTTATCAAGATAAAAGGTTTGGGTTACTTCCTGCTTCTCGCCCTGATGGTTGGTCAGCTTGTATGTAGCCCTTAAATATAATAAGGTGTCGGGATAAGCTGCATCATTATAATCAATATTCTTCTTGACGTAAGGCAGTTTGCTGACATTTTGTCGCATTACCTTCATCTGGTCGAAACTGATCATGGCGGTAGGAGTGAGGCGGGAGAACCGCTCATAGCTGCAGTCTTGATCAACAAGGTTCTTATCAAGAAAATCCTTGACCAGAGATTGAGCCTTGTGCTGATCGCCACACGAGGTGAACATCAGCACAAGTCCTAGAGCCATGACAAACATTATTTTCTTTATCATAGACATCTTCTTTTTATTTAGCCGCGCTGATTTATTCAGCACGCTTGCTTATTTAGCCACGCTTTGGAGAATCTCCAGCAAGTGATTCCAAACCATCTCTACAGTAGGAATGAGAAGAGCCTCGTCTGGGGTATGAACATTGCGCAGAGTAGGACCAAAACTTACCATATCGAGCTCAGGATAGCGCTCTGAGAAGAGACCGCACTCCAAACCGGCATGAATGCCCTTTACCAATGGCTTCTTGCCGAAGAGCTTTTCATAAGCCTTTACAGCCAGGTCGGTAAGCTCGCTGTTTGCGCGCATCTTCCAAGCAGGATACTTGTCGCCTACAGTTACCTCGGCGCCAGCCAGAAGGAAGACTGCCTTTACGGTGTTGGTCATATTCGCCAGATTGCTCATTACGTTACTTCGCTGAGAAGCTACGATGTTGATGCTGTTTTCATCGGTCATCACGCTTGCCACATTGCTTGAGGTTTCTACCATCCAGGCAATCGCCTCATCCTGGCAGTTGGTAAGCGGACCGTTGTCTACAGCCTGGAGAGCCATTACGAACTTGTCGGCTACAGCTTTCTCGATGACAGGTGCAGCATCGGAGCTGCTCATATTGAACTGCATAGTCTGTTCTGTTACGTGGAATTCATCTTCTACTTCTGACGCAAAGATATTCCAGTCGGCACGAACCTGTTCCTTATCAGCATTCTTAACAGCGAAAACAATCTTTCCGTCACGAGGAATGGCATTGTGCATTTTGCCGCTGTTGAAGCTTACGAGGCGCAAACTTCCATCCAGTTTCTCATTCTCGAGGAAGAGGAAACGGGCAAGAATCTTGATGGCATTGGCGCGTTTCTTATTGATGTCATCGCCCGAATGGCCGCCATTGAGACCCTTCAGCGAAGCTTCCATGAAGAAATAACCCGCAGGAGCTTCTTCGCGAGAGAAGTGGAAGGTGGCATGGGTAGTCTGACCACCAGCGCAGGATACGAAGATTTCGCCCTCATCCTCTGAGTCGAGGTTGATGAGCATCTTTCCGGTCATAAAGCCCGCCTTCATGCCGTGAGCACCGGTCAGTCCGGTTTCTTCATCACGTGTAAAGACGCACTCGATAGGACCGTGCTCAATATCGTTGCTTGCCAGAATAGCCAGTTCGATGGCGCAGCCAATACCGTCGTCAGCACCGAGGGTAGTACCCTTTGCCTTGAGCCATTCGCCGTCTACGTAAGTCTGGATTGCATCTTTGTGGAAGTCGAAATCCACATCCACCAGTTTGTCGCAAACCATATCCATGTGACTCTGCAGGATGATGGTTTCAGCGTGCTCGTAGCCTGGAGTGGCAGCTTTGCGGATGAGCACATTACCGGTTTCATCTACCAGCGTTTCGAGCTGATGAGACTCACCGAAAGATTTCAAAAACTCAATCATGTTCTCCTCGTGCTTGGAAGGACGAGGTATTTCGTTGATTTTTGCGAACTGCTCGAACACGAGAGCAGGCTTTAATTCACTTTTATTCATTTATTTTCTATTATTTTGTTTTGATAAAACATTTATTTCTACTATTTTGTTTTGGTTATTCCCAAAAAAATAGTACCTTTGCACCCAAAAGTGCACTAAGGCACTGCAAAGGTAATAAAAATGATAAAATTAATGTTATTAAGCGTGTTAATAATTGCTATCTGTATGGCATTATTTTGCGTAAAGTTGATTTTTAAGAAGAACGGCAAGTTCTCTTCCCAGCATGTGCACGACAATCCGGGTTTGCGCAAGCAGGGCATTCATTGTGTGGTGGATCAGGACCGTGAGGCAAGAGAAGCCAACAAGGCTTATTAGAAAATAGTAATAATATAATATGATAGAAAAAATGAGAAAGAACATTTTGGGTTCAGTGGCAATCGCAGCAGTTGCTGCCCTGTCATTGGCATCATGCAACAAATCTCAGCCTCAGGTAGAGGCTAAGTCAGAGAGCAAGGCTCCTGCTGAATTGAAGATTGCTTATGTAGAGGTAGACTCTATCATGACTCAGTATACCTTTGCTAAGGAGTATTCCTCTATCTTGGAGAAGAAGGGCCAGAACATTCAGGCTACCATCGCGCAGAAGGGTCAGCAGCTTCAGGCTGCAGCAGCTAACTTCCAGCAGAAGATTCAGCAGAATGCTTACACCCGTGAGCAGGCTGAGGCTATTCAGGCTGGTTTGCAGAAGCAGAACAACGACCTGCAGGGCTTGCAGCAGCGCTTGAGCAACGAGTTTGCTGCTGAGCAGGAGAAGTACAACAAGGCGCTCCACGACAGCATTGCCAACTATCTTGCCCGCTACAACAAGGATAAGAAGTATAGCATCATCTTCTCTAAGAGCGGCGATAACCTGCTCTATGCTGACAAGGCTTACGATATTACAAAAGAGGTGATTTCCGGCTTGAACAAGGCTTACAAGGGTAAGCTGAAGAAAGAGGAGGCTGCTCCTGCTAAAAAGTAAGAGAAATGCTTCGTAAGGAAAGATACGATTTTATATTGAATCATTTCAGAAGTGCGCTGCCGAATGTATCTACCGAGTTGCAGTTCGGTAGCGCATTTCAGCTTCTGGTGGCTACCTTGCTTTCTGCGCAATGTACCGACAAACGCATCAACATGGTTACGCCTGCTCTCTTTGCCCGTTATCCTGATGCGCAGCACATGGCACAGGCGAGCGAGGAAGATATTTATGAGTTGATCAGTTCGGTGAGTTATCCGAATGCCAAGGCGAAACATCTGGCTGAAATGTCTCGCCAGCTGGTTGATATGTTCGGAGGTGAGGTTCCTGAGGCTGCGGATGATTTGGAGAAGCTGGCAGGAGTAGGGCGCAAGACGGCGAATGTGATTCGTGCCGTATGGTTCGGTCATGCTACGATGGCGGTGGATACGCATGTTTACCGTGTGAGTCATCGTATGGGTTTGGTGCCGAAAACGGCAGATACACCCCGAAAAGTAGAAGATTATCTGATGAAACACATTCCGGCTGAGGATATTCCGAATGCGCATCATTGGATTCTGCTGCATGGCAGATATATTTGCAAGAGTACGAAACCGCTCTGCGATAAATGCTTTTTTAATGAATATTGCCCAAAACTATTAAAGGATAGTAAACTTTAGGTAGTGATTATTGATTCAAGTTTCGCACGTAAGTTCCACACGCCCTGAAAGGGCAGAAGCTCCTAGCCCAGGGCATCGCCCTGGGTAATTACGGACGCAAACCTGTCGCCCTGTAAGGGCAAAAGCTTTAAAACTCCAGGCAAAACATAAGGCTTTTGCCCTTACAGGGCGCCTTGCTGATTGCTATTATACCCAGGGCGATGCCCTGGGCTAGGAGCTTTTGGGCCTTCAGCCCGTACTTGAACCACATGCGAAAGTTCAGTTAGTTATTAGTTATTAATTAGTAGCGATTAGTTTGTTAATCACTAATCACTACTAATTAATCACTAATTAAAGTTTTATTGTTTTATTCAAGAGATAATTATCCAGGATAACCATGGCTGCCATGGCTTCAACCACCGGAACGGCTCTTGGCAGAACGCATGGGTCATGTCGGCCACGGGCAGTCAGCGTAGTGGCATTTCCTTCCAAATCTACCGTATTCTGTTCCATCAGAAGAGTAGCCACCGGCTTGAAGGCAACACGGAAATAGATATCCTGGCCGTTGCTCAAACCGCCCTGTATTCCTCCGCTATGATTGCTTTTTGTCGTGATACGGGCAGCAACATTCTGATTTGCTGCTGCATCTTCTGGCACCTCAGCAGCATCAGCCTTCGGGATAAAGACATCATTCTGCTCACTTCCGCGGGCAGTAACTCCGGCAAAACCCTCGCCATATTCAAAACCCTTCACGGCGTTAATGCCAAGCATGGCAGCACCCAGTTGGGCATGAAGCTTGTCAAACTCTGGCTCGCCCAATCCTACCGGGCAACCCTTGATGACGCAAGTGATGATTCCGCCAATCGTATCGCCGTCGGCCTTAACCTGGGCGATGAGATCTTCCATCTCCTTCGCCTTCTGCTGGTCAGGACAGCGCACCGGGTTATCTTCTATGGTGTTGAGGTCATACAGATGATAATCTTTCTCCAGCGAGATGCTGCCCACCTGTGAGGTATAGGCCGTGATGCTGATGCCCAGCTGGCGCAAGGCAAGTTTAGCCAAGGCTCCGCCTACGCATCGGGCAATGGTGATGCGGGCTGATGAACGGCCGCCACCACGATGATCGCGAACGCCATACTTCTCGTGATAAGTGAAATCGGCGTGAGAAGGGCGGAAGAGGCAGCGCATATTCTCATAGTCCTGAGAATGCTGGTTCTGGTTGCGTACCTCAAAACCGATAGGGGTTCCTGTAGATTTGCCTTCGAATACACCACTCAGAAACTCCACCTGGTCAGCTTCCTTTCTGGCCGTAGTGATATGGCTCTGTCCTGGGCGTCGGCGGTTCAGCTCGCTCTGGATAAAGTCCATGTCGATTTCAATGCCTGCAGGAAATCCGTCAATAACGCCTCCTACAGCTATTCCATGACTCTCGCCAAAAGTTGTGAGAGTGAAAAGATTACCAAATGTATTCCTCATTACCTTATATATTATAAAAGGTGTTTATTACTTGTTGCAGCCGCCTTCGCAACCACCCTCGCAGTTGCCATCCTTGCAGTCGCCGCCGCAGTTGTCGCAGCCACCTGAGCAGCCGCCACCTTCGCCGCTGATCATCTGAGCCATCTTGGCAATCTCCTCAGCAGTAGCCTCGCGGCTCTCGAGAATCTGACCGCAGAAGTTGAGCTTCAAGCCAGCCAATGGGTGGTTCAGGTCGCAGGTTACCTTTGTGTCGCTGATGTTCTTCACTACTGCGTTGAAGTGGTTGCCATCCTCGTTCTGCAATGGGATGATGGCGCCTACCTGTACGTGCTGTGCATCAAACTGGCCGTTGACGGTGAAAATCTGCTTGTCGAGCTCCAGTACGCGCTCATCATAGTGCTGTCCGTAAGCCTGCTCTGGATCCAGCTGGAAGTCGAACTCATCGCCCTTAGCCAGGTCTACCACCTTCTCTTCGAAAGCTGGCAGGGTAACGCCCATACCGCTGATGAAGATGAACGGACGCTCGTCGGTAGTGCGCTCGATGAGCATCTCTTCGCCGTTGTCACCTTTAGTTACATCATACAGTGCGTATGAAACTACAATAAACTTGTTCTTGTTGTTTGTTTCCATTTTATTATTTATTTTTTATTATTTCTTTTTCTTTTCTGAATGCTTACGCTCTTAACCATCTCCATGCGCTCCAGATAGATGGGGCGCCATTTGTCGATGATGTCCTGCAGACTTTTACTCTTCTGCGAGAGTTCGGCATATTCCTCGCCGTCGGTCAGATTCTCTTTCTTGAGATCCAGCATTCGGGCGAGGAGCTGTTTCTGATGTTCTTCAGCTGCCTTGAGCTGGTTGCCCAGTTTTTCGAGACTTTCCATGAAGGCGAGTGCCTTATCTATATGATTTTCCTGTACCATTTTGCTTGTTTTATAGGTTGAATCTTTTGCAAAGGTACAAATAATAATTGGTATAAACGAAGAAAAAGGGCTTTTTTTTCGATGATATTACAAAATGATAGCGAAAATGTAATATCTCTAACGTTCTGACGCCTATTTCGACGTATTGTTGTTGATTTAAGTCAAGAAATAGGCAGAAAACTGAAAATATCCCAAGAAATGTTTGCGCACACAGAGAAAAGTTCGTATCTTTGCAGCGTCTTAAAGAAAAAGACTATAGGATAATGTTTAACAGAGCCGCCGTCTACGGATGTGCAAGGCTCACAAAGTAAAGAAAGGTAAAAAGATTATGAAGAAGATTATGGTATTAGCAGTAGCTATGTTTGCAATGGCAACAGCTACTTTCGCAGCAGAAGAGGAGACAAATGCAACAGCTGCTTTCAACATGAACTTTAACATGTCAAGCTTGGCAGATGCTTTGAGCTTGAACATCGATCAGGTAGAGGCTGTAGCTGATGTACACAAGAACTTCACCGCAGACATGATGAATGCTGCAACAGCAAAGGGTGAGGATCGTTCTGCAATGATTGACAAGGCAGTTTTGAAGGATCTCAAGTACATGCACGTTATCTTGGACAACAGTCAGTATCGTAAGTACGTGATGCTTCTCAACACAACCCTTATCAACCGTGGTTTGAAGTAATCATCTTTTATAGATGAGAAAAATAAGAGAGAGATTTAAAATAAGAATCCCAGTCAAGGTTTTATCCTGACTGGGATTTTTTTTGCTTTTGGGCCTTCAGTCCGTACTTAAACCACTTGCGAAACTTAGCTACCTGATATGCGAAAGTTCAGTTAACTTGATAATCAGTCAATATCTATTAATTGGAAATGCTTGTTGAAGGTCAAATCCAATCCGTTAGCCAGTTCTACCTCGTATTCATTCTTGTTCATTTCAATCTTTTTCACCGATTGTCCTGTATAATTATCCATCAGGTAATTCCTGATGGCTTGCGGAATCAGCTGGTCTGGCACGGTGGCCTGCTTGCAGTCAATCTCTGTAAGATTTCCCTTTTTGTCGAACTCCAGCTTCGTGCCATTCTGCAGAACCACGTCGTAGCTTCTGCTCACAACGCCCGACTCAATGGTAGCAAGCATCACCTTCTGACCATAGAAATGTTGGCTGAGTAAGGTCTGAGCCTTTATCGGGAGTGCATTAACGGCGATAGGTTTGTCATTGCCTGCATTTGCTGCCATATTGCATGATAGTATGCAGCAAATGGCAATCATCAGAATTCTTATCATTCTTTTCATTTCTTTCATTCTTTTCATAAGCTACAAATTAAATTTTTATAATACTTAAATTGTGATGGATGTTTAAACATCATCTTATAATTAGACGCAACTCGTGCCTGAAAGTTTAACTCGTGCCTGAAAGATTAAAGAGAATTTGTAAATGCGTCATCAGCACAGGCTGCTCATGGTGGATGATGATTCGGATTACGGCTGTGTGATTTTTGCCCTAATCCGGCTCAGGCTTGCCTGCGTTACACCTAAATAGGTGGCGATGCTTCCCAATGGCAACCTTTGTAATAAGTCCGGTTCTTTCTCCAGCAGCTCCTTGTACCTTTCCGAAGCGATGGCGGATAGCATGGAAATCAGTCGTTCCTCGGTGGCAAGCAGCTCCATCTCTGCATAACGCCGCCCCCAATTGGCGATGTGTAAATCATCCAAGAACAACTCTTTCAGCTGTTTTCTTTCCAATTTATATAAGACCGAATCTTCCATCAACTCCATTGTCTCATATCCTGGCTCGTCGTTCACATAGCCTTTCAAGGAGACAATAGTCGCTCCCTCTTTGCCAAACCAAAAGGTAATTTCCTTTCCGTCCACTGAAGTATATGCGCGGACAATGCCTTTCTTGATGAAAAAGATGTTCTTCTCCACCTTACCTCTTTCCAACACCCGGAATCCTTTGGGATATGAAACTTCCGTTAAGCATCGCTGCAATTTGTCCAAAGACGCATCCGGCATGGCGTATCTTTTATTAATGATTTCTTTTATATCCATATTCTTTTTTGCTGTATTTGGTGTGCAAAATTATAAAATTTCACACGAAAACGAAAGTAAATGGTTGTTTTTTTGCAAATGCAAAATCCGTTTTTGTCAAATGCAAAAAGCTTTTAGTTTTTTTTTGCTTACTTTTGCACCCGAATTTAAAATTATAAAATAAATTAATAGATATGAATTGGATAATTTTATTGTTCGCAGGATTATTTGAGGTGAGCCTCACGTTCTGCTTGGGAAAAGCGAGAGCAGCATCAGGAATTTGGTTTTATCTGTGGGGGAGCGGTTTCCTTGCTTCCACCATTCTGAGCATGGCTTTTCTCGCCAAGGCGGTGCAGACTTTGCCTTTGGGCACGGCCTACGCCATCTGGACAGGCATCGGGGCAGTGGGTACGGTTTTGATAGGAATATTCGTTTTCAAGGAACCAGCCACTCCCATCAGGCTTTTCTTCCTCTTCACGCTCATTGCTTCCTTGATTGGATTGAAGATTGTGTCATATTAAAAAAAGAGAGGCGAAAAATGAAGTATGAATTGAGAGAGAACCAAGGTATTCCGGCACCTCTGCTGGCTCTGATGGCAGTAGCTACCGGACTTTCCGTTGCCAACTGCTATTACAACCAGCCCTTGCTGGGCAGTATGGCAAAAGAGTTTGCGGTATCAGACTTTTCTGCCAGCATGGTAGCTACCTTGACCCAGATAGGCTATGTGGTAGGACTTGTATTTGTCATTCCGCTTGGTGATCTGGATTCACGAAAGAAACTGATACAGGCCAATTACATCATTTCTTTGTGCGCCTTGCTTGCCATAGCCCTTGCTCCGAACATCTATTGGGTGTGGGGCGCATCCCTGGTTGCTGGCGCATCTTCGGTAATGCCGCAGTTCTTCATCCCGCTGGTGTCTTACCATTCCACGCCTTCACGCAAGGTGCGCAATGTGGGAATCATACAATCCTGCCTGCTCATAGGCATTCTAGGTTCACGTGTCTTCAGCGGCCTGCTGGCCGATGAATGGGGATGGCGTTCTGTTTATCTTGTGGCTAGTGTGTTTATGCTCGGATGTTTTCTGCTCATTCACGGGATGCTGCCAGAGTTGTCTGCCCGTTCGCGGGAAAACTATGCAGGGTTGATGAAATCATTGTTGCGCCTGCTCCTCAAATACCCATACTTGCAAATCGCGTCGCTAAGGGCGGCATTGGCGTATGGTTCCTTCTTCGCCTTATGGAGTTGCCTGGCCTTCCGGATGAAGCAGGCGCCTTTCTTTGCTGGCGACGACATGATTGGAGCTCTTGGTTTGTGCGGACTGGCAGGTGCATCTACGGTGGTCTTCATCAGCGGCTACGTCCAAAAGTATGGTGCAAGGTTCTTCTCTGTTGCCGGAGGATGCGTCTTGTTGGCTGCCTGGCTGCTGGCATTTTTGGGGAATGACAGCTACTTGTGGATAATAATAGCCATCTTGCTGATTGATGCCGGTATGCAATGCATCCATTTGTCGAATCAGACCAGCGTAGTAGCCCTTGACGCATCTGCCATCAACCGTATCAATACCGTTTATATGACCATTTATTTCCTGGGTGGTTCTGCCGGAACTTTCGTTTCTGGCCTGTCCTGGCAGCATTATGGATGGACAGGCGTGGTGGGGGTAGGGGTTGCCTTTACCGTGGCTTCCTTGCTCATAAACTGCATCAAGCCTAATGGCAAGCCCCAAACAGGGCGTGTGGGGCTTACTTGCGAAACTTGAGTCAGATTATTTCAATTTACTCCTTTACGATTTCTTTTCCTGCTGCCTGCCAGCCAATAAAGCCGGAATCGAGTTCTATTACCTGATAGCCGTTCTTTGTCAATATAGCTGCGGCATTTTTGCTTCGCTTGCCGCTTCGGCAGTTCACGGCGATAGTCTTGCTTTTGGGAAGAGTGGCAGCGGCCTTCTGCTCGAAGTCTGATTTCAGTACGTCAATGTTGATTGCGCCACGAATATGCCCATTGGCAAACTCCTCTGCGGTTCGTACGTCGAGACGGATTACTGCGGTGTCAGCGATGGCTTTCTCATAGTCATCTGCCGACAGACTCTTATAGCCCTTATTTTGCGCCTGACAAGAAGACAGGCTTGATAGCATGGTTATAATGCTCATGATAAATATTTTCTTCATTCTCTAATCTTTTAATAATTATGCGCCTATAATCTAGGAGGATAAGCCATGCTCAAACCCCTACATTCTTGCAATATATCTGCAAAAATACAAAAAAATATTCAGAAAGTTGATTATATGGATGGATTTTGTTTGCAGGGCAAACTCGATTTAACCTTATTTTATAAGATAGAGGGATGTTGAGGGATATTTTTGACCCCCGAAATCCTTAATGACCGGAAACGACCGCTCTCCTCAATATAGAGGTGAGCGGTCGTTTTGGTTTATCCCATGCAGCTCGTTACTCCGAGCGTAGTAGCAATAGCGGTCAGAATGCTGATGGCTATCTGCAGTATTGTTTTCCAAGTGTTTGCTTTCATCTTTTTAATGTTTAATGTTTAGTGTTTAATGTTTACTTTGTGGGGTGAGTCCTGCTAGAAGGTTGTGGCTGCGGCTAGGGGCTAGCACCCTAGCCGCTGGGGGTTAACCCATATTGCCGTCGCCGCCTGATTCAGAGCCTTGACCCTCGCCGCCGGTCTGGTCGGTATTTGAACCGCCGCCCTCAGTATTACCTGAGCCGCCTTCGGTAGTGCTTGAACCACCGCTAGGGGTAGAACCGCCAGGCGTATTATCCGGAGTAGTTGGCGCGTTGAGGTCAACGTTGGTCTTACCCTCCTTAATCGCCTTGATAACGGCTGCCTGAGCACTGCGGCTGGCTACGAGGTTGAACTCGGCGTCATCGCGAAGGTTCTTGAACTCCTGACCAGGCTCCCACTGAACCCTTACACCGGTGATGTTCTGCGAGGTGAACTTGTCGGCATCCTCAGCACCCTTCGAAGTGAGAAGGAGAGAGAAATCACCGAGATCGCCCAGACGAATCTTCTTGCCCTCAAGCAACATCTCACGCATGCAGTCTACGGCGATGTAGAGGATAGCGCTGATGTCGGCTCTCGAATAAACACTGCCATGAGAGGTGATGTGCTTGGCAAACTTCTCGATGGTCATGATGTCGGTGTACTGTGAGATGGCGAAAGCATTCTGCTTCTCGGTCTTCACGAGTTCCAGGTCCTTTGGGTCAGGGGTTGTACCCTCCTTCTTCGCCTGATTGATGCGTGACTTAGCCTGGTTGATTTCCAGAAGATTTGCGTTCACGCTACGCATTACGATGCTGTAATTAATCATAGTCGTTTGTAGTATGTTTAGAGTCCTTTGTTTTGCAACTCCCCAGAACGCCCCGTTCCTGCCGTTTTCGGGGTCTTCATTGATGACCGGCGCCTGCCATCATTTATGACCCGTGTTGGTCTTAATAGAAGACCCGAGCAAGGCACAAAAGGCTGTTCTTTCGATTGCCGGTGCAAAGATACGAATAAATCTGGTATCTGCCAAATTTAGACATGTGATAAGGAGCGATTTTCAGCAAACTTACGATTTGAAAGTTAGCTTAAAAAACAAACTCTATGTTTGGTGGGGCGCATCTCTATGTTTTGTGGCATAGAAAACTATGTTTTGCTATATAAATCAGCACATTACAAAGTAATACCCGATTACGGGAAACGTACTCAGTACTCAGTACTCAGTTTTTTTCGCTGTTGTTACCATCTTCTGTATAGATAGTATATTATATATTCTTATATAGATAATAATATATAATATAAAATAATTACTTACAATATGTAACCATAGGAAAGGTAACCATCGCGAAAAAAACTGAGTACTGAGTACTGAGTACACTTTAGGCAATCTAAGCCCTGGTTATAATGGCAATCACCAAGTCCATAATACCGGTTTTCTTAAACTTGTAAACTTCCTGGTGTATCTTTCAATCGCCATCCTTCTGATGATGATGGCTTCACCAGTAGTATTCACCTCTTGCGGCAATGATGACCCGATGGAGGAGGTCGATAGTCTGGAAACAAAACTGGACGTTTGGACAGAACCTTACCATATCATGGGTCCACTTGATGGCAGCTCAGATAGTGCAGTCGCTGAAACCTTCCTGCCGGGAATGACGCTTACCGCAGCCATTCCTTTCAGAGGTCAGGCAGATAGGTTTAAGCCCAGCGATAGGATGGTTTATGATGGATTGATGGGTTCAGCAGATGAGGTGATCATCCTTTCAGAATACTATTACAACCGATGTTTCCTTGACCGAGACGAGTTTATGGTTGAGAATGCGTCCCTTCTCATTGCCTTCTATGATGGGAGAGAGAAGGGTGGAACCTTCTACACTTTCAAGAAAGCCAACAGTTTGGGCATTCCGGTTGTGAATATATATTGAATAACTCGCTAAATATCAAGCTTATGAATGAATTTATTGACATCATTGTTATCTACATCGTTTTCCGTGCCATCCTCGCCTTCCTGGGCGCATGGTGGCATGGTGACGGACGCAACGATTTCAGACGAGATCGATAGTCTATTGTTTTTCTGATGAAACTCCTTCCTTGTCTTAGCCATTGCTTCCGTAGCCCTGTCATGGGTTTCTATCAGCAGTGGACTCTTGTGATATTGCACAATCTTGACCCCGACTGAGTTGTGCCTTTTCTTTTCCTCGATGCATTGAATGATCAAGTCTGGATTGGCTGATTTAGCCGTTGGAGTCTTGTCAAAGTTCTGGATATAGGCAGCGTTGGTCAGGAAGAGAATGTCGGAACCTTCCGGTATTTCCTGCATTACCTTCACCATGAGGGTTAGCATCATGCGGAACTCCGTGGTGTGCAAGTCGCTGATTACATCACGGCTGATGATGTTGCCGTTATGCTCAATCACAACGGCAGCACCACCAGCTCGCTCTTTATGGCCATAATCACATGAGCCACCTATCCAAACGTAATATGTAGATGTATCTTGTGTCATAATTATTTTATCTTCAATGTCCGTAGATATTCCTTCTGCTCGGGCGTGATTCTGTAGCTCTCGATGGCCTTCTGGATGGTCTTGTTGTGCGTCCAGGGAGCAAGGCGGTGTTGCTCGATGTAGGGAATCGTTGCGTCCCATTGTTTGGCAAGAGCCGTGGCAAAGAACCAGGCTATCATCATCTTTACGTAATACTCTTCGCTCCTTACTGATGCAGGAATTTCAAGATATTCTGCCTTGAAGTCTTTATCCAGGTAATGAGACATAAGTGTCTCTATTCCAAAACGACAAGTATAAACGTGTGACGATTTACTCCAAGTCTTGATCTTCGCCAATAGCTCCTTCTTGTGTTTGGCAAATACCTTCGGAGACATGATGTCGCACACTGCCCAGTTGTCCACGAAAGGCAGGAAACTGTCTGTAAGACGAATGCATTCATCGTAGTCCTTCACCTCGGAAATGAGGAGACCGTGAAGCATATTCTCATCGTAGTATTCGTGAGGAAGCTGATGAAAAAAATCCTTGCATTCTGACTCCTTTATAAATTCTTTTGCGAACTTGCGGAGCACAGGCACACGTATGCCTATGAAACTCTCCATAGGCACTCCCGGTGTCAGTTTAGCTTGGAAAGCAGCATACCGCTTATCCTGCATGGCGAACAGCCTTTCTTGAAGTGAAGTCATAAATCTTATTGTTATTTTAACTTATCATATTCCTCATCGGTCACAGGCTCCAGCCACTCGTTGGAGCTGTTCTCACCAGGAATTTCAAAGGCGAGGTGGGCAAACCAGCTGTCTTTTGCGGCACCGTGCCAATGCTTCACGTTGGCAGGAATATGGATGACTGTGCCGGGGAGGATTTCCTGCGCAGGCTTGCCTTCTTCCTGATACCAGCCACGTCCGGCTACACCTACCAGCATTTGCCCGCCACCCTTTGTGGCGTGGTGCGTGTGCCAGTTGTTACGGCAACCAGGCTCAAAGGTAACATTGAAGAAAGGTATCTGGCTGTCAGATATTTGTGCCAGATAACTGTTGCCTTTGAAGTATTTGGCGTAAGCGGTGTTCGGTTCGCCAATAGGGAAGAACATCTCGCGCTGGAAAGCAGCCTTGGCATCTTCGCCTTTCACGTCCTCGTTCCATACCTCCTTTGCCAGATTGAAGGCAGCCCAGGCCTTTGGCCAACCTGCGTAGAAGGCGATGTGAGTAATAATCTCTGCCGCTTCCGTACGGGTAATTCCGTTATTCTTTGCCGACTGCAAGTGATATTTCAGCGAGTTGTCGGTGATTCCTTGGCTGATGAGCGAAGTGATTGTTACCAAACTGCGGTCGCGCAATGAAAGCAGGTCATTGCGGCTCCATACTTCTCCGAAGAGGATGTCATCGTTGAGGTGAGCGAACTCTGGGGCAAACTCACCCAGTTGGGTGCGCCCTGCTGTCTGTACTATTTTCTTCATTGTATTATATTTTTAAATTCTTCTCCATATTTTCAAATTCTTCTCCAGAAAACATCTTCGATGTAAAAATATATGCTTTATTATATTTAAGCTGTTTTGCGATACTCGCTTGGAGTCTTTCCCGTCTGCGCCTTGAAAAAGCGGACGAAGTGCTGAGGATACTCAAAGCCGAGGCGCTGGCTGACTTGCGTAATGCTGAGGGTTTCATCTACAAGCAGTTGGCGGGCTGCAGAAAGCAGTCGGTCGTTGATCAGACTCTTAGCGGTTCTGCCAGTCTCTGTCTTGACTAATTCACCGAAATATTTGGTAGAATAGCAGCATTTGTCGGCAAAGTAGGCTACGGTAGGCAGCCCTTCACGCTCCGCTTTCCGGGCAATGTATTCATCGAGCAGAGAGATGAACTTCTTTACCACCGAATGATTTATCTCCTCGCGTGTGATAAACTGCCGGTCGTAGAAGCGCAGACAGTAATTCAGCAACAACTCGATGTTTGAAACGATGAGTTCACGCGAATGCTTATCTATGGGATGCTGCAGTTCCTGCTTAATCATTGAGAGCACGTCACGGAAGATATTTACCTCGGCAGCGGATAGATGTAGTGCTTCGTTGCTTGTATAGTCGAAGAACTCATAGCGGGAGATGTTCTTGCCAAGCTGGGTGCGGTTGAGCAACTCGGGATGGAATGCCAATACCGTATATTTGGCAAGCGGTACTCCTGGATTAGGTTTCACTTTAATCGACTGTCCTGGAGCAAACGAGGTGACGGTCATCTCGTCAAAATCATATTCTGTTCTGCCGTATGACAATTTGCAGCCCTTGTTTTCCTTCAGGAAGAGGGCATAAAGTCCGTAGTGATGCACAGCCTCCTGTATCGGAGCAGTTCTCTCTACACGTGCAATGCTTACCAGAGGATGAAGTGTTTTCACCCCAATGAAGTCATTGAACTCCTGTATTGTATTAAAGAATAATTCCTTCATAATCCTAAGTCTTTTAAATTTCTAAATTTCTTGGGTGCAAAGATACGCACATTCTCCAAAAGAGCTTATACCTGGTTTTCGGAAGTTATTACCTTTATCGGAGATTTATTCCATTCTTTGTACTTAAACACTTTAACCATATCCTTGTCGCCACCCACGAGTTGGCTACATTTATTCAACATACCTGTATCGACGAAACCGCATTTCTCCATGACTCTTCCTGATGCAGGATTGCCTGTGAAATGGTCTGCCCAGATGTTTTCAAAATGCTTCTCGTTGATGCAGTAGTCGAGCATCAGTTTCAAGGCTTCGGTGCAGATTCCCTTGTTCCAATAAGGTTTTCCTATCCAGTAGCCCACCTCGCAGTCGTTTTCTCCGATAGGGATGTTGCTGGTTTCATGGGTGTAGTAGCCGATGCAGCCGATAGCCTCGCCAGTCTCTTTCAACACAATCGCCCATGTCGTTTCATTATGGAAGAATGTCCGGATTATCTCCCGACTTTCCTCAACAGACTTATGCGCCGGCCATCCAGCACGTGGTCCAACATCAGGGTCGGAGGCGTACTTGAAGAGCGTCTCTGCATCAGATTCCTCCCAATAGCGAAGTAAAATTCTTTCTGTTTCCATCAGATTATATCAATGTTTTGCATTTATTTACTATGTGCACTTACCCCAGCCAGTCGGTAAAGATAAGTATACATTCGTGCACCTTCTCAAAGAATCTCCCTATTCTTTTCATCTTTTTATTTCAAGAATGGATCAAGCGTAGCCAGCAATTCGGCTTTATCTACCACACCGCTTGTGCGCCACAATACCTCTCCGTTTCGGAAGAGCATCAGCGTAGGCACGGATTGGATGCGGTATTGGCTTGCTGTTACGCCGTACTTGTCCACATCCACTTTGATGATTCGGATGCGGTCGCCCAATACACTCTTCACCTGCTCCAGAATGGGGTGCATCGCCTTGCAAGGTTGGCACCAGGTGGCAAAGAAATCGACCAGAACAAGCTGGCCACTGTTTATTACGTTATTGAATGTCTCCATAATTATTTATCTATTTCTGTGAAACGATTAAAAGTTTGCTGAACTCAACCCCCATATCAGCGTAATATATCTGCAAAAATACAAAAAAATATTCAGAAAAGTGATTTTATGGATGGATTTTGTTTGCAGGGCGAACTTGATTTAACCTTATTTTATAAGATAGAGGGATATTTTGATAATCTGAAATCCTTAATGACCGAAAATGACCGTGACCGAAAATGACCGGACTCTTTGGGGGTCGAAAATGATAATGACCCTTAATGACCTTGACCCTTCATGGCACGCTAGATGAACTTGTACGTTTTATCTGATATAGGTTGCACGTCAGCTGGCATTGAAAATCAATATATTCTGACATGTTTCTTTCTTTTTGCATAAATAACATTAAAAATCATACTTCTTATA
>ERZ1673741.728-NODE-728-length-32897-cov-41.429602_pt1 | contig 32897 bp, 48 predicted proteins | sample MGYA00580209_ERZ1673741 | MGnify/ENA primary metagenome ERZ1673741 (study PRJEB41218, sample SAMN15661754) | gut metagenome | host: Homo sapiens | place: Canada: London | collected 2015-08-20/2019-03-30 | study: EMG produced TPA metagenomics assembly of... | reverse complement strand
AGGGGACACGTATCCATCAGAAACCCACTGCAAGCTCCGAAGGAGCGCAGCTGTGTGATAATCGTCCACTCACCCTCCCTTGGTTCCGCGAAGCGGGACCGACTATCGTCCTCAACATCCTATGGGATATGTCAGTCCCCCTTCGGGGAACTATATTTAGGTGGAGGTGTCGCACGTACCCACAGCTGCGCTGCTTCGCAGCTTGCAGTGGGTTTCATGATATAGGTCCCGCTCCGCGGAACCTGCTGATCATACTTGAGATCATGTCCGTGGGTGCGTGGCTACGGCGAGACGCCATAGCCTCCTAAGTTTGTTCTGTAAGCTCATGTATAAACTCATCGCAAACTGTGCAATTAACAAGCAGCAAAGGCAAACCGTAGGAGGCTATGGCGTCTCGCCGTAGCCGCGCAGCCTCCCATAGCTGTAATACGTAACTTCGTACCACCAAGAAAAAGCTCAAAAATCCTGACTCTTCGGCGGTTCTGCCGACACAATATTTGCATTTCTAATGCTCAATACTATGAGTTCAGCGCACAACAAAATCTTTGGTGCGAAATTCTTGAGTTTTGAACACTTGGAGACAATGCGTTTATACACAGTGAGTTATGCGGTTTTTGAACGAGGCACTTTGAAATCAGACTTGCAAATGAGCTACTTTTGTATGCAATAGCGCCACTTTTACACTCCAATAGTGCCACTTTTATCATGCGATAGCGCCACTTTTACACTCTAATAGTGGCACTTTTACAGTGTAAAAGTGGCACTATCGTATGACGTGGGTGCTGTTTTTACGTCAAAACACCGTAAAAACAGTAATCCGGAACTCTAGAATCAATTTTTATTTTGTAACAGATTTTTACTCTTTAGACGATATTTGCATTTCGAACATGAAGACATATTTTTTAGACAAGAAGACATGAAGAACATGTTTTTTTTAGTTATGTTTTCCTGCCAAAGGAAATTTATTATCTTTGTAAGCAAACTATAAATCACCGTTACTATGATAAAGACGATTATCCTTATAGCTGTGTTCACTCTGTTGAGTCAGTGGGAAGTGAAGCTGCGAATGAAGAGGGAGGGTGCATCGGAGGAATATACCTTCCTGCAGCATGTAGTTGACTTCACCGTCATGATGCAGTGGGGAGCCATTCTCTCCGCCATCACCGACCATGACTATCCCTTCTCCACCACCATCCCCTTCTCTGTCCTCGCCATCATAGCCGGCATCTATTCGCTATATTATGGACGTGTAAAGGGACTGCCGGGCGAAAAGACAAAGATCCTGATGATCTTGGTTGTCGTAATACTGGCCAACCTCAAATGCCTCGTGTTTGATTGATCAGTAATCCACAAGCTAACGATGCAAACATAGGAGGCTATGGCGTCCCGCCGTAGCCCCGCAGCCTCCTATAGCAGAAAGCTTCGCTGCTTATACTCGATTAATTGTTACTGTGGCAACTCTTATTATTTGTGTTAGTGGGTGCGTGGCTATGGCGGGACGCCATAGCCTCCTATGTTTCCACTGTTTGCTCATGCAATCAAACCGCTTTTTCCTAAAAACATGTCTTCCTGTCAAAAAAACAACGCCAATAGAAACAATGGTGGATGCCCGTTGTTTCTATTGGCGTTTTTATGTGAAAGTAATCAGAGTATTACCCTCTTACGAGGTGCATGACAAGCTTGTCGAACTGTGACGGTATGAATCGGATTACCTTGGTTATCATCTTTGTGAAACCCTGCAGCAGGGAAGCATACCACTTCTTGCCGGCACGTTCGCCCATGTTGGAGGACGGAGCGCTCTCGCTGGTAAAGTCAGTGAACGTGGTGATGATATTGCTTTCCACATTCTTCTTCACCGGCTTGATGGCATAACCCATTCCGATGTTGCAACTTGCAACAAGCGTCTGCTCCACGTCAGCCAACAGTCTGCTGTCAGCACTTGCCCTCTGCGGAACCGAGACGGAGGCGAGAGCCATTATGGTGCATAAGATATAGCATACGGATTTCTTCATAGTGGTAGGTTTTGTTATTATGTTTACAAAGATATAACTTTTTGTTTGTATAACAAAATATTTGTACTTTTGTATTCGTATTTTTTATCATTTAAACCTAACTGAACATTATTATGACACGCATATTATTGGTATTCATCCTCCTTCTTTCGCTTTTTTCGTGCGGAGAAAGCCGTATGCAGAAGACGATGGAGAGGATACGGACCGTTAGCGACTCCGATACGAAGGCGGCAGCGAGGATGATGGACAGCATCTCCGTGGAGGTGAAGTCGGGGACGGAGTATACGAGAATGAGGTATGACCTGCTGAAGATCCGCATCGACGACAAGAACGATGTGAAGCCGATGTCTGACAAGATGATTGCTTACCTCGTGAAATACTTCGAGGAGAACGGCAATAATACTGACCGTCAGGAGGCTTATTTCTATGCCGGCAGCGTCTATCGCGACCTTAACGACACGCCGAGATCCATCGACTACTTCCAGAAATCCATTGACGTTATGGCTGACTCTGACCGTACCGACTCGCTGCTGATGCGCAATGCCTACTCCAATCTTTATTATCTCTTCTACAATGTTCAGGACTATAAGAACGCTTTGGCGATGGCAGAGAAGGAATATGCCTTGTCGCTGGAGCTGCGCAGTCTGTCCGTTACCACGCTGATGCACCTTGGCAATGCGTGTCTTGCGACGGACGACGAGCCGAAAGCGATGAAATGCTTTGACGATGTGCTGCTTCAGGTGAAGCAAAGCGGTGCCTTGCAGCTGGGCGACATTCCTTATGTGCTGCTCTATAGCTATGCCAATTCGGGCAGGAAGGAAAAGGCACAGGAGTGTTTCGAACTGACGGAGAAGGCTTTGCCAAGGCGTAACGACGCGCTTGCATGCAATGCAAGGGGCGAATATTACAGGCTTATGGGGATGACGGACGACGCAATAGCGTGTTATCGGACCATCCTGAAGGAATCGAAAGACGAGTATAACATGTATGATGCGGCTAAGGCTCTCTTCCTTCTGTATACGGAGAAGGGAGATGTGGCGGCTGCCAACTGGTGCGGAAAGGAATTTGTAAGACTCACGGAGAGGCTCGATCTTGCTCAGAACCAGTTGCGTGCTGCCACGGTGAACAACCGCTACCAGTATCATCTCGACCGTGAACGCGTGCTCAAGACCGAACGGGAGCGTGCGCTGTATATGAATATCGCTGCGTATGCGGCGCTGTTCGCCATGGTGGCGGCGTTCACGTTCGTGGTGGTATATATGCGTAAGAAGAATAAGGCGCTGAAAATGCAACTCGCCCTTAACGACCGTCTCAATTCGATGAAGACCCAACTGTCTGACATCCGAGAGGAGACAAAGCGTAAAGAGCGAATGATAGAGGACGTAAAGGCTGACCTTGCCGACCGCGAAACCAATCTGATGAACGTAGGAGAGGAGTTGCAACGTAATGAGCAGCTGCTCGCCGATATGAAGAAGCGCCTCGCTGACAAGATGAGACAGAGCGAGACGCTTATGCAGATGCTGCAACAGGCAGAGATGGAGGATGCCGCCGGTGACGTCGTGGCGGCTGTGCGCAAGTCGGCTGAGGGCAAGAAGAAGCTCTCGGCAGGGGAGTGGCGGCAGCTGATTTCTGCCGTCAACAGTCTGCATCCCGACTTCAAGGACCTGCTGCTCCAGCGCAATGAAGGTCTGACGGAGCAGCAGGTGCAGGTGTGCTACTTGATGCGAATAGGACTGACGGGTCCGCAGATAAATAATGTAGTGGACATTTCGCGCACTACAGTATGGCGCTGGACCCAAGCCTACAGATGGATTTACAGTATTGAGGACCCTAATTAGGGTCGCGTCAATACTTTATCTTCCAATCCATGCCTCAGGATTGAGGCGGCTCTGGAGCTTGCGAAGCTGGAACTGAAGGATATGGTCAGATCCTACGGTGCCCAGTCCCTGGCGTGTGGAAACGCGCTGTCCCTTATGTACGCTTACCGAACTTAGGTTGCAGTATACGGAGATGTAGACGCCGTGTCTTACCATTACCACGTACGAACCGCCGTAATTGAAGACTGCACTGACCTCGCCGTCGTAGATGGAGCGTGCCTGACAGCCCGGTTGTCCCATGATGTTGATGCCCTTATTGTCGATGGTTACGCCCGAAAGACCTGCCACGGAGTTCTGTCCGTAGTGGCTTACGATGCGTGCGCTACCCGTGATAGGCATCGGAAGACGACCCTTGTTCTGCTCGAAACCGCCCGACATCATACGGTCAACTGACGACATGCTTCGGCTTTCCTCCACGTTCTTCTTTGCTTCGGCTATCTCTCTTGTGGAGCGCTGCTCGTCGGCTTTGGCCTTGCGCTCCATAGCCTGACGCTCAGCCTCCGCCTCACGTGCTCTTTGCTCGGCAGCTGCCTTTCTCTCGGCAGCTTCTCTTGCCGCTTCGTTGGCTTGCTGCTGAGCGCGTGCCTTTGCCTCTGCGTCACGCTGGCGCTGTGCTTCGGCTCGTGCGGCAGCCTCTCTTTCCTGTGCAGCACGTGCTTCTGCTTTGGCTCTTGCCTCGGCTTCCCTTGCCTCGCGCAGACGGCGCTCGTTCTCAAGGCGTGCCTTTTCTGCCGCAGCCTTCTTGCGTGCGAGCGCTTCCTCACGACGCTTCTTTGCCGCAGCTTCCGCTGCAGCCTTGCGCTTAGCCTCCTCAGCGGCACGCACACGAGCCTTCTCCACCTCGATGGCAATAAGACGGTCAATCTGTGCGTTTATGGCTGCGGCATCCTTGCGCTGCTTGTCGATGACGGTCTTGATGGTTTTCTGCTGTTTCTGCAGCGATGTCACCACCTGCTGCTGCTCCTGCTGCTTTCCCTCAAGAGCCTTCTGCTCCTGCTTGCCCTTATAGAGCATGTTGTTCTTCTGACCCTTCACCTGCTGCAGCTGCTGGTGCTTGTCGTTCACCTGCGCCTGCTTAGCCTTCACCATCTCGCCCTGAGTCTTCTGCCAAGAGGCATATTCGCGTACAAAGCGCAGACGACGATACATCTGTACGAAGTTCTTTGCGGAGAAGATAAACATGAGACGGTCCTGCAAAGTGTGGTTGCGGGTAAGGTAACGCATCGACTTCACGTACCTTGCCTTGCGCTCCTGCAGCTGCTGTTGCAAGGTGTTGAGCTGGGCATTGAGGATGCCGATGTTGCCGTTGATGTGATGAATGTCTTTCTGAATGCCGTCAATGTTCTGCTGATGACGGTCAATCTCGCTGTTTATCACCATCAGGTCGCTGAGACGCTGCTTCACGTCAGCCTGATTGGCACGCAGCGCAGCCTCCTGCTTCTTTATCTCCTTCTGCATGGCATAGCGCTTCGACTGTAGTCCGCGAATCTCCTCGGTGCTGTATTGTGCCTTGGACGACTTCTTTTTTCTTGTATTGGTCTTCTTCTTAGCCGTTGTCTTGCCCTTCTTTGCAGACGCAGCCTTTCCCTTCTGCACTGTCTTTCGTTGTGCAGTCTTATGGGTGGTGGTCTTCTTCTGCGTTGCCTTCTTCGTCGTGGAGGTCTTGCGCTGCTGCTCATTGCCGGCTACGTTGGTGGTGGCCGTAGTCGGGATGCAGAGCATTAATGCTGCTATTATGGTGATAATGAGATGCTTCATGTCTTTGTTTTGTGAGTGTGGTTGTAGCCTTTACTGTATGGAAAGGAGCTTTCCGAGGATGTCTTTCGCCTCTATCTTCTTGTATTTGGCAGACACCTCCGTCTTTGCGTCCCAGTCGGAAGAGGTCTTAGGCGAACTCATCTTGACGGTAAGCTGTGCCGACTTCTTCTTTGCTCCGCTGCCCATGGTGACGTTAAACTGCTGTGTAAGGGGGAAAGCCTTGCCTCCGACGGTACGGAAATTGTCGTAAGTCCAGTGAAGTGAGGACGTGCCATACTGCTGGCTGCTGTACTTGACGTCCACTGCCTTGATGTTAGCGGTAGCCTTGCTGGCAGTCCAAAGGTAGCTGATGTTGCCCTTCTTATACGTCACAGGCACGTCGGTGCTTATCTGTGCAAGCTCGCAAGTAAGGCGATCGAGCAGTCGTTCGGTTATATGACTTTCGCCAGGGAGGAACAGTTCGTTCCAGAAAAGCGACTGGAGCGAATAGAAGCTGATGCCGTTGTCGGCAAGAAAGCTGACCTCCTTGTACGAAGCCTTGATGTATTCCTTGTGATAACGGTCGACGAGGAGTACGTATTCGGGCGTGAAGTCGATGCGTGCTATCTCTGTGCGGATGATGGGGAGAAGCAGTTGCAGGCGTATAACCTCGTCGCGGCGCATGCTGATCTTGCCGTCGCAACTGAGATTCTTGCCACCTCCGACAAGGCGGAAGTCTGCGCTTGCCACAATGTTCTTCGTTGTAAGCGCTTGATTGGCAATGCGTCGGAGCATTTCCGTCTGCTCTTTATCTACGTGCTTGGTAGGCTTTGTGCTTGGTTTTGTTGTCTGTGTGGTCGGCGTAACAGTCTGTTCGGTAACAGCCTTCTTGCCCGCACAGGATGCGAACAGAACGACGAACAGTATCGGTAATATTCTCTTCATTTCCTTTATTTATCCTTTTCCTTAATGTCTATACCTTGTTATATATGTATGTTTACATGATGTCAGCCTCCTTTAGGTGAGGCTTAGTTCTTTGCGTCCACGCTCTTTGTCTTTATCTTGCGAGTCAGAACGGCCTTGTCGCCACCACATTCGATGGCCTTCTGCCACAGTTCAGCGGCGCGTTCCTTTTCGCCCGACTTGCAGTAGATGTCGCCGGCGTGCTCAATGACCACTGCGCTCGGCACGGAATCGGTGTCGTTCTCCAGCGCACGGTCGATGTAAGCCTTTGCCTCGTCATATCTTTCGAGGAGATAAAGAATCCATGCGTAGGTGTCGAGATAAGTGGAATTGGTGGGTTCTGCCTCTATCGTCTTGCGGCTCATCGCCTCCGCTTTCTTCAGATCACCGTTTTTATCGGAGAGATAGTAGGCGTAATTGTTGAGCGCCATGATGTTGTCGTCCTTCCATTGCAGACAACTGTCGTAAGCGGCGAACGCCTTGTCAGCCTCTTCAAGCTTCATGTATGAGTCGCCTATCATGGCATACATGTCGCTGATAAGGCCGGAATTGGGGTTTTTGTCAGCCGCTGCCACGTTAATGCCAGTCTGTAATGTCTTGATGCTCTCGGGCAGACGGTCTTTCTGGAACTGAGCTATGGCGAGGAAATAGAAGAACGTCGGCTCCTCGGGGTTGTACTGTGTGCCCTGAAGAGCAAGCTTCTCCACCTCGTCCCACTTCATCCACAGGCGCTGGATGAGCTGCGAACGGGCCGTAAAGTCGTCGGGAGCCACCTCCAAAGTGTGCATGAAAGCAGCGTTAACCGAGTCGGCTGACATGCCGATCTTCTCCAGATAAACTGCCTTGATGTTGGAAAGGTCGGCGTCGTGTGGCGCTGCCGCCATCGTGCGGTCAATGATGGCAATCATAGCCGTAGAGTCGAGGTCCGTGCGGTCGCGGTTGTTGAGCACGTAGTCTACAAGCATCTTTGCCCTTGTCTCCGCGTCCGTCTTCGGGCTGAAGAGCATTCGCTGCTTGATGCTGTCCGAGGCAGCTGTGTCGCCCGTACCTTTATAATAGTCAGCGAGCGAGTTAAGCGTGAAGGCATTCTCGCTGTCCAGCTTCAAAGCCTTCTGGAAGAAGCCGTAAGCCTCCTTCTTGCGGTCTTTCTGATAGAGCCAGTTGCCGAGCATAACCATATAGTTAGGCTCGAAAGGATGTTCGTCCACAATGCTCTTCAGAGTGCGGTACGAACTCTTCGTGTCGCCTATCAGCTCATAGATGCTCAGACGAGTGATGTCGTTGTCCTCGCTCATGCCGTCCACCTTGTCCATGCGGTCAAGCGTAGAGAGCGCCTTGTCATAGTCCGTGCCGTGCAGATAGAGAGCAAGGAGAACGTTCAGCAAGTCGCTGCGGTCGCGGTGAGTGGTGTAGAACTTCTCCAATGCGTGTATGGCTTTGTCGTATTTGCCCTGCTTGATGTAAGTGTTAGCCACGCTCTCGTTGTACGTATCGTTGTCGGGCTGGAGCTTTGAGGCACGCTTCATATAGATGAAGGCGAGCGAGTCGTTGTCAGCATCGGAATAGATGTTCGACTTAAGGAAATACATCTCAGCCGCATCCTCCTTCGTCTTGGCGCAACTGTCAAGTATCAGTGAAGCCAACGAGTCGTTGCCGGCGTTGCGTTGGCACACAGCTTCGAGGAACATGCGGTCGAAGAGCGATGTGGAAGCCAATAGCGAGTCGAGCGAAACCGGCGATATAGTGTCAGAGCACGTCGAGTCAGGGGCGGCAACGGTTTTCGCTGTCGTCTCGTCCTGAAGAATTGTCATGCCTGACAAGCTGCCGTGAAGGGCAGCGATGGCGGGGCATATAGCCATAAGGCAGACAGCCCCGAGAATGAAAATCTTTCTTATTGTCTTGTTCATTGTTGCTGTTTATTCCACGCCGGTGTGACCATATCCACCAGCTCCGCGCTCTGTATCGTCGAGCTCTTCCACTTCTATCAGCTCTGCCTGCTCATGTCTGGCCACCACCATCTGTGCGATACGCTCACCGGCGTTGATCACGAAGGGCGTGTCAGAGAGATTGATAAGCAGGACGCCAATCTCGCCGCGGTAGTCAGAATCGATGGTACCGGGAGAATTGAGCACCGTGATGCCGTGCTTGAGGGCAAGACCTGAGCGCGGGCGAACCTGAGCCTCGTAACCTTCGGGGAGGGCAATGTAGAGACCGGTGGGCACGATGCGACGCTCCAACGGACGCAGAGTGATGGGGTCTTCTATGTTTGCATGCAGATCCATGCCTGCGCTCTGGGGGGTGGCGTATGCGGGCAGCTGCTGTGAGCCGCGGTTGATAATGCGAATCTTAGTCATTGTCGTTTTTCTTATTACAGTAAAGCCTTGATTTCAGCGTCTATATCCTTTATCTGTGCGTCACGCTTCACCACGTTGCAAGAGCGGTTGAGGAGGAAGAACGTCGGCACCTGCTGTACGTTATACAGCTGCAGAACGCTGCTTGTATTGTCGTCAACGCGTGTGCTTATCCAGGGAAGGGCAGCTGTCTGTGTCTTCCAGAAGTGCTCGTCGCCGTCAATGGCCACCTGATAAATCTGGAAGCCCTGAGCGTGATACTTATTATAAAGCTCGCGGAGCGACATGATGCGCTTCATTGAGTTCTGGTCAGCGAAGAGATGGAAGTCGAGGAGCACCACGTTGCCCTTAAGTGAAGAGAGGCTACGGGCTGCGCCAGTGTTGTCGGTAAGAGTGAAGTCCAGGATGCCGCTGGTGTTCACCTTGCTTGCATCAATCTCCTCAGCCTGCTGCTGCGAGCGCAGATAGCGAACGTCCTTCATGCCTTCAATGGCGATGTTGTGAAGGTTTTCGCCACGCTTCTCGTTAGGATAGAAGGTGTCCCAGCTTGTAGCCACGGCGCCGAACACCTTGATGTCCTGCTCCGAAGTGCGCGGATTGAAGAGCAATACGGGCTGTCCACCTGCGTAGATGGTCTGGAAGAGAGCGAAGTAAGACGACGCCTTCATCGGTGCCTTGAAGATATATTCTGTCTTAACACGAGTCTTATATGCCTCCACGATGCGCGAAACGCTGTCAGCGACAGCCTGTGCGCCAAGCTCTGGATTGCGTGCGATGGCGTTCACCTGAGCCTGAAGTGAGCTCTGCATGAGCGACAGTTCCTTTATGCGCTGGCAGTCCTCCGAGCCGCTTACCTCATACTGCGTAGCCATCTGCGGATATTGCGCCTTGATGTTGATGGTCTCGGTGGAGTCGACGGCGATGTTGATGAACTGTCCGGCTATGCGAAGGCGATAAAACTCAGGAGCCGTGGGCGCTGTTCCTTCGAAGGCGAACGTTCCGTCCTCGGAAAGCTTGGCGGAATCAATCTTCACGGCGCCGTCAAGACTCATGTTCTCGAAGTAGAGTGTAGAGTCGGCAGCTCCGGTAATAGTGCCGTCGATGTGAAATTTCTTCTCGTTGCAAGAGGTCACGCCAGCCATGGCAGCAACAGCCAAGGCGAGTGTTATGACCTTGTGGAATAGTCTTGTATTCATTGTTTGTTATATAATATAATGTGTAGATGGGGCGTTTTGTAACTCATTCAATATGCAAACTTACTAATTTTTATCCGTATTTGTCTGCTTTTGAATGAAAAAGATGGTTTTCGGTTTCGTTATTATATCCGTTCGGCAAGCCAATAGCCCAATGCCACGGCTATGAGTCCGACGGCGAGGCTTGCCCCGGCATACAGCAGGGCGGTAATAGGATGGCCGTTACGAAGGAGCGTGAGGTTCTCGTTGCAGAAGGTGCTAAACGTGGTGAAGCCGCCGCAGAATCCCGTCGTAAGCAGCATCTTGATGTTGTCGCCGCCAATACTGCCGCGCATGGACAGCCCATAGAATACGCCGATCAGCAGACAGCCGACGACGTTGACGGTCATGGTGGGGTAGGGGAAATGCCCCACGGCGTACGTGTCGACAAGACGCGACACAGCCATGCGCAGCGAAGAACCTACTGCGCCGCCAAGGGCAACGATAAACATGGAGCGAATCATTATTCTGAGTTTTGAGTTTTGAATTTTCGTAAAGCTCGCTTTACGCCTTATACAATCGGCAGCGATATGCCCTGAATCTTCTGATAGATGTCGAGCGCGAAGATGTCCGTCATGCCAGAGATGAAGTCCACCACCGCCATGACGCGCGTACCGAAGTCGTCGCTGTTGATGTCGTACTGACTGCTGAACCGCTTGCGGAGCTGTTCGGAATGGAACTTCTCCGGGCTGACGGCAGCTTCGATGAGCGTCTCGAGCAACGTCTCCATAATCTTATAACCTGATAGTTCCACGTCGAGCACCGGCTTCGAGTTGTATATACGCTCACAGCTCACCGTCGTGCAATGTCGGTAAGCGTCGCGTGTGGACGGCGTGATATGGTCGATGAGCGAACCTTCGAACGTGCCGTTCAGTATGTCTTCCTCCGACTCCACGAAGGCGCGGGCGCACTCGTGCTCCAGTCTGCCAATGGCGCAGGCACGCATATACACCACCTTCTCGTTGTTGTCCGTGATTTCCTCCTCGCTGATGCGGCTGTAGATATGCTCGCGCTCCTTCTCCGAGAAGAATCCTAACAGCAGCTGTGCCGTCTCGTCGAAAGAGAGGATGCGCAACTTGTGAGCGTCCTCGATATCCATAATTTCGTAGCAGATGTCGTCCGCCGCCTCCACAAGGTAGACAAGCGGATGGCGGGCGCAGCGTAGCGGTTCGCCTTCAGCCGACAGCTGGCGCAGACCGAGGTCCTCGGCGATGCGGCGATAGTAAGCCTCTTCCGAAGCGAAGAAGCCGAACTTGCCCTTCTTGCCGGCGCAGAAGCTGGAGTGAGGATACTTGACGATGGAGGCAAGCGTGGCATAGGTCATCACGAATCCGCCCTCACGTCTGCCGTGGAAGCGGTGGGTGAGGAGGCGGAAGGCGTTGGCGTTTCCCTCGAAATGCACGAGGTCGTTCCACAGCTCCTCGCTGATTCTGCCACGCAGCTGCTCGCCCTTGCCCTCGCGGAAGAACGCCTGGATGGCTTTCTCGCCGGAGTGACCGAACGGCGGATTGCCCATATCGTGCGCCAGGCAAGCCGCGCTCACGATGGTGCCTATCTCCTCGAACAGCGTACCCTCCAGTTCGGGATGCTTCACCTTCAGCTCCCTCGCCACGTCCGAGCCCAACGACATGCCCACACTTGCCACCTCCAGCGAGTGAGTCAGGCGGTTGTGTACGAAGATGCTGCCCGGAAGCGGAAACACCTGCGTCTTGTTCTGCATACGGCGGAACGGCGCCGAGAAGATAAGGCGGTCATAGTCGCGCTTGAATTCAGAGCGGTCGTCGTGGCGCATGGGATGGTGATATTCCTGCCCAAGGCGCTTATTGGAAATGAGTTGTTGCCAGTTCATGTGTCCTTTTTGTTTATTTGGGCGCAAAGTTATAAATAATATGTTGTCCGTGAGAGGACTACAGCGCTTTTTTTCGAGCCGCACTTGTGGCATAACCGAAAAAGTAGTAACTTTACATTCGAATTTACACATTATTATATACATCATCTATGAACACTCAGGAAATACTCTCTAAGCTTCATATCTCAGAACTCGGACAGATGCAGAAGGACGCATCCGATGCTGTGCTCCACACCGACCGTGACATCGTTATACTCGCGCCCACCGGCAGCGGCAAGACCCTTGCCTATCTTCTGCCCCTCGTGCAGCGCCTTGACGCAGCCATAGAGGAGGTTCAGGCGGTGGTGATTGTGCCCAGTCGTGAGCTCGCCCTGCAGTCCAACGACGTGTTCCACTCGATGGGATGCGGTCTGCGCTCGATGTGTCTCTATGGCGGTCGACCCACAATGGATGAGCATCGCGCCATACAGAAAGTGCGTCCGCAGGTGATATTCGCCACTCCGGGACGACTGAACGACCACCTCGACAAGCAGAACTTCTCTGCTTCTGACGTCCGCTGGCTCGTAATCGACGAGTTCGACAAGTGTCTGCGCATGGGATTCCGTGCCGAGATGGAGAAAGCAGTGGACGGTCTGCCAACTGTGGAGCGCCGCATATTGCTCTCTGCCACTGACGCTGAGGAGATGCCGCGCTTTGTGCGCATGGGCAGAACGGAGCGCGTCGACTATCTGGACGAGGAAGAAACCACGCCCGACCGCATCGGTCTTTACGTCGTGCATTCGCCCGAAAAGGACAAACTCAACACCCTCGACATGCTGCTCCGCGACTTCGGTGCGCAGCAGACCATCGTCTTTCTCAACTATCGTGACGGCGTGGAGCGCACAGCCAAGTTCCTCACCGAGAAAGGCTACGTGGTCAGCGCCTTCCACGGCGGTCTCGACCAGCGTCAGCGAGAGGAAGCCATCTATCGCTTCGCCAACCGTTCAGCCAACATTCTCGTAAGCACAGACCTTGCCTCACGCGGCCTGGATATCCCTGACGTTGAGAACATTGTGCATTACAACCTGCCCGTAGGGGAGGAGGAATTCGTGCATCGTGTGGGACGTACCGGACGCTGGGATGCCACTGGACGAGCCTTCATGCTGCTCGGTCCAGAAGAACACATGCCCGAATACGTCACCGTGCCCACCGAGGACTACGTCCCCGCCAATCCGACTGCCCCCGTCGCCATGCCCGTGATGTCAACATTATATATAGGTAAGGGCAAGAAAGACAAGATTTCGAAGGGTGATATCCTCGGTTTCCTATGCAAGACCTGCTCGTTAAGCTCATCAGACATCGGACGTATAGACGTTTACGAGAGATTCGCATACGTGGCAGTAAGCCGCAAGCTCGCCAAGAAAACGATGGAGAAAGCAAAGGGCGAGAAGATAAAAGGACTAAAGACGGTAGTGGAGTTGGCGTTCTGATTCTTAAGAGCGGCGACATGCTTGTGTAAGAGCGGCGTTGCAAAGGACAGTAAACCACTGTAACGGCTGTTTCAAACGACAATAGTAGGGAACTTAAAAGGCTAAACAAGTGTTAAGATAAGTTATAAAACGCCAATTTGCCGTGTGCGTCCCCATATTGTAATTTTATATATTAGGTATTTTAAATAAAAGTTCGTACCTTTGCACCCCGAAAACGGCTTGTTAATTAGCACTTAGCTGTTTTCTTCGAAAACGACAATTGAAAATAAAAATATATAAATTAAAAAAGTAAAACTATGCCTACAATTTCACAGTTGGTAAGAAAAGGCAGAAAGGTGCTTGTAGACAAGAGCAAGTCACCGGCTTTGGATTCATGTCCTCAGCGTCGTGGTGTTTGCGTTCGTGTTTACACAACCACACCTAAGAAGCCTAATTCGGCAATGCGTAAGGTTGCCCGTGTACGTCTGACAAACTCTAAGGAGGTTAACTCTTACATCCCGGGAGAAGGTCACAACCTTCAGGAGCACTCAATCGTGCTTGTTCGCGGTGGTCGTGTAAAGGACCTTCCTGGTGTTCGTTACCACATCGTTCGCGGTACACTCGATACAGCCGGTGTTGCAAATCGTACACAGCGTCGTTCTAAGTACGGTGCTAAGCGTCCTAAGGCAGCTAAGAAGTAATCAGAAGATAATTTAATTGTCGGACGTATTTTTAAAAATCGTTTTGCTGGAGAATTGTTATTAGACAGGTTGAGTAAATGCCCAAGAGAGGGCGTTGAAGAACAGTAAGAGACAACCCCACGCAGACAAATTTTTTTCAAAACAAAATGAGAAAAGCAAAACCAAAGAAGCGCGTGATCCTTCCGGATCCAGTTTTCAATGACCAGAAGGTCTCTAAGTTTGTAAACCACTTGATGTATGATGGTAAGAAGAATACCTCATACGAAATCTTCTACAAGGCACTCGACACCGTAAAGGAGAAGATGGCTAAGGAAGAGAAGCCCGCTCTCGAGATCTGGAAGCAGGCTCTCGACAACATCACTCCCCAGGTAGAGGTTAAGAGCCGCCGTATCGGTGGTGCCACATTCCAGGTTCCTACAGAAATCCGTCCTGAGCGTAAGGAGAGCATCTCTATGAAGAACCTTATCCTCTTCGCACGCAAGCGTGGTGGTAAGAGCATGGCTGACAAGCTCGCTGCAGAGATCATGGACGCTTACAACAACCAGGGTGGTGCTTACAAGCGTAAGGAAGATATGCACCGCATGGCTGAGGCTAACCGCGCATTCGCTCACTTCAGATTCTAATATAATATAAGGTAAAAGGAAAATGGCAAATCGCGATTTACATTTGACTCGTAACATCGGCATTATGGCTCACATCGATGCCGGTAAGACCACAACTTCTGAGCGTATCCTGTTCTACACAGGTAAGACTCATAAGATTGGTGAGGTTCACGACGGCGCTGCCACAATGGACTGGATGGCACAGGAGCAGGAGCGTGGTATCACTATCACATCTGCTGCTACAACTTGTAACTGGAACTATCTTGGCAAGTCATACAAGATCAACTTGATCGATACTCCGGGACACGTTGACTTTACCGCTGAGGTGGAGCGTTCACTCCGCGTTCTTGACGGCGCAGTTGCAACTTACTCTGCTGCCGACGGTGTTCAGCCGCAGTCTGAGACTGTATGGCGCCAGGCCGACAAGTACAATGTACCCCGTATCGGTTACGTTAACAAGATGGACCGTTCAGGTGCTGACTTCTTCGAGACAGTACAGCAGATGAAGGACATCCTCGGTGCTAATCCTTGTCCTATTCAGATTCCTATCGGAGCTGAGGAGAACTTCAAGGGTGTTGTAGACCTTCTCAAGATGAAGGCTATCCTTTGGCACGACGAGACAATGGGTGCTGAGTACGACGTTGAGGATATCCCCGCTGACCTCGTTGACGAGGCTAACGAGTGGAGAGAGAAGATGGTTGAATCAGCAGCTAACTTCGACGACGCTCTTATGGAGAAGTACCTCGATGGTCAGGAAATTACAGAAGAGGAGCTTATCGCTGCTATCCGCAAGGGTACAATCTCAATGGAGCTTACTCCTATGCTTCTCGGTTCTTCATACAAGAACAAGGGTGTACAGCCGCTTCTCGACTACGTTTGCGCATTCCTTCCTTCACCGCTCGATACAGCAGCCATCGTAGGTACGAATCCCGATACTGAGGAAGAGGAGGATCGTAAGCCTTCTGAGGATGAGCCGACATCAGCTCTCGCATTCAAGATCGCTACTGACCCGTTCATGGGCCGTCTGGTGTTCTTCCGCGTTTACTCAGGTAAGGTTGAGGCAGGTTCTTACGTTTACAACACACGTTCACGCAAGAAGGAGCGCATCTCACGTCTGTTCCAGATGAACTCAAATAAGGAAATTCCTATGGAATCAATCGACGCTGGTGATATCGGCGCAGGTGTAGGTTTCAAGGATATCCGCACAGGTGATACTCTCTGCGACGAGGCACATCCTATCGTGCTCGAGTCAATGACATTCCCTGATACCGTAATCTCTATCGCAGTTGAGCCGAAGAGCCAGGCTGACATCGCCAAGCTCGACAACGGTCTTGCCAAGCTCGCTGAAGAGGACCCGACATTCACCGTTCGTACCGACGAGCAGAGTGGCCAGACCATTATCTCAGGTATGGGTGAGCTTCACCTCGATATCATTATCGACCGTCTGAAGCGCGAGTTCAAGGTAGAGTGTAACCAGGGTAAGCCCCAGGTTAACTACAAGGAGGCAATCACAAAGCCTGTACAGCTCCGCGAGGTTTACAAGAAGCAGTCTGGTGGTCGTGGTAAGTTCGCTGACATCATCGTTACAATCGGTCCGAAGGACGCAGATTATAAGGAGGGCGACTTCCAGTTCATCAACGAGGTTAAGGGTGGTAACATTCCTAAGGAATTCATCCCCTCTGTACAGAAGGGCTTCGAGAACGCTATGAAGAGTGGCGTACTCGGTGGCTATCCGATGACAGACCTCAAGGTTGTCCTCACCGACGGTTCATTCCACCCGGTTGACTCTGACCAGCTCTCATTCGAGCTCGCTGCCCTCAACGCTTACAAGAACGCTTGCCCGAAGGCAGGTCCGGTTCTTATGGAGCCTATCATGAAGGTAGAGGTTGTTACTCCGGAGGAGAACATGGGTGACGTTATCGGCGACCTTAACAAGCGCCGTGGTCAGGTAGAGGGTATGGAAGAGGCTCGCTCTGGTGCCCGTATCGTTAAGGCAATGGTGCCGCTGGCAGAAATGTTCGGTTACGTTACAGCACTCCGTACCATCACTTCAGGTCGTGCAACCAGCTCAATGGAGTACGATCATCACTCACCGCTCTCAAGCTCAATCGCTAAGGCTGTACTTGAGGAGGTAAAGGGTCGCGCAGACCTCGTGTAATAATCACGTAATTGCGAAGGGAGTCGTCCGCGACTCCCGACAATATAAAATCTAAAGGGACATGGGGCGTCGCTTAGCGAATGACTCTTAAGCGACGTACCCCACCTCCTTTTTTCGGCTGTTCAGCACTCCAAGTTGAGAACATAAATCACGCTGAATGTGCCATTCAAGAATTGCATTATTAATTTTAAATACAATCATGAGTCAAAAAATTCGTATCAAGCTGAAGAGCTACGACCACAAGCTCGTAGACAAGTCAGCCGAGAAGATCGTAAAGGCAGTAAAGGCTACAGGCGCCATCGTTAGCGGTCCTATCCCATTGCCTACTCACAAGCGCATCTACACTGTAAACCGCAGTACTTTCGTTAACAAGAAATCACGTGAGCAGTTCCAGCTCTCTGACTTCAAGCGTCTTATCGACATCTATAGCTCAACAGCTAAGACAGTAGACGCTCTTATGAAGCTTGAGCTCCCCAGCGGTGTAGAAGTAGAGATCAAAGTATAGTAACATTCATTTTTAATATTCATTGAAATGCCAGGATTAATTGGAAAAAAGATCGGAATGACATCCGTTTTCAGTGCCGACGGTAAGAACGTACCGTGCACTGTTATCGAAGCTGGTCCATGTGTTGTAACACAGGTCAAGACCGTTGAGACAGACGGCTACAAGGCAGTTCAGCTGGGCTTTGGTGAGGCTAAGGAAAAGAACACCACTAAGCCTATGATGGGCACCTTCAAGAAGGCTGGTACAACACCTAAGAAGCACTTGGCCGAGTTCAAGTTCGACGAGGAGTACAACCTCGGTGACGTAATCACCGTTGACCTCTTCGCTGATGTAGAATACGTTGACATTGTAGGCACATCTAAGGGAAAAGGTTTCCAGGGTGTTGTTAAGCGTCATGGATTCGGTGGTGTAGGTCAGAGCACTCACGGTCAGGATGACCGCGCTCGTAAGCCGGGTTCAATCGGTGCCTGCTCTTACCCAGCAAAGGTGTTCAAGGGAATGCGCATGGGCGGCCAGATGGGCGGCGACCGTGTAACAACCCAGAATCTCAAAGTGTTAAAGGTTATTCCGGAGCACAACCTTATTCTCGTTAAGGGTTCTGTAGCCGGATGCAATGGTTCAACCGTATTAATCAAGAAATAATGGAAGTTAGCGTATTAAATATCAACGGTCAGGAGACCGGCAGAAAGGTTCAGCTTAACGACGCAATCTTCGGTATCGAGCCTAACGACCACGTTCTCTACCTCGACGTAAAGCAGTATCTCGCTAACCAGCGCCAGGGTACAGCTAAGTCTAAGGAGCGTAGCGAGGTCAGCGGTTCAACACGCAAGCTCGGACGCCAGAAGGGCGGCGGCGGTGCACGCCGTGGTGACATCAACTCACCGGTACTCGTAGGTGGTGGTCGCGTATTCGGCCCGAAGCCCCGCAACTATAGCTTCAAGCTCAACAAGAAGGTTAAGGCTCTCGCACGTAAGTCTGCTCTTTCTTACAAGGCTCAGGAGTCATCTATCGTAGTTGTTGAAGATTTCACAATGGAGGCTCCCAAGACTAAAGATTTCGTAAATATTACTAAAAATCTTAAAGTTGAGGGCAAAAAGCTCCTTCTTCTTTTGCCGGAAGTAAATAAAAATGTATTTTTGTCGTCACGCAACTTGCAGCGTACAAATGTCATGACAGCAACACAGCTCAACGCCTATAAGGTGCTCAACGCTGACGTGCTTGTTATCACAGAAAACTCGCTCAAGGCTATCGACTCAATCTTAACAAAATAATAGGAGGCAACAGACATGACATTTATCGTAAAACCTTTGGTTACCGAGAAGATGACCAAGCTCACAGACAAGTCCTCTGTAGCCAAGACATACAAGGTTAAGGGTCAGGAGCGCACAAAGAAGGCCGAGACAAAGTACGGCTTCATCGTGCTTCCCGAGGCTAACAAGCTTGAGATAAAGAAGGAGATCGAGACACGCTATAATGTTACCGTGCTTGACGTGAACACAATGGTATACGCTGGCAAGCGCCAGAGCCGTTACACACGCAAGGGTCTCGTTAAGGGACAGAAGAACTCTTTCAAGAAAGCAATCGTCACTCTCAAGGAGGGCGATGAAATCGATTTTTACAGCAATATCTAAAATAAAAAATGGCAGTACGTAAATTTAAACCGGTTACTCCGGGACAAAGACACAAGGTTATTGGCACGTTCGAGGAGATTACTGCATCCGTGCCAGAGAAGTCTCTCGTTTTCGGTAAGCGCTCTACTGGTGGTCGAAACAACACTGGTAAGATGACTGTCCGCTACATGGGCGGCGGCCACAAGAGGAAGTATCGTTTGATCGACTTCAAGCGAGAGAAGGATGGTGTTCCAGCTGTAGTTAAGACAATTGAGTATGATCCGAACCGTTCGGCTCGTATCGCTCTCTTGTTCTACGCAGATGGTGAAAAACGTTACATTATTGCTCCTAACGGACTGGAAGTTGGTGCTACCCTCATGTCCGGCGCTGATGCCGCACCTGAGATCGGTAACGCTCTTCCCCTCGCAAACATTCCCGTTGGTACTGTGATCCACAACATTGAGTTGCGTCCGGGCCAGGGTGCTCTGCTTGTTCGTTCGGCTGGTAATTTCGCTCAGTTGACTTCTCGTGAAGGCAGTTACTGTGTTATTAAGCTCCCTTCTGGCGAGACTCGCCAGGTGTTGAGCGCTTGTAAGGCAACCGTAGGTAGTGTAGGAAACTCTGACCACGCTCTTGAGCAGTCAGGTAAGGCAGGCCGCTCACGCTGGCTTGGACGTCGTCCTCACAACCGTGGTGTAGTTATGAACCCTGTTGATCACCCGATGGGTGGTGGCGAAGGCCGTCAGTCTGGTGGACACCCACGTTCACGCAAGGGCTTGTATGCTAAGGGTCTCAAGACACGTGCACCCAAGAAGCAGTCTAACAAGTATATCATCGAAAGAGCTAACAAATAAAACAAGAGTAAATTATGAGTCGTTCATTAAAAAAAGGTCCATATATCAACGTGTCGCTTGAGAAGAAGGTTCTCGCTATGAACGAGAGCGGCAAGAAGACTGTTGTTAAGACCTGGGCTAGAGCATCAATGATCTCACCTGACTTCGTGGGACACACTGTTGCAGTTCATAACGGAAACAAATTTATCCCTGTTTACATCACTGAGAACATGGTAGGTCACAAGCTCGGCGAATTCTCTCCGACACGTCGCTTCGGTGGTCACTCAGGTAACAGAAAGTAAGCGGGTTTAAACCATTTAAAAAATTAGGAAATAAATAATGGGAGCAAGAAAACATATATCGGCTGAGAAAATCAAAGAAGCCCGTAAGAACTTGTACTTCGCAAAGCTCAACGGCGTTCCTTCCTCACCACGCAAGATGCGCTACGTTGTAGACATGGTTCGTGGAATGGAGGTTAACCGTGCGCTCGGCGTGCTCCGCTTCTCAAAGAAGCAGGCTGCAGCTGACGTAGAGAAGCTTTTGCGTTCGGCTATTGCAAACTGGGAGGCCAAGAATGACCGCAAGGCAGAAGACGGCGAACTCTTCATCACTAAGGTGTTCGTTGACTGTGGTACTACAATGAAGCGCATGCGTCCGGCACCTCAGGGTCGCGGCTACCGCATCCGCAAGCGCAGCAACCACGTGACTCTGTTTGTTGATACCAAAACTAATGACGAAAAATAATAAGTAGAATGGGACAGAAAGTTAATCCAATAAGCAACCGTCTCGGCATCATCCGCGGATGGGATTCCAATTGGTTCGGTGGCAAGAGCTTCGGTGACAACCTCGTTGAGGACAAGAACATCCGTACTTACCTCAACAAGCGACTCGAGAAGGCAAGCGTTTCACGCATCGTTATCGAGCGTACTCTCAAGCTCATCACCATCACAATCTGCACAGCACGTCCGGGTATCGTCATTGGTAAGGGTGGACAGGATGTTGACAAGCTCAAGGAAGAGCTCAAGAAGCTCTACAAGAAGGACATCCAGATCAACATCTTCGAGGTTAAGAAGCCTGAGCTCGACGCCAACATCGTGGGCAACAACATCGCCCGCCAGGTAGAGGGCAAGATCGCTTACCGTCGTGCCATCAAGATGGCTATCCAGAACACTATGCGCGCTGGCGCTGAGGGTGTAAAGATCCAGATTACTGGACGTCTGAACGGTGCCGAAATGGCCCGCAAGGAAATGTTCAAGGAAGGTCGTACACCGTTGCACACATTCCGCGCTGATATCGATTACTGCCAGGCAGAGGCCCTCACAAAGGTAGGTCTCCTCGGCATCAAGGTATGGATCTGCCGTGGCGAGGTTTACGGAGATCGCGACCTCACACCTAACTTCACACAGGAGAAGCAGAACGGTGGCTCAAACAATGGCCGCGGAAGCCGTGGTAATCGCAAGAGAAACAATAACCGTTAAAAGTAAGACACTACAATGTTACAGCCAAAAAGAGTAAAATATAGAAGACCTCAAGACGGACGTGGTAACAAAGGCAACGCCCACAGAGGTACACAGTTGGCTTTCGGCTCGTTCGGCATCAAGACACTTGAGGCAAAATGGATCGACAGCCGTCAGATTGAGGCAGCCCGTGTTGCTGTAAACCGTTACATGCAGCGTCAGGGTCAGGTCTGGATCCGAATCTTCCCCGACAAACCTATCACACGTAAGCCTGCTGACGTACGTATGGGTAAGGGTAAGGGTGATCCCGCAGGATGGGTAGCTCCCGTGACTCCGGGTCGTATCCTTTTCGAGGTTGAGGGTGTAAGCTTCGACATCGCTAAGGAGGCTCTTCGCCTCGCAGCCCAGAAACTGCCGGTTAAGACTAAGTTTGTTGTAAGACGTGATTTCGATAAAAACGCTTAATTTATGAAGATCAAAGAAGTAAGAGAAATGGATGCCAAGACATTGGCAGAGACAAAGGAGAACCTCCAGGAGAAGCTCGCTCAGATGAAGCTCAACCACACCGTTACTCCGCTTGAGAATCCATCACAGATTAAAGCTGTTCGTCGCGACATCGCGCGTCTGAATACCGAAATCCGCCAGAGAGAACTTAACAAATAACAATGGTCCAGATGGAAACAAGAAATTTAAGAAAAACAAGACAGGGTGTCGTAATTAGCAACAAGATGGATAAAACCATTGTTATCGCAGCTAAGTTCAAGGAGAAGCACCCTATTTATGGTAAGTTCGTCCAGAAGACAAAGAAATACCACGCACATGACGAGAAGAATGAGGCCAACATCGGCGATACAGTTCTCATCATGGAGACTCGTCCCTTGAGCAAGACCAAGAGATGGAGATTAGTACAAATCGTAGAAAAAGCTAAGTAAATTATGATACAGTCAGAATCAAGACTTACAGTATGTGATAACAGCGGTGCTCGCGAGGCTCTCTGTATTCGCGTTCTCGGTGGTACAGGCCGCCGTTACGCAAGCGTAGGAGACGTTATCGTAGTAGCCGTAAAGAACGTTATCCCGTCAAGTGATTTGAAGAAGGGTGCGGTATCTAAGGCTTTGATCGTGCGCACAAAGAAGGAAATCCGTCGTGCAGACGGTTCATACATCCGCTTTGACGACAACGCATGCGTACTGCTCAACAACGCAGGTGAGCTCCGCGGCAGCCGTATCTTCGGCCCAGTTGCACGTGAGCTTCGCGCAGTGAATATGAAGGTCGTTTCTTTGGCACCTGAGGTTCTTTAATATTTTAAATCGCTAACAAAGTAATGAGTAAGTTACATATTAAGAAAAATGATACAGTCGTTGTCCTTGCCGGTCAGGATAAGGGCAAGACTGGTAAGGTGCTCAAGGTGCTGGTTGATGAGAACCGCGCACTCGTTGAAGGTGTGAACATGGTTTCGAAGAGCACCAAGCCTTCTGCTAAGAACCCTCAGGGTGGCATCGTAAAGCAGGAAGCTCCGATACATATCTCTAACCTCAGCCTCGTTGATTCCAAGAGCGGCAAGCCCACTCGCGTAGGCATCAAGGTTGCAGAGGATGGCAAGAAAGTACGCATCGCTAAAAAATCAGGGGAGGAAATCAAATAATGGATACAGCACAGTTAAAGAAAGTCTATGCCGAGACCATCGCTCCGGCACTGATGAAGCAGTTCAACTACTCTTCTTCTATGCAGATTCCTGTCCTGAAGAAGATTGTCATCAACCAGGGTCTTGGAGATGCAACACAGGACAAGAAGATCATCGATGTAGCTATCAATGAGATTTCTACTATCGCAGGTCAGAAGGCTGTAGCCACATACTCTAAGAAGGATATCGCTAACTTCAAGCTTCGTAAGAAGATGCCTATCGGCGTTATGGTAACTCTCCGTCGTGAGCGCATGTATGAGTTCCTTGAGAAGCTCGTTCGCATCGCTCTTCCCCGTATCCGCGACTTCAAGGGTATCGAGAGCAATTTCGACGGCCGTGGTAACTACACACTCGGCATTCAGGAGCAGATCATCTTCCCTGAGATCAACATCGACCAGATCGACCGCATTCAGGGTATGAACATCACATTCGTGACATCTGCAAACACCGACGAAGAGGGCTACGCTCTCCTCAAGGCATTCGGTCTTCCATTTAAAAACGCTAAAAACGACTAAGCAATATGGCAAAAGAATCAATGAAGGCTCGTGAGGTAAAGCGTGCCAAACTCGTTGCTCGCTATGCTGAGAAGCGTGCTGCTCTGAAGAAGATCATCGCAACTTCTGAGGATCCCTCTGAGGCTTACGAGGCTGCCCGCAAGCTGCAGGCAATCCCTAAGAACGCTAACCCCATTCGCCTGCACAACCGCTGCAAGATCACTGGTCGTCCCAAGGGATATATCCGCCAGTTCGGTCTCAGCCGTATCCAGTTCCGCGAGATGGCTTCACAGGGTCTTATCCCGGGCGTAAAGAAGGCCAGCTGGTAAGCCAGCCTTCTTCCGCCAAATAGGTAAATATTTATTTTTAACTTTAATATTGTCGGGGTAGTCCCGATTAATTAAACTTTTTTTTAAAATGACAGATCCAATAGCAGATTTTCTGACAAGACTCAGAAACGCAATCATGGCTCATCACCGTGTTGTAGAGGTACCTGCATCTAACTTGAAGAAAGAGATCACTAAGATCCTCTTCGAGAAGGGCTACATCCTCAACTACAAGTTCGTAGAGGACGGCCCTCAGGGCTCAATCAAGGTCGCACTCAAGTACGACCCCGCCACTAAGACTAACGCTATCACTTCGCTGAAGCGCGTCTCTACTCCTGGCCTCCGTAAGTACGTTGGCTACAAGGATATGCCGAGAGTAATTAACGGATTGGGTATTGCTATCCTCTCTACTTCAAAGGGCGTTATGACAGACAAAGAGGCTGCAGCCCAGAAGATTGGTGGTGAGGTTCTTTGCTATGTTTATTAATTGGAGGATTTAGAATATGTCAAGAATAGGAAAATTACCAATTAGTATCCCTGCTAACGTTACCGTCACTTTCGCTAATGGCGTTGTAAACGTAAAAGGTCCTAAGGGCGAGATGTCACAGAAGATTGACCCGTCTATCATCACCAAGATCGAGGATAACACCATCACTTTCGAGGTAGATGAGAACAGCCCTGTAAACTATAAGCAGAAGTCAGCTTTCCACGGTCTCTACCGCTCACTCATCCACAACATGGTTGTAGGCGTAAGCGAGGGCTACAAGAAGGTACTTGAGCTTGTCGGAGTCGGTTATCGTGTTTCTAACCAGGGCAACATCATCGAGTTCGCTCTCGGTTACACTCACCCCATCTTCATCGAGCTTCCTTCTGAGGTTAAGGTGGAGACTAAGAGTGAGAGAAACCAGAATCCTATCATCACTCTCGAGACTTGCGACAAGCAGTTGCTCGGTCTCATCTGTGCCAAGATTCGTTCTTTCCGCAAGCCTGAGCCTTACAAGGGCAAGGGTATATTGTTCCAAGGTGAAGTTATTCGCAGAAAGTCTGGTAAGTCTGCTGCAGCTAAGTAACATTCTTAATTTAAGGAAATCATGACAACAAAGAAAATTGAAAGACGAATCAAGATCAAATATAGAGTTCGTAAGCGTGTCAATGGCTCAGCAGAGCGTCCTCGTCTGAGCGTGTTCCGCAGCAACAAGCAGATTTATGCTCAGGTCATCAATGACCTCAACGGCACTACTATCGCTTCTGCTTCATCTCTCGGTCTCGAGAAGATGCCTAAGAAGGAGCAGGCTGCCAAGGTAGGCGAGCTCGTTGCAGCTAACGCTATCGCAGCTGGTGTAACAGCTGTGGTTTTCGACCGTAACGGTTATCTCTATCACGGACGTGTAAAGGAGCTTGCTGATGCAGCTCGTAACGGTGGTCTCAAATTCTAAACGATTATGGCAATGAATAAAGTAAAAAATTATAATGACGCTGATTTGAAGGACCGCCTCGTGGCTATCAACCGTGTAACCAAGGTTACAAAGGGTGGTCGTACATTCACATTCGCTGCTATCGTCGTTGTTGGTGACGGCAAGGGCGTTATCGGCTACGGTCTTGGTAAGGCCGGTGAAGTTACCGCAGCTATCGCCAAGGGTGTAGAGGCTGCTAAGAAGAACCTCGTTAAGGTTCCGGTGCTCAAGGGCACTATTCCTCACGAGGTAGAGGCTCGCTTCGGCGGCGCTCAGGTGTTCATGCGTCCGGCTGCTGCCGGTACCGGTCTTGTTGCCGGTGGTGCTATGCGTGCCGTTCTCGACAGCGTAGGCGTTAAGGACATCCTTGCAAAGTCAAAGGGCTCTTCTAACCCTCACAACCTCGTAAAGGCTACCATCGAGGGCCTTTCACAGTTGCGTGACGCTTACACTATCGCAGGCGTACGTGGTATCAGCATGGATAAGGTGTTTAACGGATAAAGGAGAATCAATACAATGGCAACAATAAAAGTACAGCAGATTAAGAGCAAAATCGGTGCTCCCAAGGACCAGAAGGCTACTCTCGTGGCTCTCGGACTTCGCAAGATCTCTCAGGTTGTTGAAGTTGAGGATACTCCCAGCAACCGTGGCATGATTCGCAAGGTACACCACTTGGTAACTGTAGTTGAATAATAAAATCTTAAAGGAAAGAATTATGAAATTAAATAATTTAAAGCCTGCTGCAGGTTCCACACACTCTCGTCGTCGCATCGGTCGCGGTCCTGGTTCAGGACTCGGCGGAACTTCTACCCGCGGTCACAAGGGTGCCAAGGCTCGCTCTGGTTACAAGAGAAAGATTGGTTTCGAGGGTGGTCAGATGCCTTTGCAGCGCCGCGTTCCGAAGGCTGGTTTCAAGAACATCAACCACAAGGAATATTTCGCAGTGAACCTCTCTACACTGCAGCAGCTCGCTGAGCAGAACAACCTTGCTAAAATTGGAATCGAGGAGCTTAAGGCTGCTCACCTCACTAACGGCAAGGAGCTCGTGAAGGTTCTCGGCAACGGTACTCTCACAGCTAAGGTTGACGTAGAGGCACACGCTTTCTCTAAGTCAGCAGAAGAGGCCATCAAGGCAGTTGGAGGTAACACCACAATTATCTAAAAAAGTAGATGAAAAAGTTTATTGAGACACTAAAGAACTGTTGGAGAATTGAGGACTTGCGTCAGCGACTCCTCATTACTCTCTTGTTTACGGCTATATACCGTTTCGGCTCGTTCGTTGTGCTTCCCGGCATCAACCCGAGCAAGTTGGACCAATTACAGTCGCAAACAGCGGGCGGTCTAATGTCACTGCTTGACATGTTCTCTGGTGGTGCATTTTCCAATGCGTCTATCTTTGCGCTTGGAATTATGCCATACATCTCAGCTTCCATCGTTATGCAGCTTCTGGCAGTGGCAGTGCCTTACTTCCAGAAGATGCAGCGTGAAGGAGAGAGCGGACGCAAGAAGATTAACTGGTATACGAGAATCCTCACAGTGGGCATTCTCCTTCTCCAGGCTCCTTCTTACCTCCTCAACCTCAAGGCTCAGGCAGAGTCTGCTCTCTCTTCCGGCATTTCATGGACATTGTTCATGATTCCTGCCACCATCCTTTTGGCTGCAGGTTCAATGTTCATCCTTTGGCTCGGAGAGCGTATTACTGACAAGGGAGTTGGAAATGGTATCTCAATGATCATCATGATTGGTATCATCGCACGTCTGCCCCAGGCTTTCGTGCAGGAACTGGGCTCACGGTTCACTGCAATTTCCAGTGGCGGACTTGTGATGTTCATCATCGAGATCTTGGTTCTGTACGCAGTGGTCTGCGCTTCAATCATGCTGGTTCAAGGTACCCGCAAAATACCTGTACAGTACGCCAAGCGTCTCGTAGGTAACAAGCAGTATGGTGGCGCACGCCAGTATATACCTCTGAAACTTTTTGCCGCCAACGTTATGCCTATCATCTTCGCGCAGGCGTTGATGTTCATTCCGTTGGCGTTCGTACGCTATCAGAGCGACGGTGCCTCATCGTGGGCAACAGCCCTCATGGACAACCGCAGTCTTCCTTATAACTGCATCTATGTCGCACTGATTATCGCCTTCACATTCTTCTACACGGCCATCACACTCAACCCCACTCAGATGGCGGAGGACATGAAGCGTAACAACGGCTTCATCCCGGGCATCAAGCCTGGTAAGGATACTGCCGATTATATCGACACTATCATGACCAGAATCACAGTTCCTGGATCGCTGTTCATAGCATTCATCGCTGTAATGCCGGCACTTGCCGGTCTGCTCAATGTGCAGCAGGCGTTCTCACAGTTCTTCGGCGGAACATCGCTTCTTATTCTTGTTGGTGTTGTTATCGACACACTCCAGCAGATTGAGAGCCACATGCTTATGCGCCACTATGATGGACTGCTCAATTCAGGACGCACCCGTAACGGCGGCGTAGCTGCATATTAATTTCATCCGAAGAAATGAAGATATTTCTGAAGACTGAAGACGAAATCGAGCTGATGCGCAAGGCTAACCGACTTGTCGGTGCTACTCTTGCTGAATTGGCCAAGCATATCAAACCAGGAGTAACGACCCTTCAACTGGATAGGGTGGCTGAGGAATTTATCCGTGACAACGGAGCCGTTCCAACGTTCAAGAATTTTCCCAATCCATTTGGAGGGCCGTTTCCCGCTAGTATCTGCACATCTGTCAATAATGTCGTAGTGCACGGAATACCCGACGAAAAGACTATTCTCAAGGATGGAGATATTATTTCTATCGATTGTGGCACACTTCTTGCTGGATATAACGGAGACTCTGCCTACACCTTTTGTGTCGGAGATGTCTGCCAGGATGTCAGAGATTTACTGACAGTGACACGACAATCTTTGTACAAAGGTATAGAAATGGCAGTGGCAGGCAACCATGTGGGAGACATTGGTGACGCCATACAGACTTTTTGTGAAAGTCATGGTTATGGAGTCGTACGTGAACTCACTGGACACGGAATCGGACGTGAGATGCATGAAGATCCCTCTGTGCCCAATTACGGACGAAAAGGAAACGGAGTGCTTCTCAAGGAAGGTATGTGCATAGCAATAGAGCCTATGATAACTATGGACGACCGAAAGATTTGGCTAATGCCTGACCGATGGGGCATATGCACCCGCGACGGCAAGCCCGCCGCACACTTCGAACATACAATCGCTATCAGGCGAGGAAAAGCGGAGATACTCTCCACGTTTGACGAAATAGAACATTCCTAAATAAAAGAAGACGAAAATAATTTATGGCAAAGCAATCCGCTATTGAACAGGACGGCACAATCGTAGAGTCGTTGTCGAATGCTATGTTCAGAGTCGAGCTCGAGAATGGCGTGCAGATAATCGCGCATATCTCTGGCAAGATGAGAATGCACTACATTAAAATCCTGCCCGGCGACAAGGTGAAGGTCGAGATGAGTCCTTATGATCTTACTAAGGGCAGAATAGTTTTCAGATACAAGTAACAATTATTAGATATGAAAACAAGAGCATCATTAAAGAAACGTACACCCGACTGCAAGATCGTTCGTCGTAAGGGTCGTCTGTTCGTTATCAACAAGAAGAACCCTAAGTTCAAGTTGCGTCAGGGTTAAAAAACGAAATTGAGTCGACGCGCCTATACTTGCGAAAGTTGAAGCACGAGACTCGCAAAAACAAATTTTTAATTAATCAATCAATTTTATTAAACAATGGCAATAAGAATTGTTGGAGTAGATTTGCCCCAGAACAAGCGTGGCGAAATCGCATTGACCTACATCTATGGTATAGGTCGAAGTAGTTCAGCAAAGATATTGGACAAAGCCGGCGTTAGCCGCGACCTGAAGGTTTGCGATTGGAACGACGAGCAGGCTGCCAAGATCCGCGAAATTATCGGTGCTGAATTCAAGGTAGAAGGTGATCTCCGTTCAGAGATCCAGATGAATATCAAGCGACTGATGGATATTGGTTGCTATCGTGGAGTTCGTCATCGTAACGGTCTTCCTGTTCGCGGTCAGAGCACAAAGAACAATGCCCGTACTCGTAAGGGAAAGAAGAAGACTGTTGCTAACAAGAAGAAGGCTACTAAGTAAAATTTAGTTGAAAGCAGAGTCCCGGCAGGTCAGTGAATGATCGGCAGACTTTAACTTTTAACTTTTAACTAAAAACAATTATGGCAAAGAAAACAGCAACATCTAAAAAAAGAAATGTAAAGGTTGACGCTATAGGACAGCTTCACGTTCACAGCTCGTTCAACAACATTATTGTATCTTTAGCAAACAGCGAGGGACAGGTAATTTCTTGGTCTTCTGCAGGTAAAATGGGCTTCCGTGGTTCTAAGAAGAACACACCGTACGCAGCTCAGATGGCAGCAGAGGATTGCGGCAAGGTAGCATTCGACCTTGGTCTGCGCAAGGTAAAGGCATACGTTAAGGGTCCAGGTAACGGCCGTGAGTCAGCCATCCGTGGCGTTCACAGCTGCGGTATTGAGGTAATGGAGATTGTAGACGTAACTCCGCTGCCCCACAACGGCTGCCGTCCTCCGAAGAGACGTAAGGTCTAAGCATATTCCCTTTGCAGGGCAGTCTTTCTGCCCCGCATAACATTAAAGATACAAACAATAAAGCATTTTATTTATTATGGCTAGATATATAGGTCCGAAATCTAAAATTGCACGCCGTTTTGGTGAACCCATCTTCGGCGCTGACAAAGTTTTGTCCAAGAGAAACTTCCCTCCTGGACAGCATGGCAACAACCGTCGTCGTAAGATGTCTGAGTACGGTGTCATGTTGGCAGAGAAGCAGAAAGCTAAGTACACTTATGGTGTATTAGAGCGTCAGTTCCGTAATATGTTTGATAAGGCTGCTAAGGCTGATGGTATTACTGGTGAGGTTCTTCTTCAGAATCTCGAGTGCCGTCTTGATAACGTTGTATTCCGTCTTGGTATCGCTCCAACACGTGCTGCTGCGCGTCAGTTGGTTGGTCACAAGCACATCGTTGTTGATGGTAAGGTAGTTAATATCCCTTCATTTGCAGTTAAGCCTGGTATGGTTGTTGGTGTTCGTGAGAAGTCTAAGTCTCTCGAGGTTATCGAAGCAGCTCTTGCAGGTTTCAATCATAGCAAGTACCCATGGATTGAGTGGGACGATAATTCAAAGAGCGGTAAGTTCTTGCACAAGCCAGAGCGTGCCGACATTCCAGAGAATATTAAGGAGCAGTTAATCGTTGAGTTGTACTCTAAATAAATCATTACATTAATGGCGATATTAGCATTTCAAAAACCTGATAAAGTAGTAATGCTGGAGGCTGATAACCAGTTCGGAAAATTTGAATTCCGTCCTTTGGAGCCTGGCTTTGGTGTTACCATTGGTAACGCCTTGCGCCGCATTCTCCTTTCATCATTGGAGGGTTATGCTGTTAACACTATCCGCATTGCGGGTGTTGAGCATGAGTTCTCTTCAGTTCCTGGTGTTAAGGAAGATGTTACTAACATTATCTTGAATCTCAAACAAGTTCGATTCAAGCAAGTAGTAGAAGAATTCGAGAATGAGAAAGTTAGTATCACCGTTGAGAATTCTACAGAATTCAAGGCTGGTGATATTGGTAAGTATCTGACTGGATTTGAAGTGTTAAACCCTGATTTGGTGATTTGTCATTTAGACGCAAAAGCCTCTATGCAGATTGATCTGACCATCAACAAAGGTCGTGGCTATGTCACAGCCGATGAGAACAGGGAGTTCTGTACTGATGTCAACGTAATTCCAATCGATTCTATCTACACCCCTATCCGTAACGTGAAGTACGCTGTTGAGCCTTATCGTGTCGAGCAGAAGACCGACTACGACAAGCTCGTTATCGAAGTCACAACGGACGGTTCCATTCACCCGAAGGACGCGCTTAAGGAAGCCGCTAAGATCCTTATCCAACACTTCATGCTGTTCTCTGACGAGAAGATCACCCTTGAGAATCCCGACCATGAGACCAACCAGGAGTTTGATGAGGAGGTACTCCACATGCGTCAGTTGCTTAAGACTAAGCTCGTAGACATGAACCTTTCGGTTCGTGCCCTCAACTGCCTCAAGGCAGCCGATGTCGAGACTCTTGGCGACCTCGTACAGTACAACAAGACGGACCTTCTCAAGTTCCGCAACTTTGGTAAGAAATCGCTTTCAGAGCTTGATGATTTGCTCGAGAGTCTGAATCTGTCGTTTGGTACCGACATTTCTCAATACAAATTAGATAAAGAATAAAACAAAATGAGACACAATAAGAAATTCAACCACCTGGGTCGTACTGCATCTCATCGTAGCTCTATGCTCGCTAACATGGCTGTTTCGCTGATCATGCACAAAAGAATCACTACGACCCTCGCCAAGGCAAAGGCCTTGAAGATGTATGTAGAGCCGCTGATCACACGCTGCAAGGACGACAGCACTAACTCTCGTCGTGTAGTTTTCAGCTACCTCCAGAACAAGTACGCCATTAAGGAGCTTTTCAGCACTGTTGCTGAGAAGGTAGGCGACCGTCCCGGTGGTTACACTCGCGTTATCAAGCTCGGCACTCGTAAGGGTGACGCTGCTCAGATAGCATTCATCGAGCTCGTTGACTTCGACGAGAACATGGCTAAGACTGCTAAGGCTGGCAAGAAGACTCGTCGTAGCCGCAAGTCTACAGCTGCTGAGACTGAGGCACCTGCTGCTGAGGTTGCTGCAACTGAGGAGCCGAAGGCTGAATAATTCGATTTTATCGACTTTATCTCAATAGAATGAGGTCTGACGGAACCAAGTGGTTCTGCCAGACCTTTTTTTTATATCTCCACCTCCTCAAGGTAACGATCGAATTGTATATCAGCATAACCATAGCTTTCAAAGAGCTTTTCTATCCATACCTTTTGTTTTTCCGTCAGTTTGCGCTTCCCGTTGAAGTAACGATAGTATCTGCTGTTATTGCCGAAGAATAGTCTCAATTCTTGTCTTATTGCATTCGCGTCAGTCACCTTTATGTTCTCCATTATCTTTCTGAATCCCCATGCGGTACGTATGGTCTTATATGCCTTGTAATACTTGCATACGCCGTCTTTTTTTACAGCATTAGGGTAAACCGAGCAACCTTCCGTCTGATTATCAGAGAGTGCTTCGCCCGCCTTGAAGCGGACGCATGAGTCGTGTTGTCTACAAGCTTCGTTGAAGCATCTTGCCCAACCATCCGGTATGATGGTGTTTTCAAATTCTTTAATGCCAATTCTTTTGTTTTCCATGGTTTTGTGTTAGTGTTTATTTTTAATGTCTATACTTTCTGTTTGCAAAGTTATAGTTTGGCGGAAGCAATGTCAAGGAATTAATCAAAAAAATCATCTGCCTACTATGTTGTATCAAAAAAAGACTTACCTTTGCAGTATTCTATTATTAATTCATAATACTCTACACATCATGGCAAAGAAAATCAAGAAGCATAGCTTTATACTTGAAATGGGTGTTTATATGCTCTTTTTCCTGACTTCGTCATCGTGTCACCCAAAATTCTTCATCAAAGAGTTTGGCG
>ERZ1673741.727-NODE-727-length-32909-cov-8.480398_pt1 | contig 32909 bp, 38 predicted proteins | sample MGYA00580209_ERZ1673741 | MGnify/ENA primary metagenome ERZ1673741 (study PRJEB41218, sample SAMN15661754) | gut metagenome | host: Homo sapiens | place: Canada: London | collected 2015-08-20/2019-03-30 | study: EMG produced TPA metagenomics assembly of... | reverse complement strand
CCGGCGGTTTTTTTGTTCCACTCAGAGAACTCCAAACCTTAAATTCGGTACCGGATATATTTTCAAAAATTTACTGTATGGCTTTCGCCGCGTGATTTTACTCATATTTATGCTCGTCCTTTCGATGGCTGTACTTTTTATATGACTTTCTGTTTTGAATTTGCTTTTGTGTGAAAGCTTGACACCATTCCTTATAAAAATAGACCGCACTGCAAGAGAAGTACAGTGCGGCCTTGTCATTTTCACAAGCTTTTTCCAAATAAAAAATCCGCACCAAAGACTTCAAAAGTGTCTCGGCACGTCTTGTTTTATCAGGAAACCACTTGGGGTTGCTTCTGAAAAATTGCGTCCTTAAAAAAACCTATCGTTTTCCGGTAAACCTCTTGCAAAACCCAAAGAATTGTGCTATAATAATTCCCGGGTGCCGGTTATCCGGTTGTATAGGATGTGCTCTGAACACTTCTATGCAGGTCTTGTCATGCTCCAACATGGCAAGCCGCCTAACTTTTTTATGTATTGACATTATACCATAAAATTGATATTTTGTCAACGGGTTTGGAAATTTTATTTTAGGAGAAATATGAAATTTTGAGCGTATTCGTGATTATTCTGCTTTTATCTTTTCCATGCAGGACTTACAAATGAAAAAGTTTTTATTAAGCTCGTTCTCGCTTCCGCATATCCGGCACGTCGGATGTGCTTTTTTTATCACCATTTTATCCCCCTCCCATGAAATTTGCACCGCGTCCCTTGCGGCAAGGTTCATGGCGTTGCGCGCGTCCTGCGGCAATACAACTCTTCCAAGTTCATCAATTCTTCTCGTTACAGCAGCATACATAGTTTTTTTCTCCTGTTAATAAAATTATTTTTGACACCATATTCAAGCGTCTACCATATTTTACCACAAACGGCTTGTCGAATTTACGCACAATGTGGCGGAGAAATAACAAAATTTTCTATTTTAGATAGTTTTTTGCCAAACTATGCGGCTTGAGTAAAGAAGTACAGGGATGGAAGTAAAAATAAATCGGGAGATTAAAGAGTAATAAGATGAAAAATCAAGAGAGTTAGAAGTATATGAATAGTGTAATAAATGATGGGGAGGCAAATTGCCGCCCTTTTTCTGTATCTAAACCTGAAATATATATTGTTTGTTTATCAGGTGGTAAGGATTCGACTGCTATGCTGCTGCGTCTGTTGGAAGAAAACCGTCTTGTTGATCAGATTTTGTTCTGTGATACAGGGCTTGAATTTCCTCAGATGTATGAGCATATATCCAAGCTTGAAAAATACATAGACAGACCGATTATACGACTGCGGGCAAAACATTCCTTTGAATACTATTTCTTTGAATATCATCCAAAGCGAAAAAATCCGGAGCTTGAAAAGTATGACGGAAAGAGTTGGGCAGGTCCCAAAAATCGTTGGTGTACGGGAATATTGAAAACTCGTGTTGTAAACGAATATTTACGTGAATTGAAAAACAACTATGAGATCGTAAAATACGTCGGAATTGCCGCTGACGAGCCAAAACGTATTAAGAATAAATGTTATCCGCTTGTAGAATGGGGAATGACGGAAAAAGACTGTCTTGCTTATTGTTATGAGCGGGGCTTTGATTGGGGAGGACTATATAAAATATTTTCTCGTGTATCTTGCTGGTGCTGTCCGCTTCAATCGCTTTCCGAATTGCGAAAGCTATATGAGTATTTTCCGGAATTGTGGAAACAGCTTGAGAGATGGGACGAATCTACATGGCGGCAATTCAGAGCAGACTATTCGGTGAAAGATTTGACCTTTCGCTTTAAATTTGAAAAGAAGTGGCAGGATAGAGGAGGCGATATAAAGAGCCGAGCTTTTTATACGGCGCTGAAAGAAGAGCTTGAAAAAAACGAAACAGAATAACCTTGTCATCATGACAAGGTTACAGACTACAAAATCATGCCTTAATATATCGTGTGGCTTTTGCTGATCCAATCCGTTTTATTGTACCTTTTTTTACCATAGCGCCGACGACGGCTTCGACTGTAGTAGGACTGACATCGGGAAGTATTTTACAGATGTCCGATTTAGAAAGTGGAGTTAGGCTGTTTAATACAGTCGCTTCTATGCGAGCTGTCTTTGTGATCTTTTTTCCATGAACCACAGCAAAACGCTTGTCAAGTTCTTTGTAACACATATATAGTGTTGAGAGAAAGTTTTCAATAAACGGGAAATAACTGTTTTCATTGATATCCCATCCTACTGAGGATTGGCGAAGCGATTCATAGTAGTAAGCTTTATAAATACCGATCTGCTCTTCAAAAGAGACATATTTTCCGGCGTCAAAACCGTTCTTATATAAGAGCAGCAGAGACAATAGACGCGACAATCTGCCGTTTCCGTCACGAAATGGATGTATGCAAAGAAAATCTAAAATGACGCATGGAATTAAAAGCAGTTGATTGATATTGGCATTGTTTCGTGCTTCCATATAAGCAAGTTCTAACTGCTTCATAGCTTTTGGTGTTTCATCAGCAGAAAGAGGGCGAAAACGAATATTCCTGTTTCCATCTGCGTCAATTTCTAAAATCACATTATCTTCTGTTTTATATTGACCGTTGTATTCATAGCCTGAAAATGTCATCATTATTTCGTGTAAACGCAGAATATCATGCTCACGAAAATCAATATGTTCGTATCCTAAATGAATTGTGTTCAATGCATCTCTGTAACCGGCAATTTCGGCCTCGTTATGGTTAAGGGGAGCGCTGTTTTGATTGACAATAGCAATAATACGTTCATCGCTTGTGACAATACCCTCAATAGCATTGGAACTTTTGATTGACTGTACTTTTGCAACTGCCTCTAATTGTGTGAAAATTTGCATATGCTCTTTTTTTCGCACACCTGCCATTGTTTTCAATGCAGAGATATTTGCGGTAAGATTCACCAAATTTGCCGGGAGCAGCCCGTTATTCAGAAATGAATAATCGAATTTTCTCATGTTACACCATCCCTTCTGCACATTATTATAGCATATTATATGCAGAAAATCAATGTGTAATTCGATAATACTGCATATAAAAGTTCAAATAATATGCAGATACAAAATGTTTATATGCACTATTTATCTCAAATGCAAAAACTGCATTTGAGATTTTTTTATGGAGATGAATATGAAAAAAGCAGTACCGTTTCTTATACCCCTTATAACTGTAATATTTGCAGTTATATTGTTTCGGTTTGTTCTGATAATCGGTTATGTGCCGAGTGAATCTATGGAGCCGACAATTCAAAAAAACAGCTATATTTTAGGAGTACGGGGTATTCATGACATTAAAACCGGAGATATTATTATCTTTTATCATGAGGAAAGCATCCTTGTAAAACGAGTTGCAGGATGTCCGGGAGATACGGTTGTAATAGATAAAACCGTTTATACTGTTCCGGACGACAGCTATTTTGTTCTCGGTGACAATGCCGACGTTTCTTTGGATTCCCGATATTGGAAAAATCCATATATCAGGAAAGAGGATATTATCGCAAAGCTTGTTTGGCCTTGAAAACTAAGATTCTTTTTGTTTATTATAGCAAGCCGAAAAATCGGAAATACTAACAAAAAAGAATCAGGAGGCAAATATGGCGGTATCACACAGAGGTGCTATCTCATTCGGAATGGTTCACATTCCGGTCGGGCTTTACACTGCAACACAGGATAATGATATACACTTTAATCAGCTTTGTAAAGAGGATGGGTCGAGAGTCAAATATAAAAAGGTTTGTTCGGGATGCGGCAAGGAGATTGGCGCAAACGATATTGTAAAAGGATTTGAATATGAACCCGGAAAATATGTAACTCTCACAGACGAGGATTTTGAAAAAGCAAAGACGGAAAAGGACAGAACCATTCAAATACTACATTTTACGGATTTACAGAATGTTCGTCCTATCTACTTTGACAAAACCTATCACGCGGTACCCGAACAGGGAGGAGATAAGGCATATGAGCTGCTGCGCCGGGCAATGCTTGACGAGAATAAAATTGCTGTGGCAAAGACTGTGATGGGAACCAAAGAGAAACTGCTTGCCTTGATTCCGACCGATAAGGGCATTTTGGCAGAAACCTTGTTTTTTGCCGATGAGATCAAGGACGCACCCAAGGAACCGGCAAAGGCAGAAGTGGCAGACGCAGAATTGCAGATGGCAAAAACGCTGATAGGTGCGATGGTTAAACCTTTTGAGCCGGAGCAGTTCAAGGACGAGTATCGGGAAAAGCTATGGGAGATTATCAACAGCAAAATTCAAGGCAAAGAATTTACGGTGTCGCCGGATGAGGTTGAAATCAATGTGGTCAACCTAATGGACGCATTGAAGCAAAGCCTTGAGGAAGCCGGTGCTCTTATCAAATGAACGATCTGTTTGAGACAAAGAATATCAAGCCCATGCTGATCGGAGAGGAAAACGATGCATTTGACAGCAAAGACTATATCTATGAGTTAAAGCTCGACGGTGAACGGTGCATCGCTTACCTCGATCCCGAAAACGGCACCGAGCTGCGGAATAAGCGGAATGTGAAAATGCTTCCCAAGGTGCCGGAGCTGTCGGAGATTCATAGACAGGTGAAATTCCGCTGTATACTTGACGGAGAGCTGGCAGTCATCAAGGACGGCAAGCCGGATTTTTCAGAGATACAGCGTCGCAGCATGATGACGAACAGATTAAAAATCGAGCTTGCCTCCAAGCAATATCCTGCCTGCTTTACTGCCTTTGATATTCTGTACTATCAAGACCACTCTGTAAATCTTCTGCCTCTCATGGAAAGAAAAAAACTGCTTGACGAGGTGATAATATCGGATTCCGCACGCTTCGCAAAATCGAGATATATCGAGGAAAAGGGGATTGCCTTTTACAAGCTTGCCGAACAGCGGGATTTGGAAGGAATTGTGGCAAAGCGGAAGAACAGTCTCTACTATTTTGATAAGCGTACAAGGGATTGGATTAAATGCAAGAATTTGAAGGACGAAGATTTTGTGGTATGCGGATATATCCCGAAAGAAAATCACATGACAAGCCTTGTCCTCGGTCAGTATCAGGGTGGGAAGCTGATATATAAAGGTCACGTGACACTTGGCGTTGGCGGTGAGAATTTCAGAAGAATCAAAGCACTGCCGCATATGCCGGAACCGCCGTTTGAAGTACCTGATGGCAATGAGTATGCAGCATGGGTAAAGCCTGTTTTGGTGTGTACTGTTAAGTATATGATGAAAACAGAAAGCGGGAATATGCGTCAGCCGGTTTTTAAGGGACTGCGAGACGATAAGCTGCCGGAGGAATGTATTGTGAAAGAAAAATAAACCGTATCTTTGAAAAGGTACGGTTTTATCTATTTTAGAAAGGAGAGATGAAAAATGCTTATGCTAAAACCTGTCACTCTTGCACAGGCGAATGAGTTTGTAGCACAGCATCACCGCCATCATAAGCCTGTTGTCGGACATAAATTCTCTATTGGCTGCACTTTGAACGGGGAACTTGTCGGCGTTGCGATTGTTGGCCGGCCTGTCAGTCGGTATTTAGACGACGGGTTGACGCTTGAGGTGAACCGGTTATGTACGGACGGAACAAAAAATGCTTGCAGTATGCTGTATGCTGCGGCATGGCGTGCGGCGCGTGCAATCGGCTACCGTAAAATAGTGACTTACATACTTGATACAGAGAGTGGCGCGAGCTTACGTGCCGCAGGCTGGACATGTGCCGGTATTGCAGGAGGGAAGTGCTGGACGGGCAAACGCCGTCCCGAAGCCGAGCTTTATCCGGCGCAAATGAAGTACCGATATGAAAAAACTTAAATTTGAAACAAAACTCTATTGAAAGGGTTTAAGTAGAACTGAAAAGGCAAGGTGATAAAAAATGAAGTATTGCCCATATTGCGGTGTTTATTTGAAAGACAGCGCATTTTCTTTTTGCCCGGAATGCGGAAACACATTGTCCGAAACTTCGCATAATTCCGATTTGGAGGATTCAAGGCTTTATTGGATGAAACGGGCTGATAATATTGAACAGGCAAAAAATGAAGTTGAAGAGAATACTATTGAATCAGAGGAAATGGATAAAGCATATGACGGTTATTATGATGATATTGTCCCTGATGATTTTGGCAATTATCAGTTTCAAAAAAGCAATGGCAATTTAATGAAAAGAATTGTACTTGTTATAGCCGGCGCACTTGCGGTAATTATTATCAGTGCAGTTGTTATGTATTACTTGTAAAACATAAGGGGTTTGACGGAATGAAAGGAATTTTTATCAAACTGCCGCAGCCGGTTCAGAAGTATTTGCTGCTTCGCTTTGGTATCGCAGCTCTGTCTGTATTGCTTTGTATATGTCTTATGCTCGGTACAAATAGCTTCGTTTTATCTGTTCCTTGTATTACGCTTTTTCTTATATGTATAGTGGAGAGCATAAATATATTGTATGTCTTTCAAAAAGAAAAATATATTTGTCTGCAAGGGGTTTGTACCAAAACAGAGACAACCTGTTTTCATGACAAAATAAAAGCGGTATATATTGAAACCAAGCAGGGTACGGTGAAGCTTCGGGTTAAAAACCAAAAACGAAAGATTGTTTCCGGGGATTATATTTCAGCATATATATCCATGAATATACCTGTGTATGAAAGAGAAGGCGTTTACATTATCAATTCATACTATGTCATGGATATACAGAAAAATTAATAAGCGTTACATGAATTTGACGGAGAAAATATTTACGCGTTCGGTAATTGACCGGACGTTTTTTGTTTACTGCAAAGTTAAAAGGAAAGGTATGTAGTGAAATGAAAACGAGAGAGCAAATATACAGCAAAGAGGCGTCTGAACTGCTGAGGGATATAACGATGTATCACTGTGTGAAACATGAGCAGCTTTTGAGATTATATCCCGGCATGGAACAAAAAATCAACAACCTGCTTGTTCACCTTGTCAAGCAGGGGAGAATTTTTTATGATTCCGGTCAGGATATATATTATGACAGCCGAGACATGAGCATTGATACTGACACTTTGAAAGCAATTTGGGTATTGGCAGATTTTGCAGAACGTGCGGAATATCACAGCAGCGATGAATTTCCCATAAAAATCATTTTTTTCGCTGACGGTGAAGTCTATGAAATCATTTGTATTTCACCGGACAATGAAGCGTTAATTGAATATGTTATGTCTTGCAGATCCGAGGAAAATGCCGGTAAGAGAATTATGATAGTGGAAGATACTGAACAGATTTCACGCATACATATTCAGAACGCTGTATTCTGCATGGTTGATATAAATACAGGTGAAGTAAAGTATTACAGAAAAGAGCAGGAGAGTAAGGATGAACAGAAATGCAATGTTTGAAAGAATACTGCCTATACAGAATAATGTTGAAAAATTAAGAGCGATGTTGCGGGAAATGGAAAATGCGGATATTGAAAAACGTCCTGATATATACGAAAAACTCTCCGTTGACGCTGCTCTTCTCAGTGAACAAATCGCATGCCATATGAGACATTTGATATACAGAAGCACAGCCATAAAAAAGGCGGAATATCTCGGATTTGCCGGTATAATGCAGGGTATTAAAATTTGTTTTCGGGAAGATTTTTTTGAAATTACGCTGCCTTGCCTGTTTCCGAAACGAAAACAAAGGCAAAGTACAGAATTTTTGATCGATCCGGTATATTTCATTCTCAGTCAATATGCCGATGAAAATAAGCTGCCGAAATTCAGTCAGTGTGTGGTATGTTTTTCTCATATATACAGCAGAGAACTTTCATTTAATCGGATACGGGATTATGATAATCTGGAACTTAAACAGCTATTGGACGTGATCGCGGCATTTGTAATGGAAGATGATACCGGCTTTCTCTGCGACACCTACAATACTACGGAAATCGGAGAAAACGACTGTACTCGGGTTACTGTAATGAATAAGAATCATTTTTTGGAATGGCTTGGAGAGCATAAAATACACCCCGAAAACATATCGAATTTTTGAAGATTTTCCGGGGAAATTATTCGATACCGTTTGAAACGCCGAAAGTGTTGTGACATAAAGGTTTTTTAATTCAAATACATCGAAAAAAATACCCGGGTTATAATTTATACGTCAATTTTTTAAGTGAAGAAGGTGCTATAAATGCCTTTATATAATCATCTCCCTGGCAAGCAGACAAAGAGCCATATGCTGCTTGATTTGATTGCCATATCCGGTGAATTGCCTGCCGACCGGCTTTTTCGCCTGTCCGGCGGTGACAGTTACAAAATGTCGGTTATAACTACATTGAAGCAGCATGGATTTCTGAAAACCTATTATCGTGACAGTCTGCGCGGATATAGACTTACAAAACATGCAAAACATTTGCTGTATGAGGAAAACCCTGACCGGTTTTCTTTTTGTTTTGCTGATAATTCCGAAACCAATCATATAAAAAGTGACGCCGTAAGGCGCCTGCGCCTGCATCGGATTGCGGAAACCATAATTACCATGAAAAACGCCGGTATATCAGTTTTTCGTGATGAACATCCCGCGGTATTTGCCCCCGTTTTGAAAGATGACATTCATATCCGCAGCCCTTCGTTCTTTAATTCCCGCGAAATAAAAGAACTCGGTACTGTTTTTTCAAAGATACGAGGCGCCCGCTCAGTGGGAGTTTTACTGACCGAAAGTGAAATATTTGCAGTATATAATCTTGGAAATACCTTAATGAAGTGGCAATACAAGTCCGAGATGCGTACAAAAGCGTTGTTAAAAACGGTTTTATGCAGGGAACGCCTGCCGAATCAATATTCACCGGACGCGGTGAGAGGTTTGATTTTTGGAAATACAATGGAGCTTGCTTACGAGCTGCTGACAAATGGCGGAGGCAAGCAGTATTTTATTTTGGACGGTAATTATGAGAGCTTTTGTTATCTGACAAACGACCGTCATGGAGAGGCGGTGCTTCGGCTGCTCTGTGATCCGGTATTATCCGGTAATCTTAATGACATCCTGATGTGCGGTTTAGAACCGGCGCAGCCGGGCCTGTCGGTAGAAAATGACGCTATGGAAAACGAATGTCCTGTTCTTTTTTGCTATACCTGTGATCTTCCGCGTATCAGGCGGTTTGATTCTGCGTTGAGGCTTCAAAATAGGAGAGGTACGATTATCTGTTTTGATTATCAAGCAGATGTACTTCATCGGTATTGTGGAAACGCAGTAAAATTTCAACTGATAGATTTCAATAAATGGGAAAGGAGGTTTTTTACATAAACAAAAGAAAGCTGATTTTATTTATATTCCCACCGGCGATATTTATCCTGCTATATGCCGGCGGATATTTGGCGCAGTTTATACGGAACTATTCGGTATGGCTGCATGCAGGTGGAATGCTCGGAGACGGAACCTCTCCCGTAATGCCATCTTTTTCACTCGCTTCGTGTTTTGAGGCGATTTTTTCATTTCCATATGGAATATTCGGTATTTTGATCTGTGCTGCGGTAACTGCATTATTGTTCTTCATGATAATACGAATGAGAAATTCCGAAGGAGAATATGACAAAGACCGCAATTTGATATATTCAAATAAGGGAACATATGGAACAGCAGGATTTATGTCGATTAAAGAGGCTTATGAGGTTTTGGATATTGTATCAGATGTGCGGGAATATAACGGCACGATAATCGGTAAGCTTGGCAATAAAGCGGTATGCGTGCCTTCCGAAACAAAGCTCAATTCCAATATTGCCGTATTCGGCGCCAGTGGGAGTATGAAAACCAGAGCGTATTGCGTCAACAGGATTCTCCAAAGTGCAGCTAAGGGAGAATCATTGATTGTCACAGATCCTAAATCGGAGCTATATGAAAAGACGAGTGAATATCTTCGGGATATAGGATATGAGGTAAAGGTGTTCAATTTAGTCAACCCGGAGAGCTCAGATTCTTGGAATTGTCTTGCGGAAATCGAAGGAGACGAGCTGATGGCACAGTTGTTCTGTGATGTTATCATAAAGAACACAGGCTCGGAGAATGGAGATTACTTTTGGAGAAATGCGGAGATGAATCTTCTGAAAGCCTTGGTGCTTTACGTTGAACAGGGGTACCCTCCTGAAAGAAAGAATATCGGACAGGTATATGCCTTGCTCACACAGGAAAAGGAATTGAACAGTCTTTTTGAAATGCTGCCGCCTACCCATCCTGCAAAAGCGCCTTATGCTATTTTCAAGCAGGCCTCGGAAACGGTGAGAAGCGGTGTTATCATCGGACTTGGGTCCCGGTTACAGGTCTTTCAGAACAGTAAAATCAGAGGGATCACATCTTATGATGAAATTGACCTTGAATTACCGGGGAGAAAGCCATGTGCATATTTCTGTATTACGAGCGATCAGGACAGCACTTTTGATTTCTTGTCTTCTTTGTTTTTATCCTTTGTGTTTATAAAGCTTGTCCGCTTTGCCGATAAGCACTGTTTGGGCGGCAAACTTCCGGTACCTGTTCATGTTTTGGGGGAAGAGCTGACAGCCTGTGGCGTTATTCCTGATCTGAGCCGCAAAATATCAGTTATACGTTCAAGGAATATTTCCATGTCCTGTGTATTTCAAAATCTTGCGGGACTTCAAAACCGCTATCCTGATAATCAATGGCAGGAAATACTCGGCAATTCTGATATTCAAATATTTCTCGGCTGTGTAGATGAGCTGACTGCAAAATACATCAGCGACAGAGCGGGGGAGGTTTCTATTTCTGTTACCAGCAAGGCCAAAAGACTCAGCACGTGGAGAATCAGCGATTATACACCGGAATACAGAGAAACAAGCGGTGTAGGCAAGCGCAAGCTTTTGACGATGGATGAGGTGCTTCGGTTTCCTATAAACAAGGCGCTTGTTATTATACGGGGCCGCAAGGTTCTGCAGGTTGAGAAATACGATTATACCGAACATCCGGAAGCGGAAAAATTGAAGTTCTGTAAAGCTTCTGAACATGCCCCGGAATGGATGAAGAATCAGGGAAAGGAGGAATTGTTGTACTATACAGTAAAAAAGGCCACATCAAAGAAAAAATCACATGCAAAATCAAATGTAGTCCTTACCGACAAGGACTCAATCATGTCAAAATAAAAGGAGGATATATAATTTATGACAAAAAAGAAAATTGATGAAAACGAAATCATTCAGAATGCCATTATAACAGATTCCGAACCGGAAACGGTGGAGGGAGTGTCTGTTGATGTAATGGACCGAGAAACCAATTCGATTCTTATAGGAGAACCGGACAGTCAAGAAGATGAAGTTATGTCCAGTGAAGAAACGCCGAAACCAAAAACAAAACGAGTCAAAAAGAAAACAGAAGCAGAGTCCATGGCTGAAAACGCAGAGGAAACGCAGGGAAAACCCGAGTATTCTGAAGTTACTGAACAACCTCAATCTGCCGGTCAGAAACGACGTAATGAAAAAATCAATCCAATCCTTACATTGGAAGCCGGAGGAAGTGCAGAAACCGAAGAAAGCGCGGCAGATACCGTATGGCATGAAATACATAATGCTTACCGGACCCGGCGTATCATGACAGGTATGCTCGGCGGTATCGAGCAGCTGGATAACGGTAAAACAATAGCTATTGTTGAGTATAAGGGTTTTCGAGTGGTTATTCCTCTGAAAGAAATGGTAATGAATTTTCCAAATCAGGTATCGGGGAACGAATATCATGAGTTAATTGTACGTTATCATAAACTGCTCAGCAACATGCTTGGAGCTGAAATTGATTTCGTTATCAAGGGTATTGACTCAAAAACCCGAAGTATTGTTGCCAGCAGAAAAGAAGCTATGCTGAAAAAGCGGCAGACCTTTTATATGGAAACTGATGCAACCGGCGCTTACCGTATTTACGATGGCCGGATCGTGCAGGCCAGAGTAATCGCTGTTGCTGAAAAAGCAATCCGTATAGAAGTTTTCGGTGTTGAATGTTCCATTATGGCGAGGGATTTGTCTTGGGATTGGATTGGAGACGCTCATGACCGCTTTTCCGTTGGAGATCAGGTTCTTGTCCGTATTCTTTCAGTCAAAAGGGACAGTGCCGAAGAAATATCCGTCAAAGCGGATATCAAGAGTGTATCTGATAACACAAACCAAAATAATCTGCGGCAGTGTCGGGTTCAAAGCAAATATGCCGGCAAGGTCACAGATGTGTATAAGGGTGTTGTTTATGTACGCCTGACAAACGGAGTAAATGCCGTTGCTCATTCCTGTTATGATCGCCGTATGCCCGGTAAAAAAGATGATGTCAGCTTTGCTGTGACACATATTGATGAGGAACGGGGCGTTGCGGTCGGAATCATAACTCGTATCATCAAGCAAAATTTGTAAAACATAATATTGTTTTACATAATGAAAGCCATATGTAAATTGGGGCGTCGCTATATAGCGGCGTCCCGTTTTTTATTTGTTAATTTTTTTTGAATTTTGTCATTTATAGGGCTTTTTGACGGGGGGATCTTTTTCGGAATGTAGTATAGTGATAATGAGGCCCAAAAACAAAAGATTCATTGAAAAAATAAGAATATTAAAAAATGGAGGTATTTTAATGAAAAAAACAAAAGTTTATTGTCCCTACTGCGGGGCAAGAGCGGCACTGCGGCCGTCAAGTGTTGTATACGGAGAGCATACCAAAAACGATGGATACCTGTATATTTGTGACCGGTATCCCAAATGCGATGCATATGTCGGTGCTCATCAGAAGAGCAGGCTTCCCATGGGAACGCTGGCAAACGGTGATCTGCGCCACAAACGAATAGAGGCACATAAGGTTTTTGACCGGATGTGGCGCAGCGGACTTATGACAAAGGGGCAGGCGTATAAGTGGATTCAAACAAAATTTTACTTGAATGAAAAACAAGCGCACATTGGTATGTTCAGCGAATATATGTGCAATCAGCTGATTGCAGCTTGTAATGAAATGTACAGAAATTTAAATAAAGCTGCTTGAATTATAAAGAATAAATAAATGTCGTAATCTGTTTTATTTTTTCAGGTGAATATTTTTGACAAAGGGCTTTGAAAATCAACAATTTATAAATTCAGAGAGGTATTAAATATGAACAACAAACTTTATACTGCAGTAGGAAAATTAAAAATGAAAGATCAAAATGATGTGCGAATTTTGTGTGTTTCCATTGGACAAAAAGAATACATCTTAAATGAGCAGGAAATGGTCTTATGGATGGAACTTAATTACAAAGTATTGAATGCAGATGAAGTCCATAAACTGTGTGGGAATAAGACATGGGAAACCGGCAGCAATGCAGAGGAATGTATTCGTCGTCTTGTTCAGCGCGGTTTGATTGCTGAGGGCAGCGGAGATACGAAAGAGGATATGCTGTATAATCTATTCGCAGAACTGTATGTGATTCCGGAAACTGAGGCACCGATATCTACAAAAGAAAAAAGTGACGAAGAAAAAATAACACGCCTGATAAAGTATGTGGTACTTTCCACAGCCGAAATTATAAAGTGTATCGAGCTGAATATATTGAATTTACATACGGATGAAGAAATTCTTGATTGTCTTTACAGCGACGATTACACTACAAGCGAAAATATTGTTTATACAGTACGGTATCTGTCCAAACGTCAATCTGTTATTGAAGCTGTAGTAAATCTATATCAGTGCAGACAAATCAGATTTGACAGGATTTAAGCGACAAGAGATGCAATGTGAGGCGGTCCGGCTTTTGAAGCAGCTTTAATTTGATAATTATACTTGAAATTATAATAATTTGTGATATAACATATATGGGTTAAATAAAAAAGCTGAATAGCTGTTAATAAAAGCGATGAAATATTTGTATAATACTTGACAAATATAATAAACAATGATATAATGGGATTGTAATTGATTTATTGTGCGCGTCCAAGTGACATTCTGTGAGAAATCTCACATTGCACATGCTGTTATGTTTGAATTTCAAGTGCCGAAGTGCAGTTTTCCCTTTGAGGAAAAACTGTGTGTCGGCACTTTTTATATAGATAATCAAAGAAAGGCAAAGCTATTGTCTTATGTGGAAAGGATGTGAAAGAAACAAAAATTTTAACTTGAATTTCAACCGAATGATTCCTGAAAATATAGCGTCCGAAGCGGCGTCAAATTTGATGGAAACAGAGAGCATTTGCCGGAGTGATTTCCGGCGCCAAAGAGGAACCGTATAGCGTTTTTCAAAAGAAAAAACACATACGGTTCCTCTTTTTTGTTTTAAATACAAATTAGAAAGGACGAAAAAATGGAAATGAAAAAAACGATATGGAACTTCATATCTGTATTTCTCATAACGGTATTGATTATAGCTGTTTTACGCGGTAAAGCATGGCTGTATATCGCTGCTTTTATTGTTTGGGCAGCTTGGGTTATGACAGAATTTTTAATACCCTGTATGCGTATCAAAAAGATCCGAAAAGAGAAAGCACATTGTAATCAAAATGAAGATAACGCAAAACAGACCGAGCAGATGGATCCGCTTATCTCAAACAATTCAGATTCTTTGGAAGAATTGTTGTTAAAGCATGTGAATTTTCGTATTTCCTCTTTTTTCAAATCGTTGTATCCCGATGCTTCATGGGAATGGTGTGATGAGCATCCCGAACATATCGCGGCAGGCAGCGGAACGGGAAGGATAAGGATTTATGGAATCCCGGATTACAATTATGCAGAAGTTACTTGTAATCAGCAGGCAGGCATCCATTGTAATCTTCTGAAAATCGTACCTTTGACAGAAATGTGTGTGCAGACGGAATCGAGTACTCATGCGGAACAGATAAGTGCGCAGAATCCGGTTGATCCTCAAATTTGGTATGAACATCAGGGCAGAAAAGTATTGAATTCTTTGATTACCGATCTGAAGTCCAGAGGATATGACTGCCTGACTATTAAAGAAAACGGGGATGTTGTCATTTATCAGGAGGAAAGGGAAATGAAACAAGCGGAATTTGAGAGTATTCCGGAAAGAAATTGTTGGCAAAGGCTTGTAAAGGTCTTTCAGAGAGAAGGTATTGCCACAAAAATAACGGAAAACAGTATGGTGCTGTCGTGGTGATTATGTCCCAATTAAGGAAAGATGAAGACCGCAGCAGTTGCCTGCAGAACGGCAAATTTTACAATCATTTTTACAGCTCATAGCTGGTAAAGAAATATAAGGAGAATGAAATATGAATAACAATATTGAAAATACAGCAGTACAAACCAAAACTTTTACCCTTCCGGAAAATGACGAATTCAGTGCTGAAGATCTTGCCGATGATTACGCGGGTTTGCAATTAAGCTTTCGGCGTGTCAAAATTCCGTCAGGCGGTACGACTCAATTCGAGGTTCCCGGAGATGATCCGGAAAATCCTGATTATGTCAAATATCTTGAGGGTGTTATTATATACAGCCATCTGTCAAACGCTTTCTGGTCGGAAGGCTCAGAGTATGACAACAATATTGCTCCGCTTTGTTTTTCTGTTGACGGTATTGTAGGACATGGAACTCCGGGAGGTACATGCGAAATATGTGAGATGAATATGTACGGTACCGGTGTGGATAGTAAGGGAAATCCAAGCAAAGGCAAGGCGTGTAAAAACATGCGTCATCTGTATATACTTCGTGAAGGAGAATGCATGCCAATCTTGCTTGCTCTTCCTCCCACCAGCCTGAAGCCCTATTCTGAATTTGTCAATAGCACTTTTGTTGTTTACCGTCGCCCTGTTTATGCGAGCTTGGTACAGATCGGACTGAAAAAAGTTGAAAACGGCAGCAATACATATAGTGCTGCTACTTTTAAAAAGCTATTTGATTTTACCGGTGAGCAGCTTGCGCAGATCAAAGCATATACAAATAATTTCCGTAAACAGATCAAAGAAATGCTTAAACAACGTAGTGTCAGCGGTACTTTAGCGTTGGATGAAACGGCAAGCAACGTCGATTCCGATTACCATTTCAGTGAAAATGGGAAACATTTTGAAATTTCCGGCAAAGATATTATTGACGGAGACAGAGATGAGCTACCGTATTGATAAAGCTGTCAAGAGTTTATTTGTTAACAGAACAAGGGGGGGATATTCAAATGAATATACGTCCATTGACAAAGAAACAACAGCAGTTTGCTGAGCAAAATCATGATCTTGTGTATGCTTTTCTGAATGTAAAAAAATTGCCGGAAATTGAATACTATGACGTTATTATTTTCGGATATTTAAAAGCAGTTCAGGAATTTTGTGATACACCGGATTTGCATAAATATCATTTTTCAACGCTTGCATGGAAACGAATGAGAAGCTCAATGTTTAATCACATTAAATATCTTTCCGGGGCAAAACGGAATGTCTTGGTGGTAAGCCTCAGTGAACCGATAGGGAGCAAAGACGGCTTGATGTGGCAGGACACTATATGTTATCGTGATGAATTGATGATAGAGCTTGAAATGAGTTTACTGCTGCAAGCGTTGAGTTCTGTACTTCCAAGTCGGGAAATGCGAATTATACGAATGAAAGTATATGGCGTCCCGATGCACAGGATCGCAAAAAGTGAACATATGACTTTCAAAGGAATCAATGGTTTAATCGCAGACGTCTACAAGACTGTTATCAGCATTTTATGGGGATAACAGGATGGGTGAAGTTATGGCTATTCCAAAACAGAAAGGAGATAAAACGTATGAAAGTAAATAAATACATTATCGGCAGACTGCTTGCTCCGCTGAAAGTAGGTATGCGTGCAGAGATCAGATGTGACAGATGTTATATTCAGACATCCCCTGTGGTGAAAATTTTAGAGCAGACACCGAAGCATATCCGTTTTGAAACAATAAATTCAATTTATCAGGTTTCATATATGCCGATAGCCGAAAATGCTGCTGTAATGCCTCTTTTAAAGTTATGTGCGTAATATGCAATACATGGGGGTATATAAAAGAAAGTACTCATCTTGACAAAAATCTCAAATTGATGTATAATCTAAAATATAATTTTAGATTTGCTTAAATAGTTTGATTTCTGTATAATATATAAAAGGGGGTGTTTCTATGTTTTATGAAAGAACCATAACGGACAGAATCCGGAATGTAAGCGAAACTTTTCCGGTTTTGCTTGTGACAGGACCTCGGCAGGTTGGTAAATCAACGATATTGGAGAGTATTATAGAATCCGGAAGAAAAAAAGTATCTTTGGATAATCCTACAATTCGGGCACTTGCAAAGTCGGATCCGGAATTGTTCTTACAAAGATATGCACCTCCGGTATTGATTGATGAAGTGCAGTATGCACCGGAATTGTTTCCCTATATCAAAATCATTGTGGATGAGAGAAAAAAGCCGGGTGATTTTTGGCTGACAGGTTCGCAGATGTTCAAAATGATGGAGAATGTGACGGAAACTTTGGCCGGTAGAGTCGGGATTGTTCCTATGTTGGGACTGTCAAACAGCGAGATCTGTGGAAATCATTTTCCGGCATTTGAAATGGATATTCCGAAGCTTATGGAGCGGATGAATTTGGCTCAGGCAATGTCCGTTTCAGAGATATTTGAGCGTATCTATAAGGGTTCAATGCCAAGGCTTTATGAGATTGATAATGTCAATTTGGAAACCTATTTTGAATCCTATCTGGATACTTATATAAGCAGAGATATACGAAGCCTGGAACAGGTTGCAAATGAAACGGATTTTATCAGATTTATTCAGGTCGCAGCGGCAAGAACAGCTACCAATGTTAACTATGAAACTTTGGCAAATGAAGTAGGAATCAGTGCGCCTACGGCAAAAAGCTGGCTTTCTCTTTTGGTATCTTCAGGAATTGTAGCATTGATACAGCCGTATTCCAATAATGCTTTAAAGCGGGTAATCAAGGCTCCGCGGATGTATTTTTTGGATACCGGGCTATGTGCTCACATGATGGGATGGGGAAGCGCTGCTGTTTTGGAAAACAGCTCTATGAGCGGAGCCTTTTTTGAAACATGGGTGGTTTCGGAAATTTATAAAAGCTATCTGAATGCCGGAAAGCGGCCTCCGTTATATTTTTACAGAGACAGCAATAAAAAAGAAATTGATGTTATTTTATATCAAAACGGGACAGTATATCCTATTGAGATAAAAAAGAGTACGGCACCGAAGAACGCCATAAAAAATTTTTCTGTTCTTTCCCCTATTACAGAAGAACCGGAAGATGACGTATTTTCGGGAGCTGCTCATTTGAAAACCGAAATCGGCACAGGTGCGGTAGTGTGCCTTGCAACCGATATCTTACCCATTGATAAAAAGAATTGGTATGTTCCGGCGTGGATTATTTGATCCGGAAATACAAAAAGTAAAAATGGCACAGTCGGCAAATCCGGCTGTGTCATTTTTTTGGAGGAACAAATGAAACGAAATAAATTTAAAGTAAGAGTTATATATCAAAGAAAAAAATATTATTTTGATTTTGGTTCTCAGGTGTATATTTTTCATATTGGGATTTGTAACTGTTTTCTTTTTGAATATGGAATAGACGAACTTTTGAAGTATACCGAATTTGTACATAGCTGTTATATCAAGGACAGTAACCGGACGCCTCTCGGAGAACTTGCAGATTATATTGCAGAACGCTGGGATGAGGTAAAGGCAATGGGAGCTTATGATGTTCTCGATAAATTCTATCAATCAACTGAATCAGGAGGAAATTAAATATGAATGTGTTAGAAAAAATATCCGGTATAGAAATTTGCCCGGATACCCGTATTTCAGAACAAGATCGTCAGTTTTGCATCATAAATCAAAACGCTTATGACACCGCAAAAGCCGATCTTGACTGTATACGAAAGCAATGGGATACCCTTGTAAAAAATCAAGAAGATATACTTTCGGCAAGTACAGAATCAGATTATGAAAAATACCGTTTTATTTGGATAAACGGATTTTCATCACGCGATATCAAAAAAAAAATTGAGATTTTGCCAAAAATATTTATTGAAACCATTGTCAATTATTTCAACAACAGGTACCATGTTTCAATCAATTCTGATGAAGTGAAAAGAATATTTATACCTAAAGAACCGGAGTGGTCATGGGAGAAAAGAATAACGGAGGAATATCATAAAACAATGCTTGAGCTTTCCCTACATTATGAGGACATTTTGGAACAAATTTTTGTTCAGCTCGGAGGACGTACTTTTGAAGAACGAGCCGTTGCTGAACTAAAAGAAAAGTGTCATCAGTTTGCATGGAATTCTTATAGCAATATAAAAGAATTTGAAATTAAGAATGATACCATTCAGTTTAACGGGTACGCTTGTTCTTACGACAATTGGATCGGAAAACTGAAATGGAAGATAGAAGATGGCATGAAAGATATACTGCGTGGCGTTTCACATTTTGAAACAGAACTATTGGAATCCTATCCGAACGGAATTTCTGATCTTTTAGGCCGGGATGATAAGGAGACATCTACATACGAATTTTCCTTGATAAAAGTAAAGCGAATACGTCTGTTCAAGAATCATCGTGTAGATATCAAGTTCAGCAGCAAAGAATACGCAATGCAATTCGCCTCCGAATATCTCGGTCTCGTTGCATAGCAAGGTGACTTTATGAAATATATTTCTGACAATGAACATATTCCGCAGGATCGTCGCCGGGAATTGAATGATAAAATTCTCTATCTGATTGATTCAGGACAAGCTGATTCCTTTGGGATTACAAAGCAAGATATTTACAACGGATATACGGGAGACGGAGGTTTACACTGTGTCAAACGTTCCGATTATGAAAACTATTCCGAATACAGCAAAGCTAAAAAAGAGATTGAGAACGGACAATTTTTCACTCCGCCAAAGGTCTGTGAATTTGTCGCCCACTGCTTAAATATATCCAAAGGAGATCTTGTAGCAGACCTCACCTGCGGAATGGGTAATTTTTTCAATTTCATGCCGACAGAAAACAATCTATACGGCTGCGAAATCGATAATAAAGCATATAAGGTGGCGCGGCATCTATATCCCGATGCCAATATTAAAAACCAGGATATCCGGCTATATCAGCCGGGTATCCTTTTTGATTATGTGGTAGGAAATCCGCCGTTTCATTTGAGATGGTGGACCGAGGATAAAAAAGAGATAGTGTCACAGCTATATTATTGTATTAAGGCGCATGAATTATTGAAACCTTATGGCATTTTGGCGGTCATTGTCCCTTCCTCTTTTCTTGCAGATACCTTTACCGACAGTGGAATAATAAAAGAAATGGAAGATCGTTTTTCTTTTCTCGGACAAGTTGAGCTGCCGGATAATACTTTCAGTGCAATGGGAGTTTCCCATTTTCGGACAAAGCTTCAATTCTGGCAGAAAAAGAATAATACCGAGGATATATCTTTCCGATATTGTACCGAATGTCCGAACAGACTTCCGTCAAAGTTTACGGATAATATATCCAAAGCCAAAAAAGCTTTGACAGATAATCGTATGGATATTCTTAAGCAAGCTGCCGCAAACAACGCGGTATCGGCAAATTTCAGATATGAAGTTGAAAAAATGCTCTATCAAATCAAGGCACATCCAAAATTGATTACAGAGCATTCGCGGTGCCTTGCCTATGTTTATCGTTTCTACACCGAAAAGCAGCCGGAAGGCATGGAATATAAAAAGTGGTGCCATATTCGGCTTACAGAAAAAAAGGTATTAAGCTATTTGAGAAATGTACTGAAAAAACAAAACGCCAAACCTCCCGAGGATAAAATTACACTTGTAAAACGGGATTATGATTTGGTTTATAAGGGTTATAGCCCTAAGGCTCGCCTTCAGATGACTGATACAATGAAAACACCGATACCAATTTATCAGTTGGCCTCATCGGATGGAGATAACGGGTTTATAGAATATGCCCGGCTTATTCGTCGGAAACAGAAAGAATATATTATTCAAAATCAACGGTTTGAGAATATGGCGGAAGATCCGGCTATTGCTGAATGGCTGAACAATTTTTCATTGTGGGATTCCGAGAATGACGAAGAAATTCGTTTGAATGACATTCAGAAGCACGATGTAAATTTAATGCTTCAAAAGCGGTATGGGTTGCTGCAATGGGAGCAAGGCAGTGGAAAAACGCTTGCAGGCATTGCAATAGGGCTTTACCGTATGCAGAAACAGCACATTAACAATGTGTGGGTGGTATCTTCAGCAATTTCGATCCGGAATAATTGGAATCTTGTTTTGCTGAATTATGGAATATCTTATGTGTTCATTGAACGGTTGGTAGATTTGAACAGAATAAACACCGGCGATTTTGTCATAATCACACTGAATGCTTTGAGAAAATACCGAAAGCAAATTAAACGATGGATGAAAATTCATAACCAAAAGATACAGCTTGTCCTTGATGAAAGCGACGAAATCACAAATCCGTCAGGGCAGAATACAAAAGCTTCTCTTGACTGCTTTCGCCGAGTCCGATTTAAGCTATTGACAACCGGAACCAGCACAAGGAACAATATTTCTGAATTTGTTCCACAGCTGGAGCTTTTGTATAACAATTCAGTCAATATGCTTTCATGGTGTTCTGAGATATATCACACAGATTGTGAGAGCGGCGGTATATACACTGAGGATAATTCATATTTTGGGAAACCGATTCCGGCATATAAGAAAGGATACTCTTTATTTTCTGCATCACACCTGCCGGAAAAAATCACAGTGTTCGGCGTAGGACAGCGCACGCAGGATATCTATAATGCTGATGTGCTCAGCGAGATTCTCGGTAAAACGGTTATTACCCGTACCTTTGAAGAAGTTACGGGAAAAGAAATACGCCGGATTCATCAAGAAACCGTTCCGTTTGAAAATAACGAGATGGACGTATATCAACAGGCAATAGAAAGGTTTTATGAGATGCGCTGGAATTATTTTCAATCAACCGGAAATTCAAGAAAGGATTCTATGATGCAGCTTATTCAGCAGATTACATTACTGCTGCGTATCAGTGCAGCACCGAATTCGGTTGCAGAATATGCCGGAGACACACCCGCAAAACTCTACAAGGTACTTTCGATGGTGAAAAATTGGGACAATGAGATCATAGCTATCGGTGTTCGGCATAAGGTGGTTTTGGACGCTTATAGAGAAGCGCTGCAGGAAGCTTTTCCGGACAGACTATTATTTGTGGTGACCGGGTCAACAACAACTTTTGCAAAGCGGAGAAAACTACGTCAAACGCTGAAAGACAGCCGAAATGGAATTCTGCTTTGCACACAGCAAAGCCTTCCGAGCAGCGTTAACTTTGAGTATGTCAATAAAATCATCATTCCTGAGCTGCACTACAATAATTCTCGTATGAGTCAGTTTTATATGCGGTTTATACGCTACACTTCTACTGAATGGAAGGACATCTATTTTGTCACCTACAAAGGAAGCATTGAATCCAATCTGATGCAGATGATATTGGCAAAGGAAAAAATTAATCTGTTTATGAAAGGACAAGATGCTGATTTGGATGAAATTTATGACCGATTCGGTGTGGATTATGATTTGCTCTCTTTACTCATGCGTCGTGAAGCAGATGATAAGGGAAAATTCCATATCAGATGGGGCGAGCAAATGATTTCTTAAAAAACAGATTAAAAAGAAAGGATATTGAAATGGTTTTTGTATACCAAAATTAAAACAATAGGGGGAAAACAAACAAATGATAATCAACAAAATTGGCGAAATATTTGAACACAAAGGAACCAAATATGTAATCGGTGCACCGATTGTTGGGACAAAAGAAAGTATATACAATAATTTATTGGGACATATAACTGAAATTCGCAATGGCGATGATAAAGAAACCGCAAATAGCACTGTAGATATATACTGTTCTTTTGATGCGCCATCACTTCCTCATGAAGTAAAAAAACTTGAAGACGCGTTTTCTGAACTTTACAAGTCACCGAAAAAATTGAACGATATTATTTTTGATTCAGTTATTATGTCTCCTGACATGATAAAGCCTATTTGTGTACATTCCGAAGATTCATGTTGTATTACACTTTATTTATTATTTACTGATTGGGCGGCATATGGCGATTCGAGATATGAGACAGACGTCTATTTAAATCTTGATGATACGTTGATGAATTTACGGTTGAAAGTAAAAGACGAAAAAGAGAATGGATTACTTGCTGAATGGAGTACATTTAACGATTTCATTGAAGATTCCTCTGATATGAGATATAGCGGGTATATTGATGGGTGGTATTATAATAAACATTTTGACGTTTTTATTGTTGAAAAAAAGGTTCAAATATCACGAGAATTTATTGCTGATCTAAATAAAATGATTTCAAAAAATTAACTATCACACATATATAAAAAGGAGCATAAAAATGAGCATTATTGAAACTGAAATATGGGAAACCGAGAATGAGATGAATAACCAAGTGAGGTGTGTGGGACAGCGAAAAGCAGAGGAAGTCTTCAATGAACTTTCTCAATACCTCAAAGATAATGATATTTATCCGGATGAGTATTTTCTCCTAAATAGACAATTCGCAAATGGCGCTTTACTGCCCAAAATAGCGGATGTTATGTGCTATGCGCAATGGGGAGGAAGTGAAGGCGTTTATCTTGAGGTGGACTTTTTGGCATGGGATGAGAATGAGCATTTATATAAACAAATTAACTTTGCTACCGGAAAGACGCTTGGTGAAACAAATGAAGATTTTGACAGAATGCAGTATATTGCCGGTTGCATATACAGAGCATTTACGTAAGATTAATTTCAGTCTTGATGATATATTATGGACTTCAACGACTATCCGGAAATCACCAAAGGAGTGATTGAAGCAGAAGAAGTTTATTATTTGATACATTCGTGATGAAACGGAGGACGATGATTTATGAATAAAGAACTATTTGAATACGGTGGTTATCACTTTATTCCCGAGCGAAAGCTGATAGGTGCGGAGGCAGAACTTTATGCGATTTCAAAAAAGATATGTCAGGATCGCGAGCTTGGATTTTGCGAGGAAGGATATGCTTACCCAAGTAAATTTCCATATTCACACGCAGCCTTTATGTATGCTTCAACAGATAAAGAGTGTGACCTTTACCGCTGCGTTGAGAACGGAAAATTGTATATCCCATGCCATCACGACTTACAGATCTATCGGGAGAATGTCAAGAAGCGTTACAACGTAACAATCACTGAAACTCTTAAAATTAAGGTGGAAGTTGAGGCAGAAAGTCAAGACGAAGCGGAGCAGCAGGTCTCTGATGAATGGCATTGTTCTGAATTTATTCTTGACGCAGACGACTTTGTAGGCGTGAGCTTTAAGGCTGAGGAAATGGCAAAATCCAAGAAAATCTTTTAAGATTATGGAAGGTAAGAGAGGGAATAGAATGAAAAAAGAAGAAACCAAAGAGACCATTACAGCGTTGTTATTTGAGGTGGGAAAATATCCAAGAATGGTTGAAATCGACCATGGATTGGAAGGGTTGCAGAATGCAGTTGGCGGATATATTGAGCAGTGTTCTCTGTTTGATGAGGTTGCCATCATCTGCGACGACGATGGAAAGATTAAAGGAAAGCCCTTGAACCGGGCGATTTATGATGATTCGGGAGAAATGATTGATATCATAGCGGGAGATTTCCTTATCGTATATGCGCCTGCAACAAGCACAACCTATGAGAGCTTACCGCCGGAATTGAGCCGGAAATATGCGGTAAAGTTTCGCTATCCGGAAAGATTTTGCCGTATTGCCGGGGAGATTCTGGCGATACCATATCAGCCTGCAGTGACTGACCCGGAAGGATAACGCAGAGGCGCGGTTTTAGTTGCTTTTCAGTCTTAGGCGGCATAGGAGCAGGTAGGAAAAACGCTTTTGATTAATAAGGCGATTGAATATGTAAGAACAGCCGAAACATTACATACGGATAATGAATGATAATTTGCTCCAAGAGCTTCTGTATAACCGCAATTATATATTGAATAACAAATTATTTTAACAGAAAGGAAAACAAAAATGAAGCAAGGAATCAGTTTACAAAAATTGGCAGAGGAAATCATTAAACAAAGGGAAAGAAAAAAAGATTACATTGTAAATACTTCAAATTTGAGATTGGAGTCAAGCTGTGGAGAAGTGCTGTTGCGTGTTATTGATAACAACGGGCAGGACTGTATCGAGCCTCTTGATATTGGGATTAATGCTCACCGCCAGATTGCTGCTCATCTGTCTATACCGACAAAGTATTACGAAAAAATGCAGGCAGAGGATCCTGAATTGTTGAGTATCAATGTCAACAGTTGGTTTGAACGTTCACCTGCTTCGCGTATGCTGCGGGTTCTTGACGGACGGGCACGAGCATTTTTAAGTAATCGCTATAAACGGTTGGATCATTATCAGATTGCAGAGACAGTGATTCCTGTCATTGCACAAATGGAAGATGTGCGGTTTGAAAGCTGTGAGATTACTGAGGACAGGATGTATATGAAGGCTGTCAATCCCAGAGTTCAGGCGGAAGTAAGCCCGGGAGACATTGTTCAGGCGGGAGTTATTATCAGCAACAGCGAGGTTGGACTTGGTTCTGTAAGTGTTCAACCCCTTGTATATAGGCTGGTTTGCAAAAATGGTATGATAGTCAATGAAGCTGCAACAAAACGCAATCATATCGGTCGGGTTAATTCGGGTGATGAAAATTTTCAATTATATTCTGCGGAAACCCTTGAGGCCGATGATCATGCTTTTTTATTGAAAGTGCGCGATACGGTCGAAGCTGCAATAACGGAAGCAAAGTTCAGCAATGTTGTCGGAATGATGCGTGAAGCAAAGGAAGCACAAATGAATACCGCTGATGTTCCGGCAATCGTTAAGCTGACAAGTAAAAGCTTTGGAATTACCGAAAATGAACAGCCGGGTATTTTGCAGCATTTGATTGAGGGCAAGGATTTAACACTCTATGGTCTTTCAAATGCTGTAACAAGGTATAGTCAGGACGTGGGAAATTATGATCGTGCAACTTTACTTGAGGGTATTGGTTATGAGATTTTAACAATGCCGCCAAAACAGTGGAGCATGATAAACCAAATGGCTGCGTAAGCCTTATAAGTGAATAAAAAGAATCTGCTCAACAGTAGCAGGTTCTTTTTATTCGATATATCAAATTTCAATGAGAGATTATCTGAATATAGGAAACAAAGTATCGTAGAGGAAGGAAATCGAAAATAATGAAAAACGAAACCGATTTAAGTGCAATAAAAAAGGTTTCCATATTATTGCTGATGATTAAAGTACATGAAACGGAATTTTCGCCTGTTATTGTAAAACACCCATTTACCGATTCCGGCATAGCTGGGATCCAATATAATGGAGCATTTAAAGTTCTCAATATTGTGGGGAGTTCACATGATTTAAGCTTGTGGCTGAATTTTATGGAAAGAAAAATAGAAGAAGCGGACAGTTTATTTAAGATATTTATGATGGTAACAAAACCATATAGACTGACATTTTTGAAATATATAGAACCGTATCTCTCGAGAAATGATTTTTCAAATATTCTTGTCAACGCATGGATGAGTGCAGAATATGTCAATCAGTATATTGACGTGTCTAAAAATAAACTGATTTCTATGTTTAAGTCTGCAAATCCGGCCATTATGATGGATGAAGGAGAATATAAACAGTTTAAAAATCTCGAAGATGTGTTGACGGTTTATCGTGGAGTTACCTCATATAATTCAAAAAGTATCAAAGTCATGTCGTGGACGCTCAGTTTGGATACGGCAAAATGGTTTTCAAACCGATTTGGTGAAAAGGGAACGGTATATAAAGCTCATATCAGAAAACAGTATGTATTCGCTTTGTTGAATGGCAGAAATGAGTCAGAGGTTGTTGTTGATCCTGAATACTTAACAGATGTGATAAAAATGCAAGATTAGAAATTAAAAGGAGATCCGATAATGTTAACGGTAGATGATTATAAAGAGAAAATTAAAAAGCTGCTTGCCTTGGCACAAAGTCCTTCCGAGGCAGAAGCAAAGGCTGCGCTTCTCAAGGCTCGTAAGCTTATGGCCGAATATAAGCTTACAGAAGCCGATTTGAAAGAGGCGGAAGAACAACCTGTTAAAGATATTTTGACGGATATTACATGCAGTAAAAGACGAGATCCATGGATAGTAAATCTTTCGACAATTATTGGTCGAAATTATTGTTGTCAAGGATATATACGCCGTAATAAACATAAACAAACAATCCTGATTGGCTTTATTGGATTGGAAAATGATGTTGAAGTATGTGTTAATATTTTTAAATATGCTGTTGAGGTCGTATTAGCTGAAATCAAACGCATAATGAAAGAAGACCCATGCCATTCGGAAAATGCCGGAGTCAGTTATGGTTATGGTTTTTGTGCCGGCCTTCATAAGGCATTTAAGAAGCAGCAGGAGGAAAATCAAAATGAATGGGGACTTGTCTTGGTTTTACCCAAGGCTGTTGCTGAGGCAACCGGGCATTTGACGAAAAAGCCATTTAACGCCCGGTCTCAGGAAAATATTACACCTGACAACTATATGAAAGGTTATATAGAGGGTGAAAAATTTAGTATCAATAGACTTGCAGAGCGTAAGCAGGCATGAATGAGCCGTCAAGTTTTGTGGTTAAAAACTTAATTTTGTCCTGTTTTCGGCAAGATAAAGAACGGGAAGCATTAGTAAAACATGTGAAGCACTTTGAGTGTAAATAAATTATAAATTCATATATTGAAATGTTGACATTGAATCGGAATACCGATATAATATATAACACAGATAACAAGGGGAGATTTATATGAATTTACAATCAATGCTTAAGCAGAGAGGTATGACAAAATATAAATTATCAAAAATCAGCGGTGTTCCGAAGACAACGGTGATTGATATATGTTCGGGTAAAAGCTCTATAGGTCGCTGCTCGGCCAAAACTGTGTATCAGCTTGCAAAGGCGCTTGGGTGTTCAATGGAGCAGCTTATAGAACTTGATACAAATGACGTGTATAATGAAAAGACGGGACTGCCTGTTGATAAGTCTTATTTAGAGTGCGGATTGCCGGAATATTTAGAAGAGTCTCTTGCTAAGATGAAAGAAGCATGGAAAATCATTGACAGTGGAAAAGAATATCTGCATTTTGATGTAGATTACTGTACCCTGCAAAGTGATATAAATGTTGCGGAGACCGGATCTGCCATTACATCGGAGCAAGCATGGTATCTGCGGGAAACGTATCTGCGAATAGAAAGGTGTTAAGTTTAAATATGGATTTTACAGAATTAAAACCATGCTTGCAGAGCGTAAAGAAAAAATTCTTGACTGCTCGTTAAAATTGCTTTGTGAAAGGGATAAGACAACATTTAAGATAAAATGATAAAATAAGGTAGAGCACTTACTAATAAAAAAACCGTATCTTTAAATTTAAAAAGGTACGGTTTTTTTATTGGCTTTTGATTATTTTTTTCATCTTACGATTTCTTTGCAATACAGATATAAGAACTCTAAGACGCAGAAAGCTTATGTTATGTACTTTTATTTATGACTTTATCATAGAAACCATTTCTGTTTCCATAATAATCGAGTAATAGAAACAGAGATGTGTTTAATACGGCAACTCGTCCGGATGATGTAACAATTTCCGCTTCCTTGGATAATATAAAACTCGGTGTGGAAGCAAGACGATATTGAGAATAGGGAACAGCTTTCCATTTATTGAATAAAATATGACTGAGCTTGTATAAATTCATTTTTGACAAACTTTCAAAATTGTCTTGCGTGTATTTGTCTATTCTGATATTCGCAAGCTTTTTGGTGCCTGCAATTTTTTTATACTCTCGTATATTTTGTATATCAACATAATTGTTTATATAGTTTTCATCAAAAAATGTGTCGCAGTCTCTGTATGATTCCAACATAGGATAATTTATATATAAACGTCCTACTGTAGGATCTGTTTCATCTATAAAATATTCTGTCATATCATTTATTTTTTGAATGTTATCGGAAACGATTTCTTCTATTGGCTTATTTTTCTCGTATTCTTCCGTATGATGAGGATCAAAATCGAAAATCAAATAGGTGAAGGCAAACTTTTTATGCAAGACTTCTTTATATTCGTCCGTATTATGCAGGGAAAGAAGAACATCCTTGAGATTTCCGTTAAAATCAAGCTTTTTCATTTCCCTGTAAAGGCGATATATATTGGTCTCAAGACAATAAATATTAAAATTTAAATTATACACCCGTTTTATCTGATTAAAGAAATTAGGCTCTGCACGTTTTCCCTCAACCACAATCAGCACATTAACTTCATTCATAAAATGCCCCGTTTATATACATCTTTTCGAGATTGTGAGCTTCTCTTATTTCTTTATCGGTAGAATTAAAAAGATTTGTAATTTTGTTATCCGTCATAATAAAACAGCAATCCGGACGAGTTAAACGGTTTTGCATAAGATAAGTATTGTGAGATGTCAAAATGGATTGAAAACTTTTTGCTTTATTCAGCAGCAAAACAATATTTTCAGCGGATTCGTAATGAAAGAATGCGTCAAATTCGTCTATAAAAAGGAAAGATATTTTATCGAAAGCGGAAATACTCCATATATAAAACAGAAATAATGACATTGTACCGGTTGAGGCTAATGATAAAAATGGTGTTTGCTTATCATTATCAAATTCAGCCATCAGTTCAAGCATTCCATTTGAATTTACGAATTTTAATTTATAATTTACTCCGTTGCTCCGTAAAAATTCTTCAAATTCGTGCAGCTTTCCGCTTTCATATAATTTGTCAACCAAAGATGTTACTCCATTCGTGAATCCGCAGTATGTGTTTCCATCGGACAGACTTCTATACCATAGCATATTTTCACAGAACTGCATCATTTTTGTTATAGCTGGCGAAGTATTTGTCGGGGTATTACGATAAATATATTTCAATACTGAAAGCTTGTTATCAATCAATTCTATATTTAAATCACCCGTTATCGCTTTATCAACAAACCGTATATTGGTATCAAAATAATCATAATTTATTACAAGCTTTTGGTTAATCCACAATTTTTCGTATATAAGAAAATTCGGATCCCTTTTTGCATACTCATAAATTATTTCATCCTCGTCAAACTGAAATGAATACTTGAATTTGGCATTTGATGAATTTGATTCCAAATTTAAGTAGTTTAAGAGGTATTTAAGCTGCATTCTTTCTTTGTCGGTAAGGTGCCAGACAATATCGAATATAGCTATACCAAGACAGCTTTTTCCTACCCCATTTTTTCCATAGACAATAGCTTTATTGACTATACCGTTTACAATAAGGTTTTTATTAAATTCATATTCGCGGGCGGTAAAATCCATTACCAAAGGATTCTTGAAGCCTTTGAAATTTTCTACTTCAAATCTTTTTAACATAATAACCCCTCGATTATTTGACAGTAGCATAATTATAACACCTTTCTCTACGGTTGTCAATATTGTCCGTATAATATTTACGGTTCCGTAATTTTATTACGATAACATTTTACGCGGAAAATAAGATTTTTATACTGAAATTTATAAAAAACCGTATCTTAAAAAAGGTACGGTTTTTTATTAGCTTTGGTTATTCATTATCCTTTTTTTATCTTACCGATTTGGACGCCCCTTTGTAATCCCTCAAAGTAGGAACCCAAAGCAGTACAAATGAGCATTTCCCGAAAGGCCTTGAATTGCGCCTTGCCGGCCTTAAAGAATTGTTCGGCAATCATATCGACCGCATAATTCAATTCGGTGTCAACGTCAGATTCACTGATTGCCCCGGTGGAAATAAGATTTTTGATACATTTTTCAAGGTCAAGTCCGGTTTTGGTTTTCAGGTCGGCATAGACATTGAAAACCGAAAAGCCCTCGTTTGCAAAGGAATATTGGAAAAGACTGCTTTTTACATATTGCGCCGCCGGCATATGGCAGAGAACTGCGGAAGAAGCTCGGAGCATAAAATCTTTGACGGCCTGCTCTTCGGAGTAGGATTCGGATATATCTGTTTTAGTAAAGGTTTTGACAGGCAGGACATGATCAACCATGTCCGTCACTTTGGAATAAAACCAATCTTTGTCATATACGACCTTAACCGCATATAAATTGCAGCCCCAATCCTCGAAGCTTTTGAACAAATCAATCAGGTAAAGATTCAGCTTATCTTCGCCGAAGATCAGCATATTCCTCATATGCTTTTCGATGACGAGGTTTGCCATCGTGTCGCCAATCTTTTTGGTATCCCATGTCTCCTGTCGGTCACCGGATTGGATGAACAAAAAAGATGAAAAGGTTTTTTCTTTGGGTAAATCTATTTGCGGAAGAGCAGGGGTGTAGTATTCATTCATATTTTCGCTCATATTGTCACTCCTTTTCGGTGTCCTGAATGCCCATACAATAGGCATAATAGAAAAGTGTGGCGAGGAGCTTGGAATTGATTTCTTTCAGCTTTTCCGGAGAATCCGCGTATTGCAGCGAGAACGCTTCTATTGTCCTTTTAAATTCACGTGTTCTATTATACACTTGAAAAGGGATAAACGGTTTCCAATCGGAGAGCCTTGCAGCGATTTCCTCCGGCGTCAAATCACTTGAATCAAGCAATCGATAAATGTCTTTTTCGGCTGCACTTTTCAAGGTAGGCTTAAAAAGGTTTATGACTTCAAAATCGTTCCTGCTCTGAGCATGTTTTTTCAGCAATGACCGGCTATAGTCTGTATAGGACATATAGCAGATAACGGCGGAGGACGCGGACATCATAAATTCCTCGATTGTTTCAATTTCCGGATCAAGTCCGCAAAACTCCATCTGTTTGCTGTTCTTGACGGAGATGACGAGGCCGGCGAGCTTTGAAAGTTCTTTGTTATAGTTATCTTCATCGTATGTGACTTTAATCAAACGCAAATTCGGATATTCACTGCGGAGAGCCAGAAAGCAATCAATGAAAAGTCTTTCAGCGCCGTTGCCATACCGGACGAGCAGGGTGTCTTTTCCGCTTTCGACCAAATGGCGAATCGTTTTTGATATTTCATCGAGCAGCTGTTCCGGTACATAATAATTTCGGTGAGCCAAGTAAGAAAAGGTTTTGTCCTTTGATAAATCTATTGGCGGAACTTCCGGTTTATAATGTTCACTCATGTTGCTTCTCCCTTTCTGCGTCTCTATAACCCAAAAGGTAGAAGTAATATGCAAATGAACAAATATGATGAAAGGTTATTTTTTTGAATTTTTCCAGCGAATTTTTGTATTTATTATAATATGCATTAATAACGCTTTGTATCTGCTTGGCGTCGTTTATGATAAAGCTGGGGATAAACGGATGCAATATATCGAGGTTGTCAACAATTTTTTCAGGAAGAAGATTTTGTAAATCAAACAGTTGTTTAAAATTTGTCTTTATGGTTTGGTGCAAATCTACTCTAAATAGATTGATTATTTTTGTGTTTTTTTCCTGCGCGTTTTCAAGAAATTTTTCGTATCGGTAATTATAAGGCGTGTAACAAAGCAATGTGGACGCGGCTGCTATTATGAAATGTTTAGCTGTTCGTTCGGCGCTGCCTGCATAAGCGACTGAAAACTGTTTATTGTTTTTTACAAATAGAACATGGTCTGCAAGATCGCTAATCGCAAGATCACAAGAATCGTTCTTGTAAACGACTTTTATAATCCGCAAGCTGGGACTTTCTTTTTTCAGAGCAATAAAAGTATTGATCACATATTTTTCAATACCTTTTCCGTTTTGAACAAGCAAGGTGTTTTTGCCGCTTTTTACAAGCTGTCGGATAATTGTTTTGATTTCCTTTAATAAAATGGGTGGAAGTTCTCTAACAAATGTCCCGTACATAAAATATGCGAAGGTCTTGTCTTTGTCAAGGATTATTTCCTCGCCGGACAAGGGTAGATTTTTTTCGGACA
>ERZ1673741.726-NODE-726-length-32922-cov-68.138954_pt1 | contig 32922 bp, 31 predicted proteins | sample MGYA00580209_ERZ1673741 | MGnify/ENA primary metagenome ERZ1673741 (study PRJEB41218, sample SAMN15661754) | gut metagenome | host: Homo sapiens | place: Canada: London | collected 2015-08-20/2019-03-30 | study: EMG produced TPA metagenomics assembly of... | reverse complement strand
TTCCCGTCTTCATCCTCGGAAGATGGCTGCGAGCGAACCACCTGCTCTGTAGGAACCAGGTTGGCAAGGCCAGGTTGTTGTTCAGAAGAGGATGAGAAATAATCCTTGATAGGGAAGAGCAGGAAGATGAGGCTTGCCAGCATCGCCGTAGCGAGAAGTATTGCAGAGAGGCGTACCCATCTTGTTTCGTGCTTCTTAGAAGCTGCAAGGGACATCTCTTTCATTTGCGGCTGTCCATCAGCTTCTTCCACCTGATGAATATTCGGAGTATAGTTCTCCATTCACAGCATCAGGTTTCTGATGTCGAGATCCTCATCCGTTAAATCCTTATTCTCGCAATGGCGATAGAAATCAGCCAATGCCTGTTCTTCCTCCACGCTGGTATCAGCATCGAGGTAGCGCTCTATCAGCTCGTGGCGATAGGTTATATCTTCTAGTTTCTTCATTTCTTTCCTTTTTAGAGTTTATGACTTCATCATTTTCAGCAATGATCTTCTTGCTGCAGAAATCATCGTCTTGGTGCTCGTCTTGTTGGCTCCACAGATTTCGGCAATCTCATCGAGGCTCTTTCCCTCGCTTCTCAATAGCAGCATTCTTCTCTGCGTATCCGGAAGCCTATCCATCGCCCTGTTGAGTCGCCTTTGCGTATCCTCGCCGATGATGGTCTGGTCGGTACGCTCGGTTGCCGTACAGATTTCTGCGGGATGCTTCATCTGTTCCAGCGATGCCGTCTGGGCTTTGTTGCGTCTCAGATGGTCGATGCAGAGATTCCTGGCTATCGTCATACCTAGGGACTCGATGCTCTTGTATTCAGAGAGCCTGTCGCGCATCTTCCAGAGCTTCACCAGGGTTTCCTGCACGATGTCATCAGCTTCTTCGGCAAGGGTTCCTGCCGAGAGATAGCGTTGACAATGTGCCGTCAACCTGGGGCGCATTTCCTGGGCGATATGTTCAAATTCTGTTTCTTCCATTTGTTCCTTTTTATGTGTATGACGCAAGAAGAGGCGAAAGGTAAACAAAAAAAATGCTACCTTCGCACATTTCTGTGCAAAGATAGCATAAAAACTTGAGATATAGACATATCTTTTATTTTATTTGTGGATGAAGTGGTTTATTCTTCTGTTTTTGCCATCATTACAATGATATTACAGGTGCAGAAAATCAGTGATGTAACAGCTTTGTAATACTTATGTTTTACGGTAGAAATATCTTCTCCTTACCTTTGCAGTCGAAATGAAGAAGATGTCTTTCCGCATCATCGGAAAAGATTTCATTCGGAATAAAGAAAATCAGATTTACGTGTATATATAATAAGGTAAGAAATGAAGAAGAAAACGTATCTGTTGATGGCACTCGCTATGGTGTCGATGGGAATGAATGCCCAAAACTCAGAAAAGAGTTCTCTTGGAAACGATGCGCCTGAATTCGTAAAGACGATGAAGATAGGTGGAACCATCCGTTCTAAGTATGAATACCAAACCGAAGAAGGGGAGGGACGATTTGAGGTGCGTACGGCCCGTATCAATGTAGCAGGAAATGTAACAAAGGAGGTTAGTTATAAGGCTGAGATTGATCTCTGTGATGAGGGTAAGATCAAGATGCTCGATGCTTATACCCGTATCAAGCCTTGGAAGACTCTGCAGCTTACCATCGGTCAGGAACGCGTGCCATTCACTATTGATGCTCACCGTTCTCCTCATCAGCAGTACTTCGCCAACCGCTCGTTCATCGCCAAGCAGGTGGGTAACGTGCGCGATGTGGGTGCTGAAATCGGATACACCTGGAATGTAGGTTTCCCTATCGTGGTGAATGCCGGTATCTTCAACGGTTCGGGCTTGACCAACCAGAAGGATTACTGGACCAAGGGCGTCAACTATTCTGCCAAGGCTCAGTTCCTCTTTCCGAATGTGAACCTGGTGTTGAGTACCCAGAAGATCAAGCCATCTGATATTACGGTAACGATGTATGATGGCGGTATCACCTTCCACAAGGGTGGTTTCATAGCAGAGGCAGAGTATCTTTACAAGCATTACAGCAAGGACGCCTTCCACGATGTGCATGCGTTCGATGGATTCGTATGCTATGATATTCCGGTGGCTAATCCCAAAAGCATCATCCGGAAGGTTTCGCCATTGGCAAGATATGATTTCATGAGCGACCATAGTGATGGTACCCGATATGGTGGTTCTGATACCGAACTTGGTGCCTTGAAGATCAATGATTACCAGCGCCATCGTGTTACGGGCGGTGTAACCCTGAGCCTTGCCAAGCCATTCATCTCTGATATCCGTATCAACTACGAGAAGTATTTCTATCGCAAGGGTGGCATTGCCAAGACTTCAGAAAAGGATAAGATTGTTGTGGAGTTCATGACAAAGTTTTAATTTTTTTAGGCACGGATTACACGGATTACACGGATTTTTTGACTTCCGTAACTTAAAAAACTCATAGCGCCAGCCTCCGTGTAATCCGTGTAATCCGTGCCTAAAAGTTATAGCATTCCCTTAGAGCTAGGAAGCTCGAAGTGATAGATGTCTCTCTTCACCGCCATTTTCAGCGAACGGGCAAGTGCCTTGAAGATGCCTTCTATCTTGTGATGCTCATTCTCACCCTCAGCCTTGATGTTGAGGTTCATCTTTGCCGCATCACTCAGACTCTTGAAGAAATGCTTGAACATCTCGGTAGGCATTTCGCCCACCTTCTCTCTGTGGAACTCTGCATCCCAGATCAGCCATGGACGGCCACCGAAATCCAATGCCACCTGACAGAGACAATCATCCATCGGCAGACTGTAGCCGTATCTTTCGATACCACGCTTGTCGCCCAGCGCCTGCAGCAGGCATTCGCCCAGGGCAATACCCGTATCTTCGATGGTGTGATGCTCATCCACATAAAGGTCGCCCTTGGTATGGATGGTGAGGTCCATCATGCCATGCTTGCCTATCTGTTCCAGCATGTGGTCGAAGAAACCAAGACCTGTAGAGATGTCGCATTTGCCTGAACCATCGAGATTTACCTTGATGTAGATATCCGTTTCCTTGGTGGTGCGCTTCACTTCTGCGATGCGGTCGCCGGCAAAGAGAATCTCGGCAATCTTATCCCAGTCCATACCGTCCTTTCCGAGAATCAGACTCTTGCAACCCAGGTTTTCGGCAAGCTGGGCATCCGTCTCACGGTCGCCGATTACATAACTGTTTGCCATATCGTAGGCAGGGTTATCGATGTATTCGGTCAGCATGCCCGTGCCCGGCTTTCTCATTGGCGAGTTATCCTCCGGGAAGTGGCGGTCTATGTGTTGCTTGGCGAAGTGAATACCCTCGCTCTCCAGGGTCTGGATGATGAAGTTGTGGACAGGCCAGAAGGTATCTTCCGGGAAGGAGTCGGTGCCCAATCCGTCCTGGTTGCTCACCATCACCAGCTCGTAGTCAGTGTGCTGGGCAATGAAGGCGAGGTTGCGGAACACGCCCTTGGTGAATACCAGCTTCTCGAAGCTGTCAATCTGTTCGTCCTCTGGTTCCTGAATCAGAGTTCCATCGCGGTCGATGAAGAGTAATCTTGTCTGTTTCATGTCTCTTATATATTATGTTAATACGATTAATATTTTTCTATCTCTGTAGTTGCCATTTTCTGGCTTTCCTTCATTCTCTGTTTCTCTTCGTCTTGCACCTTGTAAGAGCCGAATTGATAGGCAAGTGAAATGCCAAGCCAGCTCAGGGCGTAGATGATGAGCTGGAAGGTGATGGTGAACACCAGGAAGAGGAGTGGGGTGAAATAACCCGGCACACCGAGCGGGTCGCCATCAAGTGCACCGAGCTGTGAATAGAACTGTGCGATGATGAGGATGATGGAAGGCAGGGCTGCGATAAAGGTAGCGATGCCTACGATAATCATGCCGAGAAAACTGGTCAGAAAGAAACCTCCGAAGTGGCGGAGAACGCGGAGGAGGGATTTTCCTATCTTGCGCTTTTTGCCCTTAGAACACAGTTGCTTTCTTGGCAGAAGATGCCAGAATGATACGATAGCCATTACGATAGTGGCTCCGTAAATGATGGTTTGCAGAATGAACGAAGCCATCGGATTCACGGCTCCCCAATCGTGAAGCGGTTTGTTGGGGAGGAGGAAATAGAGTACGATAGCCAGCAATACAGCAAATGGAACATGGGTAGTCCATGTCTGTTTTACGAGTGATCTGAAGTCACTTGTTATGGTATCGTATGATGCTCTCATGCAGGCAGTTATACTGCGATGCTTAAATAATTCATTTACTTCCATAACTATCTTGTTTTAATTTCTAATTATCGCTTTTGTATTTTTTTACCCTTTTACTTTTTTACCCTTTTACCTTTAAAAGTTTCTTCTGAATTCAGAACAGGTAATGGCTGTTGCGATAGCCACGTTCAGGCTATCAGCAGTAGCCCTTCCTTCCGGGAAGTTCGGGATAAGCAATTTGTGGTTCACCTTTTTTGCCAGGGCAGGCGAAATACCTTTTCCTTCGTTTCCCATCACGATGAGTCCTCGGTTTTCGAGCGTTTGCTGATAGATGTTGTCACCGTCCAATAAGGTTCCGTATACGGGAACATCATCTGGAAGAGATTCTACCAGACCCAGCAAATCGCCATATTCTACTTTTACTCTTGCAATGCTGCCCATCGTAGCCTGCACCACCTTTGGGTTATACACGTCAGCAGTATCCTGACTGCAATAGATATGGGTGATGCCAAACCAGTCGGCAATGCGGATGATGGTACCCAAGTTGCCTGGGTCTTGCACGCCATCAAGAGCTAGATTCAGTTCATTGGTGTTGATGCTGTAATCTCCTGATGTTGCCTGTTTGAATACGGCAAGAACCTGTTGTGGATGCTGCAGGAAACTTACTTTCTTCAGCTCCTCTTCGGTAACCTCAATCACTTCTGTTTGTGCTGGGAAATGCTTGCCTTTGAGCCATTCACCTGTAGTCACGATGAGATCGGCAGGTTGCAGAACGAGTAAGTCGTCTACTACCTTATGACCTTCGGCAACAAACTTGCCTTCCTTATTACGATTCTTCTTCAGTTCAAGAGAACGAATGTATTTTATCTTATTCTTGCTAATCATTATGCGTGCAAAGATACTGCAAAAAGCAGACAATACAAAATAAATTAAGATTTCTTTTCGCATTTAATTTTGTATTGTCTGTGATTTGCATTATCTTTGCAGTCTAAAATGGATATTTACATTGTCTTATTAGGCAAATAACGAATAAGATTAGTGAAGAAACAAACGATTTTCATCCTTTCTTTGCCGTTGCTCTTGGGGGCTTGTTCTTCCAGCAAATACGTGCCAGAGGGAGAGTATATATTAAATAAGGTAGAGATGGAGAGCGACTCAGATGATTATGATGCTGGGGCGCTCAAGCAGTATGTGCGCCAGAAAGAGAAGCCGAAACTCTTTTCGCTCTTTAAGAACCCTTTCAGCAGGAAGCCGGTCATCTACGATACCTTGCAGGCTCGGCTTACTTGTCAGGACCTTGTCAAGGCAATGCAGAACCAGGGATTCATGCATGCTGGCGTTTCGCTCAATACCACCACTGAAGGCAAGAAGCTGGATGCAAAGTATATTTTGCATCCCGGCATTCCGTATGTCATGGGTAAGGTGGAGTATGATGTTGAGGATGAGAACATACAGAACATTCTGCATCTCGATGACCCTGACAATCAGAACCTCAAGCCGGGTATGCGCTTCTCGGTAGAGGCGCTGGATAATGAGCGCAAACGCATTGCCAACCTGCTGATGGATGACGGCTATTTTCGGTTTAACAAAGACTTTATCTATTTTAGTGCCGATACGATAGCAGGACAGAATGATATTGCTTTAACCTTGCATCTTACGAAGTATAAGGTTAGCAGCAATGCACCCGAAACTGATCATCCTCGTTATCAGATTCGCAATATCAATTATCTCAGTAATGATAGCGACCGTATTCACCTTCGCCGTCAGGTATTGCTCAATGCTACAGCCTTGAAGGAAGGCAGACCTTATAGTGCCTCTGCTTTGCAGCGCACCTATAATAATTTTGCCCGTTTGCAAGCGGTGAAGTATACCAATATCCGATTTGCTGAAGTTCCGGATAGTAACAGAATTGCTTATGTTGGAGAAAGTCAGAATGCTGGTGATGATGACTTCAACCGTCTGCTGGATTGTAATATTCAGGTTAGCACTAATAAGCCTTCTACTATTTCTTTCCAGCCGGAAGGAACCAATACGGCAGGCGATTTTGGTGCAGCTGCATCGCTCACTTATACCAACAGAAATCTATTCCGTGGCAGTGAACAGCTGAGCATCGAACTCCGTGGAGCTTACGAGGCAATAACTGGTCTGGAGGGATACCAGGACCAGAACTATACTGAGTATTCGGTAGAGGGAAAACTGGTGTTTCCACGATTCGTGGCACCTTTCCTTTCCAAGAATTTCCGCCGCAGACAGACGGCAAACAGCGAGTTGTCTGTAAGCTGGGATTTACAGAACCGTCCGGAGTTCCATCGCCGTGTCTTCTCAACGGCATGGCGTTATCGCTGGGCTGAACCACGTCATCATCTGGCTTGGCGTTTCGACCTGCTCGATCTCAACTATGTATATATGCCTTGGATTTCGGAGACTTTCAAGAAGGATTATCTCGACAATGTTGATAATAGAAATGCCATCTTGCGCTATAATTACGAAGATATCTTTATCATGAAGATGGGATTTGGACTGACCTATAGCAATGGGGTAGATGCTTTCCGATTGAATGTGGAGTCGGCAGGTAATCTGCTCGATGGTTTCTCTAAGACTCTGGGATTCAGAACCAATTCGCAGGGACAGCATACGTTCCTGAACATCGCATACGCTCAGTATGCCAAGTTTGATTTCGACTATACCCATCTCCTGCAGTTGGATAAGCGAAATGCCCTGGCGCTGCATGCCGGTCTTGGTGTGGCCTATCCGTATGGCAACAGCACCGTGCTGCCTTTCGAGAAGCGATACTTTTCCGGTGGTGCCAACTCGGTGAGAGGATGGGGAGTCAGAGAATTGGGTCCTGGTAAATATAAGGGAAATGATGGCAGAATCGACTTCATCAACCAGACGGGAGATTTGAAGCTGGATTTGAATGCAGAGTATCGTACTGCTCTTTTCTGGAAGTTTGAAGGAGCGCTGTTCCTGGATGCCGGTAATATCTGGACGCTCCGCAATTATGCAGAACAGCCAGGAGGACAGTTCAAGATAAATGAGTTCTATAAGCAGATAGCTGCAGCGTATGGTTTGGGACTCCGATTGAATTTCGATTATTTCATCCTACGTCTGGATATGGGTATGAAGGCGATTAATCCTGCCTATGAAAGTGGAGATGAGCATTGGGCGATTATTCATCCAAAGCTTAGTCGTGATTTTTCTTTCCACTTTGCGGTAGGCTTGCCATTCTAACCTTCCATACCCCATTTTCCATACACATTGGCAACTGGAAGTCGGCCTCTTCTACGAGGTGTGCTTCCTTGCCAATACTGTCCATCTGCAGGAAGTTCCGCACGGTGATGTCTGCAATGGCGCTAACCTCGTCATCACCGAAATCGATGCCATTGATTTCTACCGTGGCATCCTCTGCCTTGTTCCTTAAAAGTTCCACATCTGCTTCATGTACATTGCTGGCAGCATACTTCAGCCATGGTTCTGAACTGGCAGTACAGAACTTGACAGCCTTTGGAAATTGCCAGTTATAATAATAGGTGGCAAAAGAATCTAGGTTGTTTTCCAACTGTTCTTCGCTACCTTCGTGTGCCTGACATCCTGTAAGGGTGTAAAGGCTTGTAGTTATGGCTACTACAGCCATTCCTATGGCAATTATATGTTTTTTTATCATGATTCCTATTTCTTAAAATATCTATTTATTTGCTTTTTTTGTGCACAAAGATAGTAAAAAACTTTGTAATAAGAATCTTTTTTGCTAACTTTGCAGTAAAATAACAATTAAAATGCTGAGATTTATATCCTTTGGCAGTGGAAGTAGTGGCAATAGCTACTATCTTTACACTGATACGGATTCGATATTGATAGACGTTGGAGTAGGAATCAGAACACTGAAGAAGCACTTCCATAACTATGGATTACGCTTCGAGGATGTACATCATATCCTCATCACTCATGACCACGCCGACCATGTAAAGTCGGTGGGCAGCTTGAGTACTGATTATAAACTACCAGTATATACAACCCGTAAAGTTCATATAGGTATCGAGCGCAATTATTGCGTCCGAAAGAAAATTGCGCCCAATCATGTGCATGTCATCGAGAAAAGCGTACCTTTCAATGTGGGGGAGTTTAAGGTGACTCCTTTTGGGGTGCCTCATGACAGTACTGACAATGTGGGTTATTTTGTGGAGTCAGGAGGCGTAACTTTCTGTCTCATTACTGATGTGGGGCATATCACCGAGGAGATGCACGATTTTATCAGTCGTTCCAACTATCTGGTGATAGAGGCCAACCATAGTGTAGAGATGCTTCAGCAGGGACCTTATCCTCAGTATCTGAAGGATCGCATTCTGGGACCTAACGGTCATCTCAGCAATGATGACTGTGCCAATGCATTGGCCGATTATGCCACACCAATCCTTCGCCATGTCTGGCTCTGCCATCTCAGTGAGGAGAACAATCATCCCGAACTGGCGAGAAAGACCGTGGAGCAGATTCTGCGAAGCAAAGGCATCGTTGCCGGAAAGGACTTCGAACTCGAAGTGCTGAAGAGAAAAACGCCTAGTGAAATTTATAAACTGGAGTAAATAAAAAGGAGGGTGTGGCATAAAGTCTTTCCTTTGCAGTTTTTAGGCACGGATTACACGGATTACACGGATTTTTTATGAGAGATGATAATCGCTTAACTTATACTGGCACCATAAATCCGTGTAATCCGTGCCTTATCTATATCCTAAGAAGTTTATGCCACCCTCTTCTTCTAAATTTTATCCAATGCCTGCTTGATATCATCCAGGATATCTTCAACATCCTCGATACCTACTGACAAACGAATCAAATCTGGGGCAATACCTGCCTCTTTCAACTGCTCGTCTGAAAGCTGACGGTGGGTATGGCTGGCTGGATGGAGCACGCAAGTACGGGCATCAGCCACATGAGTCACGATATTAATCATATCGAGCGAATCCATGAACTTGATTGCTGTTTCGCGGTCACCCTTCAGTCCGAATGCGATAACACCGCAGGTACCGTTTGGCATGTACTTCTGGGCAAGATCATAATATTTATCGCCCTTCAGTCCACTATAGTGAACCCAAGCCACACGCTCATCGTTCTGCAGAAATTCTGCTACCTTCTGGGCATTCTCGCAATGCTGACGCATACGGAGATGGAGACTCTGAAGACCTAAGTTCAGGATGAACGAATTCATTGGTGCAGGGATAGAACCCAGGTCGCGCATCAACTGAGCCACCAGTTTGGTTGTATATCCCATCTTGCCGAATGCCTTTACGTAGGTCAATCCGTGGTAGCTTTCATCCGGTGTGCAGAGACCAGGGAACTTATCGGCATTCGCCATCCAGTCGAAGTTGCCGCTATCCACAACAACGCCACCTACCTGAGAGGCTGTACCATCCATATATTTAGTGGTAGAGTGAGTAACGATGTCGGCTCCCCATTCAAATGGACGACAGTTGATAGGTGTAGCGAAGGTGTTGTCTACAATGAGAGGTACACCGTTCTTATGAGCAATTCGTGCAAACTTCTCGATATCGAGCACGGCACAGCCTGGATTACTGATGGTTTCACCAAAAACTACCTTGGTATTTGGACGGAAAGCCTTCTGGATTTCCTCCTCGCTATCGTTAGGGTTTACAAAGGTGCACTCGATGCCGAGCTTCTTCAAGGTAACACCGAAGAGATTGAAGGTGCCACCGTAAATCTCGTTAGAGGTAACGATGTGGTCGCCTGCCTCGCAGATGTTGAATACAGCGTAGAAGTTGGCAGCCTGACCGCTGGAAGTCAACACGGCGCCCACGCCACCCTCAAGCTGAGCAATCTTCTTGGCCACAGCATCATTAGTTGGATTCTGGAGTCGGGTATAGAAATATCCCTCTTTCTTCAAATCGAAGAGCATCGCCATCTCCTCAGAGTTGTCATATTTAAATGTAGTACTCTGATAGATTGGCACCTCAATCGGTTCGCCGTTCTTTGGCTCATAGCCTCCCTGCACGCAGAGGGAAGCAACACGTAATTTCTTTTCCATTGTCGGTTATGTTTTTTATGTTGTTATTATATTATATGTTTATTTCATAAATACGAAATATACTGCCGCTATCAGGCAGATGAATGCTGCCAGGTGATTCCAATGCAATCCCTGTCCCTGGAAGAGGATGTTGGCAATGATGGCAAAGACGATAAGCGATACGCATTCTTGTATCACTTTCAGCTGTACCAGATTGAAAGGACCGCCATTGTCTATGAATCCGATGCGGTTGGCTGGTACTTGACAGCAATATTCAAAGAAGGCTATGGCCCAACTGAAGGCGATGACTCCTATCAGAGGCCAGTTGCTGCTCACCCCTGTCTGCTGAAGTTTGAGATGCCCGTACCAAGCCAATGTCATGAAAATATTGCTCAGTACCAATAATAATATAGTATATATACCATTCATAACAATAATTGTTTAATGTGTGCAAAGGTACTACAAATCATCGAAAATACGAAGGAATTGTCCGAAAACATCGTGTTTTAAATGGAAAAAAGTCTATTTTGAGTGCTTTTTACCACTTTTTTGCATAATAAGTGAAAATAATTGAGAAAAAATTTGGTGGTTTCAAAAAATAGTAGTACCTTTGCACTCGCTTTTACGAAATGGATGCACCCTTAGCTCAGTTGGTAGAGCAACTGACTCTTAATCAGTGGGTCTAGGGTTCGAATCCCTAAGGGTGTACAAACAGAAAACTCCGAGGAACTTTTGTTCTTCGGAGTTTTTTTATTTTCAGTGATACTTCTTGTTTTGAATAAGCATTGCTTTCAGCGATGCTTCTTCCTACACTCAGGGCATTCCCCCTTGATGACGAAAGAGATGGAGTGAGGGAAGAAACCTTCGGGCAGTTGGAAAGTCGGAATATTGATGTCTTCCATACAGAAAGAACGCTGGCAGGATTCGCAATAAAAATGAATATGACCATCGTGATGATCACATGCACCGTCCTCTTCGCATATCTCATAATTCAGGATACCTCGTCCGTCCTCAAAAGCATGAACCACGTCATGCTCCAGAAAAAGCGTAAGCACACGAAAGATGCTCGATTTGTCCATCGTCACCATCTTTCTTTCCAGCATGCTGAGGCTTTGGGGATGAGAGTCGCTCTTCAAAGCTTTTATCACGAGTATACGGTTGGCTGTCGGTTTGATACCCTTTGCCTCCAATTTTTGGATAATATCTTCTGTTTCCACCTTATTATATATATGTATTTGTTATTATTTTATCTATCTAGGTGCAAAGATACGAAATATAATAAGATATTTGCGCTTTTTTATTATAAATATTTGCTTTTTTCTTCTTTATGTTCTCTATTCTCTATTTTTTGAAGTACCTTTGCACTTCAGAACGCAGAATAAGAATTTATAAAAGAGATAACAATGAATCAGAAAACTTTTAGAAACCGAATGAGCAGCGTGAAGTCTGCCTTCGGACTAATGCTGCTTTTATTGATTCTGCCTTTGCAGATATTGGCGGCAGAATTAGGAGAGGCTGGTAAGCGATTGGCAGCTTTGCCAGGAGTAAGTGATGTGGAAACACTGAAGAGTACACATTTCCCGGAGAAATATGTGTTCTTCATCAAGCAGCAATTGGATGGCAAGGATGCTTCCAAGGGTACCTTTGAACAGAGAGTAGTTCTTTGCCATCGTGGATTCGACCGTCCTACCGTTCTCGTGACAGAAGGATATGATGCCAACTATGCCTTGCGTGAGGGATATTTCGAGGAACTTTCCAAACTCTTCGATACCAATATCATCACCGTGGAGTATCGCTATTTCGATAAGTCGATGCCTAATCCTTGTAACTGGGATTACCTTACCGTAGAAAATTCGCTTTACGACCTGCATCATGTGAACAAAACCTTGCATGCGATGTATAAGGGCAAGTGGATTGCTACCGGTATCAGCAAGGGTGGACAGACAACAATGTTCTATCGTTCTTATTTTCCTGATGATGTAGATATCTCAGTACCATACGTAGCACCGCTCAATAAGGGTGTAGAGGATGGCAGACATGAGAAGTTCCTGCAATATCAGGTTTCCACAAAGGAGAACAGACAGAAGGTGCTCAATTTCCAGTTGCTTCTCTTTAAGCGCAAGGCAGCCTTGTTGCCAATGTTCGAGAAGTATTGCAATGAGAAGAAGTATGTCTTTAATGCTCCATTGCCAGAAATTTTCGACTTCTCGGTATTTGAATATGCTTTTGCTTTCTGGCAGTGGGGTGAGGATATCAATCAGATTCCTGCAAGTGATACGGATGACAAAAAGGTGTTTGATTACTGGATCAATATGTGTGAGCCAAGCTATTTCACCAATTATAATGCTACCGCTTCGTTTGACGTGCAGGCTGCAAGAGAGTTGGGATATTATGGCTATTATACCAAACCGTTCAAGAAATATCTCAGCATCAAGACGGCTAAGGGATATCTGAAGCGATTGATGGTACCAAAGGGTGCTGAGAATGTGAAGTTCTCGCCAGCGCTTTACAATCATACTGTCGACTTCCTGACCAAGAACGATCCGAAGATGGTATATATCTATGGTGACATTGACCCATGGGGAGCATCCGGTATCTATGGTTTGCCGTTCACCAAGAACAAGAAGAACCTGCATGTATATATGTGTCCTGGTGGTTCGCACAAGGCTCGCATCCTTTCATTCCCTGAGCCAACAAGACAGGAAATCATCAACTTGATTAGTGGATGGTTAAAGGAATAAGTCTTACGCGAAAAAGTTTTTTTTCTCGAAAAAAGTCTCATAGTCTCATTTTCTGTTGAAAATATTGACTTAAAGGCTTGATGGATAGAAAGATAACAAAATGATACTTCTCGGTTTTAGAGCCGAGAAGTATCATTAAAGTATCATAGAAGTATCATGATTTTCACTTTTTCTTTACAAGGTACTTCGTTTTTATTCTTTTTTTATTCGTTTGTGATTCGTTTTTGATGTTTAAAATCAAAATAACAATCAATCAACTCACCGGCATTGAGCGCCCAAATTTAGGCTCTCAATTTGGGCACTCGACGCCCGCTGTACGGGCAATCAGTGCCCATCACTTGTTCTCTCGATGCCCACCACTTGTTCTCTGAGTGCCCGTCTGATGGGCACAGATAGACTGCTTAACGGGCTGTGACAGACCATCTTATGGTTATTATTCCTAGTCCTGCTTGTCAGTTTTTTACCTTATTCCTAGTTTGTATTGACATACTTTATAAACTGGAAAAGTAGACACTATCAGTTTTTAAAACTGAAATACTAGACACTTCTAGAAAGGTTAGATTTTAGTGAAGTCAATCTCATCAGAGAAGTGCTCGAACTCAACATCCTTATATCCGTATCGGGCGAAGAGTTGCTTGATATATTTCTGCTGTTCCGGCAAGAGTTTGAGTTGTCCCAGTTTGTATCGATAGTATTGTCCTTTGCTGCCGAGGTAGTCTCTCATTTCAGCGCGCAAGGAAGGAGCGTCTTTCACTTTCATTTCAGCAAAGAGTTTGTCGAATCCCCATGCCATTTTCACGACACGGAGTGGTGCGAAGTACTTGCATTTCCCGTTTTTGAGAGCATTAGGGAAGATGGCGTCTCCTCTATCAGTCTCCTCGTTTTTGTAGAGTGCAGAGAGATAGTGTATGCATTTGTCTTTCATCGGACATGGTTCGGTGAAGCAATAGGTGATGTTGCTAGGTACGTTTCCGTACTTAAAAGCCTTTTTCAATAATTCCTTTTCATCCATGTTTCGTAAGTATTTAAATAAATAACTTTCTCTCTCAACGCAGAAAAAGTGTATTTATTGCCTTGAGCATGAGTGTTTTGTCTTTTTTCTATTTCCCATGAGCATAAGTATTTTATCTTTTTCCCCATGAGCATGAGTATTTTATCTTTTTTCATGCTTATTTTAAACACATTTCGGCATATTTTTCTGGCACCAAGCCCGATTTTGATGATACTTCTCCTTGATTTATGATACTTCTATGATACTTCTCACTCCATTTTTTAGAGAAGTCTCATTTCGCTAAAGTGTTGAATATTAATGATATAATCCAATATTTGAGTTGAAGAATGATACTTTGAGACTTTTTTCGAGAAAAAACTTTTTTGCGTGAGCGTCTTAGTCTTTCTTTTGTTTTACAATTTTCTGCTGAAAGAAACAATTTTTTTATCAAAACCAGCTGTTATTTCATTTTTTTATTGTACCTTTGCATCGGGTATCGTTCTAAGATTAGGATGGTTCCCAAGACATTGTGGGTAAAAACAAAAGCATTCGCTATTATTTCGCGTTTAGCCAAGAGCGTAGGAAACTCAATTTGGAATAACAAGCACGGAAATAATATGTGATAGGTGGTTCGTATATATATATGTAGCCTCCAGTCAATCCGATTAAGCAATGCAAACACGCTATAGGCGTGATGCATTCTTATGGATTGACTGGGGCTCCATTCCTACGCCGCCCCGTGCTAAACGCGATAAGAGGCATCACGCCCTTTTTGTGTTTTAGCGGATTGATAGTTGGGTGCGTAACAACTATCAATAATTATGGCAAATAGTACATTATCAAATGCTAAGGCTGCCAAGAAAGACGAGTTCTATACCATGTTTTATGATATAGAAACCGAAATGGAAGCCTATCTCGATTACAATCCAAATGTATTTCGTGGCAAGACGGTTCTTCTGCCTTGCGATGACCCGGAGTGGAGTAATTTTACTAAGTATTTTGCACAGAATTTTGAAGCACTAGGCTTGAAGAAACTCATCTCAACGAGCTATGCTATCAATAGCAAGGTTATCAAAGCAGGAATTCAAACATCCTTTTTGGAAACAACTTCTCCAAAGTTTGACAAGTCTAAGACTAACACCCATGGTAAAATATTTGTTTTAGAAAAAGACAATACTGGTGATGGCAAAATCAATCTTGAAGACTTGGAGTGGGACTATCTTGAAGGTGATGGTGATTTCAGGAGTGAAGAGGTTAAAAAGCTAAGAGACGAAGCGGATATTATCGTAACGAATCCGCCATTCTCACTTTTTAGAGAGTTTCTTGCATGGATTGTTGAGGCTGATAAGCAGTTTATCATTCTTGGCAATATAAATTGTATTACATATAAGGAAGTTTTTCCTCTATTCAAATACAATAAAATGTGGCTTGGTGTAACGAATTTTAATAGGGGTATGTTTTTTAGGGTTCCTGACGATTTTGAATATGCTCCAACCTATAAGTTTGATAAAGAAATTAATGGTATAAAAGTTAATAGAGTTTCTGGGATTTGTTGGTATACTAATATAGAGCACGGTAGGCGTCATCATCCGTTGAATTTACTGACAAAAGAGGATAATATAAAGTATAGTAAACACAAAGAAATCAATGGAATCGGCTACATGCCTTACGATAACTATAATGCTATCGAAGTCAATTACTTTGATGCGATACCTTCGGATTATGATGGTATCATGGGTGTATCTATCACTTTCTTAGACAAATATTGCCCAGAGCAATTTGATATTATTTGGCAAGCTTGTGGAAATACAAGAGCATCTGCACCTAAGGACATATTAAAAGAAATCGGATACTCCGTTCATCCTGAAGATAGAGGAGGATGTGGTGTCGTAAATAATAAGAGACAATATGCCCGAATTTTAATTCGTAAAAAGCAATAAATCATGGAAGCAACATTACATACATATACAGTAAAGGAGCTATGTGAAGGATTCACATATAGTGAACTTGATGGAAAGGGGTTGTATGGTTTGGCTGGCAAGCTTACCATTCAACCTGAATACCAGCGCAACTATCTCTATAGTGAGAACAATAGTGAAAAAGAAGCCGCTGTAATTGATTCGGTGTTGAACAAATATCCACTGGGATTACTTTATTTCAACAAACTTCCTGATGGACGTTTGGAGGTACTTGATGGGCAGCAGCGTATTACAAGTCTTGGAAGATATCTGATTGGTAAGTTTTCTTATATGAAAGACGGTGATCCTTATAAATTCAAATCCTTGAATGAAGAGGAAAAAAAACGTATTGAGAACACTACGTTACTTGCATACATTTGCGAAGGTACGGAGTCTGAAATCAAGGAGTGGTTTGAAATTATCAACATAGGTGGTATCAAGCTCAATGACCAGGAGAAACTGAATGCTATTTATTCCGGACCATTCGTTAGCTTAGCCCGAAAGGAGTTTAGTAATAAGGAAGATAGTCATATGCAGAAATGGGGATGCTACATCTCTGGCTCAGCCAACAGACAGGAAATTCTGCAAGAAGCCTTGCGATGGGTTAGTCATGGCAACATCAAGGATTATATGCAGGAGCATCGTCGTGATACCGATATCAATGAACTCAAACTATATTTCAACGATGTCATTTCATGGATAGAGCAGACTTTTGATGATGTCTATCCCAAGATGAAGGGATTGAATTGGGGAGAACTCTACGAAAAGTACCATACTACTCCATACGATCATATCAAGGTTTCACAAAAGGTGAAAGAGCTTTATAACGATCCATGTGTTCAAGATAAAAAGAACGTATTTGAATATGTGCTTGGCGGTTGTAAGGATACAAGACTTCTGAATGTCCGTGTCTTCGATGACAATACCAAACGTAGGGTTTATGAACGGCAGACGGCAGATGCCAAAAAGAAGCATGAAAGCAATTGTCGTCTTTGTGCTTGTGGCGATGGTCCCAATAAGGATAAAATTTGGGCATTGAAAGAGATGGAAGCCGACCATGTGAAGGCATGGGTTAACGGCGGAGCTACAGATGAAAGCAACTGTCAGATGCTCTGCAAGACCCATAACCGTTCGAAAGGCAACAGATAAAATGAAATGTTTAGTTTAAATTAAAATATCAAATTTATGAAAAAGTATTTATTTTTAATGTTGCTCCTGTTTATTGGAGCATTTGCAACGACAGCTTTCACAAGCTGCAGTTCTGACGATGACGATTCTAAGGTTCAAGATTTAAGTATCGTTGGTACTTGGAGAGATCAGTCTAAAATCAAGGATGCTGTATGGACCTTTAACAAAGATGGAAAAGGCTATTGTGAAGAGAAAATGTCAGCGATATCCTATAAAATTGCTTTCACATTTACCTTTGATGGTAATACATTGGCAATTTCTTCAAAAGGCAATGGAAAGACATATAACCAAGCTTATAAAGTTATCATTAACAAAGTTAATTTGATTAAGGCAACAGGTGAAAATGGTGAAACTTTGTCCTTGGAGAAAATAAAATAAAGATTAACAACATTAAGCGTATATCTTTAAACGCGAATTCAACAAGCAATTACACTACCAGCTTATTCGCCAAAATCTCTCTCTTATAGATGAATTTTATTTCTTTGCAGAAAGAATGGCTTGCTGTTGTCATTTACAGGCTCATTTATCGGCTCATTTACAGGCTCATTTTGTATATGCAACGTTAATTTAACTGATGATAGTGCAGTATCGTTACCAAGCGTAGCGGTGTAATCGGTATCATGCAGTCGTCATATTTTATATTGAAATAAAAATTCCCCAACCCGCTTGAAAAAGTCGGTTGGGGTTATTTGTATGATATCCAGTATAAAAGAAAAACGTTAGTTTTCACTTTTATTAGTTGCTCAGATTTTGAACCATGTTCAAAGGTAGCTGGGTCGCTTTAGCAACCTGTTCTGTTGGAAGCCCCATAGCCAGCAAACGTTGAGCTGTTTCAATGTTAGCTTCTATTCTACCTTCCCTTTTCGCCGTATCAATAGAGTTCTTGATATCCCGGTATGCCATCCTACTTGCTTCATACTCCCTCAGTTCCTGAGGTGTGAACTTAGCAATCTCGGCTTCCTCAAAGAGACGGTCGAAAACCTTATCGAGTTCTTCTACCTGTTTCATACGATATTCAATTTATATTATTTGCAAAGATAGTGCCAGTGAGCTCAATGAAAGCTTGCTTTCAAATTGCCTAGCACTGCCTAACTACTGCAAAGATAAACTTAATATTTGTAACATCCAAACTTTTAGGCTGTTTTTTAAGAAAATATAGTTTAAATTGTTTCTGTGGACAAGAGGCCCTCTGTTTTTTGCTTTTATTGAAGAAATTGTCAAGGAATCCTCGGTTTGTCCTGAAGTCATCTTCATATCTGAAGCTGCAATAGCTTTATTGGAAAATTTGTATAAAATAGTTTAATTTATAACGGTTATTGCAACATTTAATGTATATTTGCAATAAAATTCGGCGAATTTATGAAACTAAGCAAGATTAATGATGTCTTAAGCAATAATAGGGTTATGGCAAATGAAATCATAAAGACCTCCGATAGCATAGAGGACTTATTTAGTAAGGTATCTGGTCTTATAGAACAGGCAAGATCTTATGTGAAGACTTCAGTCAATACTACTGAGGTCTATACCAAGTATTATATTGGTAAATATATAGTGGAGTATGAACAAAGTGGGAATGTTCGTGCAGAATATGGGAAGCGGGTCTTGCAAGAATTATCCAAGAGTTTGACTGTGCGGTTTGGGGTGGGTTGGTCATATCCTAATCTCCGCAATATTAGGCAGTTCTATATAGTATATGCCAAAAGGCTAAATAGTGGTTATCCTTTTGATGTCAAAAATGCTAACCAGTGGTTAGCAAATTCAAAAAGAACTATTATGTAGATTTGGTTTTCTATAATAGATTGCTACAGTGCTATGTTCTTATTGATTTGAAGACAGATAAGCTTTCTCATCAAGACCTAGGACAGATGCAGATGTATGTCAACTATTACGACCGCTTTGTAAAACAGGATTTTGAAAAGCCAACCATTGGCATATTACTTTGTGAGAGCAAGAATGATGCACTTGTAGAATTGACTTTGCCAAAAGACTCTCATGTCTATGCTTCGGCATATCAATTATACTTGCCAGATAAAGCTTTGTTGCAAGCTAAGGTTAGGGAATGGTTTGCAGAGTTTGAGGAAAACAACATCGAATAATATTTTTAATTTGTGAGACAGCGTCTCACAAATTTGCCACTAAGTTTGTAAAGAATTAAAGAATCTACAAAATTTAAGGAGTTATTTGATGAGTGCAGCAAGATAATTTAAGCCTGAATAGGGTTGATAGAAAGAAATCATCCTATCCAGGCTTAATTTTTTATCTTCTTCTTCCTCTGCCTTCGTTTCTTCCCTGATTTCCACGACTGCCTCCACGCTCGTTCTTGTCACCGCTGTTATAACGGTTCTTGCGATTGTGGTTGTCGTTATCGAAATTAGGATTGAAACTCTTTTTCTTCTTATCCTTGAAGAAACCGGCATTTGGGTCTTTCTGATTACGGAGTTCGGCTCTTGCTGCTGCTACCGCATCGCGGATGTTTGCATTCGAAGGTTTGCCTGACTTGAGAGATTTTCCATTGTTAAGGTATTTCTCTTCGTCATAGCAACCCACGTTGCCGTAACCCTTTGGGGCAAAGCGGTCTGAAGAATTTCTTCCACGACCTCTGCCAGCGTTTGCTTCTGGAACATTTCTGCCGGCTCCACGCTTGCCTTTAGCTCCTCTGCCAACCCCCGGATTATCATAGGTAGAACCAATAGCCTTGTCATCGTAATTGGTTTTCTTTCCCTTGAATCCGCGGTCAAAACTCTTCTTGTCGTAGAGTTTGTCGATGAGGTCGGCTCTGCCGATGCGGCGAAGTTCACTTTCGATGGCACGGCGCTCCTCTGGCTTATACCAGAAGAAGAACATGCGCTGGGCAAGCTTTTCCTTCTGCGTCTTGGCACTGAATACTGGTTCCAATGTATATGGATCATATCCCGTGTACCAGGTTTCCGTAGATATCGTCATTGGGGTAGGAGTGAAGTCCTGCACCTGCTCCAGATGGAAGTCGAGGCCCTTGGTGATGACCGCCAGTTCCGCCATATCCTCCTCATGACAGCCCGGATGCGAACTGATGAAGTATGGAATAATCTGCTGGTTGAGTCCTTCTTCCTTGTTAATCTTGTCGAAGATGCGCTTGAACTCGTAGAACAGGTCGAACGATGGTTTGCGCATGAACTTCAGAACCTCTGGACTGGTATGCTCCGGTGCTACTTTCAATCGGCCACTCACGTGCTTGGTAATCAGTTCGCGGGTATATTCCCTTGCCGCCTGGTTCACCTTCTCGTCCTTGCTCTTGTGCAGGAGCAGGTCGTAGCGCACACCACTACCGATGAAGCTCTTCTTGATGCCTGGCAGGGCATCTACGGCATGGTAAATCTCCAGCAGCTTGCTGTGGTCGGTATTCAGATTCGGACAAATCTGTGGGTTCACACATGATGGTCGCTTGCATACCTCGCAAGCTTTCTGATTCTTGCCATGCATGCCATACATATTAGCCGAAGGACCGCCCAGGTCGCTCAGATATCCCTTGAAATCTGGCATTTCGATGATTTTCTTTACCTCTTTCAGGATACTCTCCTTGCTTCGGCAAACCACGAACTTGCCCTGATGCGCCGAAATGGTACAGAACGAGCAACCGCCGAAGCAGCCGCGATGCAGGTTTACGGAGAACTTGATCATCTCGTATGCCGGAATGGTCTTGCCTTTGTACTTAGGATGAGGCAAACGGGTATAAGGCAGGTCGAAGGCGGCATCCAGTTCCTCGGTGGTCATCAGCGGGAACGGTGGATTCACCACCACATACTTGCCGTCGGTCTCCTGAATCATGCGCTGGGCATGCATCTTGTTGGCTTCTTCCTCCAGATGGCGCACGTTCTCTGCCTGTCCCTTCTTGTTGTGAAGGCACTCCTCATGACTGTGCAGGATGATGTCATCGTCCTTGAATCCGCCCGGAATGTCCTTCTCCTTGCAGTAGAAAGCCACCTGCGGCATCTCGTGAATCTGGTCCATGGTCTTGCCTTCGGCGAAGGCGTTGGCAAGTTCCACGATAGAGCGTTCGCCCATGCCGTAGAGAATGAGGTCGGCACCCGAATCGCAGAGGATGCACTTGCGCAGCTCATCCTTCCAGTAGTCGTAGTGGCTGATGCGGCGCAACGAAGCCTCAATACCGCCCAGTGCCACAGGTACATCGGGATAGAGTTTCTTCAGTATCTGTGTATAGACGATAGACGGATAGTCGGGGCGCATGTCGTGACGGGAGTCGGGGCTGAAAGCATCTTCGCTGCGCATTCGGCGGTTTGCCGTGTAGCGATTCACCATCGAGTCCATAGCTCCCGGAGATACACCGAAGAAGAGGCGAGGACGACCGAGCTTCTTGAAGTCACGGAAGTCGCCATGCCAGTCGGGCTGTGGAACGATGGCTATACGGTAGCCGTTTGCCTCCAGGATTCTTCCGAGGATAGCAGCCCCGAAGGATGGGTGGTCTACGTAGGCATCACCCGAAAAGAGGATGACGTCCAGTTCATCCCATCCTCTGAGTTCGCACTCCTTCTTGGTGGTTGGCAGGAAGTCTGTTAACTTATAATCCATTCAAAATTATTTAATCATTTACTGCATCAGGTTCTGCTCCTGCAACTTCTTCTGCTGCCTTCTTGTCCTTCCAGTCTACGTAGAGCAATACGAGATTGTGGAGACCGAGAGCCTTCATGTTCTGATGGTAGATTACGTCGAGGCAGAGGTCGAGCAACGCCTTGTCCTTGATGTCGCTGCTCTCCAGAAGAGAACGAACATTGAACTTCAACTTGTCGAGCACTTCCTCGTCGATGATACCATTGCTATCTACGAGGTTGCGGAGCAACTGATACTTGTCAATAGTCTCTAAATGCTGGTCGCTCACTTCGATAGAGCGTGTGCCAGACTGGTTTGCTTGAATTTTATACATATCCTTTTTTACTTTGAACTTTGAACCTTGAACTTTGAACTTTATGATTTGCAAAGTTTGCTCAAATTGTTATTATTATGTTTATTCTTTTATTCTCCTATTCCGTTAAGAATTTGATTATTCTGTCAGGAACTTGAGGATTCCCAGCATGATGCCGTTGCGGGTTTTCTCATCGATGATACATTCCAATGGAAATCCCATGACGAAGGTTCGATAGCTGGAACTCTTGTATGCTACGGCAGCACTGGTTCCTGAGGTATATTGCATCGCTGTGAAGGCTTTGGAGCCAGCTGGATTTAATATCTCAGGATGGGTGGTGGCGTAGTGGCGATCGTTCAACTGACTGTAATAGTTGAACTCCATCCCCATGCCTGCCACACTATCCGTAGTATACACGATACTATCTCGTTCCGTGATGGTGGAATCTTCCGGGTTGATGTCCTGTACGATGAATCTGGTGCCCGTAGGCTCATAATTCACCTTGAGAATGTCATTCATGAAGGTTTGCTCCTCTTCAGTCTGCATGTCGCTTCCGTTATACGAACCGCTGATGAGCATCTTGCCTCCACTGAGTGCATAATAGGTGATGCGTTTCTGCAGGGCAGGGGTGAATGTCTTGTAATATTCACGGGTATAACCATCATTTCGCTCCAGACCGTTGATAAGGTCTACTGCCTGATAGTTTTCCATCCTAACCTTGCCATTGGCGACTGCTTCGCTGGAACAGCTGGCAATGTTGTATTTGTTTGCCAAAGCGATGCTCCGTGCATGGCTTACTACATAGTTGAAATCATTGCCTGCCACAAACTTTCCTATCATCTCATTGCCGCAATAACCTAGTCCGTTGGTGGTTTCCTGTCCCATCCTGTTAATATCGAAGCTGGTCTGCTTTCCGCTCCATCCGGCTGTAAGTCCATAGCTGACACCTGGGTCTTTGTCGAAGTCGAAACCTTGGATATAATCATTGTCTTCTACTTGTGGTGAAGCGAGACGATGGAAGTTGTTGACAACCAATACCGACTTCGTAGCTGTTGGATTGTAGAGTGCCGAGAGCGTTTCGGTTGGGAAGCTCTCGCCACCAGCGTTAAGGGCAGCCACCTTGAAACTATATAGTTTGCCTGGTTCCATCTTGATTTGACAGTTGGGACGTCTTACAACGGTTCCGTTGTCAAAACCTCCCTTGCCTTCAGCCTTATATACAATATATCGGGTAGGGCGTGCAGAAGGTTCGATGGAATCGAGCTGTGGAGTCCAGGAAAGATTTGCAAAATTATCATCCAGTTCTACGCTGAAGTTCTTGGGAGCCAGCGGCTGAACCACGTATGGCTTGTCATGATTGCTGTTTATATATCTCAAGATGGTCTTGTAGATAGACCGGGCAATGGCAAATTTTCCCATCGGGTCCTGTGCGATACGCATGTCCGGGAAACTCTGATGAGAGAGCATCTCAAGGATGGCGGAAGGAACCTCGGGCAGGCGAGTCTCCGAATAGTTGCGGTCCCATAGATAGCGCTTGCCAAACTCGCCATAGATAGCGCTGATATCTGTTACCAGATTATCACGCAGTGCTCTGGCAAAATCCTTGGAAGCCATTCTGGATACACCACTGTTCAGCATACCATCGTTGAAATCGGTGGTGCAGATAGAGAGTGCGCCCCAGGTTGACTTACCGTCCCTGTTATATCCTGCATCGCTATGTAGTGCCAGCGAGAGTTCGATAGGAACATTTTTTCCTTCCAAAGCAGGCATGTATACACTGCCGCCACCCAGCCAGTTGGTCATCAGAGAGCGGGTATTGATGTCATCTGCATAGTCGTTCTTGCCTTCTCTTCCACTATAAACCTTGTAGGGTGCTCCGGCCCACTGAGCGTAATATCTCGCTCCTTCCAGGCAGCGGGGCAGTTCGCTCAGATTGCCTTCGCGTTCTATATTGCCCATACCGCCACCAAAGCGTACGGCATCTGTGGTTACAATGCCTCTCTTGGAAGACTGGTTTGTACATATCACCCGGTTGAACTCATTGCATCCACGGTCGAAATCGAAGGTGCCGAGGTATACCCAGGTTCCGCCACCCATCTTCTGGTTGACGGTGAATTCTGTTTTTTCTCCCTTATGATAGACGATGTATCTTGCATCGCTCACGCTCTTGGGTACCGTCTGGTAACTGACATAAACCGCATATTTTCCTTCTTCAGGGAAACGGGGCTGATAGCTGACCTGGCTGAATTTCTTCCGCTTGGTAGCTTTGGCTTTTCTTGCCGTACCCATGCGGAAAGGATTCTCGCCATCGCTGTATACGTTCTGCTTGTTGGCAAAGCCTACAGAGTCGCAATTGGTCCATTTCCTGCCGGTAGCCGATTCTTTGTAGCATACTGATTTTTCTGCATCATCATTGTCTACAATGATTTCATTCTTTTGCCAGTCTCTTTCGCGGGGCGTAAATACCACGGCACCTGCATTTTGCAACATTGGGATGAGATAAGGCACCACAATGGTTTGGGTGAAGAGGTCTTCCGTTGTACAAAAGAGGTTGGGGCGTTGCCATTTCCAACGGCGGAGGTCATTGCAATAATAGCGGCCGTGGGAAGCCCATAAAGAGATATGCCGGTTGGACAGACCTGCTGTTGGGAAATAAGGACGGGAGGCATTGAATACCCATGGGTCGTCATCGTAATCTATACCTTCCCAAGCCAGGCTGTTGCCTTCATCGTAGGTAGCAAAAGACGATTTGCCGTTAGCTTGGAATATAATTCCGGTAGCCAACAGCAAACTGCTTACTAAACAATATGTTATATGTTGATGTTTCACTTTTCTTTTTAACCCTCTTTTTTAGTCTACTTCGCCAATGGTGAACTTCTCTGGCTTCTTGCCTTTAAAGTCCTTGAAGTAGAGTTTTATCTCGCGCATGTCTTTATCTACATCTCCAGAAGGAATGACGACTTTGTTGCACTGGATAAGGCGACGCTGGAAGTCAACCCCGTAGAGATAGATAGGCAGACCAGCCTTGAGGGCAATGAAGTAAAAGCCCTTTTTCCAGTCTGGATTCAGTGAGCGGGTGCCCTCTGGAGTAATGCAAAGTCCAAAGCTTTCGCGCTTCTTGGCTTCTTCTGCAAGGTTGTCGGTCATGCTGGTGTGCTTGCTGCGCCAAACCGGAATGCCTCCCATTCTGCGGAAGATGGGACCTAGAGGCCAGAAAAACCATTCTTTCTTCATGAGGAAATTGCACTTCATACCCTCTGCGTGTTCGAACAGCTGACCGAGAATCAAATCCCAGTTGCTGGTATGAGGAGCCAAGCAGATGATATACTTTTCAGGAAGTTCGAAGGCTACATCCTTTTTCCATCCCAAACGCTTGTACAATACCCACTGACAGATGTTTCTTATCATTATTTTTTATGTTATATATAAAATAGGTGAAAAGAGGAGTCTTGGAAAGAAACTCCTCTTATTCCCTTATTTCTTTTAATTCTTTTCTCTTTCTACCGTGTCGCTATCCCAAATTAGCGATTTGATCAACCACTTCGCTTACCTGCTTGTTGAAATCCTTAATCAAGTTCTGGTAATAGACGCCAGCCTTGATGCCAGGTTCCGGGTGAGAAACTCGGCTGATGAAATCGTTGTTAATCATCACCACTGAAGACAGAATTCCATCTACGTCTTCCTGACTCGGTTTGCCGTTATACAATGAGGCAGCTACAGTCTCAGCGAAAAGCTCGCTGGTGATGTAGTTAATAGTGCGTTTTAAATCTCTTTTGTTAGCCATATTATAATCTTTTAGTTAATAAATGATTCGAAATATTGGTCAAAGATAATCATTTTCTTTGTAAATCCAATATTTTTTCAGAAAAAATCTTCTTATTAACGCATTTTTAGCATTTTTCTTTCCGTATCTCGCAGAAAAACCTTAAATTTGCAGTGTTTTTGAAGTTTCAACTAATTAAATATTAATAAAAGAATTATGGAAAAAAGTGCATTGCAGATTGCAAGAGCTGCTTATCAGCCAAAGTTGCCAAAGGCGCTTCAGGGTCCTGTTAAGGCAGTTGAGGGTGCAGCAACTCAGTCAGTAGGTAACCAGGAAGAAATCAAGGCTCTCTTCCCTAACACATACGGTATGCCTGTTATTACTTTCGAGGCTGGCGAGGCTCAGAAACTCCCTGCTTTCAACGTAGGTGTTATCCTTTCTGGCGGTCAGGCTCCTGGCGGTCACAACGTTATCTCTGGTCTCTTCGACGGCGTGAAGTCTCTCAACCCAGCTAACAAGCTCTATGGCTTCATCCTCGGTCCTGGTGGTCTCGTTGATCACAAGTATATGGAGATTACTTCTGAGCTCATGGACGAGTACCGCAACACTGGTGGTTTCGATATCATCGGTTCTGGCCGTACCAAGTTGGAGAAGGAAGACCAGTTTGAGAAGGGTATCGAGATCCTCCGTGAGCTCGGTATCAAGGCACTCGTTATCATCGGTGGTGACGACTCTAACACCAACGCTTGCGTTCTCGCTGAGTACTATGCTGCCAAGAAGTATGGCGTTCAGGTAATCGGTTGCCCTAAGACTATCGACGGTGACTTGAAGAACGAGCAGATTGAGACTTCTTTCGGTTTCGATACAGCCTGCAAGACATATTCTGAGCTCATCGGTAACATCGAGCGCGACTGTAACTCAGCACGTAAGTACTGGCACTTCATCAAGCTGATGGGTCGTTCAGCATCTCACATCGCTCTTGAGTGCGCTCTCCAGACTCAGCCAAACATCTGCTTGATTTCTGAGGAGGTAGAGGCTAAGGAAATGTCACTCGATGATGTTGTTACTTATATTGCAACTGCAGTAGCTAACCGTGCTGCTGAGGGCAACAACTTCGGTACTGTTCTCATCCCAGAGGGCCTGATCGAGTTCATCCCAGCTATCAAGAAGCTCATCGCAGAATTGAACGAGGTTCTTACAGACCCTGCAACAGGCGAGAGCCGTGAGTTTGCAAGTGCTGAGGAGCAGATTGCATTCGTTAAGGGTGCTATCGCTAAGGACAACCTCGCTGTATTGGAGTCTTTGCCAGCAGACGTAGCTCGCCAGCTTTGCCTCGACCGCGACCCTCACGGAAACGTACAGGTTTCTCTCATCGAGACAGAAAAGTTGCTTTCTCGCATGGTAGCTGAGAAGTTGGCTGCATGGAAGAAGGAAGGCAAGTTCGTTGGTAAGTTCTCTGCCCAGCACCACTTCTTCGGTTACGAGGGACGTTGCGCAGCTCCTTCTAACTACGATGCAGACTACTGCTACTCACTCGGTTTCAACGCATCTCGCCTCATCGCTAACGGCAAGACTGGTTACATGTCAGTTATCAAGAATACAACAGCTCCTGCTGCTGAGTGGATTGCTGGTGGTGTGCCTATCACAATGATGATGAACATCGAGCGTCGTAACGGTGCCAACAAGCCTGTTATCCGCAAGGCTCTCGTAGAGCTCGACGGTGCTCCATTCAAGTTCTTCGCTTCTAAGCGTGAGCAGTGGGCTAAGGAGACAGCTTATGTATATCCAGGTCCTATCCAGTACTGGGGTCCATCTGAGGTTTGCGACCAGACCACAAAGACTCTCCAGTTGGAGCAGGCTAAGTAAGAAATATGTTTCTGATGATTCAGAAATAAACATTCTTATATAGGTGCTAGATTCTTCTAGCCGACCTTTAGGGAGGGGATGTCTTGCCGTAGGCTGTATAGCCATGCATGCACCTCCTCCCTCTTTTTTATATATAATTCATTATCATGGTAAACAAACAAACTAGCAACAACAACAAACGTGGTGGAGCGAAGAAAACTTCTTCTTCCCCGGTCAGAACCACGGCGAAGCGACCTGCCCGTAGACGTAGGTCCAGACGTTCGTCGGGGCTTTGGAGCCGTTATCCCCGTTGGGCTTGGTGGATTGGCGGAATAGCAGTTGTTGTACTGTATGTTTTTTTGTTTTACCATTTCTTCGTAGGTCCTACCGGTTTTAGATGGCGTGCGCTTTATGGTGATGAGGTATATCCTGAAGGATATGAAATTCATGGCATAGATATCTCTCATTATCAGGGAGATATAGATTGGGAGCAGCTTAAGAATGCAATGATTAAGGGATGCCCTGTGCGTTTTGTCATCATTAAGAGCACTGAGGGCTCCAGCAGGTTGGATGAGAATTTCCGTTCTAATTTCAATCAGGCTCGCGATTTTGGTTTTATCCGTGGTGTATATCATTTCTGGAGCAATAAATCTACGGCTCGTGAACAGGCTTATTATTTCCTGCAGCAAGTGCATCTTACCGATGGAGATTTGCCGCCGGTGCTTGACATCGAGCACAAACCGGATGATAAGAGCGTGGAGGATTTTCAGCGTGATGTACTTACGTGGTTGCATATCGTAGAAGACAGGTATCATGTGAAGCCTATCATCTATACTTATTATAAGTTTAAGGAGCAATACCTAAGTGCGCCGGTTTTTGATGATTATCCTTATTGGATAGCCCATTATTATGTGGACAAGGTGCAATACAAGGGCAAATGGAAGTTCTGGCAGCATACGGATGCGGGTAAGTTGCCAGGCATCAAGGGATATGTAGATTTTGATATCTACAATGGAAGTTATTACGACTTGAAGCAATTGTGCATAGGAAGTAATAACAATGAGAAAATATTTAACGAGTGACGGAATGTGTAAGGTGTAATTCATTATGTACAATGAAAAATGTACTTTATGAATTACACCTTATATTTTTACTGTTGATAGGGTAATCTGATACTCTGGCTTTTCTATTCCCCAAGTACCAGGCATGCCCAGTTGTTGTCAACATGACGGTTGGTTTCGTGAAGTCCAAGCTCTGCAGCATTTTCCAGCAAAACAGGAATGTCCTCTTCGTAGAATCCGCTGAGTATCAGAGAGCCACCAATGTTCATGACGCTGCGGAACAGTTTCATGTCTTCAAGCAGAATGTTGCGGTTGATGTTTGCCATCACTACATCAAATACGCCGCTGACATGGTTGAGAACGCTGCTGTTTCCGAAGAATACTTCCATATTGTCAACGCCATTGAGGACAGCATTATGTTTGGCATTCTCAACGCTCCATTCGTCGATGTCATATCCTACAACATCTTTGGCTCCTAGTTTGGAAGAGGTGAGTCCCAAAATGCCGGTTCCGGTACCGCAATCCAGAATGCGTTTGGTCTTGATAGGCATCTGGAGCAATTGCGAGATAATCATACGGGTAGTCTCATGATTTCCTGTGCCAAAGGCAAGTTTTGCTTCAATACCTATCTCGATGATGTCCGGACGGTTACTTGTGTCTGGATAGAGTTCTGGATGCTTGGCATCGTATATAACAACTTGGTCGTCCACAAAAATAGGAGCGAATCCTTGTTCCTCCCATTCCTGATTCCAGTCTTTGTCCTCGGCATCCTGGATGTCATAGGTGATTTGGGTATCCATGATAGGAAAATCGGAGATATAGGCATCAAGCGCCTCCTTATCGAAAAGGTCTTTCTGTACGTATGCCTCCATGCCTGTTTCCGTTTCCTCGAACGATTCAAATCCAGCCTCGGCAGCTCCGTCGGCAAGGAGGTCGCGAGCTGCTTCCATCAGGTCGGGAGCGGTCTCAATATTGAATGATGCTACTAAGTATTTCATGCCTTTTTTATGTGTATAAATGTTGAAAAACGTTTGAATTCATTTAATTTTTCTGCAAAATTATAAAAAATAGGGGAAATCCTACCATTATTTAGGGTTTTTCTGTACTTTTGCAGTAAGATATGCAATATTTTTGCATTATGATTATTATATTTATATAAATAATAACCCAAAATGGAGCAAAAACTCCATTTCAAAATAGGAGAATAGTAAAATGAAAAAGATGTATCTTCTAGCAGTCCTCATGGCAGCAACCATGCCTTTTACGGCAATGGCGCAGGACGATGACCTCTACTTCAATCCAAAGGAAGAGGCCAAGAAGCAAGCTGAGCATCGTGCGCAATTACAGCGTGCTTATGCCGAGCAGAAAGCACGTAGAGACAGTATATATGCCTTGTACTGGAGTGGAAGCAACCGAAGCGTGGATGAATATAACCGCGGTGGTAGATTCTTGAGTCATTATGAGAATGTAGGGAAAGATTCCCTGGGTAATGATATCATCCAATTTCATGTAGGAAAGGGTGTTGCTCCTGACAGTATCTATGATGATGCTTATTTTGCACAGAAATATGCTGACCCGGAAGAAGACTTCAGCCGTACTCGGGAAATGAGCCGTTGGGATGGATATTATGATCCTTGGTTCTATGACTATTACGGCTATGGTCCTTATTACTGGCGCAGCCGTATGTGGGGATGGCGCAATCCTTGGCGTTACGGATATTATGCCGGCTGGTATGATCCTTGGTTTGACCCTTGGTACGATCCATGGTATTATGGCTATGCTGGTTGGTATGGTGGCTGGTACAGCCCATGGTACTATGGCTGGGGTGGATATTATAATCCATGGTATTGGGGTGGTCCGATGATAGGTCATGTAAGTTATGGCGGATTTGCTGGCAACAAGCGTTATAACAACCCAGGCCGTATCGATGGTTCTAATCATCGGTTTACTGGCATTGCTGGTAATAATCGCAATACTTATTCGCGCCGAAGTGGTTCTAATCGCAGCTTTGGTCAGCGCCAGAATAACGGCAACTACAACAATAACAACTCTTCTTGGGGTAGTCGCAGCAATTCAGGCTTTGGTAACAGTGGCGGCAGCTTCGGAGGTGGTAGCTTCAGTGGCGGTGGCCGTTCCGGTGGCGGTAGCTTCGGTGGCGGTGGCGGTCACTCTGGTGGCGGCAGCTTCGGTGGAAGAAGATAAAATGATAACAATAATTAGTATTTGAGAAGATTATGAATAATTTAAAACATATATTCTTTGCCAGTATGCTCATGGCCAGCATGACGGCTGCTGCGCAAGAAACTTATCAGGACGCTAAGTTGGCTGCACCCCAGCTTACTGGTACTGCCCGCTATGTGGGTATGGGTGGTGCTATGGAAGCCTTGGGCGCCGATATTTCCACTATCAGCAGTAACCCTGCTGGTATTGGTCTTTTCCGTAAAAGCCAGGTGACTCTTACTGCAGGAGTTATCGCCCAGACAGATGCAGAGAATTATACAGAGTATAATGATGCTCGTATTACTTTTAATGGTAAAAAGAGTCATCCTACCTTTGACCAGGTGGGTATCGTATGGAGTCCGAAAAACAAAGGCACCAATTGGCTGAATCTGGCTTTCAATTATCATAAGAGTGCCGACTTTGGACAGATTCTGAATGCTGCTGGAGCTTTAAAGAATGTTTCTCTTAATAAGATAACCGCAGCTAAGAATTTCAAGGAGTATGCGGGGTGGACCAGTCAGGACGCCAACCTTGGTGGATATAAGGATAATTCCGGAAACTATCAGCCTGGTTTGTTTACTGTTCCTACCGATGGTGGCTTGGCTTATGCTGAGGCTAATCAGTATTTGTTTGGTCAGTATCAGCATGGTTATATCGGTACCTATGATTTCAATATCAGTGGATCGCTTAATAATCAGGTTTGGCTGGGTCTGACCATCGGTCTTCATGACGTTCATTACAACAGTAATTCCTTTTATTCTGAAAACTTCGTTGACGGCAATATAATGGATTCTTTTGAACAGCTGAAGATTACAGGTACTGGATTTGATGTGAAGGCAGGTGTTATCTTCCGTCCTGTCAAGGATTCTCCTTTCCGTATTGGTGCTTATTTCAATAGCCCTATCTTCTATGATCTTACGGTTAGTGGTGATAATGATATTAGTATTTGGGGAAACAATGATCCTGCTACCTATGAGGAAAAAGATGGAAGTCAGCAGCCTTGTTATGTCAAGGGTGATAGAGGTCAGAGTATAGATTATGATTTCCGTCTCAATACACCATGGAAGGTGGGTGCCAGCTTGGGCCATACAGTAAGTAATTATCTGGCTCTTGGTGCAACTTATGAGTATGCATGGTACGACCATATGGACAACCGTGTAAAAGATGGCGGTTATTATGATGCTTATTGGGGAGACTATTATGAGAGCAGTAGCAGTGACGAGGCTATGAATAACGATACCCGATTGAATCTGCAAGGTGTAAGCACCTTGAAGTTGGGTGCAGAGATCAAGCCTGTTGACATGTTGTCTGTCCGATTGGGTTATAATTACGTATCGCCAATGTATAAGGATAATGCCTTGCGTGATCAGACATTTGATAGCAATGGTGTTTATATAGCTTCTTCTGCCGATTATACCAACTGGAAGGCGATGAATCGTTTCACTTTGGGTGTAGGTTTCAATTACCAGAATCTGGCTATAGATGTAGCTTATCAGTATTCTACTCAGAAGGGAGATTTCTATCCATTCGAAAGTTTCTCAGATATGGGGTGTTCTGTTAAGGCTACTCAGGTAGAGAATAATCGTCATCAATTATTGATGACAGTAGGCTATAAGTTTTAAATAATGTAAAATTTAGAGATATTTTGGACAAACCGATAAAAAATAGTATAATTTATTTGGTTGTTTCAAATATTTGTTCTATCTTTGCATTGCGATTAGGATAAGAGGCGGTTCTTATCCGGTGTTTAAATTACAAAAGACTTTTGAGGTCTCTCTATGTAGAGGTTCTCATAAGAAAATGATATTAGTTTTTTTAGTGGTTAATTTAGTTTTAGTAAGTATGTGATAGGATCTGTTGTGAAACAGGTCCTATTTTTTTGTTGCTGGTAGTCATGTATGTATATAGTGAAAGCAGCGGGGTGAAGTGAGGGGATGATATAAAACGAAAAAGCGTCTCCAAAAAGGAAACGCTTCTCTTTGTACACCCTTAGGGATTCGAACCCTAGACCCACTGATTAAGAGTCAGTTGCT
>ERZ1673741.720-NODE-720-length-33043-cov-16.603644_pt1 | contig 33043 bp, 32 predicted proteins | sample MGYA00580209_ERZ1673741 | MGnify/ENA primary metagenome ERZ1673741 (study PRJEB41218, sample SAMN15661754) | gut metagenome | host: Homo sapiens | place: Canada: London | collected 2015-08-20/2019-03-30 | study: EMG produced TPA metagenomics assembly of... | reverse complement strand
TCTTCCTCTTCTCCTTTCTCTCTTTCCTTTGTTCAGTTTTTAGGGTGTAATTCAATATGCACCATTAGCTCAGTTGGTAGAGCACCTGACTCTTAATCAGGGTGTCCGGAGTTCGAGTCTCCGATGGTGTACCACCTGATTTAAACATGGCCCGTTGGTCAAGTGGCCTAAGACTCCGGCCTCTCACGCCGGCAACAGCGGTTCGAATCCGCTACGGGTCACCAGAGTGTATAACGGGGCAACCTGTTTATATAAATCCCACTTTTGTGGGCTAAATAGTTATAAATCAGTTTTTGCTGATTTAGTCGGTGTTTATTACGATGAGGGTTCACCCGTTCCCATTCCGAACACGGTAGTTAAGCTCATTCGTGCCGAAAATACTTGGCTGGAAGCGGCCCGGGAAAATAGGTCGATGCCGACATAAATAACCGATTAAGCTTTGCTTAGTCGGTTTCAATATTCCTCCATAGCTCAGTCGGTAGAGCACGCGGCTGTTAACCGCGGTGTCGTTGGTTCGAGTCCAACTGGGGGAGCCAAAATAAAAACCTATCACAATCGTGGTAGGTTTTGTTTTGTGTTTTTATTCCTTCATTATTTTGTTTTAAGCATTAACTTTTTTATTAGGATATAATGAAATTAAAGCAGATAGATAAATAAGAATCTATCTGTTTTTTTACGCTCAAGATTTAGAAAATGAAAAAAACGGTGAGGTATGAAACTGAGCTTAAGTAAATAAAACAAAATTTTCCGCCGGTTGCTCCGGACTCGTTCGCACTTTTAAGCTTTGCAGAAATCGATAAAAATGACGATACGTGATTGCTGTGGATATTAGATAGTATCGGAAGCAAAAGCCGTATTTTTCTAAATGCAGAGAGATTTCTAAAAAGATACAATAATTTGGTTACGCTATCTCGTCGCACAGTCACGTGAATAGCACCGAGCTTTATGCAGAGGGTTTTTCATATAACCGCTTATATATTTTGACACCATATTTTATTCAGCGGTAGGGAAACTGAATTTTAGGGCAAATCAGGTTTGATTTGCCCATTTTATATATTTCTTCCATTAACTGTATTTTTGTGCTAAAATATCCGTATAGTTGTAATATTTTCAGCTCGCAATATTAGAGTATAAATGGAGGCGTGTTTATGAGAAGAGATAAAACGGCAACATATGTATTTTCGTCATTTGTTGTGGCAGGTGCACTGTTTTTTATAATCGGATGCGTTATAGGATTCAGGTCGCTTAACCACAAGAATATGACTGCTGCCGAGGCGGAAATTGTTAGGATAACGACCGAGAGAGGCGCCGATGATGAGACAAACCATCGAGTCTATGTCGCATTTGATGTTGACGGTGAAGAGCATATCACCGAGATAGGCACTTATACGAGCTCGTATCGTGTCGGAAAGGTAATTAAGATTTACTATGACAACGATAACCCCGACAGAGTTGCTGTCGGCGACGATTACGGAATATCAATATTTATATGTGCTTTCGGCTTTATATTTATTGCGGTAGGCGGCTTAAGCCTTATAAAAGAACACCGTGCTTATAAGCGTTATCTTAAAAATTTAAGGACGGTTTACGCGACGTACACTGAAGTCAGCGTAAATGAAAATTATTCTGTCAACGGTCACAATCCGTACGTTGTGCTCTGTGAATGGACCGATCCCGTAGACGGAAAGGCTTACGTTTTTGTAAGCCCTAATCTCTGGTTTGACCCTACGGATTTAATTGCCCGCAGAAATATTACATCATTTCCCGTGCAGATAGATTCGGAGGACCCGTCCTATTATTATGTCGATATAAGCTGTCTGCAAAATCGCACCGACGAATAATGCGGCAGACGCAATAAATTCAATTTCAGTATAGAAAGAAGTATAGCCTATGGATATTATGGAATTATTAAAGACCAGGCGTACATACCGCAGATTCAAGCAGGACCCCGTGCCCGACAGCGTGGTAGAGAATATTTTGACTGCTGCGCGCTACGCTTCAAGTGCGGCGAATAAACAGCCTCTGAGTTTCGTCGTGGTAAAATCTCCCGAAATGGTTAAAAAGACCTTTTCGTATACAAGATGGGCGGGCTATTTGCCGCCTGAGGTGGGACAGCCAAAAGAAGGAGAAGAGCCGACGCTGTTTATAGGAGTGGTTGAAAACCTCGATATAAATAAAAACTGCGATACGGACGCGGGACTTGCCATTTCCAATATGACGCTTGCGGCGTGGGATAAGGGCGTCGGAAGTTGTGTTATAGGCGCCTGTAACAAGGTAAAGCTGTCTGAGCTTTTCGGACTCACGGAAAATCAAACGCTCCATACTGTGGTCGCATTCGGTTATCCTACACATAAAAGCAAAATAAAAGACATAAATGACGAAGACGTGAAGTATTTCATCGACGGTAACGGCGATTACGTTGTCCCGAAACGAAAAACCGAAGATGTAACAAAATATTTGTGATTTAGGTCGCATATACAGTTTGATACGCAGTATATACAAAACGGGAGGTGAAAATTTTTCACCTCCCGTTTTTTGCTTTCAGCAATTGCCCTTGTTTTTTATACCGCGCATAATATGCGTAAATATCGGCGAGACTGCACTCTCGTAAGTCTTTCCGCCGAGAAGAAGCTCCGTAACTTTGATTTCTCCGAGTCTTTTCTTGGGGATAGTATAGGGATTTTCGGAGAGAATTGCCATATCGGCGATTTTTCCCGTTTCCAGAGAACCGCGGTCCTTTTCGTCAAATGTGGCGAGGTACCCGTTGTAGGTGCACATTCGCAGGGCATCTTTTACGGACAACGCTTCTTCGGCGCAGGAGTGGTTGCAGGCTTTGTACATCCAGTTAATGGGGTCGGGCGTTGTGCAGGGCGCATCCGATCCCGCCGAAAGCCTTATACCGTTTTCGGAGAAAGTCTTAATCGGATTTAGTCTTTTTGAGCGCGCGCCGAGTATCTCTTTGAGATATTCATCAGGCTCTTGTCGCCAGTCGATGAATGCGGTTTGCACCGATAATGAGATGTTGTATTTTTTGCATATTTCAATGCCCTCTTCGGTGGGCAAACACGCGTGAATTATTGTGTGACGGTGATCTTCTCTCGGATAATCGTCAAGGGCTGCTTTCAAGGCTCTTGTCGCCTGATTAAAAGCCCTGTCACCTATTGCGTGCATCTCTATCTGTAAGCCTGCGCGGTTTGCTTTTTTACAAAATTCCGCCACCTTTTCGTCGGAATAATATAAAACTCCGCAGTCGTTACTGTTTTCATACGGTGTGAGAAGAGATGCGTCTTTTGAGCCGAAGCAGCCGTCGAGAGCTGTTTCAAAGCATCCGCCGATTCTTGTAAGACCGCGTTTGATTACCTTTTCGGTATCCATGGTTTGGAAAAATACACGATATTGTATACCGTTTTTCAATCCCGCACCGAAATAGCGTTCCATATCGACGTCCAAATCGTGAGAAAATCCGACGCCGCTGACGCTGTGTATCATTCCTATGCCGACAGAGGCCATATAGTCGGCTGCCTTTTGCATATTCTTTATAAGGTGTAGTGGTGAAACAGAATTTGTAACATAATCCGAAACGGCAAAAAACGCTTCTTGATTCATTTCGCCTGTATCCTCGTGAAAGCCGCGAAGACCTTTTATTTTATCACGGATTTTATTTAAAAGAGCGGTGTTTATAACGCAGGCGTGACCGTCGTATTTAACTATAAACACAGGCTTGTCGGGGCAGACGCGGTCAAGCTCGGTGCGCCTGACAAGATGACCGTCGGACACCGAATACGGAGAGGCTCCGAAGCCTGTAATTATTTTTTCCTTACTTTTTCGGACGTGAGATTGCAGCATTTCAAGTATTTCCGAGTTGCTTTTTGCCTCCATAACGTTAAGACCGGCATAAAAAGTGGCAAAGCTCGCAAAATGTATATGAGTATCGGCAAATGACGGTACCAACGCCTTTTCACGAAGCTCTATCGTCTTTGCGTCTTTAAAAGCCTCCGGCAGACTGTCACCGACATAAACTATCCTGCCGCAATTTTCAACAAGATATTCGGCGACGGTATCGTTTTTATCTACCGTAAGTATGTTTCCGTGATAAACTTTCATATTTTTCACTCCTAAATAAAAAAGAAGCGAGCTGTACAACTCGCTTCTTTGCTTAACATTATTATATTATCGCAAACCGTATTTGTCAACAATTATTCTGTTTTGCACACAATACCGCTTTGGTGTTTATCACTTTTTGGGGAATTGTTCATTGCCGATTTCGTGTTTGTGTGATATTATTAACTTGATGATGTATCCGATTTGTCGCAGAGAAAACCGGGTGCAATTTATAAGTGTATTATGGGAGTTGGAACAAATGTTAAAGCAAAAAGAAATGCCGGCTGTCGGCGAAAAAATAGCAGTTATCAAGACCGACAAGGGCGATATTAAGGTGAGACTTTTCCCGGAGGAAGCACCCAAAGCGGTTGAAAACTTTGTTACGCACGCTGAAAACGGGTACTATGACGGACTTATATTCCACAGAGTAATAAAGGATTTTATGATTCAGGGCGGTGACCCCAAGGGTACCGGAACGGGCGGCGAGAGCATTTGGGGCAAGCCGTTTGCCGATGAATTTTCAAGCGAGCTGCACAATTTCAGAGGCGCGCTTTCCATGGCTAATGCAGGCCCCAATACAAACGGCAGTCAGTTCTTTATAGTTCAGGCGGATTCCGTTTCCGACGATCTTGTTGATCAGCTTGAAACCGCTTCGGAAAAGCTTTTCCCTCTCGAGGCTGTGCGCGAATACGAGAACAACGGCGGCACTCCGTGGCTCGATTATCATCACACGGTATTCGGTCAGGTGTTTGAGGGAATGGATGTCGTTGACGATATAGCAAATGTTAAGGTGGATTTCTTCCAAAACAAGCCGTTAGAGGATGTAAAAATACAGACAATAGAAATAGTTGAGAATTAAGGGCGCAAAACGCCCTTTTTTCGTAATATGCAAAGAGGAGCTTTTATGTTATTTAAAAATATCGGTATTGTTGATGAAAACTTTGATTATGTAAAATCAATGTTCGTGGAGACAAAGGACGACAGAATTGTTTATGTGAGCAGCGTCCGCCCCGAAAATTATGAAGGCGAAGAATACGACGGTACCGGCAAGGTGCTGATGCCCGGCTTTGTAAACGCACATTCGCATTCGCCGATGACGCTTTTACGCGGCTATGCCGAAAACCTGCCGCTTCAGCGTTGGCTGAATGAAAAGGTTTTTCCGTTTGAGGACAGAATAAAGGGCGAGGACGCATATTATTCGTCAATGCTTGCGATAGCCGAAATGCTCCGATACGGAACAGTATCTTTTTCCGATATGTATTTCTTTTCCGAAAATGTCGCGAAAGCCGTAACGGACAGCGGTATTAAATGTAATTTCAGCCGCGCAATAACGAGCTTTGAGAATACCGATATTGAAAATCTGCAAAGCTTCCGCGAAAGTGAAGATATAGTAAAGCGGTTTCACAATGCCGCAGACGGCAGACTTAAAATAGATATGAGCCTGCACGCCGAGTATACAAACAGAAGAACAATAATTGAGCAGTTCGCCGAAAAGGTCCGCGAGAGAGGGCTTAGGGCGCACATACACCTGTCTGAAACGAAGAAAGAACACGAAGAATGTAAGGCGAAGTACTCGTTAACTCCGACGCAGCTCTTTTATGAATGCGGAGTTTTTGACGTGCCGACAACTGCGGCTCATTGTGTTTGGGTTGAGGACGGAGATATTGAGCTTTTACGCGAAAAGGGCGTGACGGCAGCCACGTGCCCGGCGAGTAACCTGAAGCTCGGCAGCGGTATATGCGATGTCTACAAGCTCTTAAAAAGCGGCGTCAATGTGGCAATAGGTACAGACAGCGTCGCCTCAAACAACAATCTTAATATGATAAAGGAAATGTTCCTTTGCGCGCTTTTGCCGAAAGGTCTTCATAACGACGCCTCGGTGGTTTCCGAACGCGATATTTTAAAAATGGCTACCGTAAACGGTTACAAGGCACAGGGCAGAGAGGACAGCGGTGCAATAAAAGCGGGGTACAAAGCTGACCTTTGCGTTTTAAACATCGAAAGCGAGCATATGTATCCGCAAACCGATATGATAAATAACCTTGTGTATGCCGCAGACGGTGCCGATGTTGTGCTGACTATGGCAGACGGAAGAGTGCTTTATAAGGACGGAGAATTCACAACGATTGATATCGAAAAGGTCAAAAGCACCGTAAATGCCGCAGCGAGCAGAATTATAAGCGAGGTAAAGAAAAATGGCTGACATCATAGAGCGAACCGCAGATTATATAAGGTCAAAAATAACCGAAATACCGAAAACAGCAATAGTCTTGGGCTCGGGGCTCGGCGATATGGGTGAAAAAATCGAAAACCCCGTGTATATAGATTACGGCGAGCTTGAAGGCTTTGCCGTATCTACCGCTCCCGGTCACAAGGGCAGATTTATCGTAGGCAGGCTTTCGGGAAAACCCGTTATTTGTATGCAGGGCAGGCTTCACTGCTATGAGGGTTGGGAGCTTGATAAAGTCGTGTTGCCGATAAGAGTTATGCGTGCCCTCGGAGCGGAAAATCTGATACTTACCAATGCCGCCGGCGGAGTTAATCTCGACTTTAAACCCGGGGATATTATGCTTATAACCGACCATATCAATTTTATGGGCAGAAATCCGCTCGTGGGAAAAAATGACGACAGCGTAGGCACACGTTTCCCGGATATGTCGTTTGCATATAATCCGTCACTTCGTGAAATTGCCGAATCGTGCGCCGCAAAAACGGGTACCGACATTAAAAAGGGCGTATATCTCGGCTGCCTCGGGCCGTCGTATGAAACACCGGCGGAAATTCGTGCATTTCGTATACTCGGAGCGGACGCAGTCGGTATGTCCACCGTTCCGGAGGTAATAGCCGCCAATCATTGCGGATTTAAAGTGCTCGCTTTTTCTCTTATCACAAATATGGCGGCAGGAGTTTTAAAACAGCCGTTAAGCGAGGAAGAGGTGCTGACCACGGGTAAACTCAAGGCTTGCGAAATGCAAAAGCTCATTTCGGAGATACTTCTGAATTTGTGATTTTACGGTGCAAATCTTCTTCCGAAAGCTCGTTATAAAGCAAAAAAACATTGACACAAAGCGAAAACTGTGATATTATAGTTTTCGCCTAATACGGAGAGATACCGAAGTGGTTATAACGGAACGGTCTTGAAAACCGTCGTACGGCAACGTACCGTGGGTTCGAATCCCACTCTCTCCGCCACTTAGAAGAGAAAGCGGATTTTCCGCTCTCTCTTTTAACAATCGAATAGTGTCATAGACGCTACCAATGCAGAAGTACTCAAGTTGGTGACGAGGCGCCCCTGCTAAGGGCGTAGGTCGGGTAACCGGCGCGAGAGTTCGAGTCTCTCCTTCTGCGCCAGGAAAGGTATCGGGTTTTTCCCCGGTACCTTTTTTCTGTATAATGCAAAAATGGCAGAGAGACTCGAACTCTTCGTCCATCTTTTTGCGGAAAACAGCCTCCCTTGTAAAGGGAGGTGGGCCTCGTTAAGGCAAGCCGGAGGGATTTTCTCAAAAAATAGATTTCAAAAAGAAAGTGCTTCGCTTTTTAATCCCTCAGTCATCTTCGATGACAGCTCCCTTTACAAGGGAGCCTAATTTAATCCCTCTGTCTGCTCACTTCGTTCGTAGCAGGTCCTAACGGGAGAGAGCCTTTTTTCACGATTGTTGACGTTTTCTGCACACAAACGGATATTATGTATAAAAAAGCCCGCTTTGCTTGCCTGTTTTGTTATTTGTCTTGAATATAATGTGAAATAGTGATATAATTCAAAGCAGTCTACTTTTAATTTTTTTACAAAATAACAAGAAAGAGGTGCTTGTGGTGCCAGCTAAGGCAAAAAAGGTTATTAAGGTTATTTTAATTATTTTACTTGCGGCGGTTCTGATAGTGGGGGGATATGTCGCCTATGTTATGATTGATTATCACAGAATTGAAGATAATCAAGCCTTACAAATTAACGATGCAACGAGTGATGCTGCCCTTGTAGATACGGAATATAAGGTCATATCCTACAATATCGGCTTCGCGGCATATACTCCCGATTTCGGCTTCTTTATGGACGGCGGTACACAAAGCCGTGCCGAATCGGAGGAGTCGGTCAAAAATGTGATAAGCGGCGTCGGGGATTTTCTTAAATCAGAAGCTCCCGATTTCATCCTTATTGAAGAGGTCGATAAAAATGCGACTCGCAGCTATCACTATGACGAAGAGGCTGCTCTCAGAAATATGCTTGAGGGTTATGACTCTACATTTACCGTGAATTTTGACAGCCCGTATCTATTCTATCCGCTCAGCAAGCCGCATGGAAAATCGTATGCCGGTATGCTTACATTATCAAGATTCAATATTGAAAGCGGACTCAGACGCAGTCTGCCTATCGAAGACGGATTTATGAAATTTGTTGACCTTGACCGTTGCTATTCGGTATCAAGAGTTTCCGTCAGCAACGATAAGGAGCTTGTGCTGTATACGCTTCATCTTTCCGCATACACTTCCGACGGCACAATCGCCACCGAGCAGCTAAATATGCTGATAAATGATATGCAGGCTGAGTATGAAAAGGGCAATTATTGTATCGCAGGCGGCGACTTTAATAAGGATTTGCTCGTCGACTCCGGAAAAATATTCGGAATCGACGGTGCCGACTATACTTGGGCACAGCCGGTAGATCCGACGCTGTTTGACGGTACCAATCTCAGTATGGTAGCTCCGTTTAACGAGGAAAAACCCGTTCCGTCATGCAGAAATGCGGACGGTCCGTATAACGACAAGCAATTTGTCCTTACTGTTGACGGCTTTATAGTCTCAGACAATGTTACAGTTTCCGGCAGCGATGTCTACGATCTCGGATTTAAGTATTCCGATCACAATCCGGTATATATGACGTTTAAGCTAAATGGCTAAATTTGAGATTTTCGGTCGCAGAATAAAGAGAAGGGCATTCCTTATGTCTGAAAAATACAGTTCGGCGTCAAAGAGTAAATTACTCGGCACGGTGCTTTTGATTTTGGCTCTCTTTGGGTTCTTTGTGTTTATCTATCGACTTTGTTACTATCACTACGAGTACGACCCGCAATACAGCCCGGTGGATTACGGCAAATACAATATCCTGTCTTACTTTACCGTACAGTCAAATTTCTTTGCGTATGTGTATTTCCTGTGCGCGGCACTTTCGATATTCGGAGTTAAAAAGGCGGAGAAAATAGGCTTTAATCCTTATATTGGTGCTCTTGTTACCGTATATGTTCTCGTGGCCGGAATTACATATTGCGCCGGTATCCCAATGGGGCTTACTCCGCCCTTCAAGTGGGATACGCCGGCTCATTCGATGTCGAGCTTTATACAGGTGTATTACCATATGATAATGCCGACGGCGGCGCTTATAGTATGGTTTTTCCCGTTTACCGACCGTGCAATAGGCAAAAAATGCTTTTGGCTGTCGGGAATTTATCCGCTTGTTTATTCGTTTTTTTCAATGGTGCGCGGAAGATTTTCCGACCCTACATATTATCCGTATCCGTTTTACAATCCTGAATTTATATGGGAAACCGTTGCAAAAAATAGGCCGTTCAATATCGGACTTTCATATTTGATTATAGCGGCGTTGCTTATTTTCGGCATATTGATTTTTGCGCTGTTGACTCTTCTTATCGCCGCTATACATAATAAACTAATCAAAAGGACTAAATGAGTTTATAGTAAGTAGTGTTAAAAGTTACTTTGAACTCGAAAAATTGACAAAAAATTGACAAATTTTACACTGAAATAAAACAGATTTCACAAAAATTTTAATTGCTTTACATTTTATACTATGTTATACTGTATTTTACATCAGTATAAACGGGGGAGAAAAATGGAGAAAAAAGAATCCAAGGCAGTTGAAACGACTGCTCCGCATCCGAACAAAATAGGCATCAAGGAGGGCATAGGCTATATGCTCGGCGATGCCGGAAACCTTTTTGTTTTAACTTATGTTTCGTCATTTTTAAAGGTGTTTTACACCGATGTACTTAAAATAGCGACAGATAAGGTAGCTACTTTATTTTTGGTTTCGCGTCTCTGGGATGCGGTAAACGATCCTATGTGGGGAACGATTGTTGCAAAAAGGCGCCCAAATAAGGACGGTAAATACCGTTCGTATCTCAAATGGCTCGCAATTCCGCTTGCTCTCTCGCAGCTTGTGTGCTTTATTGATGTCAGGGCGATAACAAATAAGCAGTGGGCACTGCTTTTGTTCGCGTATGTTACATATATAGCGTTTGGTATGCTCTATACCGGAATGAATGTTCCGTTTGGCTCTCTTGCGTCTGTTATAACCGACGATCCCGACGGCAGAACCCTTCTTTCGACCTTCCGCTCAATAGGCGGCGGAATCGGCGGAGCGGCTCCGCTTCTTTTGGCTCCGTTTATTATTTATACCAAGGTCAAAAATCCCGACGGATCTACATATAACGTTGCAAATCCCAACGGTATGTTTTGGTTTGGCGCGGCTATGGCGGCGTGTGCGGTTATATTCTATTATGCCTGCTATGCTAACACCAAAGAGCGTGTTCCCTCAGAGGCAGAGCCTAAGGTGGATATGAAAAAGCTGTATGCCGGAATGTTTAAGAGCCGACCGTTTATAGTTTTAGCTCTTACGGGAATACTGATAAGCGGTCAGCTTCAATTTGCTTCGCTCAACCAGTATCTCTATAAGAACTATTTCTGCAATACAAGCCTTTCCGTTATAGGCACAATAGCACAGTATTTGCCTATGGCTGTTATGATACCGTTTGTGCCGAAACTCGTTAAAAAGTTCGGCAAAAAGGAACTCAGCGGATTCGGAGCATTTTTCTCGGCTCTTGCCGCAATAGCGTGCTATATTATAAAGCCGAGACCCGATCAGGCAGGCATTTTTATTTTCTTGCTGTTCATTATAGGCTTCGGATATTCATTTGTTTCCATAACAAACTGGGCGGTTGTCGCCGACGTTATCGATTATCAGGAATATAAGACCGGAATTAAAAACGAGAGTGCGGTATACGCTGTTTATACCTTCTGCCGTAAACTCGGTCAGACAGCGGCTGACTACGGCGGACTTATGCTTCTCGGCAAGGTAGGCTATGATGTGCAGCTTATGTCAAACGCCGGCTATGTCGACGGCGTAAGCGAGGGAATACTCAAAATCTGCACACTGATTCCCGCAATAACTTATACTCTTATATTCCTGCTTTATCAGTTCGCATATCCGCTTTCGAAGAGCAAGCTTGAACCGGTTTACGATTATGTTCGTAATATGAACTGTGCGGCGCAAAGCAGAGAAACTTATTGAATAACAATTAAAAAAATAAAAGCGCAACCCGGAGCCCCATAAAAGGCTCCCTTTACAATGAAACGTGACATAAGCTTCAATATCGGATTTTTTGACAAGACTATGTCAAATTTAGATTTGCCAATTGCCCTTTGAGAAAAAACTCTTTCTCAAAGGGCGTTTTGCTTTTACCGATGTTCGCAATATGCAAGGAAATGACAAAATCTTTGGTGTTCTCGCTTACTTAAGGCATAATGAGCCTCGTTTTTTACTGTAAAAAAGTTCGGCAACTGCGTGTTGCTTGTGCAATTGTTGATTTCACAATATAATTCAAATAAGGAGGCGTATGCTATGGATACAAAAGATGTTATTTTTGAGTTAAGAACAAAAAACGGACTTTCTCAGGATGAATTGGCTCAAAAGGTGTTCGTAACAAGACAGGCGGTTTCTCGGTGGGAAAACGGCGATACAGTGCCCAATACCGAAACGCTGAAGCTGTTATCCAAGTTTTTCAATGTGTTAATCAATACTTTGCTTGGTTCTCCCGATAAATTGATTTGTCAATGCTGCGGTATGCCGCTTGACGATGGAATTATAAGCAGAGAAAAAGACGGTTCTTTAAATGAACGATATTGTAAATGGTGCTATGCCGACGGCGAGTATATGTACAATGATATGAATGACCTTGTTGAAGTGTGCGTAAAAAATATGACAGACGTCAAACATCCGCCGAAGAATGTTGGTGTTTTTTTGCATTAAAATTTTTCAAAACGCCCTATTTAAGCCACTTTCGAGACTCGAAAATTTTGCATAGTGGGCGGTCAAACACATTAAAAACATAAAATTAACGAAAAAAGGTCTACATACCCATTAGAAAAAGCGTTGAAGAAAACAAATCTTCAACGCTTTTATAATTATACTTGAAATAATTATATACAGAGATACAAATACTATATCGGGAGGTCGGATATAATGAAAAAATTTGTTGACAGATTTCAAGAACTCGAAACGCTTGAAAATGAATATAACGGCAATTCATCTTCCTTCGTTGTGCTTTACGGCAGAAGAAGAATCGGGAAAACAGAACTCTTAAATGAGTTTTCGAGGAATAAAAAATGTATCAGATTTCTTGCAACGGAAGAATCTGAAAAGATGAACAGAGAAGCATTTTCAGCAATTGTAAGCGAATACACATCAAATCCGCTTATTAAAAAAGCAAGCCTTTCATGGGAAGAATTGTTTGATTTAATAACAGATTATAATACAGACGATAAAAAGCTCATAATCATTGACGAGTTTCAATATATAGGCAAATCGAATCCGAGTTTTATCTCCGTGCTGCAAAAAATATGGGACACAAAACTTAAAAATAATAATGTTATGCTTGTATTATGCGGTTCGTTGATAAATATAATGTACAGCCAAACCCTGTCATACGACAGTCCGCTGTACGGAAGAAGAACAAAGCAAATCAGATTAAAGCAAATTTCGTTTAAGTATTGCAAAGAATTCATTGACAGCACGGATGAAAAATTCTTAATAGAAGCGTATTCCGTCACCGGCGGAGTTCCCAAATATATAGAAATGTTCGAGAGCAGCGACGACATCTATACTGCCATAAAAAATTCAATTTTGAATTCTCAAAATTACTTATATGAGGAGCCGGAATTTTTATTGAAAAATGAAGTACAAGAGGTGGGAAGTTATTATTCAATTATCAAAACAATAGCCCGTGGCTGCGAACAGTTGAGCGATATATCCAATGCGTTGGAAATAAAGGCAACAAATTTGCCGAAATACTTAAAAGTTTTAATTGACCTTGATATTATAGAAAGGGTTGTTCCCATAACGGAAGATAAGCCCGAAAAAAGCAAAATGGGGCTTTATAAAATCAAGGATAACTATATAAGATTTTGGTTTAAGTTTGTGTATCCTTATAAATCATACATTGAAAGCGAACACATAGATTTTGTTCTTGATAAAATCAGAGAGGGATTTATAAAAAATCATGTTGCTTATGTGTATGAGGATATTTGCAAAAATCAATATCTTCCTGAGTTGATTATCAAAAACACTTTCGGTTTCACTCCCACAAAAATCGGCAAATGGTGGGACAGAAAAGATACAGAAATTGATATTGTCGCAACAGACAATTCTAATAATATCATCTTCGGCGAATGCAAATATACCAAAAAGCCACTTGATGTTAATGTATATTATGATTTGCTTGAAAAGGCGAAAAAAGTAAATTGGAATAAGCAAAACAGGAATGAATACTTTGTATTCTTTTGCATCAACGGCTATACGGAAAAAATGCAAAACCTTGCAAAAGAAAATTCAAATATCGTTTTGCATTGAAATAAATACAAGTCTTGTAAAACGGCACTGATGCTTAATTGAGCATTGGTGCTGTTTTCTTTTTCCCAAAAAATCTATAAAAATTAAAATTTATTGTATTATTAAAACAGAAAGTGAGTTATGTCTTATGATTGCAAAAATTTTAATAATGCTTGTTATTTTTTCTCATTGTCAACTTAATTGTTGATGTGATTTGTAAAATAAACATTACACTTTTGAGTGTGCTAATAAAAGCACTGTGCTTTTTAGGGATTTTGTACTTACTGATAAATTGACGGCAAACTTAAAACTGGAGGTTGTATATGAATGATAATAATGAAATATGGAAAAATACCCTTGAAATTTTAGAAAAGGCTAATAACAAAACGGCATTTAATCTTTGGATCAAACCAATTACGGTCAAATTTGACGGAAATACAGCATATTTGTTTTTTACTAATTCTCTTAGTAAAAACATTGCCGAGAATATGTTGTGCGAAAGCATTGAGAAAGCAATTAAGATTTCTTCAAACGGAATCATTAAAAGTTTTAAATATATGGAGGTTAATAAAAATGAATAGCACAACTACATCAACAGTGCAAACTTACGAAAATGAATATATAAATATTTCATTTTATGGCGATGAGATTGAATGTAAGGTATTAGCCACATATCGCTTTATGGACAACGATTATCTGCTTTACGGTTTTGAAAATGATGAAAAACACAATGTTTATGCCGGAATAGTAAAAAACACTAACGATATTACTTATCTGGAAGAGCTTAAAACAGAAGCTGAATTAGAAATTGCAAAAACATTAATTGATAAATACTACAATGAATATTTCAAGGGGGAAAATTAAACGAAAAGCAGAAAAACAAAAATAGAAACCGTTATAGGTGCTCTCATCAGCACCATTGCGGCAATGGGACTTTTAATTTTTAATGGATTTATCATCGATAATGTTCAGATTGTTAATGAAACATTAGCCGTTTGTATTATAGGTTTCGCCTTGCTTTATAGTATCATTTTTAATGAAGAAAATAATTTCATTGCAAAAATAATTCCTGTACTTACATCACTTTATCTTTTTGTCAGACTCGGAATTAAACCGTTACTCTCATATAGCATAAATGATATTGTCGTTTCAGTATTACACGCTGTATTCTATGGCATTTTATTCGTATGCTTTACAATCTCCATCATCAGCAGGTTAACCTCAAACAAAATAGATTATGAAAAATACACTATCCCGGCTTGTCTTATTGAATCCGCAATATTGATACATTTGGCATGTTTCAAGGGTGCCGACAGTTTCATTATGTTAATGCCGATTTGTTCACTTCAGCTTTTTGTGCATATGTGGACATTATACTATGAAGAACAAAAAGCTTATGAACACTTGGAGAAAATTAAAAATGAAGAATACACAAAAAATCAGTAAATCAAAATATATAACGACCTTTGTGGGGGATTTCTTGCAAGCATAGTTTCTTATATAATCTTATTTGCGAACATTGACTACTCTTTTATGTCAAAAGAATACACGACATTATTAACTATAGAAGTAGTAATTTCTGCTTTAAACATAATGTTATTTTTCACTGCGATTTTGCCTGCGAAGATTAAAGCAAAAATGTTCAAATCGACACTTGATACCAAAAGGTACGCCTTAATTATTCTCTTATTACAAGCACTTTTCTCATTAGCACACGCTTTTTTCAACTTTAGTTTTGAAGCAATACTAAATGCATTTGTTTCAGTAAATAACATAAATGCAATAGCACTACCGATACTGTTGTCAGGATTTTATCTGTTTTTACTTCTTACAGAATATCACGAATGTTCAAAAGTGCCGATATATATTTTCGGAAGTATGTATCTGATTTTAAGCGTTATTGTGATTTTGAATAGCCAAAATATCATTCCGTTTTTAATACTGTTACCACAAATATTTTTTGTCATAGTATTTATGTATGAATCATCAAAAATGAGCAGCATATCCGCCTTGATGTTTTTCAAAGCACAAACACTTGAAACTGAAAATGAAGAAATAGATTGCTATTGTTTTTATGCGGAAATGGATGAAAACAAAAACTTAATTTACTATTTCACAGACCCTGAAACCGATAAATATTACATTTACACTCAAGGTGTAGCAAAAGAGATTACAAACAATTCTGCTCAAAACACCGACGATGCAGTACAGCTTGCAAAAAATGCGCATAATAACTTAATTGTGCTCTCTCATAAATTAGATAAAGAAATAGCCGAAATAAATAACGAATATTACTAAAGCAAAACCCTCGGCAGGTGTCCGCCGAGGGCTTTGCTTAATCATTAAATGTTAGGTACTTAGTATAAATTCCTGTTTGCTTTTGAATAATATCTTTAACCACAGCAGATATGCCTAATATGCAATCTATATTAGCATTATATAAATTCAAATCATAAATTGGGATAATTAAATTATCAATTGTGTTTTGCTGGTCAGATTTGTGTATGTCATATAATCTGATAAGATATGTAATATCACAATAATAACGTAGTATATAATAGTGAATTTGATTTCTGTAAGAAATTAAAAGACAACCATCATGCTCGTTCTTATATTTAATATCAAACTTGTTGTCTAAATGGATATAGCAACCTTTTTCTCCGTTGAAATAATTTATTCCCGAATCACATGGAAAACACCAATTTTTAAAGCCGTCAATATATTCTTCGTTGCATAAAATATCTTCCTCAGTACTAATATTGTATTTAATTGTATCCTTTATATAAGCAGCAAAAGTAAACGACCAATGCTCGCTATCAAACTTATATAAATTATTTTTCAGATTATCAATTATTGGGCTTAATTTTTCTGCAGTTACTTTTTCTGACAAAGCGTCCAAATCACAATCCGGGATTTCATTTTGCTTATCAAAAATATTTTTCATAGCCTCAGACCAAGGGAAATTCTCGATTGCATATAAATATTCACTTGTAAAGACTAATTCAATCTTTTTTAAATAATTAAGTTTGCCTTCGTTTCCGTCAAAATCAGCCTCATAAATACGATTACCCAAAAAAACAAATATTTTATTTTCAACATTTAATATGTTAATCTGTGATAAATTCTGAATATTCTTACAATAGTCTTTTTTTAAAACTTCAATACTTTTCTTAGAAAAAATATCTTTTATAATAAATGCCTTCCCAAAAGAATCATAAGCATAAAAATCACTATAACTAAAACCAACTCCACCATTTATATTGCGATTGTAAATCAAATGTTTTCCATAAAAGCAATAATGTGTATTTTGAAATTCTATATCAAAATACATATTAGTAGAAACAATAAAATGATGTTCATCAAATTCAGAATCCACAAAACATTTTGCACTTTTTAGCAAAATAGTTATCTGCTGATTTGTATATTTAACCGTACCTGCACTATTATAAGCCCACCATTTTATATAGTTTTCAACATTCTCCGTATCAAACAAAACAGTTGTGCCGTCTTTATAACTACAGCATCTGCCAATCAAAGATGAATAATTTTTGCGATATATTACTTTAGTGGAATCATTAAAGCAAATTGACCTTAACGGCTTACCGTCATCTTTAATAAGAAATTCGATTTCATCACCATCTTGCACTGCATCGCTTATTTTCAAGTGAGTGTTTACCTTGCATACCGAAAGCAATTTTTCATTTTCTACATCAAACAACAAATAAGCATTTCCGTAATAAGAATTTTCATCTGAGCGAAGCAGCACAAAGTTTTCCTGTTTACAGCAAAGCGTACCATATGAATTGAATTTATCGGCAGAATCCTTTTTACTTTTTTCAATACAAGACGAAACTATATTTTTATCATAATTCAAACTTTGACTTATGATACCGTTTTTTATTTTCACTATCACAGACGAATACAACTCACTATTAGCACTAATAACGAAGTCTGTATCTTTTTTATAGCCAATATCAGTAAACGGACTCGATTCATCACTAAGCGTTCTATAAATAACAGTTGAATACTTAACATCCCAAATATTAACCGCACTTTTATTACCGGTTGCGAAATATTTTCCGTTTTCACTTATTGCAAAGAAATTCGGCGTTTCGCTTTCCAACGGAACAAAGCAAGCATCATTGCATAATGAATTTGAAAAATCCGTGTCAACACATTCCTTGCCTATAAAATTGCACAGGCGCAAATCAAGGCTATGCAAATCACAATCCTTAAAGCTGTTTTTGTAAAAATATAATATGTTAACCAAATTTGTGGTTTTAACAATATCATCACAGAATTCAAAACACCTGTTAACATTACCGCCTTGGTTTGCTCGCAGTGAATTTAATTCGGCAAGCAAACTGCTTTTATCAATTTCATAAGACAGAAACTTACAAATCTGCTCACCGAAAATAAATTTATTAAACACATCAAAGTTATTGTTGTTTACATCTCTGCCGATTTTTTTTGCGGTAAAATAATCAACACATATTTGGTTTGAAAAGACAAGCTTTTGACTGCTTTTTTCATATTTTGCAATGCCATATTTTTCGAGCATTAAAGCATCGGCTTCAAAATCATTTATATGCTTTTTACCGAAAATTCTTGATACTAAACGCACTTTACCATTATGCGCCAAAAGCAGTTCAACAAGTTCTTTTTCTGCGATATATTTTGTTTTATGCTCTGTACAATAATATGCCGTTTTTAAAACAAAATCATTATCAAGGACCTCATTAAACCTTCTGTCCATGAGCTGATGCTCCGAATTTATCATCACATCATCGGCAGAATTTGTTTTAATAAATTCAATATACCACCCGAGCATTAACGGAGTTGATATTATCGAATAAACCTGTTCTTTAAGATTTTTGAAATCAAATTTATGTGAATTCTTAAATTTATCCTCTAAAATAGATATTATTTTTTCTTTTGAATGAGGTTCAATTTTGAGCACTTTGAAATTTTCAAACACCTTACCGTCATTAAAAGTAGAGGAAACAATAACGCAGCAACCCATTTTAACAAAATTTTCTATAATGTTTATTACATCGACAATACTTTCATTATCAAAAGCGTCCTCATAATGGTTTATAAGCAAAATATACTTGATTTCCGATTGAGCTGAAACCATGTTATAGAAACGTTTAAAGAACTCAATTGAACCCAAATAACTTTTTTCGTCCTTGAAAAAATATTTCTGCAATTCAGTATATAAATCTTTAGTATTTAACGCAGCCGCATCAATATAGCACGGCACAACACCGTTCTCATTCTTTAATGCTTCAAAGCATTTTAAAAGAAATTGAGTTTTCCCATATCCTGCCGGTGCAATAAGCGCCATATTTTCATAATTTGATTTTTTCACATATTCAAGCAAATCAAAGCCCATTTTCTCATCTCCTTAAATCATCAATATTATTTTATCATTACACAATTAGAATTACAATCTCCGTGTTTTCGCCAAAAAATCAAAACACTTAATTATTTGATATATAATAGCTATAGAAACAACAAATGAAAAACAATTTTAAAGTTCACTCGTTGCTTCACCAAGAAAACAAAACGCTAAAATATATGATATATAATAACCATAGAGACAGCAAGTGAAAGGATTTTTAATCACTTGAAAATATCTCACCAGAAAAATATATATCACATAAACGCAAGTTATAATATACTTGCAAAGGAAATTTAAATACAAATTCCTTTTTCACCAAAAATAAAATATCATTCATAATGAATGATATAATGAAAATGAAAACAGGACATTGAAAAGTTAATATATGAATTATGCTTTATGGTCAACTCGGTTAAAAAAGCGGCTCCACCGCTCCGAGGCGCAGGGTAGTGCTCAGTTAATGTGCATAAGGATACTTTTGCAAAAAGGCTGTTAATCATTAGCGATAATGATTAAGAAGAAAATCCTCAACAGTAAACCAGTGGCGCAAAGTTGATCGTATTGAAAAGCACGGAACTTCCGGGTGCAATAATACACGCTCGCAGTGCGAGAATAAACCTGAAAGCTTATCGGCGTGGCAGCCGATGATTACTCAGGTAAAGCCATCAATGCACTTTGCCTTGACTTCGAGAAATCGGATATAACGGAAGACTCCGGTAATGGTAGCCGAATGGCAATAAATGAACTTTTACCTAATTGAATGGTCGGTGACATTTGCAGGGAACCTATCCTGTGTAAGATGTGGTTTTTAAAACTGGGGTAAGTAGTTAGGGGTAGCTCCCCGAAGCTCAAGCTTATTTCCTTACTTGCTGAAGATCAATGCGTGAAAACAATGTACGGCGAAGGTCGGGCCATAAAGTATAGTTGATATATTAACTAAAGGAGATGTAAATTATGAAACAATCTGACAGAATAAAATATGTACAAAACTATTTGAATAATCCCTTGAGAAAGGAATACGAAACTAAAGAAAAAGAGATTATGAAAAACAAGCCTATAACGTATCATATTTTAACAGTAATTGCTTTTTTCCCGCTTTTTATGATACTTGGATACTTCATTATCTTTATTTTATATGAAAATGACTTACTTAAATTTCTGAATTTTTCCGATTCGTTCCCGATAGTTTTGCTTGGTCTTATAAATCTTCCTGTTGCTGTATTTTTACCGATTCTTCTTGATGACGCCAGAACAAAAACGATTACAAATCACAATAAGAATGCTTTAAATAAATTAAAGGATCAGTATTATGATAAAGGTTTATTTGTAATAAAGGAAGAAGAATTATACGAACATTCATGTTGCGAATATGATGACATTTATGAAATGTATGTATGCCCCGTCACAAAAAAGATGATCGAATATTCTGATTTAAATTTTTGCAAATCTCCCGGCAATTGCAAATACTGTAAAACATTTGCAGTAAATCTTGTTGGTCCACAAGCAGCTAAATATTGGGGATACGAACTCAAAAAGTAACTTATTCAGGAGGCTATTATGATTTACATTACAGGTGACACGCACGGAGACATAAACAGATTTTTTGACGGTTGTGCACTCGATACTAAACTTACCGAAAGTGACACTCTCATTGTTTGCGGAGATTTTGGCTTTGTTTGGTTTGATGAAAGTACCCCTGTCGGATTTAATCAAGATAATGATGAGCTTGACAGATTATCGCACAAGCCATATACAATTCTGTTTGTTGACGGCAATCACGAAAATCACGATAGACTGTCAAAGTTCCCCGAAGTTGAAAAATATGGCAGCACCGTGCACAAAATCAGAGAAAACATTTATCATCTTGAAAGAGGTAGGATATACACCATTGAGGGCAAAACATTCTTTACTTTCGGCGGTGCATATTCTATTGATAAATATATGAGGCAAGAGGGCATTTCTTGGTGGAGTGGTGAAATTCCTAATGACGAGGAATACAAGCGTGGCATTCAAGCGATTAAAAATGCCGATTATAAGGTTGATTATATCATTACACATACTTGCCCATCCGAAATAATTAAAATGTACTTACATCACATTCCTAACCCTCACGACGGTGAACTGACCGGCTTTTTCGATTATCTTATGTATGATGTCGATTTTAAGTGCTGGTTTTTCGGGCATTGGCATGCAGACGATTATTTTAAGATTCCAATGCGTGGGAAAACTAAAAAGTTTAGAGCTTTGCTGTTTGATGTAGTTAATATAAAAGAATACGAGGAGGTAAAAAACGATGAATACTGAAGACAATGTTTTTCATGTTACCGATGATAACGGAAAACAAATAAGAATGGAAGTTCTGTTTACTTATGATGATACAGAACAAGGACTGGTATATATAGTCTATACGGATAACACTCTTGATGATGAGGGAAATGTTAATACATATGCATCATATTTTTATCCTGATGAAGACGAGCCTCGCTTAAGAGTAATTGAAAATGATGAAAAGTGGAATATGATAAAAGATATTCTTGAATCATTAAACAAAGGCGAAATTTCGGACTGAGAATTTCACCAAAAATATTATTAACTATTAGAAACATTGTAATATATGATTGTAGACAGTTAAGTTTGTCTGACAAATTTATCAAAGAAAGGAGGAAACGATTTATGTCTTGTTTGCACATTCAATATGATGGCGGTGATTATAATTGCTATCGTTGCGACTTATGCGGTAAGAGATGGGACTGGGGTGATGCTCATGTAGAGCATGTCTGTAAAGACGGCGAAAGCTACCGCCATTGTCCTATTTGGGAAAAATACTCGTACTAATGTTGCGTAATCTAAGTATCCTGCGAGGAAATTCTTCGCAGGATGCTTTTTTTATACCATTAGCTTCACAAAGCGGAATTTCACCAACAAAAATTAACACTCCTATTTCGGTGTTAGAATTAAATTAAAGAAAAGGAGTGATTATTTATGGCGATAAGGCCTGTATTTATAGAAAGTTCTAAACCGCCTTATTTCAAAATGGTAAATATTGAATTCAAATGGAATGGCGGCTTTGCAAAATGCCAATCACAGAAAAACATCAATGCAATTCACACAGCGTTTTTAAGTAATCATCCGGACTGCGGAATATTAGAAATCTCCAGTAAATCAACGGAAGAAATAGGTACTAAGCTAAGTGCGTTTTCTCTTTTAAAATATGTTCCGTCAATAGATAAATCTATACCGGTTGAGTGTATTTATCAGGGCAGCAAGGTGTTTTCTAACGGTGGACCATATACAGATTTGCACCTAAAATCACCTAAAGAGGCAAAAACAGACGGCAGATTAAAATCAAGTGGCGAATTGATAGGATTTCACTTTGAAAGCATCGATTATCCGCTTGGAAACGATTTTACTTTTTATGATTATATTTATATTTCTGCTCTCAATGAAAATCCTATTCTTGTAGGAGAAATAATAAAATACTCTGCATTTACAGATATTATTTTCACACCGCAAAAAAGTATAAACTGCCAAGCAAAATCAGCTGCAATATTCAAATCATTATATAACAGCGACCTGCTTGATACAGCAACCGATTTTGTTAAAATATCATCATTATGTGAAAGCAAAATCTTCTAAACAACAGCATAGGCTGTCTCTAAAACGAGACAGCCTATTTTAACATTATTCAGTTTCGTCATCCACAACCACGCAATCGCATAATAAACCTTCATCAAAGTCTTTCAGCTCATTTTTAAATTCGGTTGCGATATTTTTAGCATTGTCAAGCATTACTTCGGGATGCACACCTTTGTTTTGATAGATTTCCTTTAAAATGATCAAATCATTGTATAAGTCATCAATAAATTTATATCTATGCTTACTTTTAAGTGTTATTGTATGTTGGATTATCTCTTTAAACTTATTCCACATTCCAATTGAAATATCAATTAGTTCGCTTGAATTAAGAATTTCAAGTGTTTCAAGAGAAATCATTTTTTCTACATTTTGATTCAAATGAGCAAGAAAACGATATGTATCTTTATCAGGAAATACAGTATCTAAATTATTACCAAAAACAAAAAGACTAAGTAATGCACCAATCGAATAATAATCCGACTGAAAATTTATTTGAGAAATGGTATTTTGAATCACTTCAGGAGCAGAATAAAAGCGTGTACCTGTTTTATTAGATATTGATTTTCCGTCTTTTAATTTTTTAACCGAATCAAAATCAAATAATTTTAACCTAAAACCTATTTCATCTTTTTCAAAAAGAAAATTGTGTGGATTTAAATCCGTTAAGATAAAGCCATTATTATGAAATTCTTTTAAAATCAAACATATCTTTGCAAGCAAATCTATTTTATCTTCCAATGATATTTGACTTAAATTCGATTCTATGTCTTCAGAATCATACGGATAAAGGACAAAAGCACAGAACTTCTCTTCATCAAAATAGAAATTGGTTTTTTCCGTCGACTTATTTTGTACGATTGCAGGCGGAATAACACAATAATTCTTAAGAAAAACTTTATTTTCTGTCAAATTTAGCAAAAGGCTTCTGCTTTCTTGAAGCGATTCAATATATTTATTATATTCTGATTTTAATTTTTCTAATTGAGCTGGTAAGACATGCGAATATCCGTCGCCAAAAAACTCATAATCAAAATTTCGCGGTAAAAACGCCTTTAACAAAGCATACTCTTGTGTAGAATCTTGGTACTTAACCCTGCATTTATATGCCACGCAAGTACTTCCTCTTCCCAATGGTTCGGAACAATCAATTATTGCTGTACTATTTCCAAACGAAATTATAGTTCCTTTTTTTAAAAATTCCATAAAGAATTTTCCTTTATCAAATACTAAAGTGAAATAACCTTTTTGAAAGTTTCAATCGGATTTGTTGAACAAATGCAAAAAACAATAAAACGCTCAAATGCATTTGGCAAATACAAATCTGAAAAGCCACAAGCAGAAAGTTCAAAATTACATTGCAATTTAAAATCATCATACACTGATTTAAGTAAAGATTCATTTTCATCTAAATTTTCTATTAAATCAGCCCAATCACCACTTAAACAATATTTATAAAACAGCAAGAAAACAATATTTTCTTTAGTAACTTCTTTTTCACCAGTTAAAATTTGTTTCAGGTCTTGCGCTGTAGGCAACTGTTTTCTCAAAAAATCAAAAGTCTTTTTAGCGTTCTTTTTAAAACTATCATCTTGATATAATTCTTTGATAAAAGACTCCACAGAAACTAATTTTGCCTTTTTCAGCTCTTTTTCATATATAAAATCGATTTCGTAAAAGTTCAATATTATGCCTTGTTCTTCGTTTTGGGTTTTCAAATCATCTCTGAGATAATACTGATTATTTTCACCAATAATTCCAACAAGCTCATCATAAACATATTTGAATTCATTTGTAGCTGTCATCGATTTTGTGTTCAACGGCAACGATGCCAAAAAAGATAACAGTTTTTCATCTGTATCCACATTTTCAAATTCTTGTGCAAGTGAGAATGTATCTGTATTGTCTTCCCTATCGATCATATCATTTCCTATAGAAGATTCATACTTTTGAATCAAATCATCATAGTGTTCGCACACATTTGTATGATCTTTGATACAATAAGCCAATATTACTTCATATGGGTCTTTAAAATTAATTTCTCTTTCACCACAACAGTGAACAAGTAAATATAACATTTGCTCATATGTCAAATTCAAAGCTAATGAAATAACAAATATTTTGTTACGATTAAAGTTTGACCTATCTTTTCTTGTTAAAAGATCTTCTACATCTTTGCAAGTATATTTGGGATTCAACTTAATAGAATTTTCAGAAACATTGTCCCTTATTGCTTCTCTGATAAGTTTATTTCTCATTTTCATAATTTTCACATCAGTTGTGTCGCAATTATCACCAATAGTTTTAGCATAATCACTTTGCGGGAATAGTTTTTTTATAAGTCTATTATAATAGAATTCCGGCTTAATAGGTTTAATACCTTTAATTAATTCTAAAACATCATCGTTCAACAACTTGTCAGTTTCTTGCATTTGTTCATAAAGAACCTCATTCATTTGTTGAGTCATTGTTCCGTCTTTTATTAACATATTATTTACCCCCAATAATATCATTTTAATTGTATTATATAGTTTTTAATTCACTATTGCAACTTATTTTACAATACGTGCAATCATCTTTTTTGTCGATTATATTATCTAATCTGTTCAATAATCCAAAAAGTGCACTGCTTTTATAAGCATTCTCGTAGAGTCCATCACTTGCAACAATAAATGTATCCGAAGAAGCTATTTTTAATGATTTTATTCTCAAATGATTAAGTACATTTGGAGAATTAACTACATAAGTATAATTTTTAGTAGCTCCGTTTTCAGGATAAGACAAAATCCTATTATTTCCATTGCTTATTTTAGCAACTATACCATCACCAATATGTATAATCGTAGCGTTCTGATATTTAGTATCTATAATCATCATAACTAACGTACACTTCATTTCTGACAAACTCACTTCAAACTGTAGTGCTTTTTTTCTTAAAGAATTTTGGATGCCAAAAATCATTTTTTTACATGCAGTTCTTTTGTTATCACTAAAAAAAGCAGAGCAATACTTGTTGAAAAACTTTTCAGCATATTTGATAGTACAGTCAGCTGCTTGCTTAGCATATTTTGAAGATCCGCAGCCATCGCTGATAGCACAGAAAAAATAATCATCTTTCATGCCAACTTTGATTGCATCTTGATTTTCTATACCGTGCTGCTTATGGTATGTGCCGGCTTCACTATATATTTCATAACTGATTTTATTGTGCAAAAATTTCTCTCCTTTCGTTAAAGCGGTGCAATGCACCGCTTCGCTTTTTATCAATCATCAGTAAATTTTGATTCAAGTTTTGCAAATGCCGAATTTCTAATTTCATCATCTGGTATCAATGCAAAGAATGCAAAACTGTTTGGTCCTACTTCATTAATAATATCTGTCAAAAGCAAACTATATCTTTTGATCGTCTCTAATTCCTCAGTTGACGGCTTACCGTTAATACGAGAAATATACATTATAAACAGTTCATTAAATTGCTTTAGCACTTTCATATTTTCGTTTGATTTAAAAATCAAATCAAACTGTTCGTTAAAACTTGAATTAAGCATATTTTTTATAAGCATATTTTCATTACAATCTATTACAACAAAAAACATTTTCAGCATTGATATCGGATAATTAAATTGTCTATATCCGGATTTGAGTGTCAACTCAAAAGACTTTCCTTCTTTATCGGCAATATACTCGTGCTCTGATTTTGGCATAACAATTCGGTTACCATCAACATCCATAACATAAAGATGCTCTGCAGCAATAGAACATAGTGTTTCCTCAACGGAAGTGCACTTTCCGTCCCAACCCAAGAGTGCTTGCATAAATGCTTTAAAATAAGCAATAGTGATATGATCCTCCGATGCATATCTGCTGTTTGAAACAATATAAAAAACGCCGTTGTCAATTTTATAAAGCGGATTTATCGGTGATAAGTTTTCCTTTGCGGATGGTACAAACGCCTTAAGTCTTGAACAAAGCACATCACATTTTTGTTCCAAGTCCTCCGGTTCAAGATATCCATAATTTAGGCAAGCAATAAAAAACTTGCGAATATAAAGCATATCATAAAAGTCAAAAACACAGCCATGTTTTTTTGCAGCCCTTTCTACAATACCTTTAATAGGAATTTGAATGTCTTTTTTTTCGTTATCCATAATAACACCTCTTTACCTATCCTGCTCTAAAAGAGCAGGATGAATTATCAGTTTTCGTTTTCTTCGAGTTCTTTCTCTGCAATCATATTATCCATTTGGTTTAAAAGACTTTTAAACAAATTATCGACTTCATCGTTTTTCTCTACAGCACTCGATTCACTTTCATCATGTTTATTAGTCTCTGCCTTTTCAAAAAGTGCTTTATTACGCTCGTCTCGGCACTTTTCAGCATATTTATCAAGTTCAAAAATCTTGTACTGCCCTGTCTTTTGAATCTTTGATTTAGGTGCCTTAAATTTTTTGTATTCGGGATACAAGTCATAAAAAAGCGGAAACTTGTTTATGTACTTATATTTGCCGTTAAGCACAAGCGCTGTAAGTTTTTGCATTTGTGCAAGCTGCTGTGCACTGATAATAGGCTCCTCTCTGTAAGTTCCGCCATTTTTTACAGTTTTATATCCGCACCTTTCTGACATTTGTTTAAGCATTGCAAAATCATTTGATGAAAAGCAAATATGAATACCAATATTATCAAGAATAGAGGCGGCCTTACTTTTACCATAAAGGTCATCAAGCTGTCCTGTACTTTGAAGTACAAGCATGATGCGAATGTTGCGCTCTCTGCCTGCTGACAGCAATTGCGGAAGGTTTGAAAAGGCAAAGCCGAATGAGCCCAACTCCTCAAGAACTACATTCATTCTGATCGGAAGTGTGCCGCCGCAGGCTCTGGCAAGCGAAAGATAGTGTGTAATGATTTGCTTAACAATCATTCCGCCTACTACATCTTTCGCCGATGTTTCATCAGGAATAATGATAAATATTGCGACCTTTTCATCGGGCTTGAGAGTAGCGATATCAAGTGTATTTTCAGTAGTGGAAAGAAATTCTACAAGTCCCTGTGAACGAGTAAGCTTAGAAAGACCGGTTTTAGCTACGGAACCAATACTGTCACGTGTATCATTAGGAGCGTTTACATATGTGGTAAGGTTGTTCTTAGCAAGAGAATTATCCGGAAGATTTTTGTACAGCGACTTCAAATGAGTTAATGCGCCGTATTTTTCTTCGCCCTTGACAATAAAACTTTGAAGCGAGGCAATATTAACTTCGTTTTGGTCGGCTGCAATATCCATAAGGCTATAAATACAGCCATCCAGAAATTCCGCCCCGGAATTACACCAATACTGCTCTTTTGATTGAGAATCTTCGCAAAGAGCATAAGAAAAATCGTGTAGAGCCGAGGATGCTTGATCGGCTCTTTCCAAATCTCTTGAAGTATAATCTTTATATATTTGCAAAAGCGGATTGTATTTAACAGGCGACTTATAAGGGTTTGAAAGATCAATACAAATAACCCTGTGAGTTTTAGCTGCTTTCCCTGCAATTGTCTTATACACATCGCCTTTAATATCAAGGACAAGAGCGCTTTCACCCTTATCAATAACCTCGGCGACATAATCTTTTACACAGCATTGAGTTTTACCAGTACCGGTGCCGCCGGTTACAAGTATATGTGACTCACTGGTATCAGTGTAAGCGACCTTTTTACCTTTAGTGGCTACAATTACACCGGCTTTAGATGACTCTTCTTTTGTTTTAAAGTTTCTGCCTATTTCTTTTGGTGTTGAAAACCGTTCGTCTCTCATTATCTCTTGACCTCCTCGTTTTTAATCTCATCAACATATAATGATGTTGTTAATTTCGACAAGTTCTTATCAAAGAAAGACTCACCGATTTTAAATGCTTCGCTTAAAGATGAGACATTTTTCATATTTGCTGAAAGCTGTCTTTTAAAGGCTGAAAAATCAACACCGATAAAATCAGCGTAAACCTCTTTGTAATGCTTGATTACAATTTCCGCATAATCCTTGGCAGAATAAGGCGTTGCCTCGATTGTGCTGCTTATATCAAGGGCGTCACAAAGCCTGTCAATAAGCCTTTGCTCAGACTTATTAGGCTCTTGCGGGAAGAAAAAGAGCATAAAGCAATGCTCGGAAGCCTCCTTTAAAAGCTTGATTGCAAGGTCTGTTTGCAATTCGTTCAGGTGATGTGCGAATTTACAGATATCAACACCGCACACTTCTTCATAATAAGGCTTATAAATAGCCGAATCCGAAAGACGAATACCAAGCTCTTCAACGGCCGACATAGTTGCTTCAATATTTTCAAACTCAATATATGAGTCGAGTCCCGAGGGAAAAGCTGTTTTTCCATTGTAAACATCCGCAAGATATTCCAATACTCCGGTTCTGCCCTGACCTTTATCGAGCAATACGATATATGTAGGCTTCTTCTTAAAGCCAAGCTCATACTCGTTTGCATGGATTGATATTGTTTCCGCAACAGCCTTAATTTCAGGCATTCCAATAAGTGTAGTTTTCATTTTAAACCTCCTTAATCATCCATAGGATCGCCGACATGATCCACAAAACCCATTTTCAATGCATCTTCTGCAGAAAGCCATGTGTCACGATCGGTTAATGTTTTGATTTTAGACTCTTCAAGATTAACGGAATCTGCAAAAATCTTTGTCATCTTCTTTTTGGTACTGTTAATATGGGCAGCAGCAATAGTTATATCTGATGCTTGACCTTGAACTCCTCCAAGTGGCTGGTGAACCATTATTTCGGCATTGGGTTGGCAAAATCTTCTGCCTTTAGTAGCCGCACAAGTAACCAAGAAAGCCGCCATAGAAGCTGCCATGCCTTCAACAACAGTCGTCACTTCACATCCGGATGCGTTAAGTGTATCGTAAATAGCCATACCTGCTGAAATTGAACCTCCGGGGCTGTTCAAAATAAGCGTCAAAGGTTCTTTAGAATTCCTGCTGAGATAACGAATCTCTGAGCAAATATACGATGCCGTGTCATCATTAATTTCGCCGATGATATGAATCGTTCTGTTTTGTGTGACTTCCGCAGTGAAGAAGTCCACCATCACTTCCTTACCATCAAGTGTTGTGATCAAGTTGGGTACAATCATAATTGTTTTGTCTCCTTTTTATGTTTTTCAACGAACTTGTCGTCAGTATTTATATTAGCATCTATAATAACAGTGCTTGCTTTTTTGGTGAATTTGCGTATATTCGGCACACATTGATAAAACTAATGTGTGCCATATCTTTATTTATTTATATTAGGGAATTTTTCAGCGACTTCCAAAAAATATTGAGCTTTATCCGTATCTTCTGAAACGATGAATACAACTCTGTTTTGCTTATGATTTTCTTCTGTATTGAACTCATCGGTATCCTTAACCCTATATCTACTATAGCTTTTTCCAATTCCGACAGCCTTAAGCTTAGAAGCATCCGCACCGAGTGAAATTAGTTTATCCATAACTGTGTCCGCTCGTTTTTTAGAAAAATTTACATGCTGTTCTTCCGAACTGTCGGTAGCAGCCGTTGAACCGGCAATTACAATGTTGCACTCACTATCATTGATTACATCGACCAATGATTCAAGCTTAGCGGTGGCTTTTTCTTCATTTAACCACTCTGTGCTGTCCGGCTTAAAAAGTGTGGTATCATCAAGTGTGACATCGAGATTTTTACTTCCTTTGTAATTGTCCTTTCGTACATCTACCGCCGAAACATCGGGCCAACCTGATTTATCAATTTCACCGCCGTTATTTTCCTCGATGAATTTAACATTTCCGCCGGCTTTCTCTATAAGTGTACGATAAAAATCTTCGAGCTTACTAATGTCCGAATTGTTAAGGTTCTCCTGTTTTCCCTCTGTACCTGTTACAATCCATGTTACACTAATACCACTTAAATCCGGTAATTCTTTAGCAAGATACTCAATGTAGTTTTCTGTATCAAAGTAAAGTGTGCTATCCACAAAGTTGATCTTCCCGCTTGTAGAGAGCAAATTTGCACAAACAACAATTCTTTTAGTTGCTTTTTCACTACCATGGGCAAGTGAATTAACGGAACGGCTTAGCACAGTCAAAGCTTTAAGCATATCGATTTCAGGTGTTTTTGGAATGGCATCATCATTCACCGTTTTTACCGCCATTTGGGTATACATTTTATTACGACTCGCCTTGTTGTCGCTTGATGATCCTGCATCATATTCGGCGGTTACAGTATTACCAACCGGATATGGATCACCGTCAATTTCGACAACCGTCAAAGTATTGCCGGTCTTTTTAAAAGCCTCTGAAAGTTCATTCGAAAGTGCACCATTGCAGTTAATTGATGATGAGTTCTTCGTGTTTTGCACTCCTACGGCAGTAAAGGTTGTACCGCCCTTACTGCCACAGCCTGCAAACATTGCCGCAATCATAAAAACAGAAATGATGATTGAAACTACCTTTTTCATAGTCTATTCTCCTTTAACGTTATTACTTAATAATTTGGTAGACACATCGGAATCTGATAGCTCTCTCGCCAAATCCTCAACTGCTATTCTGCGCTGCCTGTCTGCCTCTGCCTTAGCTTCTGCCTTGAATCTTTCGTGTTTTGCGTTTTCGTAGGCTTCAAAATCCGAAGCAATTACATCTTCCAGCTGTTGTTTTTCCATTTCCTTCTTGAAATGGATCTGATTTAAAACTGTCTTAATTGAAAACTTTTGTCTTGACTGCATGGTTTCCTCTGAAACGTGCGTAATTGCCGTAGCAAGCAATACAGCAGACGATGTGGCAAAATTAACAAAGCACAAAAAAAGCATAATGATAATGCCAAGCGTTTTATCAAGAACCGGAATAAACATATCGACATTGCTTTCTTGGTTCGAATACTGCTCTTGAAGTGTACTTTGCAAGACAAATTGCCACCCGTGTATACGGACAACGCACAAACATATAAAAACAAACATCCATGCCATAACAGATATTATCAGAAACAATTTAACAGTGAAATCCTTGTGTTTTCTGATTTTCTCAATAGAATCGACCCAATAGCTTGGGAAGATATCCAATATGGCACTTGCCGTAACTGTCAAAAGCAGGTTCATGACAAAATTGCCCTTCAGAATAGGATTAAGTGTATAGTAAACCGTCAAGCCATCGACCAATGTTGCAATACAAGCGATGATAAAAACTGTTGAACTCTTGTTCATAAAGCTCCGCTTATACCACAAACCTTGCTTTTTGAGGACCTTAATTTCGTCACCAAAAAGTTCTCTCTTTCTTGCCTTTTCTTTCATAGTGTTATTCTCCTTTTAACCAATCAATTCATCAAACGGAATTTTGTTTATAAAATCTTCTTCGGCGGAACAGCATATCTGTTGGGCTTTAGCACCTGAGATGATTTTGCCCCAAAGATGAATTGACTCAACTTTATGTCTGTCGAGGTATGTACAGTACTTATCAAGAGTCGCATTGATCAAAGGTTCCCTATAACCGGGTGAAGCATCATCGATTTGCGCTTCCGCCACGAACTTACGATTACTGTTTTCAAGCTCTGTATAATCAATTACATAAGGGTCAAGAGGTGAAACGAAACGAAAATCTTTAACATCGGCATTAATTGTAATACTGTTATCACCAACAGTATCGTTTTGGGGCTTTGCCTTGTCGTTATTAGCGAATTTTTTAAATGTTTTCATACTGTATAACCTCCTTCATTGAGAACTTATATATAAAAGCCCTATCGAAAACAAAATCATTAAACGGATTTGCAGTATCGTCTGCATTAATTTTTGAAAGATATATCTCAACACCAGATTCAACCTCTTGAAGTACTGAGTTTACCGAATGAGCAAATTCTTCCTCCCTGGTCTGGAGTGTAACTTCGTTATCCTTTTTAGTTTCAATTATGGAATTGCGATTAGCAACTGCTTTTTCGTTTTCGGCCTGAATGCGCTTGCGTTTGGTGATGGACATTGATTCGTCAACATCAACCTGAAGTGACAGCGTTTCAGCCTTCGTCGGATTAGCAAGTTCAGCTTTATAACTTTTGATTAGATCAAAGTTTGCAAAAATAAACTGCTTGCACATATTGTGAATAATTGATACGGTGGCTTCATAAATACTGTTGATATTACGCTCCACCTGCTGTTCACTTTTTGAATGAAGTTTTGGAAAAAGGCGCAAAAGCAAAAGCCTTCTTGAAAGTGATTTCGGGATATTTTTTCTCATTGATACGACCTCCTTTGTTTCTGTACTCTTATCATAAAGCCTCTTTTAACCCATCTG
>ERZ1673741.716-NODE-716-length-33119-cov-8.510313_pt1 | contig 33119 bp, 56 predicted proteins | sample MGYA00580209_ERZ1673741 | MGnify/ENA primary metagenome ERZ1673741 (study PRJEB41218, sample SAMN15661754) | gut metagenome | host: Homo sapiens | place: Canada: London | collected 2015-08-20/2019-03-30 | study: EMG produced TPA metagenomics assembly of... | reverse complement strand
GCGATGAGCTATGATTGCCGAGTTCATGGAGTGCCCCAAGTGCGGCACAGGCCCAATGGTGTACGTAAGGAGAGACAGGCCGATTGATTGCGCCGTAAGATTCCGATGCTGTTGCGGTAGGATCGAGCACATCGTACCCTACGGTATTGGCATGGGCGCCTTGTCGGAGATATGGAACGACTATGTGCGGCAGGACATCCGCGACACAGTGCAGACGGCCATGGTCGATGCCATCGGCAAGCAGTTCAGCGAAGGGAGAGAGGTTGGCCTTACCGAGGCGGAGAACCCTATGACGAAAGGAGCATAGATGCAGGTAGAGAACTGGCCCATAGGGGACGTGAAGACAGTACCTGCTAATTCATGGAAAATAAGCCATTATGAAGTTTGCGCAGACGGGGAAATATATAGCGTTTCAAAAAGAGGAAAACGAAGGAAGCTCAAGCCGTACTATTCTGGAAGTGGCTACATGATGGTTATGATTAACCAGTCGAAGATTTACGTTCATCGGATTGTTGCAAGTCTGTTTATCCCTAATTCAGATAATAAACCGCAAGTAAACCATATAAATGGTGACAAGTCCGATAACCGAGCTGATAATCTTGAATGGGTTACACAGAGCGAAAATCAGAAACACAGATACTCGGTGCTTGGAAAAAAAGCGTGTATGATTCCAGTTAAATGCTTAGACACTGGCGAAGTGTTCGATAATTCTTACTTGGCAGCCCAATCCATCGGAGGAAGGCAGGGACACATCACCGAATGTTGCCGAGGAAAAAGAAAGCACGAAAAAGGAATGAGGTGGGCGTATGCAGGTTAAAAATGTTCCTATAAACGAAATTCGCGAGTATCGAGACGTGCAACGCCCCAGCGCGGTACTTGTCCGAGAAGGTGCCCGAGACGAAGCAGGTAGTAGGTGCGATGTGGGGAATGGGGCCGTGCGATAGATACGACAGGCTTCTGCACGCCCTTGAAGCGGCCATCATCGACGCCATACGTGATCGCCCCGACGAGTTCCGCGCAGAGAACCGCGACGACATGTGGGATTGGTACGACCGGGCCGAGGACGGGGAGTGCCTCGAAGATGAAGATGAGGAGCGGTAGGCGCGGAGACGGTCAACGACCACTTCCAGAACTTCAAGCGGTACCAGATACCCAGGGCGCAGCTCGTCATCGCGGACATACCGTGCAACATCGGCAAGGACGCCTACGGCAGCAACCCGAGCTGGCACGTCGGCGGAGATCGGGCCAACTCGACTGGCGGAAGGACGCCGAAGGTTCGCCCGACGCAGAGGCCCGTGCCGCTGTTGGAGCGTCTCATAGAGGTGTTCACCGACCCTGGGGACGTGGTGATCGATCCGGTTGCGGGGAGCGGCACCGCCCTCCTGGCCGCCGAGAACCTGGGGCGCGAGTCATACGGCTTCGAGATAAAGAAGTAGTTCGTGCGGGCATTCGAGGAGAAGATACGGCCCTGCGCGTGCCCGAGGATGTTCTAGGAGCAGACGACGGTTCATGTTAGAATGGTGCCATGTCGAAAGAGAAGCTGCATAAAGAGGACATCCCCGTCTGCGTGAAGATGAAGAAGCGCGGCCTGAACGACAAGGACATAGCCGCGTATCTAGGTGTGCGCAGAGAGACGTTCTCGCAGTGGGTGAACCATCCGAGGACGGAGAACCAAGTTAACCTGTCTAACGCCCTGAAAAAGGCCGAGGCAGACGCGAAGGCCGCTATGATCACCGCGATCCAGAAGGCGGCAATGGAGCCTAAGACGTGGCAGGCGGCGGCGTGGTGGCTCGAAAGGAAGTACCCGGAGGAGTTCGCCCGCCCCGAGGTGCAGTTGCAGAGAGAGGCCATGCGGGAGAGCACCGAGCAGCTTGTGAGCGGATTTGAAAGCGTCGTAGTCAAGATCAAGGAAGCGGCCTACCGTGGAAATCAGCCTGACGCCTAAGCAGGCAGAGTACATCCGCGAGGCTCGCAGCCGTTGGAACATCGCATGCGGGGCCGTGCGCTCTGGCAAATCGCACCTTGCCGTGCAACTGCTCATCCCGGACAACATCATGCAGCGGAGGGGCCTGAAGGGCCTTAACATGATCTTCGGCGCTACTCGGGAGAACATCGAGCGCAACGTGCTTGCCCCGATGCGCGACCTCTGGGGGGCTATGGCGGTCGGGGAGATCAACAGCAGATCGACCGTGAGGCTGTTCGGCGACACGGCGTACTGCCTTGGGTTGGAGAACGTCGGGGCGCTCAAGAAGATTCGCGGCTCCGAGATCAAGTACGCCTACTGCGACGAGCTGTGCGACGTCCACCCCGACGTGTTCCAGCTCGTCCGCTCCCGCCTGTCGCTGCCATACTCGCGATGCGACGCGTCGTGCAACCCCGAGGGGCCGCGCCATTTCGTGAAGCAGTTCATCGACAGCGAGGGTGTAGACCTCTACTGCCAGACCTATACGCTGTACGACAACCCCTTCCTTCCCGATGAATACATACGCGACCTTGAGGCGGGTTACAGGGGGACGGTCAACTTCGACCGCTACATCCTGGGGCTGTGGAGGCAGACCGAGGGGCTTGTCTACCCGTTCGACCGAGAGAGCGACTTCACGTGCGCCTACGAGGAGGCCGTGGGCGACGGGCGCGGACACTGGTTCGTGTCGGTGGACTACGGCACCGTCAACCCCTTCGCCGCCCTTCTGTGGAGGGTAACGCCGCGCAGGGCGTACGTTGTCGACGAGTACTACTGGGACAGCCGGGAGAGGGGCCAGCGGCTGACCGACGAGGAGCACTACGCCAACCTGGCCGAGCTGATAGGCGACAGGCCAGTCGGCGAGATCGTCATAGACCCCAGCGCCGGGAGCATGAAGGAGACCATCTTCCGGCACGGGCGGTTCAGCGCCATAGACGCGGACAATGCCGTTTTGGACGGCATCGGCACAACTGGCGTCATGCTGCGCAAGGGAGAGATCAAGATCAGCGAGAGATGCAAGGGGCTGATCGAGGAAATGGGCATGTACAGGTGGGATGAGAAAGCGGCTGAGGACAAGCCGATAAAGGAATGGGATCACGCCGAAGACGCACTTCGCTACGGAGCTCATAGTATCCTAAGGTATGAGCTTTTGGGGTACGCCTAGGATGCCATCAGATACGGAGATCAATTTCAAACTTTCCTGAAAAAAGTGTTTACCATCAGTGTAACTCGTGATACAATAGTATCACACCGAAGGGAAAGGAAAGAAAATGACCGAGAAGGAAGCCATGGAAGCCGCCGAAGAGCTGATGAAGGTTTTCGACCAGATCAGCCGCGAGTGCTTCGAGCGCGAGCAGGACACCGTCGAGACGTTCGTCATCGACTAGCATACAACGGGGGCCGAAAGGCCCCCACTGATCTGAGAGGGGCAACCATGAACCAGGGACTGCGCGACAAGATGATCGTTTTCAACCGCAAGGCCAGAGCGGCCAAGCTCGACGGGTACGCCGTCATCGCCGGTAGGGTCATGGAGCCTGTTCCGGGCACTCCGTGGGAGATGCGCGAGGTTTGCGCCGTGGATGACTACACGAGCCGCGACGAGCGCATGGCCGTCCAGATGGTCGTGAAGTGCATCGAGAACTTCGTCAACTGGGAGCCTGGGAGCAAGTGGGCGGCTACCCGCGAGGACGCGGCGAGCGCCGTCGAGGGGTTCCAGCAAGACCTCGTTAACAACTGGGGATGGACTTGGGAGCAGGTGGAGCGCCACGAGGCCGTCTGCATGGAGCTGTTGAAGGCGAGCCGGTAATGGAGATCACGTGCGATTGGACGGGGAGCTTTCCCAACCTGTGCAGCGGGGAATGGCGTCTGGTCATCGACGGCGAGGACGTTTCCGGAACCATACCGTTCCAGGGCGATCCTGCGATGACTCGCGGCAAGCATCAGCGATGGCACTTCGAGAACTGGTCTGAGGTGTTCGACGACTACGAGGACGGCATGGAGGCCGTGCCGTGGATGGTCAAGCATGGCGAATGGCTCGCTGGCATAGCCCCGTCGGAGTGCTGGCCTCAGGTGTTCGATGCGTTCCAGGAGCACGATTGGCGGTACGGGGAATGCGGGGGGTGCGTTCAGCTGCTATAATCGCCCGTGTGAGACAGCACGGGCGAAAGGCGGCTGATGGGCATCATCGACAACGTTATTTCGCGCCTGGCCGACAAGCTGGGCGCGACCATTCAGGGGAGGGAGCACCGCCAGGGGTTCCGCGACTACCTTGACAAGGGCGGCAGCTACAGCGTCGAATCGGAGGTGTGCGAGTCGCTGGCCGACCTGGTGACCATGTTCAGCTCCATACCGATCAGCGGCGACAGCGAGCGGGCGAAGTGGCTTGATTCCATCGCCGACCGCGTTGTGAGGGACAAGCTGCGCCCTACAGTCGCTGCGGCGTTCCTGACTGGCGATTGCGTGGTGGTTCCGTCGTGGAACGGGCGCAACGTCCAGAACCTCGTGGTGAGTTCGGACGAGTTCGAGGTGCTGGGGACGTGCGGCGACGAGATCACGGCCATGGCCTATGTCGTTGACCGATGGGAGAAGCGCCCGGGCGAGGCATACGTGCTCATGCAGGCGGTGGAGCTTGTGCCGTACTCGACCGAATCGGGCGATGCCATGGCGAACCGCTACCGCATGATGGTAAGTCGCAACGGATCGATCCTGCCGCTGTCGCAGTTCCCTCACTGGGCCGAGCGGTACGACGAGGAATGGTACATCCCCAATGTGGACAAGCTGCTTGTGGGCCGCATGAGGTCGCACGTGATCGACCCCAACGACCTGAACGCGGTCAAGGGCGCTCCGATCTGCTTCGGGGCGTCCGAGCCGATACGCGAGATTCGGCACCTGCTCGACCAGATGCACAACGAGTTCGACATGTCGGAAAAGGCCATCATGGCCTCGAAGCGCCTTTTCGTGAAGGACTGGGAGAACGGGAACCAGGTGCTCAGGATGCCGAAGGGCAAGGAGCGTCTTTTCATGGCCCTTGCCGACTCTGCGGGCGATCCGAAGATCGAGGAATGGGCACCTGACATCCGTTATCTCGCGTACCTTGAGGCCATCGACAAGCAGGAGAAGCTCGTGGAGCGGGCCGTGGGCGTTTCCTCCGGCATCATCAGCACGCCCAACGACATGAACTACCAGAACGTGGACAACGTGCGCAAGAGCCAGCAGAAGACCATGGGATTCGTTGACACCGCCAGGGGCTACGCCGAGCAGTGCATAACCGATCTCGTCTACGCTTGGGACGTGCTGGCGAACTGGTACGGCATCACACCCATGGGGGCTTACGATGTCACCTTCGACTGGTCTAACGAGTACGTTGAGACATTCGCAGATCGTCAGAACGCCATCATCGCCGGAATAAACGTGGGGGCCATGGATGCGGTGGACTACCGCATGTTCGTGACCGATGAAAGCCCCGAGGAGGCGCGACGAAGGGTGGACGAGATCAAGGCCGCTAAGGGCGCATCTGCCGAACTGAACGTGCTTGAGGTCGAATAATGGCCGATGTAGACGAGGAGGCCGAGAACCTCATCGACAAGGCCGCAGTGGCCGCGCAGATGGGCGTTCTTGCCGTCATCGCGGAGCGCCTGGGGAAGATCGGCAAGGCCGCTTCGATGGACGTTGACGCATGGGAGCTGTCGGACTTCATCGCCATCGAGGCCGCCATGAAGCGCGGGCGGCAGTTGATCGACCAGGCAATCGCAAAGGCGCTCGATGCGATGGACAAAGCCAACTACGAGTGGGCCAGCGCCTACTACAGGGCCAGCGGTGCATCTGAGAGCGCAGAGGCATCGGCCGTGATCGTGGAGGGCCGCAAAGACCTCTCCAAGCGCTCCGACTCTCTGTGCCGCACCTCCGTCATGGGGATCATGGACAGGCACGGCAACGTGGTTCCGCTGCGAGAGGGCTATCGAGAGGCCGTGAGCCGCGCCGTGGCGGCCATGAGGGCGGGTGAGGCCGCTTACCAGACGGAGATAGCCAGGACGGCCGCAGAACTCGCCAGGCACGGCCTGAGAGTCCGCTACGAGTCAGGGTACACGCGCGAGCTTTACGCATCGGTGAGAACAAACGTCATGGACAGCTACCGAACCGCCATGACCGCCCAGAGGTTCGCGCACGCGGACGCTTTCGGCTACGATGGCGTGGAGGTATCGGCCCACTACCAGTGCGCCACCGACCATCAGCCGTACCAGGGCCAGCGGTACTCGCTGAGGGAATGGCGCAACTTGGAGGGAGGTTTGGCCCGCCCGCTGGTCACGGGCGCGAACTGCCGCCACACCGTATCGCCTGTCATCATGGCAGTCGGAAAGCCGTCGTACAGCGCCGAGGAGATCGCCGCCATGAACGCGCAGAGCAACGAGGCGGTTCGCTTCCGAGGGGTGGGCGGCAAGACAATGGAGACGAGCCGCTACGACGCGACACAGTACCAGCGAGGCATAGAGCGCGAGATCAGGCGAAGCAAGGCCGAGGCGTACCTTTTGGAAAAGGAGGGCCGCAAGGTCGAGGCCATGGCGGCGAGCAGCAGGGCAGACGACTACACGGACTATTACCGTTCGATGAGCCGACAGGCGGGGCTGACGCGCCGCGACGAGAGGACGAGGCTTTACGTCTGACACGCGATAGGTTATAATTCAGAGCGAGAGGCAGCTCCTTCCTCATTGCCTTTCCCTACGGTGTCCCCGGCGTTACCCCTTCGCCGGGGAATTTTTTTAGAAAAGGTATTGCCAACTGTATAACGCAGTTGTATAATGGTGTCACACCGAAGGAAAGGAACGGAAATGAAAACACTGAAGTTCATCAAGAAGATCGTCGATGTCGATGTGGACGGACTCAACGCGAAGAACCATTACACCATCAAGGAAATGTACGACGAGATCGGCGAGGACGGAGTCGCCAAGATCGTTTTCAAGACCATCGACGAGTTCGACTACCCCTGGGCCGAGATCGAGCGCGACGGGGGAATCGCACAGGTGAACGCCGATCTGCGCGAGTGCTACGGCGTGGAGATGTAGGGGCGGGCGATGAACATAGAGGACAAGGCGCCAGAGCTGTTGGAGATAGCCGACCAGCTGAGGATGGCAAGGGACGCTATCGGGGCAGACCAGGGAATCGAGGTCATCATGAGCGGGGGATCGGTCATGACGTTCATCGGGTACACCTGGGACGGGGGCATAAAGACGGCGCTCGTGGACGTGCATAACCGTAAGGTCTACTCGCGAGACTAGGAAGACAGAATATCTAGACAGGCAGCAGCCGCCCGCAATGGGCGGCTGCTTTTTTGCAATTCGCCGATCTGCTATACTGAGCGCCAGCAGTCGGCGGGCTTCATCGCCGAGGTCATCCACCGCCGCCGACGGGCGGCTAAAAGACACGTTAGGAGATCACGTGAAGGACATCCGGGCGATTCTGGCAGAGCACGAGCTGGACGAGGCCGCGGCCAAGGCCATCGAGAAGGCCGTAGGCGAGAACTACCGAACCATCGCGGAGGTGCAGCAGAAGGCCGACCGCATCAAGGAGCTTGAGAGGGTCAACGGAGAGCTTTCCGATCAGGTCAAGGCCCTTGAGGGCGACGGCGAGCAGTTGCAGACCCTGCGAGACAAGGTGGCCGAGTACGAGAAGGCCGAGGCCGACCGAAAGGCCAAGGCCGACGAGGACGCTAAGCGCGACAGCTTCCGAGCGCTCTTCGATGCGGCGCTGGGTGAGCGGGAGTTCGCAAACGATCTCATGCGCGAGACCGTTTTCGAGAAGGCCTACGCGGAGTGCCAGAGCGTCGGCAAGGGCGCGGCTGAGGCCATCGAGGCCGTCACTAAGGACGTTGACGGCGTGTGGGTGAACCCCCAGCGCGACCCTAAGCGGATGCCCTCGGCAGGAGACATTTCGAACAAGAAGCCGGACGGCGAGGTGGCGAAGCGAGCATTCGCGGCCCAGCTGTTCGGGGGAAATCGTTAGGAGAAGAACATGGCAATGGCAACAGAGGCGGTCAAGCTCGCGAAGATCACGATGCCCGTAGAGGTAGTGAACGAGCTGACCCAGAAAATCCAGGAGCGCTCTTTCATCGCGGCGCTCGTCCCGTCCGAGCCGGAGACATTCGGCTCGAAGGAGTACATCACCTGGACGGAAGACCCCGAGGGCGAGTTCGTGGGCGAGGGCGAGGCGAAGAACTCGTCCACCTTCGGCATGGAGCCTAAGGAGGGCAAGCTGCACAAGTTCCAAGTTACCGTCCGCATGAGCGACGAGGTCACATGGGCGGACGAGGACAACCAGCTTCAGATTCTTACCGCCCTATACGACAAGATGGCCTCCGCAAAAGCCCGAGGACTCGACTACGGCCTGGGCCACGCCATCAACCCGCTCACTCGCACCTACATCGACGCCTTCAAGGCCGAGTCCATCGTGCACAACGCAAAGCAGGTGGCGGCAACCAACGACCCAGTTGCGGACTTCGACAACCTGGCAGACGGCATCATCGAGAACTACGACGTGACGGGCATCGCGCTCGACCGCATGTACGCATCCGAGCTGCGCAAGGTGCGCGTGCCCAACACGGGAATGCGACAGTTCCCCGAGATCGGCCTGAACCTCGATCCGGGCAACGTGGACGGCATCGCGTCCGTCACCTCCGGCTCGGTAGCGGCCCGCCGACTGGCCCCCGAACCGACGGGCATCAAGGCCATCATGGGCAACTGGAACCTCGTGAAGTGGGGCTTCGCCCGCGACTTCGAGATCGAGATGATCGAGCACGGCGACCCCGACGGCCTGGGCGACCTCAAGCGTTACAACCAGGTTGCGTTCCGCGCCGAGTGCGTGTACGGCTGGCGCGTGATCGACCATAACGGCTTCGTGGTGCTGCGCGACGCGTCCTCGATTCCCGAGGGCGCCGCTGCGGCCGCTGCCGCAGCGAAGACGGCCTCGAAGTAGCAGGGAGGGGGCGGGATGTACGTACCGTATAACGTTTTCACCGAGCACGGCATGGCCGATCTTAGCGAGGACGAGTACAAGCGCCTCGCCCCCATGGCCGACCTGGTGATCGACCACTGGACGTTGGAGCGGGTGGGCCGCGCCGTGCGCAACGGCGATGAGCTGCCCGATTCCGTGGTGACGCTGTACTGCGCCATCGTGGAGGCGCTGCCGACGATCATCGAGGGTTCAAGGCCCTCGAAGGGCGGCCTTGTGACCAGCTTTTCAAACGGCATCGATTCCTACAGCTTCGATGTGTCGGAGACGGTGGAGCAGAAGCTCCGCCGCTCCGTCGGCTGGATGGCCGAACTGCTGCCCGTGGAATGGGTCAGCGCGGCGGCGGCGTACGAGGGGGGCAACGGCTATGCGAGCTGACCTCGGGGCCATCTACGATGACACCATCACTATCGTCAACAAGCTCGACGCTCGTGATGCGGCGCTGAAGCAGGACATGTACTACACGACCGTCATCCCGCACTGCATGTGGTCTGTGAGGGCCACGCGGCAGGTTCAGGGCGACGGCACGGTGGCTGTCGGAACCACCCACCAAGTGCAGATTCCCGAATCGGAGAACTACATGCCGTACCGGGAATGGCGCAAGTCGGACGTTCGCGAGAAGGCGTTCACCGTCCGCACGGGCGACTACGTCGTCCTCGGCGAGGTGCCGGAGCAGATCACGGCGAGCAACATCCGCGAGATCGTGAGGCTGTACGAGCCTGACGCGTTCCAAGTCCAGGCGTTCCGAGACGCGACCAAGGGGGCCGGGTTCGACCACGGCACCGAGTGGGCGCTTCGGTTCGCCGAGGTGTACTACGTGGAGGGCTGATGGGCGTTACGGCGACGGTGAGGGTGGATGTCTCTGGCATCACTCGGAAGGTGCGGCGCATCTGCGCAAGCCGAAGGGTCGGGCAGTTCGCCGCCGAGGACGCGCGGAGGCTCATGGAGCGCTTCGTGCCGTTCAGGGACGGCCCGCTGCGGGCATCTGCCATCGTCTCGCCTTTCCTGGTGACCTACACGGCCCCCTATGCCCATTACCAGTGGGAGGGGGTCGCGAAGGGCGGCGGGAGGCTGTACCACCCGACACCGGGAACAATGAGCCACTGGGAGCGGTACATAGACAAGGCACAGCTCGCGAGAGACGTTGCCGATTTCGTTAGGATGATGTGACATGGCAGACATGGCGGGAAAGACCGATGCCGTTATGGCGTGGGCCAAGGGATGGCCCGAGCTTGACGGGTACCTGAAGCTTAACGCCCTCATCGCCGAGGACGGGGAGGCCACGCTTGCGACGAGCTACACCGATTCGCCGCTCGAAGAGTACAACGACGGCACCGCGAAGAGGCGGTACTCGTTTTTCCTCAAGGTTGTCACGGCGTGGAGCGACGGCTACGACCCCGTCAACGCCGATGCCGAGCGGCTGGCGTCGTCTTGGCTCGACTGGGTTAACTCGCAGTACCCCGGCAACGTGCCGAGCTGGCCCGATGCGTCAATCGTCGGCATCGAGTCGGCGCAGGGCCAGCCGAGCCTCAATGCCGTGTACCAGGATGACGGGCTGGCGGAGTACGCCATCCAAGCGGTAATAACTTATATAGAGTAAGTAACACGAAAGGAGCCATTATGGCCAATCTCACGCGCAACCTGTTCGTGCCCTACGTGGACGCGAACACCATGAAGAGGGCAATCGGCGAGACTGTGGAGGGCGAGGGCTACGCCTGGACGCAGATCGACAAATCGACCATCTTCGCCCTGGCGTTCAACCCCCAGGAGGAGACTTCGGGCTACATCGACGAGGCCAACGACACGACCTACGTCAAGAGCTACCAGCCCGAGCTGCCCCAGGAGATCATCCTGGACAGCGCCAACCCGCTGTTCGCAGTCATGTACCCGTTCTGCATGGCGATGCCGACTGGCGGCGATGCGGAGGTGCCCGTGCTGCTGCGCACCCCTAACATGACCACGGGCGAGGCCACCGAGGGCACGCTTTGGAAGAAGGCCATCGTCTCGCCCACCGACCTGAACACGGTCGATGGCAAGCTGACTTTCACGCTGAAGCTCAACGGCGGCTTCGAGCGCGGCACCGTGGCCGTTACCGATGGTGCTGTGACGTTCACGCCAGCAGCTAAGTCCACCGCTTTCTCCATGCCGCGCACTGCCAAGGCCAGCGAGTAGACGGGACTGTATGACCGAGTAGGGCCGTGGCGGCTGTGCCACGGCCTTTTTTCGTAAGGAGCGCAGATGATCGACCTACGCGAGCGATGGCTCCCCGACTCGCTGGAATCGGGCGGGAGAACGTACAAGCTCGACACCGATTTTCGGACATGGATAAAGTTCCAGGACGCATACGAGCGGGAGGGTATCGCGATCTTCGATATTTTCGAGCGCAAGCGCCCTCCGCTGACCGACCGAGAGTGGGTGCGTTCTGCGTTGGAGTTCCTGGCAAGCCCGAACGCCACGCCACGGGCAATGGGAGGAACAGGGGAACGAGCGTTCGACTTCGTGCTTGACGGCGAGTACATCGTGGCGAGCTTCATGGCGGCCTACGGCATCAATCTCACCGAGATCGACTATATGCACTGGCATGTTTTCAAAGCGCTTTTCAACGGGCTTCCCGAGGAATCGAAAATGGCGCAGATCATCGAGCACAGGACATGGCGCAAAAGCTCGAAAAAGTACGAGACCGCGAAAGCGGAGCAGCGTGAGGCGTGGAGGTTGCCTGACTACGGCGAGGAGCGGGCAATGGAGGAGGCCCGCAAAATCGCCGAGATGATGTGGCAAGAGACGAATGGAGGCGGTGAATGAGCGACGGAAAAGTCGAAATCGGCGTAGGGTTAAAGGACGAGGGAATCCAGGCCGAGGCCCAACGAGTCGGCGCAAAAGCTGGCAAGGGCATCGAGTCTGGCGTTAAGGAGGGCACCGAGAAGTCTGGCGGGCTGATCGAAAAGTTGAAGGGAAAGTTCTCGGTCGCGTTCGCGGCCATCGGCGGCATCGTGGCAGGGTTCTCCATGGCCGAGATGGCCCGCCAGATCGTTGAGACGGGACAGAAGTTCGAGTACTCCATGAGCAACGTCGCCGCTCTTTCGGGGGCAACTGGCGACGAGTTGGACGCGTTGGAGGCCAAGGCGCGCGAGATGGGCGCGAGCACCACGTTCAGCGCCTCGGAGGCTGCGGACGCACTGGGGTACATGGCGCTCGCGGGATGGGATGCGAACGAGAGCATGGAGGGGCTTCCCGGCGTGCTGTCGCTCGCCCAGGCGGGCCAGATGGACTTGGCGGCGGCATCCGACCTCGTGACGGACTACTTGAGCGCGTTCGGCATGGAGGCCGACGAGACGGGCCGCATGGTCGATGTGCTCGCCTATGCCCAGGCGAACGCCAACACCACCGTGGACGGCCTCGGGATGGCGTTCAAGAACGTCGCGGCCAACGCCCACGCGGCGGGGATGGACGTCGAGACGACATCTGCCGCCATCTCGATGATGGCTAACCAGGGCCTGAAGGGTTCCGAGGCAGGCACGGCCCTCGCCGCAGTGCTGCGCGACATGACGGCAAAGGCCAGCGACGGCGCAATCGCCATCGGCGATCAGACCGTGGCAATCGCGGACTCTCAGGGAAACTACCGAGACTTCACAGCCATTTTGGGCGATGTGGCGGCTGCTACCGAGGGCATGGGCGAGCAGGAAAAGGCCGCAGCGCTCATGGCCACGTTCACGGCGGACTCAATCAAGGGCCTTAACCTCATGCTGAACGCGGGGGCCGACGAGATGGCATCGTTCCGCGACGAGCTTTACAATTCGAGCGGCGCGGCGGAGACGATGGCCGACGTGATGACGGACAACCTCACGGGCGACATAAAGGAGTTCGAGTCTGCCCTTGAGGAGCTTCAGCTCAAGATATACGACAACTTGAAGGAGCCTTTGCGCGACGCTACGCAGTTCGCGACCAACGTAGTAGTCCCAGGCCTGACGATGATGGTGCAGAACTTCGACAAGTTGGCACCCGTCATCGCGACCGTAGGCGTGGCGCTCGTGGCCTACCGCAGGAACTGGGACATCGTTACCGCGGCCCAAAAGCTGGCGGCAAAGGCGGCTGCGCTGAACACGACCGAGTTCACGAGGTACTTCCGAGTCATCAAGACCGATGGAACGGTGGCGTACCAGCGTTTCAACGCGGCAACTGGGACGTACCAGACGACTCAGAGCAGGCTCCGCGCGACCATCTCCAACTCGACCGTTGCGGTAAAGGCCCACGCGGTTGCCCAAAGGGCGTCGGCGGCGGCGACGGAGATAATGGGGAGGGCCGCAGAGGTTGCGGGCAAGGCCATCAGAACCATGGCGCCGGTCGCGATAATCTCAGCAGTAATGAGCATCGCCGACAGCTTCCGAAAAGCCGCGGAGAACGCCGAGACGTTGGAGACTGCCACCGACGGTCTGAGCGGCGCTCTGAACCGCATAGGGGAGTCGTCTAGCGGCATCCAGCAGGTTGCAGACGACTACGAGCGCAGCGCATCGGAGATCGTGCAGTCGTCGCGCGACGCGATCAGGGCGCAGGCAGACCTCGCGGACTCCATTGGTGACGCATTCTCCGATGTCAAGGCCAGCAACTCGCTGGTCGATACCTACACATCGACCATCGAGCGACTTGCAGGGAAATCGAACCTAACCGCGAAAGAGCAGGGCGAGCTTAATGCCGCAGTTGACGGACTGAACGACACGTGCGGGACGACATACGAGATCGTGGACGCAGTGAACGGTCAGCTCAACGTATCGACGGACGAACTCAAGAAGAACTCCGAGGCATGGAAGAGGAACGCAGAGGCCCAGGCGTACCAAGAGGCTTACCAGCAGGCCGTGCAGAACCGCATTAAACAGGAGGAAGAACTTGCGGCCATAACCGAGAAGCTTCAGGGCATCGACGAGGGTTACACGCTCCAACTAGGGGACGTGCGAGTTCTTGAGGACTTCGCGGCGGCATCGGCGAACGAGCTGAAAGACCAGCGAGATGCGCAGTCTGAGGCGACAGAGGCGGCGAGAGCGACGGAAGACCGCCTCTACCAGATGATGACCGACTCATCGGCTGCGGTTCAGGAGAATGCCCAGGCGACGGGAGATGCCGCGCAGGCCAACGCAGACAACGCAGAGGCCATGGACGGTGCCGCAGGGTCGGCCCAAGTTCTGCGCGAGGCGAACGAGGGAATCCTGAAGGAGATCGGCGAGGCCATGGAGAAATCCTCGGCCTTCGCGCGGGCGATGGAAGTCAGCGGTATAAGCGCCGAGCAGCTGGCATACAAACTTGAGGACACGGGCGTGTCGGCGTCCGATCTGGCAAGCTCCATCGAGGACGTGCAGGACAGGACGGCCAACGCCTTCGAGAAGATCGAGGACGCGTCGGAGGCGTCGCTAGACGACATGATCGAGACGCTTTCGGAGAACAGGAGGGCCACCGAGAACTGGTCGTCGAACATCGCTACGCTGTACGACAGGGCGGGCAGCGAGTCCGAGCGCCGATTCATCCAGTACATGAGCAGCCTAGGCCCCGAGTACGGGCGGCAGGTTCAGGCCATGGTCGATGACACGTCAGGGAAGCTCACTACTCTCGCGAACGAGTGGGAAGCGGGTATGAGCGCCGGGAGCGAGGCGGCGATAACCAGCGCGGGCCTTATGCGCGAGGGAGTGGGAGCTGAGATAGCTGCTGGCGGCGAGCAGATGTACGCCGAGGGCCAGAACTACGACGCGCAGCTCGGCCAAGGAGTTGCCGACAACTCGGAGACGGCGACCGCCCAGGCAACTACGGTCGCATCTGACACGGTGTCGGCCATGGCATCGGAGGCGAGGGCCAAGATGCCGCTCGTCAAGGCCGAGATGACAAGCGGAATGAGCGGTGCCATGGAGTCCGCGAGGGCCACGGGAAAGACGGGCGGAACGGGGGCTGGTTCCGAGGCCGTCAGCGCCGAGATCGCCGCCATGAACGCCAAGAAACCGCTTATGACAGCGATGGGAACCGCCGTTGCCCAGTCGGGCGCGAGCGGCGCGGCATCGCAGAACGGAGCGACAGGGCCATACGCCAGGGCTGGGCAGGGGGGAGGCGGAGCATACAATAGCGGACTTTCGAGCAAGAGGCCGCTCGTCAACACGACCGCCTCCGACATGGGAAGCTCGGCAGCCGGAAAGCTGGACAAGAGCGGGCAAGCGCGAACTTCAGGCAAGAACCTCGGCCAAGGGTTCATCGACGGCATGGAATCTATGCTGTCGGGCGTCATCAGGGGAGCGGCTAATCTCGCACAGAGCGCCATCGACAAGATAAAGAGCGTCGGAAGGCAAGGCTCGCCGTGGAAAACGACCATCGAGTCGGGACGATTCGCTGGCGAGGGCTTGGCGGTCGGAATCGCCGCGAGCGAGAACATTGTGAAGAACCGCGCGGGAAAGCTTGCGAAGTCGGCCATAGATGCCATCGACGCTGAGGGCGGTAGCGACGGCGTGGCATGGGAGAAAACGGCCAGGAGCGGCAGAATGGCGGCTCGCGGCCTCGTGGTCGGGTTCGAGGACATCGACCCCATGGCGCAGATCGAGGCGAGCATCGAGAAGGGCATGAGCGCCATGGTCGTTGCTGCGCAAGCTGGTACAATGGGTGCCACGACGAACAACCAGACGGTGAACTTCAACCAGCCCGTTCTCTCGCCAGACCAGATCGCGAGAACCATGAGAATGCAGCAGCGCTATGGGCTGGCGGGAAGGAGGTAGTATGGCCATCGGAGACGTTTACGCCAGAATCGTCCGCAGCGATGGGCAGGAGCTGACGCTTGGCGACGGCGCGTGGCGCATTCCCAAGGACGGCCTTGAGAACTGGGCAAATCTGGCCTACAGCGTTTCGAGCGTCGAGATACCGAACTACGACGGCGCTCTGGTGACCTCCAAGCGCGTTGCGGCGACAGACCGCACCATCAAGGCGGTTGTCGGCAACTCGCGCGACAACGAGGCGTTGAGGGCGCGTGCGATTCGCTTCTTCAACCCGAAGCACAGCTTCAAGGTGTACATGACCTATATGGGCCGCACACGCTGGTGCAGCGGCGAGCAGATCGGCTTCAGGGCGAGCGAGGGGAACATATACGAGCCTGTTGAGATCGAGTGGACGATACTGTGCCCGAACCCGTACCTGCTGAGCGTCAACGACTTCGGCAAGGACATCGCGGAGATCATGCCGAGCTTCGGCTTCCCGTTCATGTCGTTTCTGCCTGAGTCTCCCGCGCACGTCAACAGGGGTTTCATCGTCGGAACCCGACTTTTCGCGAAAACGGTCAACATTCTCAACGATGGAGACGTTCCGAGCGGAATGCACGCGACGATCACAGCGACGGGCGATGTTCTGAACCCGCTGCTGCGAATCGGCAACGGCACCGTGCGGCTCATAACGAGCATGAAAAAAGGCGACGTGGTGGCTCTGGACGCATCGGGCAGGCCGCCGAGGATCACATTCAACGGGGCAAACGCCATGAACCTCCTAGACCGCAGCAGCTCGATCCTCGACATGATGATCGATCCAGGGAGCACGACTGTTGAGTTCGATGCTGACGACGGGTACCAGAACATGAGCGTCGTCATCCGTTACAACAAGCAGTACCTGGGGGTGTGACATGGACGTTTACGCTCTTGATTCAGACTTCAACCTGGTTATGGCCGGAATACCCTACGACAATCTGCAATGGTCGCGGAAGTACTACGAGGCTGGCGATTTCGAGATGCAGATACCACTCTCGTTTTACGACCAGTCGTGGGCCTACATCGGTTCTCATCAGAGGGGGGAGCTGGGGATGGTGCAGCGGGTCTATTCGAGCGACAGCGACCCCGACAAGGTGATAGTTGGAGGGTTCTTCGCCGAGAAGATGCTCGACGAGAAGGTGTGCTACCCCCGCTATATCGGCGACGCGCAGAAGACCGAGACGGCGGTGCGGGCGATTTTCGAGCGATACAAGGAGGACATTCCCGTTTCGCTCGCACCCGCGAACTCGCCGCTGCTTGGAGATCGCACGCAGAGCGATTTTTCCGACGACAGCCTTGGCGACAAGTTATACCGAATCCTTGAGAGCCGCGAGCTGTCGTACCGAGTGGCTTACGACTTCGCAGAGAACGCCCTGAGGTTCGGTGTATGGCAGGGAATAGACCGCACGCAGTCGCAGGACGAGAACAGCCGACATGTTTTCTCGTTGGAGTTCGGAAACCTTGCGGGACGGTCGGTCGATTTCGATGAGAGCGCCTGGAAGAACTACGCCGTCATCCCGTGCGACGGTCGCGAGGGCGACAACGTGGAGCAGCGGACGCTTTACATCGACCTGAGCGGCGGCAAGCGAAAGCGGAAACTGGTCATCGACATGAGGGCGAGCCATCCCGAGGAAGGGCAGGCATCGGCCGACTTCGAAGCTGCCGTGAAGCAGGAGGCCATGGAGCGGCTTTTGAGCTACGCGAAGATAGAGGACGTTGACATCTCCGTTTTGGGGGATCAGGGATACATGACAGACTACGACCTCGGCGACAAATGCGACGTTGTTCTGCCTGACTTGGGTGTAAGAATGGAGTCGCGTATAATCGAGGTCTACGAGGTTTTCAAGGCCGACGGGCACGAGGTCATTGTTGGCCTCGGAAACAAGCGAATAAGCAACGTGAGAAGGGCGGTCAACAGCTTATGAGATCATTCCCATGGGATTCGGTCGCAACGAGTATCGGAGAGGACGGCTACCCGGTATACGACCGAGTCTATCAAGCGTCAGACTTGCGAGAGGTGTACGAGACGTTCTTTAGCAACGGCGTTTTCACCGACGATGAGAACGCTCTAAAGGTTTCGCCGGGCAGTGGGATGACCGTCAAGGTGGCTCCGGGCCGATGCTGCATAAACGGCACGGTTGGGTACGAGCACGAGGAGCGCACTTTGGCGATCACATCCTCGGGAAATTTAGACCGCATCGACACCGTAGTGCTTCGGTGGGATTCGAGCTTGGACGCTCGGAGCGTCGATCTGTACGTGCTCGCGGGAGCGCCAGCAGATATGCCAGTCAGGCCGACGTTGACGCGGAGCGAGACGGTGTGGGAGCTTGGACTGTGCGACGTTTACGTCACGGCCAATATGGCCCAGACCAAGGCCGAGAAGATGACCGACACGCGCCTAGATTCGAACCGATGCGGCGTCGTGGCCCCGTTCGTGCAGCTTAACACTCAGAACTTCTACGACCAGTTGCAAGCGCAGACGAGCGTAGCCGTTGAGCTTGCCCAGTCGGCGCTCGATGGAACGATTGCTGGGCAGCTCCAAAACGGAATCGACGGCAAGGTGAGCAAGTCTGGCGACGCCATGGATGGAGTGCTGAAGGTCGATGCCTCAATCGACAGCGGCGACTCTACCGACAGGGCTGGTGCCTGGATTGACTCGGTGCGCAACGCGATGATTCGCAACCTGTCTGGCAACAAGAGGGAGAGCGTCACGGCGTTCAACGCGACGGCGACGATGAGGACAATCAACGGGTACTGGTCGATGGGAACGATAGGGGACGACCTGCATTTCGCCTTCGTGAAGAAATCCGATGTCGATTCTGGGAACAACGTACCGCTCCTGCAATGGACGTTCCCAGGCAACGACGCCTCAGCAATCATCAAGAACATAAGGCTGTCGGGCAAGACGCTCCTCGATTTGGTCTACCCCGTGGGGTGCGTGTACATATCCTACAGCAGCACGTCCCCAGCGTCGCTGTTCGGCGGCTCGTGGACGCAGCTCACTGGCCGCTTCCTGCGCATGGACAACAACGTGAACACGGGCGGCTCGGACACGCACTCGCACGGCGCTGGGAGCCTCAAGGCGCTCGCTAACATCTTGAAGACCGACAAGTACCTGTACGAGAAGGGAGTCGCCGCAGACGGGTGGCTCCCGTCGTACTGGGGCGGAGCGTTCTCGTACATCGGCAACCAGAGCATCAGCACGAAGCACACGGAGGCGGTGCAGGTCATCGGGGACACTGGGAGCGCCAGCAACGTGCCGCTGTACCAGAACCTGTACGCTTGGCGTCGAACGGCTTAGGAGTGATTTGCAATGGCAGTTTACGACAAGGACTTCAACATCGTCGGGAACCCCTCGACCGACCACGGGAGAATCGAGGCGGTTCCCGTGGCGGTAGACTTCAGGTACGTAATCGACTCAGAGGAGGTGTCGCACGAGGAGGTCATCGCCGAGTACCCAGAGACTGGCGGGGCCGACGTGGCAATCGTAATCGACTCGCCCGAGATGGGCCACTGGGAGGCGCGAATCGCAGAGAGCGGCAAGGAGATAGGATTCGATTTCGAAGGATGGCCCGACAACGTGGGGAACTTCACCGATTACGTGATGATGGACATCTACGAGCCTTTCACGCCAGAGGAGAAGGAGGAGCACGACAGAATCGCGGAAGAGGCCGAGAATGAGAGGAGCAGTGCAGAGGAGCGCGAGGAGCTTCTGGAATCTCTGCCCGAGCTCATGGAGAGCACGGACGACGCCATCTGCGAGCTGTACGAGCAGACCTTGGCGCAATCGGATATAATCGACCAGCAGGACGCGGCGATATGCGCCCTGTACGAGATGATGATTGGAGAGTAACATGAAAGACCCTATCGCGGCGGCATACGCTCGCCGAATCAAGCGCGGAAGAATCACCATCGAAGATGTTCCCGAGCAGAAGCGCGAGGCCGTGCGGGAGATTCTGGAAGCCTCGGAGTAGTTGACAATGGTATCACGTCGTTATATAATCGGGCAACACCGTTAGGAACGACGAAAGGAATTGGTATGTCAGAGATCGAACGGGTTTCCATGGCGACCTTCGAGGCGCAGGCCGAGCGCAGCGCGAAGCTCATCCGATGGATTATTCTCGGCTGGGCCGTGTCGGTGGTAATGCTCGGGTTCGTCGTCATGACTATGGCGAGCTACGAAGACGAGATCGTGACCACTACCACGAGCGAAATTTCGCAAGACAGCCAGGACAATGGCAGCAACGTTTACGCAGGCGGTGATTACTACGGCAACGCAAACGATCAAGGTTACGACTACGACGGTGAGGACGAGGCGCAGGGGAGCGGCGACCCTGAAACAGGCGTCCAGTAAGACAAACGGGGGCGGATCTGGCAAGAAGCCGTGACGCCCCAAGGGGTCTAAGGACACGAAGCCACGTAAAACACGCTCCGACAAGGGCAAGAAGCGCGGCCCATACAAGAAGAAGGGGGGCAGCGGTGAGGCCTGACAGGAAGGCGGCGCGGGATGAGGTCGGCAAGATCAAGACCCGAGAGGACTTGCGCAACTACCTTGACTTGCTGAACCTTACCGACGAGGAGCGCGAGATCGCGTGGATGATCTTCGCCCACGGTTGGAGCCGCGCAAAGATCGCGATGGAGATCGGCTATTCCGAGCACCAGGTGAAACGGAAGGTTGCCAGAATCTACGACAAGCTTGTATACTAGTCTCGTCACCTCCAAGAGCTGACGCGTCCTGAAAAAGGCCCCTGCTAAGGGGCTTTTTTCGTGTTATGATGCTCGGTGCCGATTCCATCCCACAGTATCCGGCACCGAGCGCCCGATTCCTCCCGTGCGCTCAACTTTTTTCAGAAGATTTTAAAAAAAGGCGTTGCCAATGGTGTAACAGTGTGTTATTATTAGGTCACACCGAAAGGGAAACGAAGAAAGGAACCGAGATGCTGAACGTGAACGGGATAAAAGAGGGAATGAAGGTTGCCGTGGAGATCGTGAGCGACTGCTGCGGAATCTATGCCCGCACGATGCTACTCGATGGCGGCAAGTGGCACATTTGGGAGGAGACGAAGCACTACAAGACCGAGAAGAGCGCTGTCAAGGCCGCTGGCAAGCTACTCGCATGCCATAAGCTCTCAATCGCCTAACAAAAAACCGCCCCCGTCGCCCAACGGACAGGGCAGCGGCCCCCTAAGCCGCGCGTGCTGGTTCGATTCCAGTCGGGGGCACCAAACAGCACTTTTCCGCACTTTCAGCGCCCTTTTTAGGGCGCTTTTCTTATGCACCGATTCTGCGAGAATGTCACCGTCGGAAAGGAGCGCCAATGTACCAGCCAGCATTCCCGCAGTATGCGCAACCGTATGGCACCGTGCAGTACCAGCAGCCCTCGATGCCCCCGCAGACGCAACCGCAGATGCCGAGGGGCATAGCAGGGCGCATGGTGGGCGCTCCTTCCGAGATCGTGCCCAACGAGGTGCCCATGGACGGCAGCGTGGCGTTCTTCCCGACATCGGACGGGTCGGCGATCTTCGCGAAGGCGTGGAACCCGAACGGCACCATCTCAACGGTCAGGTACGCGCCCGTGGGAGACGATCAACCCGAGCAGGCCGCTGGGCCTACGCTCGCGGACGTTCTGAGCCGATTGGACGACTTGGAATCGCTTATCGGCGGAAACACGCAGGCGCAACCGAAACAGGCCCGCAGGACGGCCAGGAAGGCGGCTGAAGATGATGCCGAGCGCTAATCCCATGCAGTCGATGCTGAAGATGCTCACGGCGAACCCGGCCATCGCGGACAACCCGCAGGCGCGGACGTACATCGACGTCCTCCAAAGCGGGGACTCAAAACGCGGCGAGGAGATCGCCAACAACTTGCTGGAAACCTACGGCATGACGAAAGATCAGGCATTGGCTCAGGCGAAACAGTTCTTCCACATCGGTTAACAACGGGGATCGCGCGCACCAAACCCCATGGGGCCTCGTCGTTATAGCAACTAACACAACGACATTAGGAGGCATATATGTTCAGCGGAAACGGCATCGTGCCGGTTATGGACATCGACGGCAACCGCAACGGCGGCGCTTGGGGCGACGGCGGCGGCTGGTGGGCGTGGATCATCCTCTTCGCCCTGTTCGGCTGGGGCGGGAACGGCTTCGGCTTCGGCGGCAACGGAGGCGGCCAGGTCGGCTTCACCGACGCGGCGATCCAGCGCGGCTTCGACAACCAGGCCGTCATTTCCAAGCTCGACGGCATCACCAACGGCATCTGCGACGCGTCCTACGCCGCGCTCGCCCAGACCAACGGCATCAACACCAACATCATGCAGGGCAACTTCGGCTTGCAGACCGCGATCAACGGCCTTGGCGCTCAACTCGCCGACTGCTGCTGCACCACGCAGCGCAGCATCGACCAGGTGCGCTACGACATGGCGACGGATACCTGCGCCATCACGACGGCGGTCAACAGCGGCTTTGCCCAGCTCGACCGCACGATAAACGACAAGTTCTGCGAGTTGGAGATGAAGAGCATGCAGCGCACCATCGACGAGCAGGCATCGCAGATTCAGGCGTTGAACCTCGCGCAGTCCCAGGCCAACCAGAACCGTTATCTGGTAGACCAGCTGCGCCCCTGCCCGTCCCCCGCGTACGTGGTGCCTAACCCGTACTGCTGCAACGGATCGGGCTACAGCTACGGCAACGGCTGCGGCTGCTAGCATCATCCAAAAAGTATAAGCAGCGGCCTCTGATCGGGGCCGTTGCTTATACGATTCGAGAAATAGTATAGACAAGGAGAAAGCTATGATTCAGCTTACCAACACCGCGCCGCTGACGCTGGCGCCGGGGGCCTCCGTGACGTTCGACACCGTGCTGCTCCGCACGGGATGCGACACGTGCCACCGCAGGGGCAGCGGTCTAGTGCAACTCAACGCGTCTTGCGCCCGCTACGAGGTGGAGTTCTCGGCAAACATCGGGGCAACAGCAGTGGGGTTGGCGCAACTTGCCATCGCCCTGGACGGCGAGACGCTCCCCGAGACGGTCATGGACTACCAGACCGCCGCTGCCGGCAACCTAAACAACGTCGCAACGGGAACCATCGTCAAGACGTGCTGCCGAGGGGCTGATACCGTCACAGTCCGCAACATCGGAGAAACCACCGTCACCGTCGAGAACGCGAATCTGCGCGTCGGGCGATGGAGCTAGGAGGACGTCATGGAGAAGATGAAAGAGCTTGGCGAGATCAAGCACGCCCTGATCGATGCCGTCAAGGCCCAGGTTGCCCAGGGACTGGACAGGGCCGACACAAAGGAGATGGGCGAGGCCATCGACATGATCAAAGACCTCGCAGAGGCCGAGAAGTCGTGCATGGAGTCGTGCTATTACGAGTCAATGATGGACGATGACGAGCGCATGGGGTACAACTCGCGACGTTACGCATCGGGCAGGTACGCTCCGAAGGGTAGGGGACGCAGGGGGTACGACCGCGCGGATCCGTGGCCCATGGGGTACGACGAGCAGCGGGACGGCAGGATGCCGCGAGAGCCTTACACGCGAATGGGGTTCGACGGCGAGCCGAGGGAACGGCTTGAGAAGGTCATGGACGCCATGGGCGAGGTGTGGGCAGAGGCCGACCCCGAGGTTAAGGAGAAGATGCGGGCCGACGTGAAGGACTTGCTCTACCAGATGGAGCAGGCGGGCGCGTAATGCGCGGATTCGCCGTCAACGGGGACTGGTGGCGCGTCCGAAGGGTCGGAAGGGGAAGCCCCAGGCTCATAGACAGGACGGGGCTTCGCTGCCTCGCGACCACCGACCCCGGCGAGATGGCCGTATGGCTGGACGAGTCTCTTTCGGGCGATATGCTGGACAGGGTGCTCGTCCACGAGATAGGCCACTGCGTCATCTGGTCTTACGACCTAATAGGGGAGCTTCGCCGAATGGTGAGGCCGTCCCATTGGGTGGAGGCCGAGGAGTGGGTTTGCAACTTCGTCGCAGACTACGGGCTGACGATCTTCGAGAGCGCGAGGTCGGTTCTCGGGAGGGACGCCGTGATCAAGATGCCCGCAGCCATATCGAGGCTGGTCGCATAGGGGGGCGCTTCGGCGTCCCCCTTTTTTCGTGCTAGAATGTCGCCGAACGACTGAAAGGCGGCATTCTTTGGATTTCGGAACGTGGATAGAGGCTGGAGGCGGGTACCTCGCCGTCATGCTCGCGGCGGCGGCATCGCTCGGGGCAGTGATGAACCATGTCCGCGAGTGGGTGGGCATCGTCAGGAAGCCACACAACGACCTCATGAACAGGGTGGACGGCATCGAGGGCAGACTCGAAGGCGCGATCAAGCAGCACGAGGAGTACGAGGCCCTCTTCCAGCGCGACATGCGAAGGCACGAGAAGGACGCCACCGAGTTCCGCATCATCCTGCGCAGCCTCCTCACGATCATAAACTCGTCGATTGACGGAAACCGCAAGGACGAGCTGACCGAGCGAAAAGAGGAGATTCAGCAGTACCTGATCGAGAAGGCATAAGGAGGAACTATGATCAACTGGACTGTCAGAGTTCGCCAGAAGTGGTTCTGGCTTACGATTATCCCGGCCGTGCTGTTACTGGCTGACCAGCTTTGGGGACTGTGGGAGGTTCTCGGCAACATCGAGGTGGGTAACCTCTACGACGGCCCCGTCATGGAGGCGTTGATGTCCCTTGCGGGCACCGTGTTCGGCGTGCTCGCTATCATCGGCATCCCCGTTGACACCACCACCGACGGATACGGGGACAGCGCGAGGGCGCTCACGTACTCCGCGCCCGCCCCTAACGCGAGCGAGTACGGGCTTGTGGAGTTCGCCGAGCAGAGCATCGCGGCCGACAGTAAGATGGTGGATTGGAGCGAAGATGACGCTTAACGGAGTCGACGTGTCGGGAAACCAGCCCGCGAACATCCTGTCGAAGATCGACTACGACTTCGCGTTCGTCAAGGCATCGGGGAACCCGCAGCGGTACGCGTGGAACTACCGCAACCCCTACATGGAACAGCAGGCGGGCGACGCGCTGAGGAAAACATGTCTCCTCGGACTGTACCACTTCACCTGGGGAAAGGACGCGGCAACCGAGGCCGACTTCTTCTGCGAGACGGTGAGGCCCTACGTCGGTCGGGCAATCATGGTCATCGACTACGAGGCCGAGGCGCTGAAGAAGGGCAGGGAGTGGGTTCGGTCGTTCATCCGCCGTGTAAAGGCGAACACCGGGGTAACGCCCATCGTCTACGCCTCGTCGTCGGTGATCTCCGAGCAGAGGCTCGTGAAGCTCTGCGAGGAGGAGGGGAGCGCCCTGTGGTCGGCGAACTACTGGCTCGGAAGCAAGCGCATCGACGGCTACGACCACGGCCGCTGCAAGATGGGCGTTGCCGAGTCACTGTGCTGGCAGTACACCGATGCGGGAAGGCTTCCCGGGTACAGCGGGAACCTCGACCTCGACCTGTTCCTCGGCGACCGATCGGACTGGCTCCGCTGGGCCGGCGCATCGTCTGGCGGGAGTTCCGAGAAGACCGTGGACGACCTCGCGAAGGAGGTCATCGCTGGCAGGCACGGCAACGGCGACGCGAGGAAGAAGGCGCTCGGGAGCAGGTACAACGTCGTGCAGCTCATCGTCAACCGCGAGCTGACGGGCAGGTGGAGCTTGTCGCAGGTGGACACGGTGGCCCGCGAGGTGATCGCCGGGAAGCACGGCAACGGCGATGCGCGTAAGAAGGCATTGGGAAGCGCCTACGAGACCGTTCAGAAGCGCGTGAACATTATTGCGAAATAGTCCGCAGCGTGGTACAATGCCCATGCGATCAATGCGAAGCGGAGACGCGAGCGAGTCGCGATAAACAGCAGCCCCCGCCCTTTAGCAAGGCGGGGGATTTTTTAAGAAAAATTATTGACCATGATATAACTTAGTGATACAATGAGGTCACACCGAAAAGGAAAGGAGCGCGAAATGCAGTACATGGCCCACATCGAGGAGAACGGCACCGACCGCATGGCGTCCATCGACACGTTGGGAAATATAACCGAGGCATCTAGTGAGATCATCGCAGCAGCCAACATCAGCGACGGCGCCGAGGTACTTATCGCCTGGACTGAGTTCAATCACACGGCACAGCGGTTCTGCGCAATCGAGTACCGCTTCACCGTCGATGGCGGCAGGGCGATCAACATCCACCGAGCGTAAAACATCGAAACCGAGGAAAGGAGCGAGAATGGCTAACGAGATCGTTAAGTTCGAGCGCAGCGGCGAGGTGGTGCAGTTCACCGCCGACGAGGTGCGGCAGACGCTGTGCCCTCAGGCCACCGACAAGGAGCTGGCATTTGCCATGGCCCTGTGTCAGGCGCAGCACCTCGACCCGTTCGCGAAGGACGTCCACCTCGTGAAGTACGGGAACGGCCCCCTGTCAATCATCACGAGCAAGGAGGTGTTCACCAAGCGCGCCCAGGCAAACCCGAAGTTCGAGGGAATGGAGGCGGGTGTTACGTTCTTGACTCCTGATGGGCAAATCGTCCAGCGCGAGGGTTCGATGCCCATCCAGGGCTGGAATCTCATCGGGGGATGGTGCAAGGTGTACGTCAGCGGCTACCGAGTGCCGATATACGACGAGGTGGCAATGTCCGAGTACTCGACGGGCAAGAGCAACTGGGCGAAGATGCCGGGGACTATGATCCGCAAGGTGGCCATGTGCCACGCACTCCGCGAGGCGTTCCCCGACGACTTCCAGGGCCTCTACGGAGAGGAGGAGATGGGAAAGGCTGGGGAAGTTGTCGCGGAAACACAAAACACCCCCTTAGAATCGGCCTCGGCGCCCCAGAGCGGCATTTATGACGTTGTCGCCGAGGCCGATTTCGTGGAGATGATGAGCAACGATCAGCTCAGGGCCATCGAGACGGCCGCAGAGCAGTTCGCCGAGCTGTGCGGTAAGGAGTACCGCGAGGTGATCGACGCGCTCATGGGAAGCAGGTCGGTTCGCGAGTCCGGCGCTTCAGTCGTCACCGAGATGACCGCCGATCAGGCGACCGTCGCCATCGGGGTGCTCGCGTCGTGGGTCGAGAAGTCGCGGGCCGCGCACGAGGCAGTTGAGAAGCTGGAAGAGGCCGAGCTTGCCGAAGAGGACATCGAGTTCTAGGGGGAAACCATGATCGATTACGGAAAGCCGCCGAGCAACCAGTCGGAGCTGCGCCTTGGCGACAGCGACGAGGCCGAGTGGGCCAAGGCCCGCGAGTGGGTGGAAGATCACCAGGAGGACTTCGAGTGGTACATTGCGTTCGCCCGCGAGCACAACGGTGCGTCTCCGAACTTCATGATTCAGACGATGCGGGCCGTGCGCCATGTGAGCGTGCGGAACGGCCATGCTGCCGCTCTGGCCCGCATGGCCATGGAGCGAGACCCCGATCTGAGGTTCAAGCTGGCGAAGTCGCGATTCGACGGGTTCACGGAGGCGGTGCTGTGATGGAGTTCACTTTCGAGGTCTACGGCAAGGTGAGGGGCCAGGGAAGGCCGCGATCCGACTTCAAGCGGAAGCGGGTCTACAAGGCCCGCGCAGACCGCGAGTGGGAGGAATCGATCAAGGAGGCATACATCAACGGGAACGGCCCTTGGTTCGGCGACCGACCCGTCTCCCTGTACGTCACCACGCACCGCGAGCTGCCGAAGGCGACGCCGAAGCGCATCGAGCGCGAGGCGGACGTGCATAGGCCGGATGCCTCCAACGTGTTGAAGGGAGTCGAGGACGCGTTGAACGGCATTGCCTACGTGGACGATTGCCAGGTGGTAGATGCCCACGTGCGGAAGATGCCTCGAACCAGGCTCACGGAGCACATAGAGGTGACGATTGCGGAGGTGGACGAATGAGGGTTGTCGCGGCGACTGTGTACACTCTTGGAGCGCTCGCGGCGGCGATCTCCACGGGCGAGGTCATGGCGTCTATGGTTGCATGGATGGCGTCCATGCTGCTCATCGCGAGCTGTTAGGAGGATTTGGAATGAAATTGTACGAGCTGGCTCAGATGATGGACATGGTCATCAACGGAGGTCTGGTGTTCGACGAGGAGACGGGCGAGGTGCTTTTCGACTCGTCCAACCTCGACGAGCTGGAAGCGGCCCTCGATGCGAAGATCGAGGCGTGCTGCATCGTCGTTAAGGAGACGGAGGCCGAGGCCGAGGCCATCAAGGCCGAGGAGAAGCGCTTGGAAGCCCGCCGCGAGCGCAAGGAGAAGGAGGCGGCGCGCCTGCGCGAGTACGTGCAGCGGTGCATGGAGCAGTCGGGAGCGAGGAAGATCGACACGCCCCGCGTTTGCGTGAGCAGCCGCGCGTCTAAGTACGTCAACGTGGTTGACGAGTCTAAGGTGCCGCGCGAGTACATCAGCGAGAAGGTCACGGAGTCGGTGGACAAGAAGGCGGTCGCCGCAGCTCTGAAGAAGGGAGAGGCCATCCCAGGATGCGAGCTTTCCGAGCGAATCTCGCTGAAGATCGAGTAGAGACGTGTCATAATTCTCGGAGCGATTGGGTGGCAGCAATTCGCGCTGACATAGCTTTCAACCCCCTCGGGGGATGAAGATACGAAGCCCCCTGCTGACTGTCACCAGCAGGGGGCTTTTCGTTTGGAGGCAGAAATGATAATGGATGACCGCATAAGGCATAGCTTCAGCGCTGGTGTAGCGGCTGTTGACGGAATGTATGAAGACTCGCTCATGAAAGAAGGATGCCGGTAATGCAGTACACGATATGCGGGTATCAGCAATCAGAGGCTATCAAACTGGTAGATACGGTCACAACCGTTAGGAGCGACGGCACCGAGGTGTCGAAAACCATACGCATAGACACCACAGACCTGATGATCCTACGATGGTTCGCCGAGTTCTACCCGAACATGGAGAAGACCATCATCGACGGCAAGGAATACGGATGGATTGATCACGGACACATACTCGAAGAATTGCCGATTCTCGACATCAACGTGAGATCGGTCAATGCAAGGATGAAGAAGCTGGTGCATTTCGGGCTGCTCGAATACCAGAAGACGAACCACAAGAACGGCACGAAGGGGAACTGGTCTTTCTATCGCTTCGGAGAGCGCTACGCGAGCCTGGTAAGGTCGGACGGTCAAACGACCTACCTAGGTCGGTCAAACGACCTAGGGTCAGTCGTTCAACCGACCTACCCCTTGTGCAGTCAAACGACCTACAAAGATTCTAGTACCAGTGATTCTTCAACCAGATCATGTGAGAGAGGTCGCTTCGCGCCGCCCACGCGCGAAGAGGTCGAGGCATACGCCAGGGAAAAGGGATACGACGGGTTCCCAGTCGACCGCTTCGTCGCCTACTACGAGTCGAACGGCTGGATGGTGGGACGGACGAAGATGAAGAGCTGGAGGGCGGCAATGGCGAACTGGCATCTGAGAGACAGCCAGGGGAAGCCGTCGCAGCCGAAGATACAGGTGTCGGAAGAGATCATGGCCGAGTGGGAGCGCGAGAACGAGGCCATGCGCAAGCGATTGGGGATGATCTAGATGCAGAGAATCACACCTTTCACGGCAGAGGCGAGGGAGAGATGCCCGAAGTGCGGCAGGGCCGTAACCATGACGTTGGAGTGGCCGAAGGTGAAGCACGGCGTTTTCGTCGGCATGGTCGCGCGCGAGGTTCCGGCTGCGTGCGACTGCCAGCTCAGGGAGCAGGACGCGCGGGAGGCAGAGGAGCAGCGCCGACGGTCTGAGCAGATGGAGGCCATGAGGTACGAGAGGGCTTTCGGCAACCGAGTGCTCGTCGGCAGCTTCGACGCCAGCTCGAAGAACCCCGAGGTCATGAGTTCGTGCGCCGCCTACGCCGTCGATTTCGATAAGTCGATGGCAGAGCGGAAGAACGGGCTGCTTTTATGGGGAGACTCGCGAGCTGGCAAGACGTTCGCCGCCGAGGCCGTGGCGCGCGAGCTGCACGACCAGGGTATGAGAGTCGTTATGGACACCGCCGCCGGGTTCGTCTCGCGGTACGAGAGCGCCGACCGCATTGGTCGGGAGGCGATGCGCCACAGGATCGCGAAGTGCGACCTCCTTGTGGTGGACGACTTCGGCGCGTCCAGGGACACGAGCTACGGGCGCGAGGTGGTCTTCTCGCTGATAGACGACCGCATCAGCGCCAACGGCCCCATGGTGGTCACCACCAACCTGACTCCCGAGCAGATGACCACGTGCCCTGACTCGCGGGCGGCGATGCGCATTATGGAGCGGTGCCTTCCGATCCGCGTCGGGTGATTTTATTTTTCCCGAAAAGTGTTGACCGTGGTATAACGTTATGGTACAATGATAAAACACCGACAGGAAAGGAGGAAGCATGGATTGCTTCGAGCAAGTTCACGAAGCCGCCATCAGCGCAGTTGCAGAGCTTGACGAGCTGTGCGAGCGGTACGACGTGTCGTACATCCACTACTCGCGCGTGTTCGACTCGATTCTCGAAATCTGCGAGGCGGCGATACCGAAAGGAGAAGCGGATGCCGAACCGGGAGAAGATGAGGCGGCTCATGTTCGAGCGAAACATGAGCCAGGCAGACCTTGCGAGGTCGATGGGGATTTCGCCGTCTGGCGTGACGAAGATCATGAGGAGGGGGACGGATATACGGGAGAGCACGCTGAAGAAGGTGTGCCTAGCGCTGAACTGCCGCGCGGAGGACATCTGGTGATCGTCCTATGAGCGCCTGGGACGTGCCGGACTTCGACCTTGAGCCGCCAGACGAGCAGGTGACGCGCCGATGGTGCGACCGCTGCATCAACTGGGCCGAGTGCCCCTGCGGGTGCGGATGGGGCTGGTGCTCCTACGCCGACGAGTTCACAAGGCCCGACGATTCGGACGACTGCGGCGACTTCGACGGCGAGCCGCCGGAGATGGACGACGACCCCGCATGGGACGAAATCAGAGAGGAAGGAACGACCTATGACCGATAAAGACCCCGAGGACATGACCGCATCGGAGCTGCTGCTGAGTGGCAACAGCATCTGCGGACTATGCATGATGCTGACCGACGGCGACTGCATAAACCATGGCTGCCTCGACATCTTCACCACCCTCGCCAATAAGATCGACGCCGAGATCGTCAAAGCCTACAGCGAGAAGCTGAACACTTGCGCAATGAGATGGGCCAAGGCCAACGGATGGCCCGACTTCCGCGAGGGGGAGGACTTCGGCGCGTGGCTCGACCGATGCGCCCTCCCGCGGCCCCGCTTCGAGGACGGGGAGCCGGTGCAGTTCGGCGAGGAGGTGGAGCTGCACTACAAGAGCGGAGGGTGCGACAAGGGCAGATTTCAGGAGATTAAATACAACAAAGGCTCGGTGTGGATACTCTCGTTCACCGGCGTAGACCATGCCAGCGAGTACCGCTACGACAGCGAGCGCGACACCATCAAGCGCCCCGCCCCCGAGGTTTTGGGGGCCGACGGGAAGCCCATCATGGTCGGTGATACCGTATATGGTGTCAACAATGGACATAGGTACACGGTAATGGGACTCCCTGCGCCGAGCAATGAAACAGTCTATAACTCGAATGATGACAGGCTGCATCTTATCCATGACGAGAGCGGATTAGACGCCATCTTTCCAGCGTCAACTCTCACCCACACCCCTCCCGACACCTTGGAGCGCCTGCGCGACGACATAGCCGAATGGCGCGCCGACTGCGCAATACCTGGCAGCGGGTGGGATGTGAAGACCGCAGAGTGGGCCGCCCGCATCGACGCCATCGTCCGGCGGAAGGGAGGCGCGGAATGAAGATGTTCCGATGCGACGTGTGCGGATCACGGCTCAACAACCAAGATGACTGCTTCGTGCATCTGTCGGCGTTTTCGAAGCGCGTAGACGACAAATGGATGGAAAAGCGACTCAGCGTCAACGAGAGCATAGATGTGTGCCCCGAGTGCTGGGATTCCATCAGCCGCGCCGCCGAGGCCGAGATAAAGAAGTTGGGAGGCGAGTAGCCATGTGCGAGTACTGCGAAGGGGAACGCCCTCTGGCGATGGACGCCGCAAGCCCCAACAAGCGGGTCAACTGCTTCGTGATCATCGACGGTTGCCTCCGCACCGCCAACGACTACACGGTGCACGGCCCGCGCCTACCGCTCGACTTCTGCCCGAAGTGCGGGCGCGACCTGAGAGGGGGAGAGCAATGACGCCGCCGAAGCATCCGACTGTCTGCAACATCTGCGGGGGCAAGGTGTCCTACGTCTCCAACGCCCGCGTCTACGGCAGTAGGTACGGGAGCGGCTGGTGCTATCTCTGCGAGAGCTGCGGGGCCTACGTCGGCACCCACGGGCCGCGCCCGAGGGAGGCCCTGGGAATCCTCGCCGACAAGCGGATGCGCAGGCTGAAGATGGAGTGCCACGAGCTGTTCGACCGCACGTGGGATACGAACGCCGAGCGACGCGAGAGGTACGCGCGGCTCGCGAACAGGCTGGGAATCCCAGTCGCCGAGTGCCATTTCGGTCAATTCGACGCTCCGATGTTGGAGCGGGCGCTTGCGATACTCAAGGAGGAAGGCAATGACTAGGCTATACATCTCCGGCCCCGTGACGGGCAAGCCGAACGACAACATCCAGGCGTTCGAGGATGCGCGACGAAAGCTGCGGCGCTACTACATGGTAGACATTCCGCACGAGTACGTATATGCCGAAACGACTCACGAAGAGGCCATGGCCATCCTCTTGCACCAGCTGACGGATCGCACGTACTCGTGCCGCAAGGGAAAGCTCGCCAACCTCTACGACGGCGTGGCCCTCCTCCCCGGCTGGGAGCAGTCGGAGGGCGCTCGCTTGGAGAGGGCCGTCGCCGAGGCCTGCGGCATCCCGGTGAAGACCGTGGACGAGTGGTTGGAGGAGGCGCGATGAGGCTAAGGTGCATCAGCGCAGGCAGGTTCGCAGACGCTACAAACAACGGCAACCTTGTCTTTGTCGAAGTCGGCGAGGTGTGGGAGCGCGTCCCTGCACATCGCGACGGTCGCGAAGAATCTCAAGCGAGGGTACTATAAAGGAGGCGCTGAGGTACTATGACACCGAGCATCATGCAGGACAAACGCGAGTGCTACGCCACAGGTTCGACGCACAACCTGCACCGACACCACTGCTTCAAAGCCTCCCGCCGCAAGCTGTCGGAGAAGTACGGCCTTTGGGTGTGGCTGCGGGCCGACGTGCACCAGCTGATGCACGACCACAACCCGCCCTACGAGAAGCTGGAAGAGGCGTTGAAGATCGCCGCGCAGAGGGAATTCGAGGAGAACGGCGGCACGCGCGAGGAGTTCATGGCGATTTTTGGATGCAATTATCTGTAGGAGGAATAATGTCGAAGACAAAGCGCGAGGTAGTTACCTACACCTGCGATATATGTGGCGCTGAGTTGAAAAAAAGCGATGAGCT
>ERZ1673741.715-NODE-715-length-33161-cov-12.364858_pt1 | contig 33161 bp, 28 predicted proteins | sample MGYA00580209_ERZ1673741 | MGnify/ENA primary metagenome ERZ1673741 (study PRJEB41218, sample SAMN15661754) | gut metagenome | host: Homo sapiens | place: Canada: London | collected 2015-08-20/2019-03-30 | study: EMG produced TPA metagenomics assembly of... | reverse complement strand
CGCTTTAAAGTTTCTACTTCTTTAGTAGAGGTTGCCCGCTAATTTCCGAAGAACCATTTTTATTGCTTCGAGCTTCCTGCTCGTTCTCGTCTCTTTCTGGCTCAGCCGCCGCATGAAGCTTGAGGATGCTCAAGGGACCGCCATCCCGCTTAAGGATTAGCTTCGCGCTGCCTTTTTCCACGCCTCGCGGAGCATAAAATTTAAAGATTCTTCCTTGTTTATTAAGCACCCGCTCATGCTTGAAGCATTTCTCAAATCCATCAACTGCGTCATCATCATGGGACTCCTCGCAGGAGCAGGGTACTGGACAGCCTCAAAGGGCTGGTACGACCAGACGGCGACGCAGCTGATTGCACGCCTCGTCACGTTTCTGTCGCTGCCCTGCTACCTCTTTGCAAGCGTTTCCGAACGGCTCACGCACAACGAGCTGATTGCGCTCGCGGGCCCGATGGTAATTCCCTTCATCTCGATGTGGCTCGTCTTCTTCACGAGCCGCATCATCATCCGACTCGGGCATGTAACGACCACGCACTCCGGGATTTTTTCCTCAGCCTATACCGCCTCGAACAACATGTTCATCGGGCTGCCGGTCTCGATCGCGCTCTTCGGCGAGGAAGCCGTCATTCCGACGCTTCTCTACTTCTTCGCCAACACGACGTTTTTCTGGACCATGGGGAATTATCTTGAAGCCATGGACGGCGTGAAGAGCGAACACCGGGAAGCACCGAAGATGCTGTCGCTCACGACCGTGAAGCGCGTCTTTTCGCCGCCTCTCTGCGGGTTCCTGCTCGCCATCATTCTGCTCCTCCTCGACCTCAAGTTCCCCGAGCCTGTGATGGCGGCGGCGAAGTACATGGGCGGAATCACGACGCCGCTCGCGCTCATCTTCATCGGCCTCATGATCCATACGATCGGAATCCGCAACATCAAATTCTCGAAGGATCTGATGCTAGTCCTCTTCGGGCGCTTCCTCGTGAGCCCTCTGGTATGCCTCGGCCTCACGATGGTTCTGCCCGTGCCTGAGCTTTTCGCCAAGGTGTACGTGATTCAGGCGGCGCTCCCCTGCATCACGCAGATCGCCGTGCTTGCGCGCTACCACCATGCGGACGTGGAATTTGCGACGACGTCGGTTGCCTCAACGACGCTTCTCGCCTCGATTGCGCTTCCCATCTGGATGATCATCCTTACGGCGATTCATTAATCGCTGCGCTCTTCGTCGAGCCGCTTCTGAAGCTTCCTCCAGGCGTCGAAGCGCTTCGAAACTCTGGCGAAGCGCTCGTCGAGCGCCTGCTTGTGCGCCCGTAGCTCGGCAACATCCTCCGGTTCGGCTTCGATCTCCTCGAGAAACTCCGCTTCGCGCGCCGCATCGTCGCGCGCCCGAATAAGACTATCGAGCGTCTTCTCAAATTCGCTTTCGGTGAGCGACTCGAGCGGGGCATCGAGCACCCGCAACGCGGGCTCTGCGTCCTTCCCGCCGCTCTTTTCAGGCTCCAGGTTCTCTGCGGGAGAGAGAAAGGGCAGCTCCGTCTCCGGGCCGCTCCCGGTCGCAGGCCGGCGGAAGCGCTCGAGCGCCTGGGCGACTTCATCGGGCGCGCCGTCCGGCAGGCCCGCCGCGTTTGGCGCCGGAGCCTCCGGCTCCCGACGCGCTTTCTCCTCAAAAGGCTTCAAGTCGAGCGAAAAGGCGAAGTCGGCGCTTCCGAGACAAAGCGGGCCGTTCGCGGCGGAAAGCCGGAGCTCGGCCCCGGTCGCGCGGTCGCGCAGGATGACATGACCTTCAGGGAGAATGACGTCGTAGATGGGCATAACTAAAACAGTAAGACGGAGTTAATTGGGAAAGACTAACATTCTCCGAAACAACCCGATATTTCCCGCCAGCTCTTTTCAACTCAGGTGAATTCAGAATGTTTACCTTCATTACGATTGTTCTCGCCCTGATCTGGGCGGTTGCGTCCTTCATTCTTCTCTTCAAGGTCTGGGACAACATCGGACCCGCTGTTCTCTCCATGTCGGGCGGCAACCATGCCGTTCAGCTCCTTGCTATGGCGATCGTCTTTCTCGCCATCTGGGGCATCCCGGGCTGGATCTACATGAAGATTTTCGGGTGATTTTTCACATGGCCCGAAGAAGACCGTCCGGCGGGAATTGCAATTCCCCGGGCGGCTTTTCTTTTTCGTGCCGTCTTCAGGTCTTTGCCGGCCTCTCTGTACCAAAGAGCCGGCCGGCGAGCGCCGCTCGCATCGCCTCCTCATCCGCATTGAATGCGTAGTCGCCGGGCTCCAGGTACTGCACTTTTCTCGGAAGCGCTCCGGCAAGAATGTCGACAGCAGGCTCGAGCGTCCACTCGCCCCAGTCGCCGATCACGATGAGGTCCCGCCTCGCACGCGTGACGGCCACATTGAGAAGATTTGCCGGCATGGAAGCCCAGCGGCGCTGCCGCCTTCCCTTCGCTCCCGGAATCGAGCCGAGGACCAGAATCACGACGTCCGCTTCCTGACCCTGGAAGGTATGCACCGTGCCCGCACGGGCATTGAAATCCCTGAGGCCGAGCTCGCGGATGATCCGGCCCGCGCCTTCGGCGACCGCTCTGAAGGGCGACAGAACAAAGACGCTCAGTCCGCGATTGAGGCGGTCGGCATGGAATCCCATGAGGAGCTTTCTGAGCCACGCCATCTCCTCGCGGATCATCTTGGGGTCGCCTCCGGCGCCCTGCGTTCTTCTGCCCTTTTTCGACACCCTGACGGGCGGCACGTAGGACTTTCCGACGATGTCGTACCAGCAGCTCTGCGCGGGCCGTCCATCATCAACGCGGGGCGTCATCTGCACCATCTGCCCGGCATAGGAAAGGGCATTGGCGATCTCGAACATGGGCGAGAGGCAGCGCCGGTGCGTGCGAAGCGGAAGCCCCGTCCACACGTCCTCATGGGAGACGCTGTCGCGGATGCTCGTTCCCGCCTCCATTGAAGCATCCGCGAGAGACTGGAGCGAACTCTTCATGGGCGACCAGATTTCATCGACGAGCGGGTGCCGGCCCCGCAGAAATTCGGCGAGGGGCTCCGGCATGGTGACGACCGGCATCAGCTGCCTCAGGTCGCCTAAGACCACTGCCCGGCGGGCTCGGTTGAGAATGCCGACGGCGGCCTGGGGCGACGCCTGACTCGCCTCGTCGATGAAGACCCAGGGGAGCTCCGAAGGCCCCACCTGCGCGAAAAGCCGGCCGGCACTCGCGAGCGTCGTGGAAATGACGGGAATGAGGAAGGAGAGGAACTCGAAAACCTGGCGCGCCGAGCCCGACTCAAAATGCGGCATGCCGGCGAGCAGATAGCCGGCCGCCGCCCGCAGTCCCTTCTTTGCGGCATCGGCCTGCGCCACCAGGGTCGCAGCATGGAGCTCCATTGCCGCCTCAAAGAGTTCCGAGCGCAGGCGCTCGAATTCCTCGTCCACCCAGAGAGTGAGCTTATGCTGCGAGGGATCTTCGGCAAGGGGCGTCGAAAAGACCAGCGGCACAACGCGGTGCGTGCGGCATCTTTCGGCCATCCGCTCCCGGCGGACCCGGACCTTTTCATCAAGCTCGCGAAAGCGCTTCCGGGCGCTCAGCCAGTCTTCCTCCGGGAGGCGCCGCATGAGGTCGAGCTGATCGAGCACGTCGTCGATCTGCTGCTGAATTGTGGAGCCGAAGGGATTGATCATGCCGATCCCCATGACGGCCTGAACGAACCGGCCGCAGTTGCGGCGGCTCCCGAGGGTCGCCGAGGAGAGTCCCCAGACTTCCTCTGGCGACTTCACGCGCTTGAGGAGCGTCTCGCGGAGCATCTGCCTGCGCTTTGCCGCAGGAAGCTTCTGCCACTCCTCCCGCGAAAGATCCGGGAGACCCGCATTCCCATCCTCGAAAGAAAGGTTCGGGTCGTCTTCTGATGCGCCTCCATGACCTTGAGGCGCCGAACGTCCCTTTTTCCCGGTGCGCGCGAGGGGCTTCATTTCAACGGAGAGCGCCATCATCCCGAGCGCGCAGTCGCGCCAGTAGGAAAAGGCGGGCCGGGCGCCTCCCGTTGAGGGATCGGGCCTGGGATCCCTCAGGCCGTAGCTCCGGGGGAGCGAATCCGTAATGTTGCGGATCGCCGCATTGTTGTTGGAGGCCACCACCATGAGCGAATCCTCCGCAATGCCGGGATGCACGGGCGTAAGCGAGTCGGTGCGGTTGGCGGAAAGCTCCCAGACGACGGGATGCCCCCAGTCGAAAACATCCCTGGACGAAGCCTTCTCTGCAATCCGTCTCGCGCGCCGCGTCACAATCTCGGCAATGATGTCTCTCAGGAGCCAGCTTTTGCCCGTGCCCGGAGGGCCGTTCACGGAAACGAGAGGGCCAAAGCCCTCGCCGGCCCGAAGGATGCCCGAGACAGCCGCCTGCTGGGCGAGATAGAGGTGGTGCGAGGGATCTGCGGGCCATCGTCCTGAAGGGAGAGCCTCCGGCTTCAGGAGGTCCGCGATCGCCGCCGGGGACTTGAGGAGATCCGTACGTCTGACGTCCTTCCCGCTTCCGAGCGCAAGAAGCCTCGCGAGCGGTCCGCTCACAGGCTGAAGAAAATCAAGGTCTTCAGGAGACAGCTGATCGGCGGCATTCGCCGGTCCTTCCTCCTGGAGCGCTTCTTTGGTAGCGTCTCCGGCTTCGGGCGCCTCCCTGGAATCGAGTCCGCGGAGTCTTTCCATATCGGGCGCATGAAAGGATCGGGCGCCGGCATGCATGAGCGCAACGCGCGCCGCCCGGATGTCCGCAAGGTAAAAGCTTCTTAACGGCCCGGGTTCGGGAGCCTTTCTCCGCAGCGGCCGCGAAAGCGTCGTCTTGACGACGCAGGAAAGTCCCTCGGGGAGCCCTGCGCCGCGCGCGAGCTGGTCGGAGAGTTCGCAGATGAAGCCTTCGGCGACGGGTTCCGCGTCTTCCATGGGATCCGTGAGCCGGATCATCACGGGGTCGCCGTCAATCTGCTCGGCCTTGACCGCAAGGCCCGCCCCGGCGTCCGCAGACTGCCCGCAGACGCGGGCGACCTCAGCCTCCATCCAGCGCGCCATGCGCTCGCACCTGAGAAGCGCGCCTTCCACGAGCCTCAGATCCTCGGCCTCCCTGAGACGCGCCTTTTCGGCGCGAAGATACCTCAGCGCGCCGCAGAAGCCTGCCGCCTCAAAGCTTTCGTCAATGTACTTCCCCCAGGGATTGAGCTGAAAGCGCGCGAGATAGGTTTGCCCTCTCAGATCCGACCCGGCAATGGAGGATGCGCTCATTTCGCCCCAGATCGAATCCATGCTTCCCGCAAAGGCCGGATGTTCCGATGGCGCTTCTGTTTTCTCCTTTTCCTCAATCGCGCTGAATTCCCTCAGAAGCTGCCGATAAACGAGGCGCTTTTCAATAACGCCGAGGTACACCGTAAAGAAGGGAAGATCCGCCTCGAGGAGGCTCCGCGGGGCCTTGGCCGGGTATTCGTAAGCCTCATGGAGCCGCATCGACTGCCAGCGTTCGACGGCCTCAGCCTCGTTCCCGGAAAAGCGTCCGGGGCGCCATTCGCTCCAGAACGTGCCTTCCGCTTCCTTTCTGCGGAAATCCTCCGGCGTGAGAAGCTCTATTTCCTCCCAGAACCGCAGAATCTCCAGCTGAGCAGCCCGGCTTTCCACGAAGGACTACTCCTTTGCCGCACCAAGGCGCTTCTGCGCTTCGCGCACGCGTTCCTCGCGCGCCAGGCGCTCGGCCTGCGGGAGCTCTGCGTAATTGGGCACCGTCCGGTCGTCCCAAAGGGAGTGATCGGGGTGCCAGCGAAGCTTCACGCGATCGGGGAATTTTTCCGGATCATCCTGCATCCGCACGTCCATGCCGAGACCGGCTGCAAAGAGGAGTTCGCCGTTGAGCCAGAGGCGGGGCAGATCGACGCGGGCATATGCCGGAATCCCTGCCTGGCTGTAGAGGTCCTTCAGGGGCTTTGCAGGCCGGAGCATCCAGAGGCGAAGCTTCGTCTGGCCGTTGCTCGAACGCGCCTCGAGCCGCGCCGTGCGGTCCATGAGCCTCGAGCGCGCGATGCCGGGCTCTCCGGGCTGACAGGGAATCACTTCAATGACGCCGCCCCAGTCGGGAAGCGCAATATCGCCCGCCTGGGTTCTCACGACCGCGCTCGAGTCCGCGGCAAGCCGCTTCGTGACGACATTGCGGATGACGAGATCAGGTCCCCAGCGGCGGATTTCCTTCCCCTGAAGGCGGATGGCAAAGGACGCATCGGAATGCGTCTCCCGGACCTGCCGCAGCATGTCCTCGAGCCTTGCCTTAGAGATGGTCCTAAGGCCTTCCGCCGACAGCCATGCGCGCAGGCACCAGGCCTGACGGGCCGGGATGAGTTCAAGAAGGCGGAAGATCGAGAGGCCCTTCGGGCGCTCTTCCGACCGGCAGCGTTCAAGGTCGGAGCGGGCGACGCTCTTCAGAACCTCAAGGGCTTCGGCGACAAGCGACACCGAGCGCGCCGCCGTGCATCTGAATCCGGGGCGAATTTTCTCGAGGAGCGGAATCACCTCGTGCCGCACGCGGTTTCTCGCGAACCGGGGATTGTCGTTATCCGGATCATCCGCGTAGCCGATCCGGCGATTGCGCACGTAGCGCTCGATTTCCTTTCTCGGCAGCGCCGCCCAGGGCCTCAGCAGAAAGACAAGGCGCCCTTCCTGAACGGCGGGCGCGTCCTCAACCGACGGCGGCGTGAGCTCGCGCACCTCCGGGAAGGCCGCGAGTCCGTCGAGACCCGCTCCGCGCATCCACTGGAGGAGAAATGTTTCAATCCGGTCATCCTCATGGTGCGCCGTGACGACGACGTCAAAGCCTTCCTTCAGGGCATAGCGGGCCAGAGCCTTGTAGCGCGCCTCGCGCGCTGCCGCCTCAACGCCCTCGCCTTTTTCGGAAACGCGCACATGAATGCATTCGAACTCAACGGAGCGCTTTTCGCATTCCGAGCGGCAGAGGTCCGCCCACTTGTCGGCATCGGCTTCAAGTCCGTGATGAACGTAGACCGCCCGCAGGCCGGCGATCAGCGCCTGACGCTTTTCATGAAGGAGCTTCGCGGCCACGTCTAGAAGCGCCATCGAGTCGCGCCCGCCCGAAATGGCGATGATGACGCGGACCGGATTGAGGGGCACGAGCGCGAACTCGGGGCTCGAGCGTCCGAGAAGGTGGTCGGCCGCTTCCTGAAGCGAATTCCTGAGAAGTTCTGAAAGCTTCTGGCGCAGCTGCGTTCCGCTCGAAACACTCTTTTTTTCGGCAGACGTCTTCCGTCTTGCCTTCTTTTCGCGCGCCTGCGCTTCCGCCTTTTCAATCAGCGCGAGATCGGGAAGCTTCGCAGGGCCCGTGCGCGGCGCATTCGGATCCTTTTCTGCATCGATCGGCAGAACGGGGAACGCTTGCTCGAATTCAACCGCCTGAACCTTTCCTTCCGGCGTCAGCTGGCTCTCCTGAGCCTCTGCATGCGCCTTTTCGCGCACGAGCGCCTCGGCATTAATGCCGCTGCGGCGCCTGCGGGGCTTCACGGCAGCAGATTTCCGCGCGGGCTTCGTTTTGGTCGCAGAAGCACTCTTTTTCGGGGCGGCGGAAGCCTTTTTCTCAGTCATAACTCTAAAGATTGGGGAATGAGGAAACTTTTTCAAGCAGTTAAACTCTAATTCTAGCGGTCCCGGCAATGCGCCGAACCGCTTCCCCGGCGATCTCCCGCTCGGGCAGGAGCAGCCGCCTTTTGTTAGAATCACGCCCCGTTCATGAAAGGGGCTCCTGAGCCGCTCTCTATCGGTCTCCGGACCCTCCTTTCGTCCCCGTTTTCAATCTATCGAGCTCAAACAAATGCCCACGCCCACGTCGTCGCTTCAGGCTTTCGTTGCCACCGCCACCAAGGCCGCGCGCATGGCCGCGCGCGAAATCAACCGCGCCGCCGAAGACCGCGATCTTCTGGAAATCTCCGATAAAGCCGCAAACGACTTCGTCACCTCGGCGGACAAGGCGGCCGAAGCCGTCATCATCCGCGAGCTCATGTCGGCCTATCCGCACCATGCCGTGCTCTCTGAAGAGGCCGGCCGCACCGGCGACTCGAAGAGCGACTACCTCTGGATCATCGACCCGATCGACGGTACGACGAACTTCATTCACGGGCTTCCGCAGTACTGCGTTTCGATCGCGCTCACCTTCCGCGGCGAACCGATCGTCGCCGTCATCTACGACGTCGCGAAGAACGAGCTCTTCACCGCCGCCAAGGGCCAGGGCGCGAAGCTCGATGACCGCCGCATCCGCGTTTCCGAAACGGATGAAATGAGGCGCTCCCTCATCGGCACGGGCTTCCCCTTCCGCCGCGGCTGCGACTTCGACGGCTACCTCGCGGGCTTCCGCCGCGTTGCCGAACGCTCGGCCGGCATCCGCCGCCCCGGTTCGGCTGCGCTCGACCTCGCCTGGGTTGCCTGCGGCCGCTACGACGGCTTCTGGGAACTCAAGCTCAACCCGTGGGACATCTGCGCCGGCGGCCTGCTCGTTCTTGAAGCGGGCGGCCTCATCACCGATCTCGAGGGCGGCGAAAACTGGCTCGAATCCGGCAACGTCTGCGCGGGCAACCCCAAGATCTTCGCGCAGCTCCTTCCGCTCGTCGGCACCATCAAGGCCGAACCCGAAGAAAAGGCCGAAAAGCCCGAAGCGAAGGCTCCGCGCCGCACGCTCTCGACCAAAAAGAGCGAATAAATTTCTTTTCAGGCGCCGGGGCTCGCCCCGGCAATGACCGTCCGCCTCTCACCGGCCCTCAAGCGCTTTCTGCGTGCGCGGGTCCTGAGGCCGGACGGTTTTTTGTAAGCGAAACGATCCCCCATGGCAGAAGAAGCTTCCGTTCAGCCCGATTTCAGCAATCCTGAACTCTTCACCCCCTCAATGCGGCAGTTCGTTGAGGTGAAGAACCGCTACCCAAAAACGCTCGTGCTCTTTCGGATGGGAGACTTCTACGAAACCTTCTTCGACGACGCCGTCCGCGCCAACCGACTGATCGGCATCACGCTCACGAAGCGCGGCAAGCTCACCGACGGAACGCCCATTCCGATGGCGGGGATCCCCTTTGTTTCGCTCGACACCTACATTGCAAAGCTCGTGAGGCTCGGCGAAAGCGTCGTCATCGTCGAACAGATGGGGACGCCGGGCAAGGGCATGATCGAGCGCAAGGTGTCGCGCATCGTGACGCCGGGAACACTCACGGAAACGTCGCTTCTGCCGGAAAAATCCGATTCGACGCTTCTCGCGATCGACTGGCCCAGGAAGAAAGCGGAACCCTTCGGCTTCGTCTGGCTCACGCTCTCAAACGGCGACTTCCGTGCTGAGGAAGTGTCTGCCGACGCCTTTGCGAGCGCCATTTCCCGCATTCATCCCTCGGAAGTGCTCGTTGCCGAATCCCTCCGTCTGGCGCTTCGCGAGGCCCACCCCGAGCTCGTCGTTTCCTCGCTGCCCAACTGGCACTTCGACGGCAGGCGCGGCGCGGAAATGCTCTGCAGCACCTTCGGGCTCGCAAACCTCGATGCCTGGGGCGTATCGGGCAAAAACACCATCCTCGCCGCGGCCAATGCGCTTCTCGACTACACGGCGGAAACTCAGGTCGACCTCATGCCCTTCATCGAGCCCCTCAAGCTCGTGAAGGAAAGCGAATTCGTCGTGCTCGACCCGTCGACGCGGCGCAACCTCGAAATCGATCAGAGCCTCTCGCCCCTCGGCGACGGGCCGACTCTCTTTTCGGTGCTCGACCACTGCGCAACCGCGATGGGAAGCCGGGAACTGCGCCGCTGGCTCAACCAGCCCGTGCGCGACAGAAGGCTTGCCGAGATTCGTCAGGAAGCGATCGGAAGCATTCTCTCAACGGAAAGGCTCCTCGAAAACCTCCGCACCGACCTCAATACGCTCCCCGACGTCGAGCGCATTTCGAGCCGCATTGCGCTCGGAACCGTCCGTCCGCGCGAACTCGCGTCGCTGAGGGACGCGCTTCCCCGCATCGACTCGCTCGAAAAATGGCTTTCCGCTCAGCCGCTCGAATTCTTTGCGGCCTTAGGCGAAAGCCTCAGGCTTCCCGCCATGATCGGAGAGCTCCTCAGCAAAGCGCTCCTTCCCGAACCCGCGGTGCTCCTGCGCGACGGCGACGTGATCGCCTCGAGCTACAGTCCGGAGCTTGCGGAACTGAGGCACTTCAGAGACGACACGAGCCGCATTCTTCTCGAGATGGAGGAGCGCGAGCGAGCCGCGACGAAGCTCCAGACCCTTCGCGTGCAGTACAACAAGGTGTCGGGCTTTTACATCGAAGTCTCAAAGACCGCCGCGGACCGCGTGCCTGCCCGCTACCAGAGAAAGCAGACGCTTAAAAACAGCGAACGCTTCATCACGCCCGAACTCAAGGAGCTCGAAGACCGCATTCTCTCTGCGCGCGAGCGCGCGCAGACGCTCGAAAAGGCGCTCTACGACGATCTCGTCTCGAAGCTCGGGGAACGGGCGGCCGAACTCCTTGCCGCGGCCAAAGCCATTGCCGAGCTCGATGCCGTGACGGGACTTGCCGAACACGCCGAGTCGCACCGCTGGGTGCGCCCCGTTCTCACCGATCATCCCGGGATCCGCATTGAAAAGGGACGACACCCGGTCGTCGAAACCACGCTCGAAAGCTTCGTTCCCAACAGCTGCCGCCTCGAGGACGGCCGCCGCATGCTCATCATTACCGGCCCCAACATGGGCGGCAAGTCAACCTACATGAGGAGCGTCGCACTCATTGTTCTCCTCGCCTGGGCGGGAAGCTTCGTGCCGGCGGAAACGGCGGAGATCGGCCCCGTCGACCGCATTCACACCCGCATCGGCGCCTCGGACGACCTCGCCCGCGGCCGCTCCACCTTCATGGTGGAGATGACGGAGGCCGCCGCGATTCTCTCGCAGGCGACCGACAAAAGCCTCGTGCTCATGGACGAAATCGGCCGCGGCACCTCGACATTCGACGGATTGTCGCTGGCTGCCGCGATCGCTCAGGAGCTCGTGCAGAAAACGAGAAGCTTCACGCTCTTCGCCACGCACTACTTCGAGCTCACGACGCTCGCTCAGGAACTGCGCGAAGTGGCGAACGTCCACGTTTCCGCCTCACAGACCCGCTCCGGCATTGTCTTCATGCATGAAATCTCCGAGGGCGCGGCATCGAAAAGCTACGGCATTGCCGTTGCTCAGCTCGCGGGCATCCCCGCGCATGTCGTGCGCCGAGCGAAGGGCTTTCTCGCGAAGCTCGAGGAGCGTGCCAATACGGTCGATTCGCCCCTGCCGAACCTCTTCGGCGAAAGCCTCCTCATGCCGCCGGAACCGGACCCCGAGGCCGGGGAAGCGCCCTCTGCAGCACCGGTCGATCCGGCAATCCTCGCCCTCATCGAACGGATCGGAAGCGCCGACATCGACAGTCTTTCGCCCCGCGATGCCCTGAAGCTTCTCTACGAACTCCAGAACGAAGCCCGCGCGCTCGAAACGCCCGCTGCGGCGACGCTCTGAAAACGAGGCTTCCGGGCTTTCCGAGCGCGAGGAATTGACGCCATAAAGCCCTGAGGCCGCGTAGAATGCATTAATTGACTCTGGTCGATAAATTCTTTGCGAGCCTCCCGGCCGCTCCCCTCAATATTTCCCTGAAGAGGTCACAGCTTTGGAACAGAACTATTTGTCCGACGCCCCCGTTGACGAGGACACGCTTTTCCGCGCCATCCATAAGCACATTCTTCGCCAGGCGAAAGCGGGCGGACGCATTGATACCGAGGCGGAAATCGCCGAACGCTTCAACGTTACGCGCTACAAGGTAAGAAAAGCCCTTGCGGTGCTCTCCCAGATGGGCATTGTCGATCGGGCGCCGAAGCGCGGCATGACGGTGAACGCCATGGGGCCGAAGCATCTCTCCTCGCAGATTCAGGTGCAGATGGACATTGCGAACTTCGACATCCGCGAATTCATCGAAGCGCGACTCCTGATTGAGGTCAACATCATTCCGCTCTGCGTGCGCCGCATGACGCCGGCCCTTCTCGGCCGTCTCGACGACGCCATCTGCCGCATTGAATTGAATGCCGGCAATACGCACGAAGCCGACCGCTGGGACCGTGAATTCCATCTCATCCTGCTTGAGTCCTGCGGCAACCGCGTGCTCCAGGTCTTCTCGGCCGCGCTCATCACGTACTTTGAAAAGACGACGCCGAGGCTTCCGCAGAATGACCCGGCCTTCTTCATGAACATCGCCCGTCAGGAGCGCGAGTTGCTGCGCGCCATTCAGCACGGCGACGAAGAGGAAGCCCGCGCGCTTCTCTCTAAGCACCTGCGCGAGCAGGTGGATCTCCTTTCGACCTGATTCCTCAAGGGTTTCATGCCGGGAGAGATTCCCCCTGCGGCCTTCACGCTTGAATGGCGGTTCGTGTCCGACGGCTCCCGCGGTCGCTTCGGCGTCTCTGAATCCGCTTCCGACATTCAGGAACCCGACTACAGCCGTCTTCCCGCAGGATTCCGGAAGGAAAACGAAGGCTATCAGCTCCTCTCCGACCGCATCCGGCGGGCTCAGGCGCGCGAATGCCTGCGCACGCTCCTCATGCATTGGGGGACCTTTACGCCGGAAGGCTGGAACCACTGGCAGTCGGGTACTTACGGAAAGCCCTCAATTCCCGATGCAGGGGATTTCTCCCTCACCCATGCCGCCGGATTTGCCGCGGCGCTCCTGGCTCCTAAGCCGGAAGAAGGCGCTTGCCGCTTGCCGCGTGCTCGCGCGCCTATGCGCTCTGGACGCGCAAGGAGGCCGTGCTGAAGGCAGGCGGCTGGGGCTGCGCGACGAAATTGCGGATCTGGATGTGCTCGCTTCGCCGCTTCACTTTCTCGGACGCCGCTGGCACTGGGAAACGCTGCTCCTGAAAACCGGGAGTGAAAGCATCTCCGACGCCCGGGAAAGCGCCCGCGAAGCGCTCTCGAGCCGGAAGCCCGACGAGACGATTGAGAGCGTGGTCAGGCTCACGGCCGCCTCGGACCGTCCCTTCACGCTCTCGCGTCCGGCTGAGCTTTATTCGTAATTGAGCGCTTCAGCGTAGTAGCCCGGATAAGGGAGCAAGATCGCCTTCTGCACGAGCGCGGAGAACAGCATCAGTTCCTGAGCTTCTACAGCACGAAAACCGGCATTTCCTTCGCCCAGGCGCTCATCGACAAAAAGTCCAATGAAATTCCTGCCGCCCTCAAGCTCGCGCAATTGCTTGACTTGCAGGGGACTATCGTCACGGGAGATGCGATGCACTGCCAACGTAAGTTCGTGACGATGCTGATGAACAAAGCGAGGGCAGATTAGAAACGAATTCGAGCGCCGGCCTTGAGAGCAATGCGGACGCCGAACGCTATGCGTCGGCCGCCGTCACGATCGACCGCGGACCGCTGCAGTCGATCGTGATGGCCGACACCATCATGCGCTTGAGCACGGCCGACCCGCGTCTCGGAGACGCCTACTCGGTCGGCTTCAGCGCCAACTACAAGATCGGCGACGTCACGCCCTACCTCGGCTTCCAGCTCGGCCGCAATGAAACGATCTGGAACGGGGTGGGGGCGTCAAGCTTCCTCTCGGGTAGCTACCTCGCGAAGCACAACGTCAGCGGGGTCGTCGGGCAGTTTGACGGCTGGAGCACCACGGTCGGGGCGCTCTTTGAAAATATGCCCGGAACGCCCGGCGCCAACATTCAGGCCGCAGTCTTCTACGGCAAGGCCGACGGCGAAATCTTCAACGCCGGCAAGGCGACGGAAAAAGCCGCCTTCGAAGAGGATCTCGAAAAGTACGGCTTCATCGCGATGTACATCTTTCCGCTCAGCAAGAAGGCGCTCGTCTTTGCGGGCGGCGCCTACACGGCGGAAAGGATGGAGCGAAGCGACGCCGGCATCGATCACGACACCAGGCAGGCTGCCGCCGGCATGGCGCTCGCCTTCTGACGAAAGCCACCAGACGCTGGACATTGCTTCAGAGCCCGAACGGATCAGGCCCGTACGGGCTTTTTTTCATTCTGCTTTCCTATTCGCCTATACCAAGGTATAGCCGCACGTTTTCAGAGATCCTGCAGAATTACTTCCATCACGGATGCGGATTTGACCTCTCCGTAAGCGGATCCGGAAGACGCCGGGTACGGCAGCTTCCATCAACCTTCAAAGGAAAACACAATGTCCGAACTGAATCTCGCCCGCCGCAGCCTCCTCAAGACCGGCGCTGCCATGGCCGCCACTCTGATGGCGAGCGCTGCCGCCAATGCCGGCATTCCTGCTGCTCAGGTGAAGAAGTTTGACGCCGAGTACGACGTCGTCATCATCGGCTCCGGCTTCGCCGGCATGGCCTGCGCCCTCAAGGCTGCCCGCGGCGGCAAGAAGGTTCTCATGATTGAGAAGATGCCGGTCGTCGGCGGCAACTCCGCCATCTGCGGCGGCAACGTCGCCTGCCCGGTCAACCCCGTGCAGAAAGCCCAGGGCATCAAGGACAGCAAGGAGCTCTTCATTGAAGACTGCCTGAAGGACGGTCTCGGCCTCAACTACACGAACCTCCTCGGCGTCATCGCCGACCGCTGCAACGACACGATCAAGTTCGTTGAGGAAACCGGCGCTGAATTCGTTCCCAACAAGATGCTGTTCGAAGCCGGCCACTCGGTTCCGCGCTCCTATGAGATTAAGGCCGGTACGGGCTCTGGCTACATCCGCCCGATGTACGAAGCCATCAAGAAGGAAAAGAACGTCACGGTTCTTACCCGCGCCAAGTTCGACGACTTCGTGATGGACGGCGACGCTGTTGTCGGCATCACCTACCGCGAAGGCTATCGCTTCAACCAGAAGCTCCAGTCCGACGACCTCGAGAACAAAACCGGCAAGCAGAAGGTTGTCCGCGCCAAGCTCGGCGTCATGCTCGCCGCCGGCGGCTTCTCCCGCGACATCTGGTTCCGTCAGGTCCAGGATCCGCGCGTTGTTCCGACCACGGACTCCACGAACCAGCCTGGCGCCACGGCCGGCGTTCTCGTGAAGGCCCTCGGCATCGGCGCTGCTCCGGTTCAGCTCTGCTGGCTGCAGTTCCTCCCCTACACCAACCCGCGTGAAAAGGGCTTCGGCGTTTCCGTCAACTTCACGAACCACGCCTGCATGGACTACGGCATCGTCGTCGACCGCAAGACGGGCCTGCGCTTCATGGACGAACACGCCGGCCGCAAGATCAAGTCCGACGCCCTCTTCAAGGTCATCGGCGCTGATGAAAACTACCCGATCGCCATCGCCGACGATGCGATCGTCAAGTCGATCAACCCGAACTTCGTCAAGCTCCCGCTCGAAATGGGCACGGTGAAGAAGTTCAACACGCTCGACGAGCTCGCCGACTACTTCAAGATCAACAAGAAGCCGTTCCTTGAACAGGTTGCCCGCTACAACGAGTTCATCAAGAAGGGCGAGGATCCGGAATTCCACCGCAACCTCAAGTTCAGCAACGGTCTTGATGTTTCGAAGGCTCCGTTCTACGGCATCGAAGTCGCTCCGAAGATCCACCACACGATGGGCGGCGTCATGATCAACGAAAAGGCTCAGGTCATTTCCGCGACGACGCACCAGCCGATCAAGGGCCTCTTCGCCGGCGGCGAAGTGACGGGCGGCGTGCACGGCGCCTCGCGCCTCGGCACGGTGGCCGTGATCGATGCTCTCACCTTCGGCATGATCGCCGGTGAAGAGTTCGCCAGGATGTAATTGAGCCCTTCCTTTGAAGTCCTGCCCGGAGAGCTGAGCACTCTCCGCTTCTCCGGGTAGCTGCTCTTCAGAAGTACCGGCTGAATCACCTTGCGAGCCGGGGCCCTTCCCGGGCGCCCGGTTTTCTTATTCCCTGACGAAACCCTCGGTTCGTTAGCGAAACTCCTTAAAAATCATTTTGTTCGGAATAACTCCTGCCAGGGATCTGCGCTTCAAGGCCGCTTTCCCCGATTTCCGAACGACCTTCCCATCAGGCCCCAGAATGTTCCGCTCTCTCTTTACTGCCGTTGCTGCCACGGCCATCCTGCTCGGCAGCGCCGCTTCCGCCCAGGCGGGTGAAAAGCTCGCCGAACAGCACATCAAAGCCGGCCTTCAGTGCCAGACCTGCCACGGTCAGGACATGAAGAATCCCGAGATGCCGACGATCGAAACCTGCACGGGCTGCCACAACACCAAGCAGCTCGTCGCGAAGACGAAGAACGTCAAGCCCACCAATCCGCACGTCTCGCCACACTACGGCGACACGCTCGAATGCACGAACTGCCACCTGATGCATCAGGAAAGCGAAAACTACTGCAATCAGTGCCACGAATTCAACTTCAAGGTGAAGTAACCCGCGCAAAACCCAATCTCTTCTTCTCTCCTTTCTCTTGCTCCCGCCGGCGCGAACCGCTTCGGCGGTTTTTTTTTCGCATTCTTTCCATTAACCTGGAGCCGCGGAAAAGCACTCAGTCAGACTTCATCCAACCGCCAAAAGACGTCCAGAAACAAGGCCTGCTTCTGCCCGAGGCGTATAGTTGCGCTCTTTACCCTCAATATTCTGCCTGCCTTCCGTCATGGCTCTTCCCACAGCTCCCGTCCGCCGTCCCATCGACCTACGCGCCTTTGTCATCTGCGTCCTCCTTTCCATGACCTGGGGCATGCAGCAGACTGCCATCAAGGCAGCCGGCACGGACATCAGTCCGATGCTGCAGGTCGGACTGCGCTCCGCAGCGGCGGCGATACTGCTCCTCATCGCCAACCGCTTCTTCCTTCATGAGAAATGGAACTGGAACGTCGGGTGCCGCGACGTAGCTCTGGTGGGGCTCGGCTTTGTGGGCGAATTCTTCTTCGTTGCCGAAGGCCTCCGCTTCACGACGGCGTCCCACATGTCGGTGCTCCTCTATACGGCGCCTTTCTTTGCGGCGGTAGGGCTCTCCATCCGCCTTCCCGAGGAGCGCCTTTCCCTCATTCAGTGGGCGGGACTCTTTGTTGCCTTTGCGGGCATCGTGACGGCCTTCTTCGTGCCGGCATTCCTCGCGGGAACCTCAGCCGGGAGCGACCTCTGGATCCTCGGCGACTTTCTCGGCCTCCTCTCGGGCGTGTCCTGGGGCCTCACCACCGTCTTCCTGAGAGCGACGACGATGAACAACGCCGCCCCCACGCAGATGCTCTTCTCCCAGCTCATCTTCGCGGCTGCGACACTCACGCCCATTGCGCTTCTCACCGGCCAGTCGACCTTCATCGGGACGCCCGTCGCCTGGGCGAGCCTGCTCTTTCAGATCTTCATCGTCTCCTTTGCGTCCTACCTGGTCTGGTGCCAGATGCTCAAGGTCTATCTCGCGGCGCGCCTCGGCGTCCTCGTCTTCATGACGCCCTTCTTCGGCGTTCTCTTTTCCGTTCTTCTTCTCGGCGAATCAATCGGGCCGGCATTCATCGCAGGGTCGCTCCTGATGCTCGCCGGCCTTCTCATGGTGCAGGTGCGGCACCTGCCGCGCCTTGGGAAGCACTGACCTCAAAGCCACCAGACCCGGCTCCAGGGCGAGAGGATTTCCTCCGCTTCCACCGCATCCCGTGCGACCGCAACAAGCGCCCGGCCGTCGCCGTCCCTGAGATCGCGGGCAAGGAGTTCCTTCGCCCAGGGTTCATTCGCGCACTCGTACCAGAGGATGACTGGACGGCCGAGACCGAGCGCATAGTCGACCTCAATGAGGGTGCTCGAGCCCGGAGCCGCCGACATGACGAGCGTTCCGGTGCCGAGCGCGGCAACGATGCGGTTCCTGCGCCTGAGGGACCTCATCCGCTCATTTGGGTCGAAGCGCCGGCCTTCGGCCTGCGGCGCTTCGGAAAGCGCGAGCCCTGTCGAGACGATTTCCTCATAGAGCTTTGCGTTCTCAGGGGGCCAGGGGAAGGAGAGCGGCGTGCCGAGCACAGCCGCAGTGCGGCCGCGCCGGGATTCATTCGTCCACGCGGCAAGCGCCCCTTCGTGGGCGGCGCGGTCGATCCCGGCAGCAAGCCCCGAAACAATGACGGCGCCTCGTGCAGCGAGATCAGACGCAATGAAGGAAGCGGCTTCGCACCGCTCAGCCGCTGCGTTTCTTGATCCCACGATCGAAACAAGAAGCTGCCGGTCGAGGAGCGTCAGGTCTCCCAGAGCACAGAGCACCTTCGGCGGATCCGCGAGGGCGTCGAGCGCCTGCGGATAGTCTTCCGACCCGCGCGTGAGAACGCGCGCCCCCTGAGGGAAGGTGAGCGAGAGCTCTTTTCTGAGCTCCGCGACGCCCAGACCCGATCCGGCTTCGCGCTCCAGTGCATAAAGCGCCTGAAAATCCTCCCGGCTCAGTGACGGCATGTTTCGATTCCTCCGAAAAAAGAACTAACGGTTCGGGCAGAAATGCCCACTGCGGATAAGCGGGTTTATACGCATTTTCAAGGAAGAGAAGTAATGCATTCCTCAAAAAAACTCATCGTTAAGGGATGGTTTCTCTTTTGCTGGTATCAAAGTCTCTTCAATTTCCGATTCAGTAATACTCATAAAGAGATAGCAACGTCGTCTTACTTCTCGTCATCCTTTTTTTTTCAGGTTAACATTCTGCCGAAGGTTGAGTCCTACGGGATTCATACTCCATTGGGTGCTGTGCTCATTTCAGGCGCAGTCCCGCACCTCAAAAGGAAAGAAAAGATGAAGAAGATTCTGGTTGCCGCTGCCGTTATGGCCTGCTTCGGAACTGCCGGTGCCGCTGAAGACATCAATGTCGACATCGCGGTTATCGGCGCGGGCGGCGCCGGCCTTTCGGCTGCTGTTCAGGCTAACGAACTCGGCGCCAAGGTTGTCGTCGTTGAAAAGATGGCGATGGTCGGCGGCAACACCGTCCGCGCCGCTGGCGGCCTGAACGCCACGGAAACGGCTCTGCAGAAGGCTAAGGGCACGAAGGACTCCGTCGAAATCATGTATTTCGACACGATGAAGGGCGGCCACTGGCTCAACGACCCGGCGCTCGTGCGCACGCTCGCCGAGAAGTCCGCCTCCTCCGTTGACTGGCTCCTCGCCCACGGCGGCGATTTTCGCGACGTCGGCCTGATGGCCGGCGCCACCTTCCCGCGCACGCACCGTCCGACCGGCGGCGCGCTCGTCGGCCCGGAAGTTGTCCGCACCCTCTACACGGCTGCCAAGGCTGAGAAGATCGACATCCGCACCAACACCCAGGCCACCAAGATCCTCACGGACAAGACCGGCCGCGTGACAGGCATCCAGGTGAAGGATAAGAACGGCACCTACACGATTCACTCTAAGGCGGTCGTGAACGCTGCCGGCGGCTTCGGCGCCAACAACGAACTCGTTTCGAAGTATGTGCCGCGCCTCAAGGGCTTTGCCACGACGAACCATCCGGGCGCCACGGGCGATGGTCTCCTCCTTGCCGAGAAGATCGGCGCCAACCTGATCCAGATGGACCAGATTCAGACGCACCCGACCGTTGTGCCTAAGGTTGGCGAAATGATCACCGAAGCCGTCCGCGGCAACGGCGCCATCCTCGTCAATAAGGAAGGCAAGCGCTTCTTCAACGAACTTCAGACGCGCGACGCGGTTTCCGCCGCCATCCTGAAGCAGAAGGACGGCATCGCCTACCTCTTCTTCGACTCCGACATGCAGAAGTCCCTCAAGGCGACGAACGGCTACATCAAGCAGCCCTATTGCCTCACGGGCGCTACGCTCGACGAGATCGCCGGCAAGATGGGCGTTCCCGCTGCTGACCTCAAGGCTACGATGGACGCCTGGAAGGCCGGCAAGGCTGCCAACAAGGATGCCTTCGGCCGCGCCGACATGCCGCGCGACCTCGACAAGGGCCCCTTCTACGCGATCGCCATTACCCCGGCTGTCCACCACACGATGGGCGGCATCAAGATTGACCCGCTCACCCAGGTCTACAACGTGAAGGGCCAGGTTATTCCGGGCTTCTTCGCTGCCGGTGAAGTCACGGGCGGCGTCCATGGCGGCAACCGCCTCGGCGGCAACGCTCAGGCCGACATCGTGACCTTTGGCCGCATCGCCGGCCAGCAGGCCTTCATCTTCGCCCGTCAGCTCGACGCTCAGAAGAAGTAATGACTGCCTGGCGGGAATTGCCTTCCCCCGCATGAAGAGGATGCACGGCCTCTGAAAGCAGAGAAAGCAAAGCCCGCACGGTCGCTTGCGATCACAAAAGCCCGCGAGTTCATTTCGGAACCGCGGGCTTTTTATTTCCGTCGATCGCAGAGCGACTGCGCTAGACTTCTCAGACATCCCGCGCGGAGACGACTGGCCGCGCATTGAGAAATTCAAAAGAAATCCCCCCATGCTCGACATTGTGATCACCGGCGCAGAGCTGGAGCACGATCTGCTCCTCGACCTCACGCATGAAGTGCACCCCGCACGCACGCTTTATCGTCCGTCCGAACCGTCGCTTCGTCTTGAAGATGTCCCCGACGATGCCGACTTCACTCACCTCGAGGCCGAAGCCGCCCGGCACAATGCCGACTTCTTCGTCCTCCCGGCAGGCCTCAGCATCAAGTCCTTCAAGGCATTCTTCTTCGACATGGACAGCACCCTGATCGAAAACGAATGCATCGACGACATGGCCTTTGCCGCAGGTTGCTTCGACGAAGTGTGCCAGATGACGAAAGAAGCCATGGAAGGGAAATGGCCCTTTGCGGAGAACCTTCAGCGCCGCGTGAAGCTCCTCGCGGGTGCGCCGTTGAGCGTTGTCGACCATTCAGTGGAATCTGCGCGCTTCTCCGTCGGCGCGGAAGTCCTCATGAAGTTTGCGCGCCGCAACGGCCTCGCGCTCTACGTTGTTTCCGGGGGCTTCACGCTCATCACGCGCCCCATCGCCAAAAAGCTCGGCATGACGGGGGCCGTAAGCAACGAGCTCGTCATTGAAAACGGGCTCCTCACCGGCGACGTTGTGGGCCCTGCCGGCGGCAGAATCCTTGACGCCAGGGGCAAGCGCCGCGCGGTTGAAGTGCTCTCGCAGCTCCACGGCGCATCCCTGAGTGAAGTCCTCTGCTGCGGCGACGGCGCAAACGACGTTGAAATGATCCGTTCGGCCGGATTGGGCGTCGCCTTCCATGCGAAGCCCGTCGTGCAGCAGCTTGCGCGCTATCGCATCAATCATTCGGGGCTTGACGCCATCATGCTCTTCTTCCGCGAATCCTGGAGGGATGCGCTTCCCTTCGCTTAATTTGCCGGGGCATTCAAACGTTCCGTTCGGCGGATATGGTTCGGGCGGGAGATCTCTTCACGAGGTCTTCCGCCCGTCTTCATCAGAGCGTTACGCTCTTGATCAGCGTTTCGGCCTTGGCCCGCAGATCCTCGATTTCCTTCGAATAGCGCTTCAGCTTGCGGACGGCTTCCTCGGCGTCCTCAACGCCGCTCTCGCGATCAGGAAGCGGAATCAGAAGATTATCGAGATCTTCGGAGCGCACCTGCGGCACCGCCGTATTGCTCGACATGCGCTCATACCGTCCGCGGATCGGTGCGCACTGAAGACAGCGCAGGATGTATGCAGGAGACTCTACCGGGCTGTCCGCACGCAGCCTCAGAATCACGAAGAGCTGGCCTGCCACCCAGCGCTCCTTCTTCGGAACGGCGTCGACGAGCGCAATTGAACCGATGCGTCCGCGCTGCGTAAAGATGATGTCGCCCGGCATGATCGCCTGCTTCTCAAGGCGTCGCGCCTGCGTATGATCCGTCGGATCAATCCTGATGCGCTTTCGCGGACGGCGCAGAATTCCGCACTCATTGATATCGTTCGGGATCGCTTCGTACACGACATCCTTCTCGTCCGCCGAGTCGCAGTCCGGTCCCAAGGAATGGCAGCGGATGATATGGACGAACGTGGAAAGTGGACGCGAGCCCCGCTCCTCAAGGAGGCGGTCGATGACCTCGTCTCCCGGCGTTTCCACGCGGCTTGTCGTCGAGAGGATGCAGCGGTCGTTGAGAAGCGTGAGGTTCGTCGTTCTCACGACGTTGACGCCCTCAGCGTCCATCCCCCGCATGGCGAGCGAAATGTTCCTGCGGAAATCGTCGGGCCAGGGGCGCCGCGTATAGCGAATCCTCGGCACCGAGATGAGATCCACCACGCCGCTTTCAAACCCCTGCTTCTCGCAGAGCAGAAGTCCGAGCGTTTCAACGCCGGCCTCCACGGCCGTTGCCGAAGGGAAGGAGAAAACGCGCGTGAGGCGTCCCGACCTCAAATACATGGTCTTCAGCTTCTCATCCTCGCCCTGCATTCGATAGAGCATGCCGCCCGAGACAACCGCAGCGACGCGCGAGGGATTTTTGATGAGCGCGTCGGCGTAGTTGAGTTCGTCGATCGTATATTTGCCGACCGGCGGGTGGTCCCCCTCGGTATTGGGCTCCGGGATCGTGACGACAGGCCCCTCGAGCGTCGAGAGATCAATAGCGCCGGGCTTGAGGACTGCTGCGCCGGCATCAAACCCATAGGCCTTCAGCAGGGTGAAGAGGAGCGCAAGGTGCTCGGAAATCGTCGCAAAGCGGACGGCACGGCCCGAAAGGAGACTCCGGGCGCCGGAGAGGAAGGCGCGCTCCTCACCCACGATCCAGTAGGGCGCCTGAGGCGTCTCTTCCAGAAGCCATTCGGCGATCTCGTCGACGAGTTCCGGGCGGAGCGAAAATTTTTTGATGTAGCTTCGTTCATTAAGGCGCAGGAAGGCTTCCAGCGTGTTCGCCGGATTCTTCACGAGATCCCTTGGAAGCCGCCAGGAAATTTCCGCATCGGGAACCGCAATCGACCAGACAAACTGCTTCAGTTCCGGGACGGCGCTGCAGGCGAGGCTGCTGAATTCCGTCGTCCCGCGGAAAGTAACTTCCGGAGCCTCGCCGTTCCTTGCCCGTACGTACAGGATTGCCGTCACAACGAGCTGAACTTCGGGGTCAAGCCGCGTCTGCTTGGACAAAGTCTGCCAATAGATTTCTGCCGCACCAGCTTTTTTGATTACCATGTTCCGCTCTTCGCTCTTTATGACCGGGAGAAACGCTTCCGGCGCCGGAGAGCACGATTTGCTCCTCTCCAGACTGCCGGACGAACCATCACTAGGGTTAATTCTCCCTACCTTGAGTGATCGAAATAATACTAAATAGCTTCCCCTAACGATAGTACCGGAAAAAGAGTATCCGAAGACCTTCCCAGGCGCATCAGCCGAGGCGAAGCCGCATCTGAATGTGGTCGATGCCGCATTCGTCGAAGACGGCGCCTTCCGCCTTGAAGCCGTACTTCTCGTAAAACCCGCGGGCGTGGACCTGCGCATGAAGCGTCACCTCTTTAAGGCCGCTGCCGCGCGCGCAGTCAAGCGCTTCTTCGAGGAGCTTCGCGCCGACGCCTCGTCCCCGGAAAGGCTTCAGAACGGCGAGGCGGCCGATGCGGCCGTCAGGCGTCAATCGTGCCGTACCGACAACCATATGGCGCGAATCACGCGCAACAAAATGCGTGCTCACGGGATCGAGCGCGTCAATCTCCTCTTCCTTCGGCACTTTCTGCTCGGCCACGAAAACCATGAGCCGCACGGCCGAGACCGGGTGCTCAAGCGTCTTCCAGGAGCCTTTTTCGATTGAATTATCCATGGACTGCTCTCACATTTGAAAAAACGGACGGGCGGGCGGGATTAAAGTAAAGCCGGTCCGCCCGGCAAAATAATCCCTGATCAGAGCGTCTTCAACAGATTCGCAAGTCTTTCCGCATGATCCTTCGCTCTTGCTTCAACCTTAGCGAGATCCTCATCCGTGCTCACGCCCGGAATGAAGAGCATTCCGGCAGAATAGACCGACTCGGCATTCTTCATCGAGCAGTAGGCTGCCGTCGAGAAAAGCGGCGCGAGAAGTTCCTTCACGGTATAGCCGAGCGCGGCATCGTGCCGATAGGCATCGTCCGGAGCGCCCTGCGTAAACGAGAAGACGGCAGTCTTTCCCTTGAGTGCGGCGCCGCCCGTGCCATAGGCAAACCCGTGCGTGAGAACCTCATCGAACCATTCCTTGAGAAGCGCCGGAACGGAGAACCATTAGACGGGATAGTCGAACACAACGATGTCCGCTTCTCTCAGAAGCTTCTGCTCCTCGGGAACATTGAAGCCTTTTTCGCCTCTGGCCCCGGCAAGTGCATGCACTTTGACGGAAGGAAGGAGCCTCACGAGCTCATCAAGAATCACACGGTTGGCGAAAGCCCCCTTGAAGTTGGGGTGACCGTTGATGACGAGAATATTTTTCATAGGAAAACCACTCAATTTCTGTTTCCCCCAAAAAGAATTCCCGGCGGGTTGAAGTGCCGGGAATGTCTTTCAGGGTAAGCCTTCGGGAGGCGGAACTTTTATCCAAAAGTTCCGCCCGGAATCCAGCTTACTGCTTGGAAAAATCCTTCCCGGCGGCCTGAGCCTTCTTCAGGTCGCCCGCAAGCGCGAAGGTAAGCTTCTCAGGATTGCAGAAGCGGCGCAGAGCCTTGTTGACGTCTTCGACCGTCAGCTTCATCACGGCATCTTCGGTAGCCTTCGAGAACTGCCAGGTCTTGCCGAGCTCAAGGTTGTTGACCCAGTTGGAGGCAATGAGGCCGTCCTGTGCGCGGTTGACCGCACGGGACTGAATGATGCCGCGCTTCGCCTCGGCGAGTTCTTCCTCCGTGATGCCGTCGCGATACGCGCGGGCGAGCTCATCGCGAAGCGACTTCTCAGCCTGCGCGAGGTTCTGAGGCGCCACGATGGCGCCCACCGACCACTTCGCGCGGTTGCCGAAGGAAGGGAGCGTAATGCCCGAACCCGCGCCGTAGGAAAGGCCTTCCTTCTGACGCAGACGGTTGACGATGCGGTTTGAGAGCCCGTCAGAGCCGCCGATGATCCAGTCAGCGGTAATAAGCGCCGGCATGTCGCTGTCCGTGAGGGACGCAGGCAGGTCGACGCGCGCGAAGAGCATCGCGTTTTCCTTGTCGGGCGTATCGATCACGAAGCGCGCAGGTCCGACGGGACGGTATTCAGCAACGACGCGCTCGAAGGGAACCTCAGCCGACTTCTTGTCGACGATGTCCGCTTCAAGCTCCTTCGCCACTGCCTGCGGATCGAAGTCGCCCACTACGGCGATGTAGCCCTTGCCGAGCCCGAAGACGCGGTCGTAGTATCCCTTCACGTCGGCGAGCGTCACTTTTTCAAGGTCTGCCGTCACTTCGGTGGAAAGTTGCGCATGGCGCGCATCGCCCTCGGGATACGTATTGAAGTGCGCCGTAATAGCGTCGCGCCCCTTCGTCGACGGTTCGTCCGAACGCGCCTTCATGCCGGCGATCGTCTGCTGGCGGAGCGTTTCGAATTCCTTTTCAGGATAGATCGATTCTGTAAAAAGCTTGCCGATGAGCTTGAGCGCGTCTCCCAGGTGCTCGCGGTCGGTCGTGAAGCTGAAGGGCGAACCTTCCATCTTGAGGTTCGTGAAGGCGTCCTCAATCTCCTCGCGCGTCATCGTCTTTGTGCCGCGGGTGATCATGGAGGACGCAAGCATCGGCACGGCGCTCCGTGCGAGCTCCTTATTGTTGCCCACATTGAAGCGCATCTTCACCACGACGGTTTCGCCGCGGGTCTTCTTCGGCAGAAGCGCAACCTTCACGCCCTTCATGTCGACGATCTTCGTGCGCGCATCAATGTTGTCCTGCGAGGGGTCGAAAGCCTCAACCTCGGCTCCCTTTTCGGAGAACTTGTAGCGGCTGATGAGTTCCTCGGCCGCGGGCGCAGGTCCGATGTCGGCGCGCTTCGGATCATCGGTCGGGACGAAAAGGCCCACGACGCGGTTGTCGCGCACGAAGTACTTCGCTGCGGCCTTGTTGATGTCCTCTGCCGTAACGGCCTTCACCTGCTCGCGGTCGGCGAAGAAGAGCCTCCAGTCGCCCAGAGCGATGTAGTCGGAAATGTCGACGCCGAATTCCTCAGGATCCGCGAGCGTGCGCTCGAACATCGTCTCCTGATCGGCCTTCTGGCGACCGAGCTCCTCGGCGGTGACGCCGGCTTCGCTAAAGGCATTTTCAATAAGCTCGACGAGCTTCGTCTTCACGGCCTGGATGTCGCCTTCCTTCTTCACCATGGCGCCGAACATTACGAAGCCCGGCTTCTGGGCCGCGATCGGCCAGCCGAAGACCTGGGAAGCCATGCCGGTTTCAACGAGGGCCTTGTAAAGCCGCCCGCTCGGCGCGTCGGCGAGAATGTCCGCCGCCATAGCAGTGGGTTCATAGTCGTCGGAGAGCGCCGACGGAATGCGGTAGCCGACGGCGACGAGCTGCGACTCGCCCTTTCTGCGGATGTAGAACTCGCGCTCGCCGTCCGCCTGAGGCTCAACCGTCCATTCCTTCGGAAGAACGCGTTCGGGCTTCGGGATGGGACCGAAGAATTCATTGATCCAGCCGAGAACCGTCTTCACGTCGAACTTGCCCGACACCGTGAGAACGGCGTTGTCCGGCTGATAGTAGAGATGGTAGAAAGCCTGCAGATTGGCGATCTCAACGTTTTCAATGTCGCTCCTCGCGCCGATCGTCGAGCGGCCGTAGCTCTGCCAGTCGAACATCACGCTCTGCATGCGCTTCATCATCACGGAAAGGGGCTTGTTTTCGCCCATTTCGTATTCATTTCTCACCACCGTCATTTCGGTGTCGAGATCCTTCTGCGCGATGAAGGAGTTGACCATGGCGTCGGCCTGCCAGCCGAGCGCCCATTTCATGTTGTCGTCCGTGGCAGTGAAGCTCACGAAGTAGTTCGTCCGGTCAAGCCACGTCGAACCGTTCATGCGGAAGCCCCGGCGGGTGAATTCCGCCGTCGGATTGGGATAGTTCTTCGACCCCTTGAACATCAGGTGCTCAAGGAGGTGCGCCATGCCGGTTTCGCCGTAGTTTTCCTGCCGCGACCCCACGAGATAGGTTATGTTGACCGTGGCCGTGGGCTTGGCGGCATCCGGATAAAGCACCACCCTCAGGCCGTTGGCGAGGCGGTACTCCGTAATGCCTTCAACCGTGACGTAAGGCGTCGGGAGTTCATTCATTTTGTTCTTGTCCTCTTGGGCGAGCGCGCTCGCGCTCCCTGCCGCCGCGGATGCGAAAAGCGCGGCGCACAGAATATTTCTGAAAATCTGCATCTTCGAACCTTATTCAGAGAGATGCGCAAACCTTAGCTGAGGAGAATATTCTCCTTCATTCATTTCGGTGCCGAGATGTTACCAACAGCCTGCGCCGCAAGCGACAAAGTGATGCACATCCGGAGAGGCTACAGCGCGCTCAGGCATAGGCGCTTTGGGCTATCCTTAGCGGCCTTGATTTCTTAAAAAATCGCTCAATGCGCCCGAAGGCTCTTCCGAGGCGTACGGAGCCCGCAAGCATGAAATTTCTTTTCGACATCTTCCCCGTCATCCTCTTCTTTGCCGCCTTCAAGGGCGCGGAGCACTGCCCCACTGAGGCGCTCGACCTCGCGGGAAGCCTGATCGGAGACGGCGTAACCGCTACCACCGCCCCGGTTTTTCTCGCCACCGTCACCGCCATTGTCGCGACCTTCCTGCAGATTGGCTGGCTGAAGCTGAAGAGCCGCAGGATTGAACCGATGCTCTGGATCAGCCTTGCCGTCATCGTCGTCTTCGGCGGACTGACCCTCTGGCTCAAGAATGAAATGTTCATCAAGTGGAAGCCCACGATTCTTTACTGGATCTTCAGCGGCATTCTCCTCTTCGGAAGCTTCACGGGCCGCAACTTCATCCGCACGCTCATGAAGAACGCCATCGACATGCCCGATGCCGCCTGGGGAAAGCTCCAATGGATGTGGATCGGCTTCTTCATCGTGGTCGGCATCCTCAACCTCATCGTCGCCTACTCCTTCCCGACGGAAATCTGGGTCGACTTCAAGCTCTTCGGCCTGATCGGGTTGACATTGATTTTTACAATTGCCGCTGCGGTGTGGATGACAAGACACGCATCTGAACGGCAGAATTGACCGAAAATTTCCCCGGCTACTCCTCTGGCGCGAGCGCCCCTCCGGCGCATCCTGCACAGCAGAGTCCTTTCAAGTACTCATATTCAAAAGCTATGGATAAGAAAGTAATTGCTCTCGGCGTTGCCGCTATTCTCATCGCCGGAGCCGCCAACGCGGAACTCAAGGCCTTCAAGGTGAACGGCGAAACCGTCACCGTTGCTGAGCAGAAGGCCATTTACGACCGTGCCGTTCAGGCCGGCCAGCCCGCGGGCGAAGGTCTCGAGCGTCAGGTGAAGAACCTTCTCATCCAGCAGACGGTTCTCCTTCAGGAAGCCAACAAGGCGAAGATCGCCAACAAGCCCGACGTGAAGCGCGCCATTGAAAATTCCCGCGATCAGATCCTCATCCAGGGTCTCGCTCAGGACTGGGCTCAGAAGAACCCGGTTTCCGAAGCTGACCTCAAGAAGGCCTATGATCAGGACAAGGCCGCCTACGGCGATACGGAATATCAGGTCCGCCACATTCTCGTGAAGACCGAGGATCAGGCGAAGAACCTCATTTCGCGCCTCAACAAGGGCGCCGATTTCGGCAAGCTCGCTCAGGAATTCTCTGAAGACACCGGCAACAAGGGCCAGGGCGGCCTCCTCGGCTGGGTTGTTCCGCGCTCCTTCGTTCCGGCCTTCGGCGCTTCCTTCACTGCCCTGAAGCCCGGCGAAATCGCACAGTCTCCGATCCGCACGCAGTTCGGCTTCCATGTCGTCAAGCTTGAGGCGAAGCGCAAGGCCGAGCTCTATCCCTCCTACGAGAGCCAAAAGCCTGTGATCCGCAATGCGCTCGCGAATCAGAAGGTGCAGATGCACTTCCAGGATCTCATCAAGAAGGCAAACGTTCAGTAATCGAACGCTCTTCTGAGAATCCGGCAAAAACGCCTGAGACGACTTCGTCTTCAGGTGTTTTTTCTTGATTGAAACGTTCCCGGGGCCTCGAAAAGAAAAACGGACGATGTTCATTCACCGTCCGTTTTTTCTTTAGTGCCTTTCGCAAAGCAATATGCAGAAGCGCTCTGCGTCCCGCGCGTTACTTTTTGCTCTCTTCGCTCAGCTTCTTCAGGCTTTCGAGGCTATCGAGCACATCCTCAACGGAAAGCTTCTTCGCGCGCTCAAGGTCCGCTGCCGAAAGCTTGTGTCCGAGAATGCGGGCATCGGCCGCGGCATTTCTTTCCGCCTCAAAATTCTTCACGGGCTTTGAAGCGGCTTCGTAAAGCACATAGGCGGCAACCGGATTCTTTTCAACGCCTTCGCCGTCGCGCAGAAGATTGGCGAGCGCCACGTAGGCTGCAGGGAAGCCGCCCTTCGAGGAAAGGTAGTACCACTTGGCGGCTTCCTTCTCGTCGATTTCCACTCCGTTCCCGGTAGCGAAGTAGTCGCCGAGGTTCTTGTACGCAATGACGGAGCCGTTCTTCGCGGCTTCACGGTCCCAGATCAGCGCCTGACGAGAATCCATCTTCACGCCGATGCCGTTGCGGTAGGCGTGAGAGAGCGCGATCTGGCACTTTTCGTTCCCGAGATAGGCGCCCTTTTCCCACCAGATGGTGGCTTCAAGGGGAGCCGCCTTCTGACCGAGCCCGTTGCGGAGCATGTCGCCGATGTAGTACATCGCGTCGCCGTTGTCCTTCGCCGCCTCCTTCTTAAAGGTGCGCATCGCATCGGCGTACTTTTCGTTCTGGATCTGAGCGACGCCGTCGGCAACGCTTGCCGAAGCCGGCGCGGCGCTGAGGGTCATAAGCCCGGCACCCATCACGGCGCCGAGGGCTGTCCGAAGGAAAAGCGACTTGATCATCAGGGGTCTCCAAAGAATATTCGCGCTTGGGGGAAGCCATGAGCAGCCTTAAGGCTCATGCACTCCTTTCCTTTATAGAGCAGAACTTTAACCGTGAATCCTTAAGCGAAGCTCAAGCCTTCGGAAGTTCCTTCACCCGGGGGCTGCGGGCGAGTTCCGAGAGCGTCTCCTCGATGAAGGAGTCGTCCTCAAACGTCGAGAACCACTCGGCAAGGGGCCCCGCAGGCTTCTTGCCGTCCGCCCGCGCGGCCTGCAGAAGTCCGTTTCTCGGATCCACGAGAAGCGCGAAGACCGCATCGCGAAGCGTCTTTTCCTTCGGATCGCAGAGAAGCGCCCAGGCAGTCAGATGCCTTCTTTCATTTTCGAGAATGGGCGCGCAGTAGTCGTATTCGGAAAGCCGGATGAGAATGCGCTCGATCGCCTGCGGATAGCTGTCGACGGCCCGCGCAAGATCCTCTTCCGCCACGATGGGGCGTCCCGCCTCGCGCGCGAGCGTGAGCTCCTTCAGCAAGGCAACCCCCGTCAGGAAGTCGTTTCCGAGCATGTAGGTGTCGGCAAAGCGCCCCGAGGTGAGCTGCGGAATGGCGGCCGTCACCGCGGCGCCCGCGAAAACAAGGATCCAGGCGATGTAGAGCCAGAGAAGGAAGACCGGGAACGCCACGAAGGCCCCGTAGATCGAGGAAAGCGTGCCTGCGGTGATGTAGATCTCAAAGCCTTCCTTCACGATCTGTCCCGTGACGGCTACGAAGAGCCCGCCGATCAGCGCATGCGCGAAAGGCACCTTGCAGTTAGGAACGAGCTTGAAGAGCACCGCATACGCGAATGTCTGAAGGCAGATCTGAAAGAAGACGAAAACCCAGCCGGGGAGACTCACGTCGGTTGAGCCCGCGGCTATGCGGATCGCCTGAGTCGTGAGCGTGATCGAAAGCGCAATGCCGACGGGCCCGAGCGTGAGGAGCGCCCAGTAGATCATCGCGCGCTGCGTCCAGGGGCGCATGCTGCGGACCTTGAAGATCCGGCTCACCGTCACGAAGAACTTGTCGATCATGAGGAGCGCCGTAAGGGACAAGCCTGCCAGACCGAAGGCCCCGAGCCCTGAAGCGTGATCGCTGAAGAGCTTCAGGTACTTCATGATCACTTCGCTGTACTGAATCGGCAGGAAGCTGTTGAAAATGGCGTCCTCAAGCGCCTTTCGCGCATCCGCGAAGCTCGGGAAAGCCGCAAAGACGGCGAGCGACACCGCGAGGAGCGGCACGAGCGACAAAAGCGTCGTTAGCGTCATCGAGGAAGCGACCTCCTGAAGATGCGCTTCCCGCATGCGCGCCACGGCAAAGCTCATTAGGGAGCGCAGGGTGTCGAAGAGACGATGGCTACGGACGGCTTCAATGAATAACGACTTCTGCATGGACGCGGATCCTTCAGGGTAATGCCCAAATTATGAAGGAGTGCGGTCCCTACGCAACAGCCCCGGAATGCGCGAGAAAGCGCGTCCCGGGTCTCTGCGTCAGCCGAAAACCTTCAGCGCCGCCTGCGGCGGGCTGAAAGCCTCAGGCTTACTTCGTGAGCGTCACGATGCGGTTCGCATCGAGCACTTCAAACGTGTCGCCCTTCTTCACGAGGCCGCGGATGTCGGTGAGGCCGGCAGGGAGGCCGAGCACGGACTCAACCGCTTCATTAGCCACGTCGATCGTGATGAGAACGTTCCAGTTCTTCGAAACGGCATAGAGCTTGCCGTCTTCCCAGACCATGCCCGTCACATAGAGTTCGCCGAGCGAGCGGTCCTTCTTCAGCATCGAAGCGGCAGGCGTGAATTCGCCCGAGAGCACCCAGTCGGACTGAAGCGCCTTCGAGATCACGAAGGTCTTCTTGTTCTTGTTGTCGGGAACGGTGGCCGTGTAGATGTAGCGGCCGTCCGTCGCGCTGGAGTGGATGTAGAACATCTTCGCTCGTTCCGTGCCGATGCGCGCGCGCCCGAAGCCGCCGACAGCCTCAACATGGTCGCGGCCGGCCGTAAAGTTGGCCCAGCCCTTCACGTCGTCGGCCTGCGGGTTCTGACGAATGCGCAGAATCGACTTGTTGGAGCCCATGAGAACATAGGCGTCGTCGTTGAGAGGCGTCACGCCGACGAGATCAAGGACGTTTGCCGAGAACCAGGGATCCATGGCGGCATGGAACTTGGTCGTGAGATCGGGATTGAGGAACCAGAAGTCGTACTTCGAGGCAACCACGTACTCGCCGCGGATGAAGGCGACGGTATTGAGCTTTGCGGTGATGCCGGGAACGGCCTTTTCGCCCGCAACCTTGAGTTCGCCCGTGAGTTCAAGAGGCGCATTCTTCGCGTCATGCTCGAAGGTGATGCCGAGCTTCGCCGCATTGGGCGCGTAGGCAAAGTCCGGATCCTTCACGTCGCGGCGGCCGAGGAAGTTGATGCCGTTCCACATGCCGTGCCAGCTCGCGTCGGACCAGTAAATGTACTTGGGATTCCAGGAGAAGCGCAAGGGATCGCCCTGACCCCAGTTGGGCGGAAGACCCGTGGTCCAGGCGGCCTGGAAGGCGTTCGAGGCGATGATGAAGCCCACGATGCCGAAGGCGATCTTCATGAAGCCCGTCATCGGACGCCAGGACTTGCCGCGAAGCTCCGCGATAAGCGCATCAAAGCGCGGGGCGAGGAAGCAGGCGAGACCGAAGAGCATCACGACGCACCAGAAGACGATCTCAGCCCACATCTGGGTGTGGATGCCGAAGATGTCGAGGCCGAAGCCCTGGCCCACGTCGCGGGCCGCATGGTTGCCGAGGTGGCGGAAGGACGAGTAGAGGCCCATGGCCGCCATGACGAGCATCGTGGCGAGATACTTGGGCTTGAAGCCGTAGCGCACCATAAAGAGCGCCACAACGCCGATGAAGGCCATCTGTTCGCGCTGCCCCCAGCAGAGCGTGCAGGGCGAGTCGCCCATCAAGTAGCCGAGGATCAGGTTGGCGATGCCAACCGGCAGGAGGACGATGAGAAGACCGCCCCAGCAGACGATGTCGTACCAGGTCTTCGCCTTGGCGAGATCCTTATCCGTAATCGGAGTCGAATAATCCGTCATTCTGTTTTTCTCCGATTAAAGGTTCATGTTGCCGAGAATGGCGGTGGAAACGTGGCCGACGTACATAAACACGACGGAGAACCACGCGACGATGGTGAGGCACCAGGCAAGCTTTTCATTGGCGGGTCTGAACCAAATCAGCATCACGGCAATGAAAAGCATCAAGAGCTGAAGAAACTCCATTGATATTTTTCCTTTGATTAAGAGATTCCCAATTCTCTGTACTACGAGGCATACGAATCAGCCGAAGCGGC
>ERZ1673741.710-NODE-710-length-33196-cov-190.662865_pt1 | contig 33196 bp, 20 predicted proteins | sample MGYA00580209_ERZ1673741 | MGnify/ENA primary metagenome ERZ1673741 (study PRJEB41218, sample SAMN15661754) | gut metagenome | host: Homo sapiens | place: Canada: London | collected 2015-08-20/2019-03-30 | study: EMG produced TPA metagenomics assembly of... | reverse complement strand
GCAACAAGCTTTTTTTCTTCTTCATAATAACTGAATGTTAGTTAAACTTCATGTTTATTGCGCAAAAGTATAAAAAATATCTAAAACTGTAGCATAATGCTATACAATTAACTTATTTTTCACACATATTCCTACTTTTTCTGCTATTTTACTTGCATTTTCCTTGTTTTTAAGTCTTTTTCTATAAAAATGCTATCAGTAAACGTCCTAACCAAACAAAGTGTATCCTGCTCTCCTTAATTATTATTATAAAGAGGATTCCATAGCTTTGTGTTATGGAATCCTCCCCTACTCTACTTAGAGCTTCATTTCTTCATATTCCAGTCCGAAGACATCCGCTACGGCCTTGAATACTACCTTTCCATTTACAATATTCAAACCTCTATACAAGGCTTTATCATCCTTACATGCCTTTCGCCAACCCTTGTCAGCAAGCGCCAATGCATATTTCAGCGTAGCATTGGTCAAGGCTGTAGTAGAGGTATTTGGCACAGCACCAGGAATATTAGCTACTGCATAATGCACGATTCCATCGACCATATATATCGGATCTGAGTGTGTGGTTGGATGCGATGTCTCAAAACAGCCGCCCTGATCGATTGCTACATCAACAAGTACAGTTCCCGGCTCCATCAATTTCAACATATCTTTCGTAATAAGATGCGGTGCCTTATCACCTGGTACGAGCACACTACCCACAACGATATCCACATCATGCAATTCTCTACGGATATTATGCTCGTTGGAATAGAGCGTGTGTACATTGACAGGCAGCTCCATCTCTAACTGACGAAGACGGGGCAAACTGATATCTGTAATCCATACATCAGCTCCCATTCCTGCAGCCATTCTTGCTGCAGCCTCTCCTACGGTTCCACCTCCTAATACCAAAACCTTGACGCGGTTCACACCAGGCACACCACTCATCAGTTTCCCTTTTCCTCCCTTAGTTTTCTGCAGATAAAAAGCACCATTAACAATGGCCATTCTTCCTGCTACTTCACTCATCGGAATGAGTAAAGGCAAATGGTGGTTGTCTGTTTCTACCGTCTCGTAAGCCAGACAGACGGCCCCACTCTTGAGCATAGCATCGGTAAGTTCCTTGTCACAGGCAAAATGGAAATAAGTGAATACAAGCTGGTCCTGATGGATAAGTGGATATTCTTCGGCGATAGGTTCTTTCACTTTTACAATCATTTCCGCCTCACGATATACACTCTGGATGTCGGGTAAGATTCTGGCCCCTACCTTTTCATACGCTTCATCAGCAAATCCGCTATTTACACCAGCTGTATGCTGAACCATCACTTCATGACCATGTCGAATGAACTCTGCTACACCTGCCGGTGTCATTCCAACACGATTCTCATTATTCTTAATCTCTTTTGGAATACCTATTTTCATGATGTTATAGTTTTAAAGGTTTGACATCAGTTATTTTTAATTCTGTAAAGTTATTGAAAATATCTATAGGTTGTATACTTTGATGTTAATATTTAACAAATCTTATATTGGTTACATACTCATATCAATATTTTAGTTTATTCTAATTGACAGCAATTATTTTATTAGTTTATTAGTTTATCAGTTTATTAGTTTATCCGTATATTCTATTTATCCGACAATTAGTATATTCTAATTTTAGATTATAAGAATATTAGAATATTATTCATGTAGATTGTTAGAAAAGTATAAAAAACTAGTTTTCTTTAGAAATAAAAAAGAATAAATTCTTTTATATCAACTATTTTACCTATTTTTGCAGCAAATATTAGAACTTTAGAACATTAGATCAATCAAATATAAGACTTTTAGAATTATCATAAGTTAGAATAAAAGTTTATTAGTTTGTTCTAATTGCCAGCAATTCTAATATTCGGATAAAAGATTAAACGAAAATAAGAAGCTAAAAGTAACAAGAATAAGACATGAAACATGAATTACAGGAAATTGTTGCAGTAGTGAACAACAAGGGTGGAGTAGGAAAGACAGCCACCGTGCAGTCTCTCGCATCAGGAATGGTTCGACTGAATCATAATCTCCGTATTTTGGTGATTGACTTAGACCCACAATGCAACCTTTCTTCGCTTTTCGGGGTGAGAGACAATGAATATGACAACATATACAACGCCATGTGTAAACAGAGTGGTGTTCCTGTCTATAAATGCAAGAATGGAGTATACGCTGTTCCTGGATCTGCTCAGATGGAAAATATTGAGCAACACCTTCCGGGCGGTCCTTCGCTGAGAGAACAGATGAAGAGCTACACCGTATTGCTGAGCTGTCTGCAAGACAACGATTGCCACGACATGACCGGAGAAGGACTTAAAAACGTATTCGATGATTTCGACTACATCTTTATCGACTGTCCTCCGGCTCTTTCCAAGAATACTTATAATGCCCTGGTTGCTGCAAGCAAGATTTTGATTCCAGTCCAGATGGAAGCTTTATCAGTCAAGGGAGTGAGCGAAGTGCTCAGCGTAATGGATGAGGTGAAGGAGTTCCACATGAACGATAATCTGGAATTACTTGGACTCCTGCCAGTTATGGTAGATGAGCGAACCAAGATTACCAAACAGTTGAGTAAACTTTTAGGAGAAAGACATGGCGACTTAATTCTTCCTTGCCGCATTCGCCGCTCTGTTAAGTTCCTGGAAGCTCAGGCTCACGGACAAAGCATATTCGAATATGCACCTTACTCAAGTACAGGTATCGATTACGAAATAGCTATCAAGCACATGTTTAACATAAAGATATAATCTACCCAGAATAGGGTTAGAGGTAAGCATGCAATGATAAAACAATAGAAGACAAAATTATAAAAACAAGAATTATGGCTGTAGCAAAGAGAAATATTGAGGAAATTGGTGAGTCGCTTGAAAATATGGGAAAGAACGACCGACCAAGTTTGTTAAATACAGAAGTTGCAAAGAGCGAAGAGGAAAAAAACACATCTAAAGGTGGACGCAAGAGAAAAAGTTACTGGACTGCAGAAGAAAGACGCACCAGAACGAGTGTAGCTACATATCTTAATAAGGAAGAACTCCTTCTCTTGAAGATGAAATGCCTCGCAGATGATATTCCACAGGAAAATCTGCTCTACAATATCCTGATGGATTACTTGAAAAAGTAAGCAAACAAAAGAGTAGGTTTTAAAAGGTGAAAACCACAAAACTGTTTACCTGAAAAGGCGCAAAGTCTTAAAAAAGGTATAAACACCTTCAAAAACCACATTTCTGTTTACCAAAAGATGATAATTAAAAATTATATATTATAATAGGTTATAATATACTTATATATTACGGGAGTTGTAACCTCTTGACTATTAGACGGTTATTTTCGTTTAGGTAAACAGAAATGTGGTTTTAGGTAAACAACTTTGTGGTTTTAGGTAAACAGTTTGGTGGTTTTAGGTAAACAGAAATGTGGTTTTAGGTAAACAACTTTGTGGTTTTAGGTAAACAGTTTTGTGGTTTTAGGTAAACAGAAATGTGGTTTTAATATGAGTGTTCCAAAAGAAAACAAGAATCTGGTGTGGATTAACACACCTTTTTCACTGACAAAACTTGATAAGCAATATACATTATTGCAGCAAAACATATTGATGGTTGCAAGTACCCATCTCCAGAAGTATGTAGAAGAGTACTTCACTGAGAAGAGGGTGCTTGGAGATTCTCGCTCCGACTATCTTTTCGAGAAAGGTATAGAGCATGCTGTCATGGAGATACCGCCTATCATAATAGACATCAAGGATTTCCAGGTATCAACGGAGTTTCATAATTACAAGAATCTGCGTGATACGCTGAAAAATGACATTCTCAACCTCTCTGTGCGTGTTAAGATGGACAACAATACAGAGAAGATACAGCATGTATTCTCAAACATCGAGATTCCGACAACGCAGAAAGGCTATACAAAGAGCGATGGAGAGAAGGTAGAGCGCATCAAGGGTGAAGTAATACTTGAGATAGATCCTAAGCTCACCATGAGCCTCTTTGACATGCGCCAGGGATACATTCACCATATCTCCATGATCGCTAAATATTCCAAGAAGGTGAATACGCCACGTCTCTATATTTATCTGCTTCGCCAGATGGGGCTTGACAAGTGTCTGGATGTAAAGGTAGAGTTCTTGCCGATGAAACAGTATCTGGGTCTGGTAGAACTTGATGAACATGGCAATATTCTGCTTGACGACAAGGGAGAACCTGTGATGAATAAATATCCTAAGTTCTCGCAATTCAGAAAACAGGTACTCGATGTCGTAAGGGAAGACCTCAACAGAATGGCCAGCCGCAGCGAGACGGATATCGTATTTGATGAATTTTCTGATGAAGACTTTATTTATCGGAACGGGAAGTGTAAGGGTGATCCTGAATATATTGTCTTCCATATCAAGCGAACGGATGTCGGTATCAACCATATCGGTGATAAAGATGCAGATATAGCCCGTCGCCTGAATGAAAAGATTAACCGTAGCAAGGGAAAGAAAGTATCTGAAGATAATATGCTGCAGGGAGATCTTTTTGCACATGTATATCAGAATCCTGACAAGAAGATAGAAGTTGATACTACTCAAGGTTCTGAGCAATGGAATCAGTTTGTTTCGATGGTGCATGATGATAATCAGATTGCTTTGTTGAAAAGATGTAAATTCATTGGTATCAAGAATGACAGATTCTGTGTTGCTGCCAGTGATTATGATTTTGTAGCTTTAAAAACTTCAGGTCTTGAAAAGCTTGCACAAGAATTCTTTAATTGTGTTGGCTCATTCATGCCTGTATTCTATAGAGCCTAAACTGAACAATATTTCAGAAGAGGAAGTAGGGGAGTACCTTATTTCCTCTTTTTCGTAAAACCACATTTCTGTTTACCTACTTTTGAAAATGTCTTATCCTTTCAAGCCCAAAATTGTTTACCAGATATATTTTTGATAAAGATACATTTCTTTTGGATGAATCTATTAAATATTATCTAATAGATAGATCCCCAATGTCTTATATGCTTTTATGTATATTTTAGGTAAACTGATTTTTTGTTTAGGTAAATAGTATTGTGGTTTTATCCAAAAGATACTATTTCTTTCCTTGTTCTATCTGTTATAAAACTACGAAAATAATTGTTTGATTAAATCCTGTAACTGTATGAATATCAGCATGTATCTTGCGAAGCTACTAAACTGGCAGTCATGTTCTTCGGTTCTTTCCTATGGTAGCTTTAGGATACAACTTTCAAAAACCACAAAACTGTTTACCTGTTTTTAAGATGATTTTTACTTGCTATAAACCACATTTCTGTTTACCTAAGGAGAAGATTGTGTCTTTAGCAATGTAGGTAAACAGTTTTGTGGTTTAGGTAAACAGAAATGTGGTTTTTGGTACATAATAATGTGGTTTTTGGTAAACAGTTTTGTGGTTTATGAGTTGCTTTCTTTATTTTAGGTAAACAGTTTTGTGGTTTTTCTCCGATATATGAATAGACTCCTAATTGTCTAATTGCCTAATTGTAGAATTGTCTAATTGCCGGAAAAACTATATAAGTAAGCTTCATTGCCCATGTTGAGTACTTACAATAACCAACGAAGCCTGTTTCAATGCGCATTGAAACAGGCTTCGTTTTTTCTGTATCTGAGGTTGTTTTTATTCATTTTCCTTATATTTCTGCAAACGGTTGACTATCTTGTAGCCTCTTCCATATCTTTTGCCTTTGATACCAATCAGTCCACCATTATAGTAATTCAATACTTCTTCTTTATGTAGTCTTGATAGGGTGGTATTGAAGCAGTTTCTCTTAAGAGTAGGATAGAGTTGTATAGTCTTCTCCAGGAGATTCTCTTTTGTTTGTGGGAGAGATTCCTCTGTTAAAACCTTTACCATCGTCGATGCCAGAGAAGGCTTGGTATCATTTCTCAAGCTAGTCTTCTCTTTCTTCTCCTTCTTTACTTTCTTCTCCTTCTTATGGTTGTCGACAGTTGGAGTAGCAGTCTTTATCTCTTCCTTCTTTGCCTGTTTGGCAAAGGATTCCGTATTGATGTTGAGTTTCAGTCCCAGAATATCCGAAATGATGTTCTTAAGGACATAGATGAACAGCTCGCTGTCTTTGCTCTTGAGTGAGGTCTCCTGTTTCCAGTAGCGACTCTTGAAAGCAAGTTGAGTCAACTCTTCAATTTCCTGTTCAGAAATATCTTCTTTGTTCGTGAGACGTGCATTGGCTACATTGAGGAATGAAGTAAAGGAGAAAGTGGAGAATTGGCTTGGGATGACGTATGTGAAAACATGACTGTTTTCTCCCTTTGCTGAAGGGTGTCTGAGATTAATCATACTCATCCCCTTTACCAGTGCTATCAGGAAAGCCATGCTGGCGTATGAGAGGCTTGTATTTTCAACCTCACAGATTCCTTTATAGTCGAGGTTCTTGTCCGAGATAAAGTTCATGGTGAAAATACCATAGTTGGTCCATTCTGTAGAATAGAGCAACTGCTGTAGTGTTGGGTCTTCTGGTACTCCTAAACCTCGGTTAACGCTGTCTATATAGCGACGCATGGTTTCCAAATCATCCCATTGGAGAAGTGAATTATCTCCCGACTCATTGTTTCTGATGCAGCCGATGATTCCCAGTCTGATAACGTCAGGGGAAGTTGAAGTTCGCAGATGATTAGCGAGCTTGGCAAATAAATTAGGCATCCAGTCGAAATCATCAACTGGCGAATCTATATAGTCTTCCTGATAGTAGTTGTTATCAGTAAAATCTAAATCTTGATACATGCTATATTCTGTGAAAATTTTGAATTCAAATCTTTTATGCAAAGGTAAGAAAAAATATTCTATTCTCCAAATTTTTAGCTAACTATTTGAACATCAGAGTATATTTTATGGTTTTGTTTGCCTGAAAATCACAAAAATGGTCATACTTGTAAGAAAATACCCATTTTTTTAGTTGACAGGTCAAAAGGTGAGAAAAATTCTGTATTTTTTTCTTGTATGATTGAAATGTTTTTTGTAACTTCGCAGCATGATAAAACATGAATAATAATACTTATATATAATTTAAGGTGAAAGCATTTACATATATCCAGCAAGGAAAGTTTGGCTTCACAGAAAAAGAGAAGCCTACGATAATAGATGAGCATGATGCCATCGTAAGAGTTACGCTGAGCAGTATCTGTACCAGCGATCTTCACATCAAGCATGGTTCTGTGCCTCGAGCTGTACCGGGGATTACTGTTGGCCATGAGATGGTAGGAATTGTAGAGAAAGTAGGGGAGAAGGTTACCCACGTGAAACCGGGAGACAGAGTAACCGTGAATGTGGAGACTTTCTGCGGAGAATGTTTTTATTGCAAGCATGGATACGTGAACAACTGCATTTCTCCACATGGCGGATGGGCACTGGGATGCAGAATCGATGGCGGACAGACGGAATATGTGAGGGTTCCGTATGCTACTACAGGTTTGAACAAGATACCTGATTCGGTAAGCGATGAGCAGGCTCTCTTCGTTGGCGATATCCTTGCTACAGGATTCTGGGCTACGAGAATATCTGAAATCACAGAAGAGGATACGGTGCTGATTATCGGTGCCGGTCCTACGGGTGTCTGCTGTTTGCTTTGCACCCTGCTCAAGAATCCAAGCAACATTATCGTCTGCGAGAAATCACAGGCAAGAAGAGAGTTCATTCAGAAGCATTACCCACAGGTGATGGTTGTTGAACCTGAGGATTGTGAGGCATTTGTCAGACAGCATAGTCAGCATGGTGGAGCCGATGTGGTGATGGAGGTTGCTGGTGGTTCGGATACCTTCCAGCTTGCCTGGAGATGTGCCCGTCCTAATGCCATCGTCACCATCGTCGCCATGTATGACAAGCCACAAATACTTCCGCTTCCTGATATGTATGGCAAGAACCTCATCTTCAAGACGGGAGGTGTGGATGGATGCGACTGTGAGGAAATCCTTGATTTGATAGCCCAGGGAAAGATAGATACCACTCCTCTGGTTACCCATCGTTTCCCGCTTTCAAGAATAGAAGAGGCATACGATGTCTTTGAGAACCGCAAGGATGGAGTCATCAAGGTTGCGATATTTCCTGGTTAAACTAGAGAGATGGTGTTATAAGTCTGGATAATAGTTGGCGCATAACAGTTGACCACCGCATGCACAACAGGTGTTGTGCGACCGTAGATACTAACTGTCTCAACAACATATCCTATCTTTTCCAACAACATATCCTATCTATTCTAACAACAAGAAGAGGGTGAATCATTAACTTATGACCCACCCTTTCTCGTTAAAATGCTATGTTCTGCAAATATTAAACTTTACTGTCAGGAATGGCAGAAGCAACACCTTGGTGCATCATACGCGATTTTTCCTTAGCCAAGGCTTGCATGTCTACAGCCACATCGTCTTCATCCACGATTTCTACGCCAGTCATCGTTTCGATTACGTCTTCCATGGAAACCACTCCTCTCAGACATCCGTATTCATCCACGATGATAGAGATGTGTTCTCGTTTTTCCAACATCTTTTCCCATATCTGGTATAGAGATTCATCCTCGTTGAAGGAAAGAATCGGACGCATCAGCTCGGATAATCTGGTTTGGAACTCATCGTCTGAAATCGATTTGAGAACCATATCTTTCAATACGTATCCCACAATGATATCCTTGTTGTTGTCATAAACAGGAATGCGTGAGAAATTCCATTCTTTCTGTTCGTAAAACTCCTTGGTAGTCAGATTCATGTTGGCTGATTCTACTACGATGGATGGAGTCATGATCTCCTTGGCCTTTACTCCGGCAAGGCGAATGCAGCTTTTGATGATTTTGCTTTCCGATTCACGGAAGATGCCTTCTGTAGTACCTACGTCTACCATAGCCGATACCTCTTCGCGACTCATGGAAGCCTGGTGATTCTTCGGAGTAAATACCTTAGTGATAAGTTCCGAAAGCAGCACCAAAGGATAGGTGATGAAGATGAGCACACGGATGATCTTGGTAGATGTCATGGCAAGAGAGCGCCAATATGAAGCTCCGATGGTTTTCGGGATGATTTCTGAAAGTACCAGAATCAACAGAGTGAGAATGGCGGAAATGATACCGAAGTATTCTTCGCCAAAGAGTTTCATAGACTCGGCTCCGACACCGGCAGAACCGATGGTGTGGGCGATGGTGTTGAGCGAAAGAATAGCACCCACCGGACGGTCTACATTATTCTTATACTGTTTCATCAGTGAGGCAGTCTTGTTGCCTTGAGTCTCCTTCATCGAGATAAACGACATCGGGGTAGAAAGTAGTACCGCCTCAAGAACGGAGCATAAAAAGGATAGTGACAGAGCACCTAAAAAATATAAAATGATTAAACCCATGTAATTTTTAATTCGTTAATAATATGTTATCTCAAGCAAGATAGATATTACTTCCGAAGACTACAATTGAGGATGTAATGGGGAACATTACATCTATGTTTATCCAATATAAGTGCATTTATAAATACCATTATTATATGTTTCATATTTTCTGCAAAGATATAGATAAAAATATGAATTTAATATGTTTTTGCTGAAAATTAAATTGTTTTAATATGATTTTGGTAAATCTGTGTAGAAGTATAAAAAAATCTAATTTTAACAATAATATGATGTATAATTCATCAAGTATTTATGAATATTAGGTATTTTTGCAATCAGCATTTAGAAAACAGAGTAAATATGGAAAAGAAAATACCCATCATTCTCCTTAACTTTACCGGCGTATACGACTTGGAGGCATTTGCCTCAAACAGGAATATCGTCCATGTAGATTGCCGGGACATGAAAGGGGTAGACTGCTATTGTGACGAAGAGGGTAGGAAGGAACTGCACCGCCGATTGGCTCCTTTTCCTGCCGAGGCTGTTCATTTTATCGATTCCGGAGATTTCCACTATCTTACCGAATATTGGGTATCCAGGCTCCATGAACCTTTTTCCCTGATAGTTTTCGACCATCATCCGGATATGCAGCAACCGGAATGGGAGGGTGTTGTATCGTGTGGCGGTTGGGTGAGAGATGTATTGGAGAAGAACCCGTTTGTCAAACACATTATCATTGTAGGAGCATCGGATGAGTTGATTGCTCAGGTGCCTGATCACTTAAGAGAAAAGGTGTTGTTCTATAGTCAGGCTGAGATAGATCATCACCAGGCTTGGCCGTCGAAGGCAGGCAAACTCATACATGAGCCGGTTTACATATCCATCGACAAGGATGTATTGAGAAAGCAGGATGCCATCACCGACTGGAGCAATGGTGACATGACGCTTCTCCAGCTCCAAGCCGTGCTTCGCATCATCTATGACCATGAAAAAGTAATAGGGGTAGATATTACTGGCGAATGTTCCGCAACGCTTGACTATTTCTCTGAAGTGAAAGATGCTGCAGTCAATAATCTGGCTAATGAGGAACTGCTCAGGATGATTCTGAAAGAGAATAATTTCTCTATTTATCATAATCACCCTTAGAAAACGGATAGGAGAGCAGAGAATAAACGGATGAAAATGGATAAATTTGGCAGCAAAGTTTAAATTAATTATCCTTTGATGCCAATCCTGTCAAAAATGGCTCACTCTAGATATACAAACCGAGACTGGCACATAACTTGCTTCTACCCAGGATGAAAGCGGAAGCCAAGAGGGGAACGATAAGAACCCTAAGCAATGACATTTGAGGGTTTCTTGAAATCCTTGAACCTCGAAAGCCGAAGCGATCATTATAAAAAGGATAAATATAATAAAACAAGTAGAAATCCCGACAGAGCCGGAAGGCGAAGAGAGGACGAGAAAAATACAATTAGGAGGTTTTACATTATGTTGTTAGCTCGTAGAAATAACAGTGTTTCAAATTGGTTGAATAGTTGGTTTAATGATAACTTCTTTGATACAGACTTGATGCCACGCATGAATGCTACAGCTCCTGCAGTTAACGTCAAGGAAAGCGCTACAGCCTACACGATGGAGGTTGCCGCTCCTGGTTTGAAGAAGGATATGGTCAAGATGAACATCGACAAGGATGGTTACTTGAATGTGTCTATCGAGAGCAAGGATGAGAAGAAGGAGGAAAAGAAGGAAGAGCATTACTTGCGTCGTGAATTCTCTTACAGCAACTACTCTCAGAGCTATGCTTTACCAGAGGATGCCGATCAGGAGAAAATTTCTGCTGAGGTTAGTGACGGTGTCTTGAAGATAGAGATTCCCAAGGTAGCCAAGGAGGAGAAGAAGGAAGACGTTAAGCACATTGAGATCAAATAATTACTCATAACGTGCTAAACAGTTTTCTTGATGACTTTCATAAGCATTAGAAAATAATTAAAACGGAGGCTAGTCCCAGCAATGGGGCTAGCCTTTTTTGTTTTTTCTCATAATTACCCGATAGAATCTTTGTCATCCTCCGTCACCTGCATTTGGCTTTCTTTCGGCTGTGGCTTAGGTACGAACCCAAGGATGGCAACCAGACAGCTCATCAGCGGACTGATGATGTTGAAGAAACAGAACGGGAGATAAACGAGTGTCGGAATGCCGAGAACCGTACTCTGTGTCATTCCGCAGGCAGTCCAAGGAACCAGTACGCTCGTAACGGTAGCACTATCCTCCGTACTTCGGCTCAAGAGTTCCGGCCGGTATCCACGTTCGGCATATTCGTCCTTGTAGATAGATGCATTCATGATGATACTCAGGAACTGGTCGCCCATCACGAGATTGAGCAGAACGCCGGATGTCACCGTGCTGCATACGAGTGATACGGTGCTGTGGATGCTTTTCAGGAGGATGTGGGTGATGGCGTGGAGCATTCCGCTGGCTACCATGCACGAACCGAAGCACATGGCACAGAGAATAAGCCAGATGGTATTGAGCATGCCCGCCATTCCACGGGTGGCTACGAGATCATTGATGCTGTCCATGCCGCAATCTACCTGGGTATGGGTATAGCAGGTAGTCATGATTCCTTCAAAGAGATTCTTGGCGGTAATGCCGCTTTCTCCAGCTATCTTTACGAGCACTTCCGGCTGGAGAATGAGAGCACAGATGCATGCTGAAAGGGCCGAAAGCAGAAGCGTGATGAGAGATGGAGTCTTGCGGTAGATGAGCCATCCGGTAAACGCAGGAACCAGCATCGTAAGCAGGGAGATGTTGAAACCATGGCTCAGACCGGTAAGATACTGGCTTACATCCACTGGCTTGGAATCATAGCAGAGTCCGATGATGAGATAGAGTACCAGTGAAAGCAGGATGCTCGGTATGGTGGTGTAGAGCATGTAGCGGATATGTGAGAAGAGATCAGCTCCGGCTATGCTCGAAGCCAGCACGGTGGTATCGCTCATCGGCGAGAGCTTGTCACCGAAATAGGCACCCGAGATAATCGCTCCTGCCGTATAGGGTGCTGGTATGCCCAGGGCATCACCTATTCCCATCAGGGCAATACCGATGGTGGCAATGGTGGTCCATGAGGTTCCTGTCATCACAGAGATGATGCTGGAGATGATGCATGCGCAGGGGAGGAAAAAGGTAGGTGACATAATCTGTACACCATAATAGATTAATGTGGGTACAACGCCACTGATCATCCAGGTGGCTGACATCATACCGATGAGCAGCAGAATCAGGATAGAAACTCCTGCATCGCCCACAGTCTTTTTGATCATCTCCTCGAAGATATTCCATTTCATCTTGTAGATGGTCATACTGAGTGCTACGCATACGGCTGTAGCTATCATGAGGGCTACCTGTGATGCACCAGCCAGGGCATCATCTGGGAAGAGTTTGACAACCAGGACGATAAGAGCGATAAGTACAGCCAGTGGGAGTACAGATACGAGCGGGTGTGGTTTGTACTGCTGCTGAGACGGGCTGAGAGCCTGAGTCCCTGCAGTTTGATTCATTTGGTTCTTGTTGTTTTGTTCCATTGATTAATTCTCTCTTACTATGATTATTTATTCCGGATGCAAAAGTACAAAAAAGATTTCGTTTACCTTACGTTTTCTCGTGTTTTTTTTGCGACAGCTTGCATCGCAGATTTTCATATTTCCTTTGCTGCCCAATGCAGTAGTAAATACATAGGCGTTAGGGAGATACGCCACACAGGAAAAGTAACATCTCGCTTTGCCCACAATTGCCCAAGCCTTTGGGCATCTTTGCCCAACTACGTGGGGCATTTTTACCCAAGGCTTTGGGCACGGTTACCCAAGACTTTGGGCATCCGTACCCATGTACGTGGGTATGGAAACCCGTGTACGTGGGTATGAGTGTCCGTGTACGTGGGCAGAATAGTTCTGCTTCAGCGCGCTGCTTGCTAAGGCGTGGCAATAGGTGGCATTAGGTGGCAATAAAAACAGGGGTTATTGCCACGCGTAAAACGCTATATACCAATAGGTTAACCATAAGTGTGGCAATAGTGGCATTAAAATAGAGAAAAAAATATTTTTCCTCCATTTAAAATCTGCTGATGAGAAAGGCGGAAATCATGCAGCGGCTTGCCATTGAGAGTTAATGACTTTACACGATAACTGCCTGATATACTGGCTGGTGCATAGATTTCGAAGCGCTTTCCGTTCTCCAGATTCAGCGTAATTTTCTCGAAAGCAGGCGTACCAATATAGTAAAAAGGTGTACCTGGACATACCGGATAGAAGCCTAAAGATGAGAAAATATGCCAGGCAGAACGCTGTCCTGTTGCATCTTCACCCGAAAAACTGTCGTTTTCCAGTATCTGATGCACCCTTTCCTGCGTCTTCTCCGGCGCACCGGCTGCCGCATAGAGATATGCCAGATGATGGCAAGGCGAATAACTGTGCTGATACCATCCCCTATCAAACATCCTGTCTAATCGGGAAATCACCTTGCCATTGCTTACCAGCACCTCCACTTGAGGATGCGCCTTTCTCTCCTTCTTCTCCTCTTTATCAATCAGTTTCTCCTTCTTGTCCATCGGTTTGCTGTCATGAATCACCTCAAACAGACCGGCGATATTCTGCGGAACCGACCAGGTATCCTGACAGGCAGAACCTCCCAGAATATTACTCTTACCTGAAAACAGATCTTTATCTTCCGCCCATTTTCCATTCTCATATCTTCCGTCAGCCCAGCCCGAAAGCGGGTTAATCACGTTGCGCCAATTCTCAGAACGGCGCATCAGTACCTGGTAATCATCCTGATACTGCTGGCGGAGCGTAGCATCCTTGCAGGAATCAAGCAGCAACTTTGCCATCTGCGCCACGGCAAAGTCATCGTATGCATACGCCAGGGTGCGCGAGGTAGAAGCGGTAGCAGAACCGGCCCCCTCCTCTACCGGAAGATAACCATTCGTCATATAGGAAGTGATGGAGCGGCGGCCCTTTCCGGAACGGTAATCCTTGGCAAGATAAGGAGTAGAAAAGGCATTCATGCGCATTCCCTCGTAAGCCTTCACGGCATCAAAGTTGCGGATGCCCTTGACATAGGCATCGGCAAGCGCGATACTGGCATCATCGCCCGGCATCTCCCTCTGCCCGCAGTTGGCAGTTGGAAAGACAGGCATCCAGACGCCATCCTGATACATCTTTACCAGAGACTGCATCATCTCTCCCGACAGCATCGGCGTAAGAAGATGATAAAGAGGCAACTGTGCGCGGTAGGTATCCCACATCGCAAAGTCGCCATATTGCAGTTCGCCGACATCACTCAACTCATGGGGAAGAAACGAACTGCGGTACAGGGCGGTATAAAAGCGGTTCACCTTCGCCGTGTCCTGACTCTCCACATCGATGGTATGCAGACGTTCGCACCACAGATTGGCAGCATACTCCATCATACTGTTGAAGTCCAGTCCACCGTACATATAGTTTTCGGCATTGAGATTGTTCACCGCCTGGTCGTGCGAAGTAAAGGAGGTAGCCGACATCCATTCCATTGCCTTTCCTGTCTTTCCCCTGAAGGTGAGCCAGACTCCGATACCCGGCTTGCAGGTCATCATCAGTCCCTTTCTTTCCGCCTGTGCTTCATCAAAGACACCATAGTCAACCAGCTCATCTTTATCATAAGCCAGTACGAAATGTCCCCCGAAATCATCCGGTTTCCCCCATCCCTGATATACATGAGGCGCCGGATTATAGGCATAAACCACATGGTTCACAGTGTCAATCTCGATGGTTCCCTGTCCGTCATCATTATTGGGCTGGATAACGAGATGAACCAGTTCGTCCTTATCGGGTGTAACACGGAGCATGGAGGTATGGCTCAGGGCAGTCATCTCTGCCTTCAGATGCTCATCCTTCAGCTGTACGCCATAGTAATGGGGATGCGATACCTCGTCCTGATGGCTGAAAGCGGTGGCACGCTGAGCGGGCTGCAGACGGAGTTTGCCTCCCAAGGCAGCTAGGGTGAAAGAGCCGTAATCCCGTTTCTCGCCACCTCCCGGCCAATGGCTGCACCGGAATCCCTGCAACAGCGTATCCTTATCATTATAAGGAGCCACACAAGGTTGCTCGGTATCCCGGGTTTGGGGAGTCCAGAAGTTTTGGCCGTTCGGAACCAGTACGGCAGGAATCGCCTGTCCCGCTCCTCCCATCGTTTGGATGGCATAGAGCTGGCGCACATGTTCCAGCTGGTGGATACGCTGGTGCATCTCCTGCTTCCATTCTTTCCAGGAATAATAATGAGTTCCGTAAATCACCTGTCCTACAGGCGAAAGCATGATATCTCTTTCGTTCAGCATGAATTTCATCACCACGCTATCCTTCCGGTTCTTGTAGAAAATCATCTGCAGGTTGGCACCCATCGGAACCACGCGGTCCATCCTGTCTGTCTCTGCACCGAGCACCACCTGGTCGGCGTCTTCACGGGCACCGGCAGGAGGCAAGGTGGCATCAAAAAGAAGAGACAGGAGCCGGTAGAGGGCTGTATCATGACCGAAACGGAGGGTGGCTGATGACTGGGAAGAGCGCAAGGCTGCATCGGCTTCGGTTTCGATGTTCTGCCAGAGCGAGATGGCGCTTCGTGCCGGAATCTCTTCATTGCTAGCCATACTGCCGTTGGTGATGTTCATGCGGAGATTGTTGGCTTCATAAATGGCACGGAATTCGGCATCGGTAAAGAGCGCATTCAGGCTGTCTTCCATCTCCTGCGGATAGGCAGGAAAGTTCAGGCCCACATCCTGCAGGGAGGAGGTGAGTCCATACATTTCGGTCATCAGTTTCAGGGGTTCATCTATCTTTGCGGTGTTCTTGAATAGCTGTTGCAGGAACCGGCGTGGCGAAACCTGAGCCTTCACCCTGGTGCGTTTCTTCAGCGTCTTCAGTTCGGGAGATTCGTAGGCTATCCAAGCCATATCAGCAGAATCGGTCTTCACATCCAGATGCAGCTGTGGCTGTAGATTCCGCAGCTGGGAAGTAAAGGCGAGCATACTCTTGGCGCAGCGGTCGGAAACACTGGAGCGTGCCTTTACCTGATGGCCGGCAGCAAAAATCTGTGGATAATGGGCATACATGCGTCGGGCAATGGCCTGATGCTGCAGTTCACCCAGTCGGGTCAGTTTGCCGCCGTTCCCCTTTGCATTCTCACATATCCGCTTCACGATACCTTTAATCTGAAGTCCGAGCGGAGTAAGATTGCCTTCATCAGCAAACTGCTTTTCTATCCAGAGATAGCGTTCATCCCTCGACATCCATCGCGAGCCATGGCGCCCGTAATGACTGATATAATAAGGTGAGAAACCGGCAGGCGCCTTCACTGCCGAAGCATCGGTTCCGGCATCATCCGTTACGGGGTAAGCATAATAGATGCCTCCCATTTCGCGGCGGCTCTGTGCTTGCAGTCCCAGGCAGCAAACCAGCCATAAATATATAAGATAACTTACTTTCTTCATAATTAATAAAAACGGAGAAACCCGCTGTTTATTATTATTTACTGAACTTTCGCATATCAGGAGTTAAAGGAGTTAAGGAAGTTAAGGAGTTAAGACGTATGTTTTGCTGCTTAGAAACTATGCCAAAAAGACTATTGTCTTAACTCCTCAGCGACCGTAGGGAGCGATAACTTCTTTAACTTCTTTAACTTCTGAACTTGCGAAACTTGTCTGTTATTTCTCGGATTTGGATATTTTAGCGCAAATTATTTCTCGGATTTGAATATTTTAGCGCGAATTATTTCTCGGATTTGAATATTTTAATTATCTTTGCTGCTGATATTCAAATAATTATAGATATGACAGAATATATAAAAAGAAAGAACGCAAGTCCGCAAGGCGTTAAAGGTGAAATGCAAGTCCGCTAGGCGTTTCTCCTTTGCCGCCTAGCGGACTTGCGAAACTCCCTTGTAAAGTTTCGCAAGTAAAGTATTCAAGTTTCGCAAGTAAGCCCCACACGCCCTGAAAGGGCAGAAGCTCCTAGCCCAGGGCATCGCCCTGGGTATTTATGGACGCAAACCTGTCGCCCTGTAAGGGCAAAAGCTTTGTATATTGCCAGGTATTTGAAAGCTTTTGCCCTTACAGGGCGACTTGCTGATTGCCATTATACCCAGGGCGATGCCCTGGGCTAGGAGTTTTTGGGCCTTCAGCCCGTACTTGAACCACATGCGAAACTTCAGTAAAGTATAAAGCTAAAAAAGGGGGAAGCCAACGCTTTGGCTCCCCCCTTGGGTTCTTTATAATTCCCTATGATATTTAAAAAACTAGAATATACTATCTTACTGAAATCTTCTGACCCTTAGTCTGAGCACAGGACTGGGTAGATGCCTTCACAATGTAAATGCCGGATGGAACACGGAGAATCATTCTCTGCTTGTCAGGCAACTGATAACTGTGAACCATCTTGCCATCCAACGTAAATACCTGAACCCTGTCGAGCTTCTCACCACCCAAGGCAGAAACAACGATCATGCCTGCAGCTGGTGAGTAAACCTTCACCGGTGCACTCTGCTCTTCAGCCTCCATGCGGTCGATGCCGGTTGAAGTACGGGTCTGGGTGAGGAAGTATCTTCCGTGGTCACCCGCCTTCACCTTCACAGCCTCGCCTTCATGAAGTTCTGTAAAGCTTGCCGATGCAGCATCGTAGAGATAAACCGGAGCATCGAGCTTGTTCACACCCTTCAGGGTAAGTGAAACCTCTTCAGCCTGCTGGCTCACGATACCGAGTGGAATCCAGGACAACTCAGGAACCGCATTCACAGCCACCGCCTCGTTTCCGGCAACGGTATAAACCTGCGGAACATCCTTGAGGTTCTGATCATACAAGAGATCCACATCCTCCTGGTCATCATAGTCGGCAGAAGCCTCCGGACGCAAGGCGATGCGTGCCCTAGAAGTCTGGCCGTTTGAATTCTCTGTCGTTGCTTCAATGCTCTTTACATAGTCAGATGCCATCAACAGGCCAGGAGTAATGGTGCGGTCAATACACATTGTAGAAGTGAACCTTACTTCTCTAATAGCAGCGCCAGCATTCTTCTTAACAAAGAACGACTGGGTAGGCTGGATAGCGTAGTTCTCTGTAGAAGAAATAGCCTTTACCTCACCTTTCTCTACAATCCAAATAGCGTTCTGCAAACCTGTATTGGCCTCGAAGAACTTCTTCAGAGAGATAGAGCAGGTATATGGATTAGCCACGAGATAGAAACCGCTGTTATTATTAGTTCCTAAACTCTGAGTTTTCTCTGCGAGATGCTTCTCGTCGTTATTGAAAGCAACGAGGAGCTTGCCATGGCCAGCATTCTTCGCAACCGGCATCTTGCTTGAAGAAGGCGTTGAGCCTGTATAATCGAAGTACTGGTATTCCTTATCTTCCTTTGGCAAACGGAGAATCGCATTTGGCAATGGAGTACCATCTGTAGGTCTCTTCGGCAAGAGCGCATTACCCGCTTTGATAGAGAAACCACCGAAGGTTCCGTCTGCGGCATCGGCATAGCTCTCATCCACCTTATTATATACGTGGCTCCAGTAGCCGAGATTCATATCAACATTTTCTGGAGCAGCTACACTTGGGTAATGAGATGCAGGATAATCTCCCTTAGGAGAGATTTCCATCACATCGCTCTTCATCCAGGCTCTCTGATAAACCGGATACTTGCTTCGGCTATACACCTTATCATCAAACTTGATATCCGTAAACGCCTTGGTTTCCTGTCGGCCATTGCTTGCTGGCACATACATATCACCGGCGTAGATATACTGCAGAGGTGAAGCCATGGTGTACCACTTGTTAGGCACTAGCTCCTTCTCTACCCAAGCCTTGTCATATACGAGATAGCACTGGTCGCGAAGCTCGCCCTGAGGCTTGAAGTAAATCTGATGGCAGGTATTGCCATAGAACTTCTCGCACTTCAGATTACCTGCTTCCAATCCCTTTTCAGTAGCCGCTTCATCCCAGAACGCCATGATGTCGTACTGGATATACTTCGTGGCTTCATTACCCTTACCATTAGTCAGCTTGGTAGCAATCTGATTGGTTTTACGATAAACGATATTACCGAGGTCAGGAAATGGCAATCCCTTCAAGTTATCAATAGTTACCTTGGTAAACTTCATTGGCACATAGCTATTCAGCGTAGTGATCTCCTCTGCTGAAGTTGGCGTACCCGACATGCTGCTGCCATAAGCCAGATAATTCTTATACTTATCATCATGCAATTCAGTAGATGATGAGCGATGCCAGTTATCATCATTATTCCAGTTGGCATTCATACCGCCATCGGCATTAGGATACCAGGTAATGAACTCCGGTACTATCTTCACCTTGAGATAAGACTCACCAGGGCAGTTACTTGAACCAGTTGTAGCAGCAGTTTTCTGCTCGTAAGCGAATCGGAGGACATAGTAGTATCCCTCATGGAAGTTCTTTACGGCATCATCTAAGAATTTGAGATTGAGGGTAGATTGAACTTCTGGATCAATAACCGCCAACTCATCATTCTCCAATGTTGCAACCTGAGTATTCAACTTCTTTTCCCATAAAGGATCATTCGTAGATGCCACAATTACCTTATTCGAAGTAACAGCAGAAGTACCACTATCATCAATGAAAGTAAGTGGCTCAGTAATAGCTGCTCCATCTCTCATAGTAGCACTATGAAGAGGTACCTTCAAATATCCCTTAGAAGTCTTCAACTTCTCCAACTGTGGCAAACCGATACGAAGCGAAGCCTCATAATTGCCATCATTGAATGGATAATCCACTTTGATAAAACCGAAGTTAAGCTGTGGACCATCCTTCATTACACGCAATGGGATTGGTTTTGCACTTAGACACAGCAGATAGGTCTTGCCATTTGGTGCAGTATATTCAATATAGCCATCACCATCATCATCGTTACCTTCAGGCTTCATATAGATTTCATGTTCCTTACCCAAAGTAATATTTTTCTTCTTGATAGCAATTTCATTGCTGGCAGGTGCTGATGGATCTATCTTATTTCCTTCATCCTTACCATCAAGATACCAGAAGAACTTAACACCATCCAATGTAATCTTACCACCCGTATTAGGGTCAGTTGTAACCAATTGTCCCTTGATGTTAATCGCATAGTCATCATCAGCACCGCAAGGAATCTTATAATCTGTTACGATCTTACCATCTGTATCAGTAATAACTGGATGTTGGCTAACCATGTCAAACCAGTTACTGTACAACGAGCAGACTTCAGCAGGTGACCCCCAGTTTGAGTTGCCTGTCGTTGGGTCAGGAGTTTCTGTAGCTACAGATACATAATACTTCTTACCTACTTCAAGAGGATAATACCTATTACTGATAACGATATAAGTTTCACCTTCACTATCCTTCTCAATCATATTAGTACCGTCTATAGTATACTGATTGCAAGTTTCCTCAGAATCGAATACGTCAACAGCTCCATATTTATCGCTCTTGTAAGTAAAATCCTTTGAAGCATCTGTAGCATGCTTCTGTATCGTCTGATAGTAATCAGTACCTTCTACAGGCTTACCATTCTCATCGACAAAACGGAAGTATATTTTAGTCTGTCCTTTATGTCCGGTAATCGCATTCAAAGTCTCGTGGATAGCACGAATCTTCAGCTTGATATTTCCCGTAGCAGCACCATCACAAATAGGCTTCTCCTGAATCACTTGAACCTTAGCAGGTGCAAGATACATACGGATGTCATCTACGGCGTAGTCGGCACCTTGAGTATTGCTACAGTAATTATCAATCTCCAGTCGGAAATCTGAATACTGCTCTACATTTGACTCTTTTTGCAAAGTAATCTTGCCATATACCTGATACCATGTCGCTGGTTGCTTACTATCTAGATTATCTTTAAAATCACCAGATGAAAAACTATGTATCAGGTGTTTATCAACAATATTACCATTAATATCTTTGTTAACACCAAATAGTTTAAACATAATCTGTGGTTTGGTATCCGCTCCTGTCATGTTAGCAACGCCCGCTATGAAGATAAACTGCTGTCCTGTACAAAGATCTGCCGTGAAATCTGCAGCAGCAATTTTTCTACTTTCATCAGATGCATCCACATAGAGGAAATGACCATATTGAGAACCATTGGTCATCTCATACGTCTTATCATATAATTTTCCAGTATCCCACCAAAGATATCCGTTGGTTGGTGAAGAACCTGCACCGGAAATACCAGCAACATTTGCAGATTTATACAAGCAATAATCTCCATGAAGTGGAGAATGACCAATAGTCTTCAAACCAAGATAATTAGTAGCATCATAGTCGATCAAATCACGATATACGAAACTATAAGCACGACGATCCCATTTAGATGGTAATCGGTCCTGGTTGTCATTCGGATTTGTAGGAGCAGCCACAGTCTGTTCTACATCATCATCATCAAATGTAATTGGCTTGGTAGCCATTTTATAATGCTCGTCAAGATAACTAATCAGTCTGTTATTTAATCCTTCTTTAACAATCTCCTCTTTAGTCATCGGATGATTATTCATGAATCGAACATCAAAGTTGGCTATAGGGCAACGATGATTTTCTTCATCCATAGCATACGCAACGATGAATACAGGATCTCCGTATTCAAATGTGAAATTCTTATCTGACCCAGACAAAGATGCAGGCATCCAGGTGCCGTTGAGCTTATTCATCCTCAGATCAAAGAAACGATTAGTCTCCGACCCTAGGTTACGACAATAAGTCTTGGTCTTATCGTACGCCCACCATTCAACCTTAGTTGCCTTGTATAATTTGGTTTTATCGAAGTTGCTTTCTACGAGTTTGTCCTTTTCATCTACATAATATACCCGATTAGTGAAACCACTAAAAGCTCCCACTTGCTTATATACACCATCTACCAATGGATGGAAATAATATTTCTTAGCATCTGACAAATCAAGTCGAAGGGTCACAGTAGAACTATTATCCTTCATACCGACTGTCAAATACTTTCCATCCTCATAAGTTCTATAACCTGCTCTTTTAGGGTTATTTCCTATAGCCGTATTCATAATATTGTCTGCTAACTGTTTGGCAGAACGGATATGGAAAATGTATCTGATAGAGAGCGTAGGCTCGTGTACCAGATAAGTTTTTGTTGCATCCAAACCATCAATATAACGGCTTATATCACAGGCAATATCTTCACCAGTCCATTCATCAGATGAAGCTCCTGTAGGTGCAGTATATGTAACACCAATATTACTGCTTGTCGGAAGCGCAGGATAAAGATTATAAGCAAACAAGCCATAGTCCTCACTTCCTGATTTTATGTTATGCAGAAGAGTTGGTGTGGTACCTGTATTTGCACTTAAATTAGCGCTAGCTCTATCTTTTGTAAAATTATACCATCTGAAATATCCTTGTGGCTCAAGAGGGTCACTGCTACCTTTATAATCATCGAAAGGAAGCACTAACTCTACTTTCTCGTTAGCATCTTTCACATAGACATAGTACTCCCATTCAGCAGTTTGCTGCATACCATTTTCATCTAATGCAGTATTAGCATGGCCTACATAATGATTGAAAGGCATGCTGTACTTATCCAAAAGCTGCACATTAAACTTTGCCTTCAAAGCAGGTTCTTTTGTTACAAAACCATACTCTGTGGTTGGCGTTTCATCTGAGATGACACAAGATAAAATGACATCATTCAAATTCAAACCTTCTGGTAGAGTAAAACGAGCCTTTAAAAGATTAGAATAGCCAGAAATATCATTACTCAAAAAGCCTGTCCAATATATTTTTTCTTGTTGTAACAAAGAACTATTATTACAAGACGCCCCTTCGATAGGTGAACAATCTTTTTTACAAAGTGTCCAACGAACATAAAGGTTTGTTATATCAGTAAGTTTTTGCACACCTAATTTTTTCATCATAAAATCGGTACAGTCAGAAGATGTTAAATCTATTGTTGTACTGGTATGATATAGAGACTTTACTGACATTACATTCTCTCCTGAAGGATCTTCTGATTTCACCAATTTAATTTTATCAAAATCCTCTTGACTCAAAATATCATATGTAATTTTGGCATCAATATGAGGCTCAACAATTATCAATTTATTAGAAATCTCCGGCATTTCAGAAGAAGCAGAAACTTGAATAGTATAGTCATTAATATTAGTCCCTGCAGGACAAGTAAAAGTATAATTTAAATCTGAAGAAGAAACAGTTCCCCAGTCACTCTTCGGATTTAAATAATATATACTTTTATTATTTAAATATGTCCAAGGATTACCCCAAGGATAGCCAGACAATTCTCTATTCTGAATGTCAGGAGATATAGTAAAAGTTGAAGGATCTACTAATTTTCCGTTCTTATCAAAAATTGATATTCGAACATAAAGTGGCTTATCCTTCAAACTCAAATTTTCCCCATTAGTAGTCCAAATACCTGATTTAGAAAGATACTTAATAATGTTTGAAATTTGAACATTACCATTATCAAGTTTATCATTATCTATTACAAACAAATCATTATATTCGCAAGGCTTAGAACTTGTATTAAATAAAGGAATATTGTCCTGAGAAAGAACAGTAAAAGTAATTTTCTTTTCAGCAACAGATGTATCCAATTGTTTTAATTTCTCATCTGATGATGTCATAACCACTAGATGATAATTTGCAGTATTACCATCTTTAGCAGATATCTTAACATTATCCCAAGAATTAAAATTATTATTAACCACAAGTACATTCCCATTAAGATTACCTGCCCAATAATCATAATTTATATCGACCTTCTCACCTGCAGAGTTCTCTATATACCACAAAGAATAATTGCCAGATGGGATTACACCATCAACAGCAACTGTTAAACTCCCATTATCCAATAGAGCATACTTAGAAATCTCCGTTAATCCCCATATAGCATTTGGCAGCAATGCAAGTATTGCTACCAACATATATCTCATTACACTATTAAAAATCTTAGACTTAAACATAAGCTTCAATGTTTTTTAATATAAGTATTATTGTTTACATATCCAAAATGCACCGTTATGGCGCCTTGCTGAGTACCAGGTTAAATCCTGAGAGATGGCTACCCGATATACCAGTGTAGGTGCAGTTGTGGTTCCATCATTCACTTTTACTGAAAGCTGATAGATGATTGGCCCTATCTTCTTGCCTAACTCACCTTTGGTTTCCGCCTCAATTCTGTCTTTGCTAGAAACGATAGATGGTATCGTACTGAAGGCTTTTGATTCTGCTCCAGTCTCCGATTCCGAGAGTCTCGTCCACTCAAGATCAGTGAAAGAGACAGGTGAATCATCACTATACTTTGTAACAGAAGGAACGATATGGAACTCCTCTAAATCATGGAAAATGAGATTGAGCTGTTTTCCGTCATCTTTCAATGACGGAGCCGAACCGATAGATCCAAAGTCCTCTACCTTGAGTCGAAGTTTGTAATCGCTCAGCGCCAACTTTAATACATGATGGTCGTTGCGGGCTATCTTATTCCAGTCGGTATACATGAAATATCTCTGTGAACCAACGTTCGTTTCGAGCGTTACTACAAAGTAAGGATAAGCATTGCCGGCTTGACTCTCGTTGACATAGAAAGAAATCGAACGGCTGTTATCTGTATCATAATCGGTTGCGGTCTTGTCTACTGTCAAGCCAGATGTAATCGTATGTGTAAAATCATCTCTTTTAGCATTCTCTACCAAATTTGGCGTTTGGGCAACATTCGTAGATGAAACAACATTGTTTGCAGGAAGCAGCTTGATATTTGTTCCTGTAGTAGGATTGCTTGTAATATCGCTGATACTTACATTCTTTACGGTAATATCTTCACCTGTCATGTTGCGAAACTTGAGCGTAATCTTGGATAGCATTCTTACTACATATAAATCCTTGACATCCGGTTGGCCGTCAGAGCCGATAGTTACCTCCTGTTTATTGCTCATAGGAATACCATTCGCTTTAATATCCATATCGTTACCATTGACAGCAAATGATTTGGAATCGAAGTCAGGAGAAGCCCCCTCCGTAATCGTACCGAGTTCTGTATCTGATATATTGGCAAAAGAATAGACCGAATATCTTCCTGCTTCCAAACCGGTAACTGTTACATCATCTTCCTTATCTTTGCCTTCAGCTACGGATGGCTGCTTAACTACTTTCGCTACCGTTCCATCAGACTTTACAAAGACAACTGTCCAACTCTTCATGTTCTCTTCTTTAGAACCGTCCTCCCATGTATTGGGACTTCCTGCAGTATAAGTTTCTGCACGGGAAGAAGCAGAACTTCCTGATACTGGAGACAGATTAAAATGGAGAGTATATGTCTTGTTGGTGATACTTCCCGGATCAGAAGTATCACTATCTGGCGAACATGCTGCAAAAGTCAGAAGCAGCATCACCAGGCAAGCCATATATTTCATTATATGTTTTCTCATTTTAGTTATACTTTGTAAATTAATCTTAGAGTTTAATATATTACTTCCCCATGGTCGTAATGTGCCCAAGGGACTACATGTATGGTCAACTTGATACCTTTAGACTTTCCTTCAACACCTTCTACCTTTACCTGATAGATGTTGTTGCGGACTACACCAAAATGCATCGGGTCAGCTTTGGTTCCACTTCCTGAAGGGTCGCTATGACGGAGCGTATAGGTATATTTCTTTTCTTTTCCTATAGAACCAGCCTTAGGCCGCGTTGTTGCTTTATCCCATTCTGTCTCTTCATAATACTTGCCTTTAAAGATAAGGCCTGTAGAATTAGCCTCGGCGTTATCGGTGGTTGTATTCTCCATCACATAATCGAGGATATAACTTGCTTCTCCTACTGTAGTACTGGTAGAAGTTGTCTTCTTTACATTATATAAAGATGTAGGACCTTCGGCATTCGAGAGAGTAAGACCTGTACGATCCTTTGTCCAAGGACAAACCACATAATTAGTAGCTTTATTGCCAGCATCTTTGGCTTCTAATCCGAAATAAGTAACTGCAGATACAGCTGCATTTGAAGAAACTCGCTTTATCAGGTATTCTCCTGATGTCATAACCTTGGTAGGAGTTACAGATTCAAGCTTAAAACCACCTATTACATTTGTTCCATCCATTACATTATAATAATAACCTTTACTGGTAACATCATAAGTAGCATTTGGAATGATGTCGATACGGGCAGCCAGGCGCTCGATGTCTACATCTACCAGATAGGGATTTGTTTCTGAACCTTCCGTTGTGAAATCTATCGTTGCGTCCTTCTTTGATGACATGATGAAGTTTGAGAACTTTGTAATATCAGCATCTCGGGTGCACACCTTCGACATCTGCAAATCTCTTACTTCACTAATCTTTCCTTTACATCTGGAAGTCATATCATCTGCATTGGCAATCACTATCACATGATAATTCTTGCCGACAATTGATGCATCTATTTCTCTTGGAACGGTAGTATAAGTTGCATCGCTGCCGGAAGAAGTTGTAACCTTATTTAAATTGGTGAATGTATATACATAATCTACTGTAGCATCAGCTTCCGACAAGTCTTCTTTAGCAGATTTATATAGTAAGACAGTAAGAGAATTGACATCATTTTCTTTATTGATTCCTGGTTCTCTATCATCTCCATCTTCACCTCCTTGAGGTCGTCCTGTAGTTGCCCTACTCGCTCGTGTATCTCCACTACCTTCCACCGTTACCTTTACCTGAAGATATGCCTTCATATCTTTGCTTGGCAGAGGCAAATCACTAGTAGTGTCACTCGCACAGGATGCGAACGACATAACCAGTAAAAGGGCTAGCAATGAGAGGGTTATAGTTTTCATCTTAAACATACACTTTCTTTTTATATCGGCTTGCTGAAAGCCGGGTAGGACATGTTAATGGAGTTCTTCGAACTGGATGCGCTTGCTCCAACTCAGTACATTCACGCTGATGGTGATTAAACAATACTTGAGTTTGCCACCCTGGATAAAGAACTGAAGTTTGTAATCGTAGGCACGGTCTAGGAATTCCTGTGCACTGTAACTGTACTCCTCGCTGGTGCGAAGACGACTCAAGAGGTCTGGCAGGTCTACATTGACTACCGTATTTCCGGTCTCCTTACTCTTAATGAGGAGTCGGCCATCCAGGTTGTAATCTTCGTGTTTCAGAATGCGGGAAGTCATAAAGTCAGCATGGGCTATCTTGCCCTGCTCGTCCTCATCTACTGTATTCCATGTAGCATGAGGGGTATAAATGAGTTTACGGCTCTCATCGAGAGAGTTATCCCAAAGGATGCGGGCATTATGATCTTCGATGGTCATCGTGTAGTCGTTGACATCCATATCCTGTGGAGAGTCAAGGTCACGAAGCGCCACATTGATCTTCTTGGTATCACGCACCAGAGGAATGGTTGCATAAGAAGGTTTTGAGGATGATACCTCTACTGCCTTCAGCAGTTTACCATGCCAGAGGGTATCGAGAGGAAGGCTGTTGTTGACAACCTCATCATACTCTCCCCTATTTTCATGGTCGAGATTCACTTCCAGTGTCTGCATCTTATCTCCTGTAGCCGATGGAGCGGTACGAACGAACTTGGCACGGCCTGAAGCTAACTGGTCGGCGTAAGCATTCTGTCCGGCAAGGGCAAGGAACTGATATTTACCTGGCTGCAGGTTCTCGACGTGCATCACATAATTTGGGTCTTTGAGAGGCGATGATAGCGCAGAATTCGTCTCGGTCTGTTGGGTTATATAGTTTCCGTTCTCGTCGAATACATACAGCGTTACCTGTCCAACATGGTCGTTGAACATGTCGGCACGCTGGAGGTTATAATCATACTTAAACTTCACATATACACCATTAGGACAATCGCTATAATCCTGGTGCCACATATCGTGGCATGAGGTCGCGACGGTCAGGATCATGGCAGCTGCCATGACACCCTTTAACCATTTATTTATTTTCTGCGCTATCATATCGCTAATCAATTATTATTTTCTATATTTATCTTTTATCAAATTACTTTCCGAGGATAGTACTCTGTGTACGCTTAGCCCAAGAGAGAACATTAATCTTTGCAGAGATATAAGCATCGATGTTATCATCTGGAGTATTATCTGTAGTGATATCTGGAACAACAGGAGAACCGATCTTCTTGATAGCAGTAACATCAATGTCATACCAGTTGTTACGAACCAATCCATAACGGCCCAAATAGTTCTGCTCCTTTTTACCTGGATAAGCTTCTGATGCAGATGGCTTAACTGTCTCCCATGTATTCCATGGTGCAAGATCACCATTTTTAGCATCATCACCTGCAAAATGCTTGATTCTTACCTCATAGTAAGAAGCACCATTGTCATACTGACGGATTACACGGTTTGTATTAAGCTGATCCTTAATGGCATCCCAACCAGTAAAGGCTGGAGAACCAGTTTTAAGTTTTCCCTCACCTGTAGCAGAAAGTTTAATATCTGTAACCTTCAAGATACCATCTTTATCAGGAGTTGTAGCCCATGTAAGCTTGAAGTCTGCCTTTGACCAAGTAACTGTACCTGTAGATGCCTGGTTGTCAGACAAGTACTTCTTCAAATCAACAATGTTAATATCTGTACCTAATACGTATGACATAACTGCATCATCACGCTTGCCATCTGTATCAAGGATAGCATTAGCTCCATTATTGGTATAGAATTTATTACCATTATTAAATGTAACCTTAACCAAAGCACGGGTAGTATTTGAATAATCCATGTGGGCTACATTAAATGTATTCTCATGGCAATATACATACTTACCTGATGCAAGCCAACTTGCTACATCAGCAGCAGAAGTTACTGTATTGAAGTTAGCTGCATGAGTTGCTGCAGTAAATTTCTGGCTATATGTTGGGTCTACACACCAATAGGTACGATACAAGTCAACATCTGGCTGCTTTGATGTAGCACCCAATTTGGTATCACCTACAAAACGAGAATTAAGAGATGGGGCAAACTTCTCTGAAGAGTATTTCAGATAAGTACCAGCATCAGTTCCCATATTGCGAACAATGTATGAAGACTTGGTTGTATTATCAAGTACCCAACCATCGAATTTGTATGAAAGGTTATCATCTGAAGTCTTACCTGAAAGCGAAGTTGAGTTCAAGCTAACCTTTGCAACACCACGCTCTACGAATACAGAAACAGCAGGGTCATTGATAGCCTCACTTCTAGTTTCTTTAATCTTAGACAAATCAACTTTAGAAAGTGTTGTATACTTACCATCAGGTGCAGAGGTATTACCTGGAGTTGCACTGACAGGAGCATTTGCCATAAAGAAACCTGTACTAGTCATCGCATTTTCTGTGGTCAGGACCAAAATATCATTATAAGTTTTGCCTGTTAAATCTGTTGAACCATTCTGAAGCAATTTACCATCACTTGCTGTAAGAATACTATTATCATTCAAAAGGACAAGCGCATAAACATCAGAAGCAGTTGTTGACTTAATCTGAGTAACAACACTATGAGTAGATGTGATGTTGTCATTATCAGTATCAAGCTCTGAATCTGTCAAATCCAATTTGTAAGCAGCAAGCAATGTATATTCGCCTTCTGATGCCTTACTTGTAGCATCGAACAAAGCCAAGATACCATTCTTTACCTCATACTCTGATGACAATCCGTCCTCATACTTGTCGTTTTCTGCACGTGTTGTGCTGCCAGAACGAGTTGGGAGATTAACAGAGATGGACATAAATCCATTACCGTCCTTGTTAAAACCTGGATTTCCAGTTCCACCACCATTCAGATCATCACTACTTGAACAAGAACCGAGCATCAGCCCCGCCAATGCAACGGAAAATAATAAAGTTTTCTTCATCTTGTAAGTTATTATAGTTGTTATTAATAATTATTTCTTTACTTATAAACGTTCTTAAAAATCTAATTATATTACATTTTTATATATTTGGTTTACAATTCATCTAATACGTTATATTTGAGTTACTTTCTGAAGTTGTACTTAGAAAAGTTTTGCCTGAGCTAGGAGCCTGTCACAGGCCAGGGCAGTACCCTGGCTCTAAGGAATAGCTATATTGTCCTAAACAGACAGTATGTATAACTTTATAGATTCTGTAAATTTTCTTTTGCAGAAGCAACACCTGCCTTGGCTGCCTGCTCCAGATAATAACGAGCTTGCTTCTCGTTGCCCTTCAGCATCTCATAGACCCCTCGGGCATTCTGGGCATCGGCACTGGTTCCTGCCTTGTCGAGATATTGTTTCGCATCATCTGCATCACCGGCATTCAAGCGGGTTATGGCTGCATTCAGATTCGCTGTCTCATTCTCTGGGAACATGCGGACGGCAATCTCCATCACATCATTAAACTCCTTGCTGCCTGGCTCGTAAGTCTGGGCTACCATGAACATCTCCTCCTGGCTCAACTGCTGTGGCTTGGTCTTGATAATCTCCTTTGCCTCTTCCACATCGAAAGGTTTCACCTTATAAGTAATGTGGTAGTCGGAATGGCGGAGGGCAGGATACCAGGTGTCGAGCATAAAGCGATACTCTGAAGGATACTGCTTCTTAATCTTCAACTCGCGGGCATCCGGATTCAGACTCTTGTCTGCAATAATCGCCAGAATGGCATCCTTATGCTCCAGGTTGCTACCTTTAATATAAGCTATCAGACCATCCCAATCCTCTGGAGTAGAAGAAACCGTGAAGAGGTTGTTTGGCAACTTCACCATCCTGCGCACATATTCGGTCAGCGTCTTGGCACGGTTCTTTGCCAGATAATCATTATGGGTGTAAGGGCTCTCAGGTGATGCATAACCATGAATGTTGATGCCGCTCACTTCGAGGTTCCTGTCTTCCTTCAATGCATTGATGGTGCGGATGATGCTATCCAACTGTTCCGGATTACGGCGGTAATCAGGATGCAGCTCTATACGGTCTACCGGGAAATCGATATAAGCGCGCTTATCCAGATGACGGACCTTGATTATCTCTACCTCCGGACGGACGAAGGTAGCTACCGGCTGGCGACGGCGAGAAACCGTGAAATCGTTGCCATCCTGCAGATCACCACAACCGCAGAGGTCTTCGTGAATATCCAAATCGTAGTTTCTTTCCTTAGAAGAGAGAGGAACTGAGGCAAGATACTTCACGGTCTGCTGCTTCTTGTTGTCTCGCTTCACCACCAAAGCCTGAGGTGAAAGCTGCAACTGTTTCTTTCCTACTCCACGATCATACATAATCTGCTGTCTTCTGCCGTTGATAACAATCTCCGGCATCTTGAGCAGCTCACCCTTATGCTTGATCATCGGAGTATAGACAAGCTGGTTGTTGGTAGGGAGATCCAGGGAATCGAGATTCAGATCCATCGCAACCGTAACCCGGTCATTGTGATGAGACATCTGTACATTAGATACCTGAATCTTATCGGCAGCCAACTTGAGACTCTTGCAATCCTGGGCTGCAAGAGGCATAGCCATCAAAAGAGAGCTGAATAATAATATGTAGTTCTTAAAATCTTTCATACTCATAGATTATATTTAATGAGTTACAACATATAAATAAGAGAAATGGCTGCCTTGGTAGGACCCACGTAGTTGTCATGAGATGACTTCTCCTTCTCGCCACAGGCACCGCACTTGAACTTGTCGTACTGGATATAATCATATCCGAAACCTACAGAGGTTTCCAGGTTCCAGTGCTTGGAAAGAGGCCATTGATAACCAGCGGTCACACCACCACCTACATACCATCCTTCATAGCGATGGTCGCGTAGAGATTTGAAAAAGCCAAGGGGTAACTTCACTCCTCCTGCATTAAACTGTCCGCCCATGGCATGAACACCCAAGAACCAGCCATTGAAGCTCTGGCAGAACCAGTAACGGTATTCTGGTTGCAAAAGCCAATGACGAAGGCTTGACTGGTCGCCACCGGACTGTTTCCAAGGATTGAAGCCAAAGAATACCTGAGCGGTATGCTTCTTGCCTAAGGCAGTCTCGACACCGAGATTAGGAGTTGTTGTAGCCCAATATAAGAGGTTGGACTTGACTCCCGTGATTTGCGCATAATTAGCTAGCGATACAAAAAAGAGTAACACTGTAGCTAAAATTAATCGTTTCACCATCTATTAAAAGAGTTTAGTTAAGTCTATTTGTTTCGTTCTTACTATATCAATAGGTAATTATATAAATTAACCGTTTACATGATAGTTCGCATTTTCTTGGGGCAAAAGTAATAAAAAAAAATGAATGGGGGGGGGAAAATTTTCGCAACTTTTTGGTGGAAAGAAACATTTTAGTACGTAAATTTGCTGATTTTATAAATGAAAATCCACAATCAGTTAACATTTTATACATAAACATCAGTAAAAGGTAAAAAGGTAAAAGGGTAAAAAGGTAAAAGGAGTTGGCTGCATCTGCAATATTCAAGACCGGATAGTTCTAAAATCAGGGGCATCTGTGAATTGTAAATCGGCGGCCGAAGGGAGATTTGTCCTCCGGTGCCACTGACCAGCGGGAAGTAAAGCCAAATCTGCATGAAAACAAAAAAGCCTCAGAAATCTTTCGAAATCTGAGGCTCTTGATAAAAGGAGGCGGCTACCTACTCTCCCGCATTGCATTGCAGTACCATCGGCGCAAGTGAGCTTAACTTCTCTGTTCGGAATGGGAAGAGGTGGGACCTCACCGCAATAACCACCTGATAATGGGTTATGACGTATTTGCACACAAGCAAACTGTATCATTAGTAAAGAACCACCGTTCCTCTCGATTTTATCGAGAGTCAACAGCTGAAACTATGAACTTTCTTAAAGAAAGTGTTCGGGCAATTAGTA